>Ga0265293_10000178_pt1 | contig 158267 bp, 141 predicted proteins | sample Munlanlewell138R_FD_192505 | JGI IMG/M metagenome (GOLD analysis project Ga0265293, IMG submission 192505) | Leachate microbial communities from a municipal landfill in Southern Ontario, Canada - Leachate well 138R | ecosystem: Engineered > Solid waste > Landfill > Unclassified | place...
ACATTCGGCGCAATGCCCGTTGGTTATTGCGCCCTACCTGACCGTACCGAATTTAACCAAGGGTGGGCATGAATTCCCGCCATTGACGATCTGTTTTTTCAGGCACATGCTGGGGCACATCACAGCTAGCCAAAACCAATTACAGGCCTCAGTAAAAACTCTATCGTGGTGTCTGAAATCACTTAAACCACACACCATTTACGGCGTTATATTCCCTTCAGATTGCATCAGTCAACGTAGCTTATTTTCAATCCCTACGGCCATTTAAATCAGAGCCTGACAAAATCACTACTACGGGGTGTGCTAAGGTTATCTATTCTCTTGAGTGTAAATTAGGCTTAATCGCATGGTTTACATCACATCTGTGTAGTTCAGTCAGTTTAGCCGCACGGTATGTATGTCTGGGGTACGTCAGTATCATGCCAAGATATTAAAATGCGTACCGTAGCAACATAAGGAGAACCATGAAACCACAAAAGCACCATGTCCAGTTTCCTCAGCACGACACTCGTAACCTCGCCCAGGACGAGGCGTATTTCTATGTGTTCGACAAAGATGGCAACAAGACTCGGATCAGATTCCATGACTACGACGCGATCTACCAAGTTCCAGGCTTATACGAACAAATATTCTACGATCGTCTCAAGAGCAACTCGCCGATAAAGGTCACCGAAATCCTTAAAGCCGCAGTCGAACAGGCACGAGAGAATTTTACCGGACTACGGGTGCTCGACCTCGGTGCCGGTAATGGCCTGATGGGAGAAGCGCTGAAGAAATATGGTGGCGTATCACGCATGGTCGGCGTCGATATCATAGCCGAGGCACAAGTAGCCGTAGAACGTGACCGGCCACATCTGTACGACGCCTATTACATCACTGATTTTTGCAATCTGTCTGCGAATGAGAAAAAGGAGTTCCACTCCTGGTCGCTCAATTGCCTGACCACCGTGGCGGCACTGGGCTTCGGTGATATTCCGCCCAAGGCATTCATGGAGGCATTCAACCTTATCCAACCAGAGGGTTGGGTGGCGTTTAACATCAAGGAGACTTTTAGCTTCTTGCGCGACAGTGACTCCACTGGTTTTTCCAAGATGATTCGAGACCTAATCTTTTCCGATCATCTGGAAATCTATCATCTGGAACGCTACCGACACCGGCTCTCCGTTGAAGGTGAACCGCTCTACTACTTTGCCATCACCGGGCGCAAGAAAACAGACATCCCCGCCGCGTTCTTTGAAAAGTACGCAGGCCTGAACTGATTAACAGCTAAGGAAGCGCTGAATAATGTTGGCGAGGTGATTATTCAGCGCTTCCCTAAGTCGGGCAATACAGAGACGATGAAGTGGATGACGATAATGCCATCAATAGCCTACATGCATCCATCGTATTCTTTGTAATTGCAGCGATGATAGCCGAGCTATTAAATAGTAATCCGCCAGTAAACAGTAGTGTCAATTAATCGTTATTGTGCATCTCGATAATGGCACTGACCTCGCGTTCACGCTGTTTTCTGGCGGCTTCACTGCGCGATAGTTCCAGTGCTGCCAGATATTCTGGCGTAATGTCGCCAGTTATGTAATGACCATCGAATACCGATGCCTCAAATTGAGTCACTGCCTTATTTTTTCGATGCAATACGGCATCGACCAGATCATCGAGATCCTGATACACCAGCCAATCTGCGCCGATGGTTGCCGCTATCTGTTGTTCATCACGACCAGAACCAATCAGCTCTTCTGTGCTGGGCATATCTATGCCATAGACGTTGGGAAAGCGCACGGGCGGCGCGGCCGAGGCAAAATAGACCTTGTTGGCTCCGGCATCACGTGCCATCTGAATAATCTCTTTGGAAGTAGTGCCACGCACGATGGAGTCATCTACCAACAAGACATTCTTGCCCTTGAATTCCAGCGAAATGGCATTGAGTTTCTGGCGCACTGATTTTTTCCGCTGCGTCTGCCCGGGCATGATAAAAGTCCGTCCGATGTAGCGGTTCTTGATGAAGCCTTCGCGATAGAGCACGCCCAATTCATTGGCCAACTGCAAGGCCGAGGTACGACTGGTATCGGGGACAGGGATCACCACATCTATATCATGCTGCGGGAAAGCCCGCTTTATCTTATGCGCCAGTTTTTCTCCCATGCGCAGGCGAGATTTATAGACGGAAATACCATCAATAATCGAATCAGGGCGGGCGAAATAGACGTACTCAAAAATACAGGGTGAGTAGACTGGAGATTCGGCGCATTGTTGAGCATGAAAGCTGCCATCCTCACCGATGAACACCGCCTCACCAGGCAAAACATCACGCAGCCGCTCAAATCCCAGAGCATCCACCGCAACACTCTCGGAGGCGACGACAAACTCATCTCCATCACATGAACTGCGCTTGCCGATAAACAATGGTCGAATGGCGAAAGGGTCACGAAAAGCGACAATACCATAGCCGATGATCATGGCAACGGCGGCATAAGCGCCTTTTACTCGCTGATGGACGCGCGAGACTGCAGCAAATATATCTTCCGGCTGAATACGCAATTTCCCCTGCCGCTGCAATTCATGGGCAAAGACATTGAGCAGGATCTCTGAATCTGAAGATGTATTGATATGACGTAAATCGTCACTGAACAACTCTTCCTGCAACTTCTCGGCATTGACCAGATTGCCATTGTGCGCCAGCGCAATACCAAATGGAGAGTTGACATAAAATGGTTGCGCCTCGGCTGAGGAAGAACAGCCTGAGGTTGGATAGCGCACATGCCCAATGCCCATATTGCCCTGTAGCTTAAGCATGTGACGATTTTCAAACACATCGCGCACCAGACCGTTGTCCTTGCGCAAGTGTAGGCGATCCTTGTGACAGGTCATGATGCCGGCGGCGTCCTGGCCACGATGTTGCAGCACCGTCAATCCATCATAAAGTGCCTGATTGGCAGGGCTTTTACCTACCACGCCGATGATACCGCACATCGTAATGACCTCTATGATTTAGTAATCTGAACCGCTTCAATAACGGATGTTTTTAGCAAACTCTTGTGGCAGCCAACTTCTTGACCAGATGGCTGCATCCTGGAAATAAGGTATCAGCATCGACTGCCGCCACCAGGGCTCGCGTGGCACATTGGTCAATCCAGCAAGCAAGACCAGCACCGTCACCAGCAAGCCCCCACGCAGGATGCCAAAAGCTAGCCCAGTAAGACGATTAGGCATGGAAAGCATTGCCTTGTTGACCAGTGTGGTTAGCAGATGATTGATGAGTACGACCAACAACATGGTCAAAATAAACAGCAAGGCAACGGCCACAGCCATACGCAATGCATGGTTTTCAATCTGTGGACGCAGCCACTGTTCAAGCCGTTCGCTATAAGTCAGCGTGACCCAGACAGCCAAAACCCAGCCGACCAGAGACAGCGCCTCGCGGATGAAGCCACGCCAGACACCGATTAGGACAGACACGACAATAATGCCGAGAATGGTAAAATCAGCCCAGTTCATTGGATTAATGCGTCAATGAGATGAAAGATGCTTGTGCAAGAGGTTAATTCTAACAGAGCTTCAAGGATGGGGCATCACAATCCCGCGATGACCACCCTCAGCGAGTTTGGCTTGTGCCGCCTCGGCATCACTGCGCGACAGCATTGGCCCGACGCGTACACGATAAGACAGCCCGCCGCTCAAACTAACTTGCTCGACATAGGCGGGATAGCCCTTGGCGCGTAAACTGTCACGCAATCGATTGGCATTGGCCTTAGTGGAAAAACTGCCGATCTGCACAGCCCAGCTCTCAGCAGCAGCAGACTTCTGGCTTATCTGCTGCACATCGACCGGCTTTACTGGCTCCGCCACCACGGCAGCTGTAGCTGGTGGTTGTTTGTTCTCGGCAGCAATTATTGGTTCAACAACAGGTCCAGGTGGGGCAGTTTGTACTGGTGTAGCAGCTTCCTCAACTTCCGCTGGCATTTTCTTTTCTGCTACTTTGGACTTTTCAGCGATGGGAGGCGGTATCTGCAAGGGGATATCGATTGTCGGCACGGCCTTGGCAGGCATTTCCGGCACATTACTACCAGATATTGGAATGTCGTTGGAGCGCTCACCTTCCAGCATGATCGAGACAAGAACCACAGCCAAAGCTGTCAGAACAACCACACCTACCAGACGTTTTTTCAGCTGCTCATTCATGATTATCCTGTAATTCCTATGTCTGCCCTTGCATTATACCCGTATATTTCACCAGGGAGCGCAGGTGGTGGTGTAGTGCACAGCACGGCTAAAGTCAGACCTGTATGACTCTCACCTTTGTGTAACATACGGGTTATGCGGGCTGCACCAGGGCCTCTGCCACAGTATAAAAAGAACCGAACACGACGATACGATCTCCGGGCTGTGCTCCTGTCCGTGCCTGCGTCAAGGCGCTCGTGACATTCTCGCATAGGGTAATGGCCTCACCCGGAACAGCGATAGCCTCCAGAGCTATAGCGAGTTGAACGGCAGAGGCGCCACGTAACACCTGTAGGCTTGCCAGATACCAATGGTCGATAAGTCCTTCAAGTGCCGCCAGGCTGGTATTTATATCCTTATCCTGCAACATCCCAACAACCGCCAGGGTTCTCCCGCCAGCAGGCAAGGCAGCCAAATTGCTCGCCAGCTCACGGGCTGCTTGCGGGTTATGCGCCACATCAAGGACATGCGTGACGGCCCCCGCCTGCAGTTGAAAACGTCCAGCCAAACTCACTGCCTGCAGGCCAGCACAAATATCGTCTGTACTGACAGGTAATTGCTCGGCCAAAACCGTCAGCACCATCAAAATACCAGCGGCATTTTGTAGCTGAGAACTGCCGCGCAAGGCAGGCAAAGGCAAGTCGTGGTGGAACATCTCCTCACCAGCTATCTTGCCCCACCAGTCCCAACCAGTCGTTACCCTGTGTATGCCAAAGTCTTCGCCATAACAATATAAATTTGCCCCTATACTTGCCGCATGCTCACGCAAGGATGTCGGCACTTCTGCACTGCCATAGATAGCTGGAAGATTTGGGCGATAAATGCCTGCCTTCTCAAAGGCAATCTCCTCACGGCTATTTCCCAACCATTGGCTGTGATCGATATCGACGGTAGTGACCAGGGCAACGTCGGCAGCTAGAATGTTGACCGCATCCAGTCGTCCACCCAGGCCCACTTCCAGTATGGCCACCTGCACATTTGCCCGCGCAAAGATATCCAGTGCCGCCAGGGTGCCAAATTCAAAATAGGTCAGGGAGATATCACCACGCGCCCGGTCGATACGGGCAAATGATTCAAGCAATGAGGCATCATCGATTTCGCGCCCGTCCAGACGGATCCGCTCGTTGTAGCGCAACAGGTGGGGCGAGGTATAGACACCAGTACGGTACTTAGCTGCACGCAAAATCGAGTCCAGCATGGCAACGCTGGAGCCCTTGCCATTGGTGCCGCCGATGGTAATCACAAGAAAAGCTGGCGGTTTGGGATGCAGACGATGCCATACAGCAGCTACCCGCTCTAAACCAAGCTCGATAGTGCTAGGATGCAGGGATTCCTGCCAGGCCAGCCAGTCAGTAAGTGCAGAGAAACGCATTTGACCTCAACCTGGCGATAGAGCAGAAAATGCCATAACAATCCTGCTCATTGAGAATAATGTTTACCGTGACCTCAGGGGCTGGGCTGTTGCATCAGCTTGGCCAGCAGGCTAGCAATACGATCACGCATATCACGACGATCAACGATTAGATCAATAGCGCCTTTTTCGAGCAAAAACTCACTGCGCTGAAAGCCCTCAGGCAGAGTCTCCCTGACTGTTTGCTCAATCACCCGTGGGCCGGCAAAACCTATCAGCGCCTTGGGCTCAGCTATATGGATATCACCCAACATAGCGAAGCTGGCAGAAACACCACCCATGGTCGGGTCGGTAAGTACCGAAATAAATGGCAGGCCACGCTCGGTCAGCCTGTTCAATACAGCCGAGGTCTTGGCCATTTGCATGAGAGAAAACAAGGCTTCCTGCATGCGCGCACCGCCTGAGGCGGAGAATGAAACCAGCGGCAGATTGTGCTCCACTGCAGCATGTACGGCACGGACGAATTTCTCGCCAACAACTGAACCCATCGAGCCACCCATAAAGGAGAACTCAAAGGCACAGGCCACCAGCGGGACACCCTTAACCTGACCCATGACAACTACCAGTGCATCATTTTCTCCGGTAGCTTTCTGCGCCTGCTGCAAGCGTTCCTTGTAGCGTTTGCTATCCCTGAACTTAAGCAAGTCTACCGGTTGCAACTCGCCAGCCACCTCTACCTGAGGTTCGTCATCAAGAAAACCCTCCAGCCGACGCCTTGCCCCGATACGCAGGTGATAACTGCATTTTGGGCAGACATCCAGGTTGCGCTCCAGCTCGGCGCGATAGAGTACAGCATTGCAGTCCGGGCACTTCGCCCACAGCCCCTCGGGTATGGAGCGACGCTGCCCTGATTTGCCTTCAGTGCGGATAGTAGAAGGGAGAAATTTCTGTAACCAACTCATAACAGGAAATCCTACTCTGCTTAGCCAACGTATTGCATTAGGGAGCGCAGATTATTACGCGGTGAATGTGGGCAGAGCACTGCTCCAGTAAGAAAAAGCAATATTTTATTTTTGGTTTTATGTAAATTGGAACAGCTCATTACATCCTCAATAAAATTATATCTTTTTCTCATATCCTGGCTAAACATGCAGGTTAGCAGCAGCCTCAGGCCTCATCGAGCGCAGCACGTAACTCGGCGATAAAGTCACTCAACACAGCCAGTAATTTAACCGGATCATCCTGCAGTTCTTCAAAACGGCGCACCAGCGCAGAACCGACAATGACTGCATCGGCTGCCTGCCCCACAGCACGTGCCGAGACAGCATCACTAATGCCAAAACCAACCCCTACGGGCAGGGAAGTATACCTGCGAATACGCTCGACCTGCGCATGCACTTCAGCGGTATTCAGTGCGTCAGAGCCCGTTACGCCTCTGACCGACACATAATAAACAAAGCCGCTTGCCAACTGGCAAATATGCTCGATGCGGCTGTCGCTGGTCGTAGGCGCAATCAAAAAGATTGGGTCTATGCCATGCGGCCTGAAAACCGCCAGCAATTCATCGGCCTCTTCCGGCGGAATATCCACGGTCAGCACACCATCCACGCCAGCTGCGGCTGCGGCAGTGGCAAATTCATCATAGCCCATGGCCTCGACCGGGTTCAGATAACCCATCAAAATGACTGGTGTATTGTTGTCCTGCTGGCGAAACTCACGCACCATCTCCAGCACCTTGTGCAAACTTACCCGATGCTTCAACGCGCGCTCACTGGCACGCTGGATCACTGGACCATCAGCCATCGGATCGGAAAACGGCACGCCCAGCTCGATAGCATCCACCCCAGCCTTGACCATTGCGTGCATCAAAGGCACGGTGAATTCAGGCTGCGGATCACCGGCAGCAACAAATGGTATCAAGGCCTTGCGCCCCGCTGCCTTGAGCTCGGCAAAACGCTGTGCAATACGGCTCATACTTCTATACCCTCCAGCGCGGCCACGGTGTGTATGTCCTTATCGCCACGCCCGGACAGATTAATGATGATGACCTGATCTTTATCCATGCTGGGCGCAAGCTTCGCCGCATAGGCCAGTGCATGGCTGGATTCCAGTGCTGGCAGGATCCCCTCCGTGCGGGTCAGATCATGAAAGGCCACCAGCGCCTCATCATCAGTGGCATAAACATAATTGGCGCGGCCACTATCCTTGAGCCAGGCGTGTTCAGGGCCAACGCCAGGATAATCCAGACCGGCAGAAACAGAATGGGACTCAATAATTTGCCCATCATCATCTTCCAGCAAATAGGTTCGATTGCCATGTAGAACACCTGGCCGACCAGTTACAAAACGCGCAGCATGGCGTCCACTTGCAATTCCTTCACCACCCGCCTCTACCCCATAAAGCTTTACGCTCTCATCGGCGAGAAATGGGTAAAACAGGCCCATAGCATTGGAACCACCGCCAACACAGGCTACCAGTGCATCAGGCAATTTCCCCTCCTGCAGCAGACACTGTTCACGCGCCTCGCGGCCAATAATGGTCTGAAAATTACGCACCATGGCCGGATAGGGATGAGGGCCTGCAACAGTGCCGATGATATAGAAAGTATTATCAATATTGGTAACCCAATCACGCATAGCCTCGTTCAGCGCATCCTTCAAGGTTTTCGAGCCTGAGGAAACAGACACCACCTCGGCACCTAACAGACGCATGCGAAAGACATTGATCTTCTGTCGCTCCACATCTTTGGCACCCATATAGACCACGCACTCAAGCCCCAAACGGGCAGCAACAGTGGCCGTGGCCACACCATGCTGACCTGCGCCGGTCTCGGCGATGATACGTGTCTTACCCATGCGTTTGGCCAACAGGGCCTGACCAACTGTATTATTAATTTTGTGCGCGCCGGTATGATTGAGGTCTTCGCGCTTGAGATACACCTTGGCGCCGCCAAGTTTCTGTGTCCAGCGTTCGGCAAAATACAAAGGCGATGGACGCCCAACAAAATGCTTTAGATCGTTATCAAATTCTGCCAGGAAATCAGCATCCCCTTGGTAGTGCGCATAGGCTTGCCGCAGCTCTTCCAAAGGACCCATCAAGGTCTCGGCGGCAAAGCGCCCGCCATAAGGGCCAAAATGACCACGCTCATCGGGCAACTGCTGTAACTCAATACCACTCATTGCCATCTTCATTTCAGGCACTCTCTACACCTCGCATAAATGCCGCCATCATCTCTTTGCTCTTGATACCCTTGGCCTGCTCCACCCCACCGCTGACATCTACGGCATAAGGTCGAGCGATGGCAATTGCTGCAGCCACATTCTCGGGGTTCAGACCACCGGCAAGAATAATCGTTTGTGTCAAATCCTGCGGTACGCGCCGCCAATCAAAATTTTGCCCAGTGCCACCGACCTGACCAGGTTGATAAGTATCCAATAATAAACCTTGGGCAGTGGCATAACGCACCGCCTCGGCTGCCACATCCAGATCCTCGTGCATGCGCAATGCCTTGAGGTAAGGTCGACCAAATGATTGACAATAATCTGCTTCTTCATCGCCATGAAATTGCAGCACATCCAGCGGCAACTGCCGCAAGACCCCTTCTACCTCTGCGCGGCTTGCATTAACAAACAAGCCTACGGTGCTGACAAAAGGTGGCAAGGCTGCACATATTAACTGAGCTTGCTTGATACTGATATGGCGCGGGCTTGGGGGATAAAACACCAAACCTATGGCATCGACACCCAGACGCGCCGCAGCAACACCATCAGCCGGCCGCGTGATACCACAGATTTTCACTCGTATGCGCATAAAAAACCAGCTTACCAAACCAGTGCGGGTTGCGATAGCCGCGACATGACAAACTGTTCGGCCTGAGCAGTAATTCCAGCTGATGATTAAATTCACTCCCCCAGCCCATCTCCCGCAAGCGGGAGAGGGGTGCTTTGAGCAGGGGCTTTGGCCACGATGGGTGTTGCAGATAATGTATGGCGCAATAACCAACGGGCGTTGCGCCGAACGTAGTCAAGGGCGGGCATTCATGTCCACTCTACAGTTAAATGCGGTACTGTCAGGTATTGCGCAATAACCAACGGGCATTGCGCCGGGTGTAGAAGACCGCACCTATCCCGTCATTCCCGCAGGCCGTTATTACCCTCTCCCCCAAGCCCATCTCCCGCAAGCGGGAGAGGGGAGCTTTGAGCAGGGGCTTTGGCCACGATGGGTGTTGCACGTAATGTATGGTGCAATAACCAACGGGCATTGCGCCGAACGTATCGAAACCGCCCAGGCCGTGTTATCCGCTGACAAACCTGGACACCCGCCCGTAGATCTTGGCCGCCAGAATCAGATGCTAACGCGTACCGATTATTTGTTCGGATAAATATTTTTAGCGTTGGGCACGACCTTGTAGGGATAACCCATGTCTTTCCAGACTGTGATGCCGCCCGGAGCACGATAAACATTGGTGTAGCCGAGTTTTTTTGCCCAGGTCGATGCGTTATGCGAACGTCCGCACTTGGTAAAACCACAATAGATGACGATCTTCTTGTTGAGATCTGGACCAAGAACTTTGCGGTAGTCGTCCTGTGTTGGTGCGCCATCAGTGACGTCCTTTTCCCAGACGCCGGTCATGTTGGACTGGAAGCCAAACCACTGGGCGCCGTCAATGTGACCCATTTCAAATTCCCATTTCGGGTGTGCGTCGATCAAGACAAAGTCTTCCTTGGCATCGAGCATCGCTTTTACATCGGCGATCTTGATCAGTTTATAGCCACCTTGCACAGTTTCATTAGCGACCTTTAGAGCCACCATTTCCACATCAGTTTCCATCTGGATACTGGTCAAAGCCATGGCGTTGGAGCCAGTGAAGACCATACCGGCAAATAGTACAAAAAACGTGTGTTTCAGAATGCGTTTCATATTGTCTCCTTGACGTATTGCTGGGGGAAGTACCGCTGCTAAAAATTCTGTATCAAGCAATAAGGGAGCTTACAGATGGGTAGGAGGCAATCATATGATCGTAATCAGTCATGCTTATTCAACAAGCGCAATTGTCCGCTCGCGCGTTGCAACAATCCTTCTTCTTCCAGCGCGGCCAGCGCACGGTAAAGCGTCTCCCGTTCAAGGCCCAGTTCTGAAGCAAATTCAAAGAGATGCGCCGGCCAATGCACCACGCCTTCAATACCGCCTTCGCAAGCTAAAAAGTGTAAAACACGGTCGCGGGCGCGTTTCATACGCAGACGTTCCTGGCGTGAACACTGCTTACGTGCCTGTCGAGCCAGTGCCATGCACATTCCGAAGGCCAGGCTGTTCTCGCCACCGAGTTCCGCACGAAGCATATCCACCGGTACCAGGGCCACGCGGGACGCGCCGACGGCGATGCCATCGCAGTGATATTGGTTGTCTGCCAGGCTTGATTCGGCGAACAGCTCTCCCGCTCGTGAGCGTAGCATCACACATTCACTGCCATCAGGCAGATAGCGCACTGCTTTCAGTTCTCCATCCAGCACGAAGATGGCTTGTCTGACCACATCATTTTGACGGAATAAATGCTCGCCTTTGGTGAGCTCAATTGTTTTGACTTGCGCCAACAACTCGGCCGGTAAAGGGATGGGCAGTGGGTGAGAAGTGAACTGAAAATGTTGCATACATTTCCCTTGTGAAGGTTCAGTGCTAGTTTTACGGTCTGTTGAACACACAACATGTGACTGTTTAGCGTTGTTATTGAACCGTTTAATCCATGCAATATATAAAGCCTGTGCAAGCGACTATACATCAGATGCTGGAGCGCCCTCTAAGGAAGTGCTTCCCTAAGCAAACCTCCTAAAGGGCAGAAAAATTCAAACGCGTAAGCCAAAATAGCTTTGGCTCCATCCCTCCACAATAAATACCAATTTTTAACGCAGAATTTCAGCTGCAGTAAAGATGATTTGCATGGTTAGGGGCTTCCGGCTGTGGGTTTACGTTATTTTGTCAACGGGTCAGACATTCTATAATGCCAGCAGACAGACCAGGATCAGCCAGAACCTTCGCTCGTTGATTACATCATTCTTCTCGGCCATAGGTGCCTTCTTTCAATCAGATACCGGGGGAGCCAACTATCTCTCTCGCTCTAATTCCCATTCCTGACGAAGCAGGAGATCGGCAAGTACGGGCTTATACTCACTCCACCGGCAAATCGCATATACCCGTCGGCATTCCGCCCGTGACAGACAGTGTGCTACCTCTTGGCAAAAGAAAAATAGAGAGAAACAGACATTTATACTTTACAGGCAAGCAGATATTTCTATTTGGCGTTGACACTGCGGAATGGCAAATTTCTCCGGGTAGTCAATACGGCATAAGTACAAACCCCAAGGTTCCGCAGTCACACCAGCCATTTTACGGTCACGCGATTCCAGTACCTCGCGCGCCCAAGTCACAGCTTGTGCACCAACTCCAATCGCCAGCAGTACACCAGCAATGTTGCGCACCATATGACGCAGAAAACCGTTAGCCTCGATATCCAAAATCACCAACTCCCCCTGGCGGCAAACATCCAGCCGATAGAGTGTACGCACTGCACTGCGAGCCTGGCATCCAACGGCGCGAAATGCTGAAAAATCATGCTCACCCAGCAAAAAACCAGCTGCTTTCGCCATCAAAGCAACATCCAGCGGGCGATACTCGAAACAAACCCGCCGCGATAACAAAGCCGGCCGATAAGCACGGTTGAGAATGACATAACGATAGACCCGCCGCAGGGCAGAGAAACGGGCATGGAAATCATTGGCTACCGGCTGTAGCCAACGCAGGGCAATATCATCTGGTAAATGGGCATTACTGCCCATCACCCAACCATGGGCTGGTCGCACCGCCTCGGTATCGAAATGAACCACCTGGCCACTGGCATGCACGCCGGTATCGGTGCGGCCACCACAAACCACCTTTATCGGATGATCGGCAATACGCGACAAGGCTTCCTCTATCCACGCCTGCAAGGTATTGGGGTCATGCATCTGCGCCTGCCAGCCGCCATAGCGACTGCCATCATATTCAATACCGGCGGCAAGACGCATGGCGTTCAATTACAACAAGAAAAATGATATGTATCATCAGGATGTCAATTTTTTCATTTAACAAAAAAAATCCCCGATGGCAGCACCTGTCGGGGATCGATTTTTACCAAGCGCCATAAATCAGGAGAGCGTATCGAGCAGCTCCTGCGCCTGGGATTTTTGCTGCTCATCGCCTTCAGTCATTACTTCATTGAGGATGCTGCGCGCACTGTCCAACTCACCCATGTCCACATAGGCCCTGGCCAGATCCAGCTTGGTATCTACGGCATTGATATCACCCAGGTCAAGATCACCCAACTCATCTTGCTCTGCCTCTGTAGGCGAACCCATAAAGCCATCATCCAGGCCTAAATCAAGCCCAACCAGGTCGTCATCAAGCTCAGTTGCCTCGGTTGAGGCATCAGCGACGCTGTCACTGAAATCCAGATCAAGACCACCCAGTACATCATCCAGTTCAGCTGTCTCAGCAGCTGTATCCGTCTCACTTGCGCCGAAGTCCAAATCACCCAAATCAATATCCAGCAACGGATCTGCTTCTGCGGAAACTGTAGTCTGGACATCCTCCTCAAGTACACCCGCCAAATCAGCCAGCTCAGGCATAACATCTGTGCTTTCTTCCGGCTCTGACTGAGCTGCGGGCATATCCAAACCACCAAAATCAATATCCAGTAATGGATCTGCATCTGCGGAATCTGTAGTCTGGATATCGTCCTCAAGTCCATACGCCAAATCAGCCAACTCAGGCATGACATCTGTAACTTCTTCGAGCTCTGAATGAGCTTCAGTGATGTTCTCTGACTCCTCGCTTGCTGATGTTGAACCCATATCCAGATCAGAAAAATCCACACCAAGATCAAAATCAAGCTCTACGCCACTCTCAACAGCATCAGCCTCCATGTCCTCAGCCAGGGCTGCCATATCGAGACCAATATCCAGTACATCATCGATCTCCATGCCGCCAAGCTCCACCTCACCACCCACATCATGCGCGGCATTAAACATGGAATTATCCGGACAAAGTTCATGCCCCATAACCAGCGCCTTGGCCCACAATGGCCCGGTACCATCAGTATCTGTAAACAACTCATCCGCCAATGCTTCAAAGGCAGAGCGATCCTTGGAGGAGTAGTACACCTCCATCAGCTTGAGCTTGATGTCATGACGTTCAGGCTGTGTACCCAGGGCTGATTTAAGCAGCTCCTCTGCCTGTTGATAGCGGCCATATGCCATATATACATCGGCTTCAGTCAGCGGATCTGCCTCAGCATCCCCACCCTGCAAATTACTCATGCCACTAACTGCCAGATCACTGAACAAGGAGCTTTCTTCAGACATCTCCCTGGACGAAACCTGGCTGTTCAGTACTGAAGAACCACCAGCCGTCAGGATACTCTCGCTAAAACCTGCGCCACCGCTACGGCGACGTTTGATAATCAAACCAAGCAGGCCCAGCAGAATCACCAACAGCACACCAAAACCACTCAACATAATGGGATCGGCCAGTAATTCATCAATGAATCCAGGCTCGGCAACTGGGGCTGGGGCTGGCTTGGGCTTAACATGCTTGGCAGGTTTTGCCTCTGTAGCTGGTTTTTCTTCTTCTATGACTGGTTTTTCTTCTGCTGTCGGCTTGGTTCCCTCACCAATAACCACTTCCTCATCTTTGTTTGCTTCTTCAGCCTTGACCGCTTCCTCTGCACTACCCACAGCAACTTCTGCAGCAGCCGAATCCGCGTCCAACACATCTGTCGCTAGCGTATCCGCCTCTGCTGCCTGACCCAACTGTTGTTGCAGGGCAGCAAGATCGGCATCCTTCAATTCAAGCAATCGCTGAATGGAAGCCAACTGCTCCTCCATCTCTTTCATTCGAGCCTTCAGCTGCTCATTTTCACGTTGCTGCGCCTCGTTACGCTCCTCAGCCAGCAACAAACCCTTGCGTACAGTCTCATCTATAGCCGAATCAGTTGCCGTACCCGCAACAGATTTCTGCTCTCCCTCTGAAGCAACAAGTTTCAGGCGCGGTTCTACTGGGGCCGCCACCACACGAGCGGCCTGTTCTGTGCTTGTTGTAACAGGAGTTTCCGCTGCCTGTGCAGCAGCCCGTTTAATCTGATCCTGCCAGGCGCGGTTCTGTGCGCTAATGGCACGCACGGCCTCGCTATAGCTGATTGCGGTAATCATGTCCAGATCATCGATACGCAATACATAACCAGCCTTCAGCCGATTGACATTATTGTCATAGAAGGCATCCGGATTGGATTTCAGCAAGGCCATCATCATTTGCTGTGTGCTGATTGATTTATTGGGGCGCATACGGCTGGCGATGGACCACATGGTTTCATCGGCCTTTACCGGACCATAGCTCAAGCCTCCTTCAGGCAAGGACTGACTGGCAGGTGTTGCAGTAATTGCGGCCGCCGCAGCCTTGGCCTGGGTCGAAATAGCTGTAGCAGACGTCATAGCCTTGCTGGCGGCTGTTACTGGGGCCTGTACTACAGGTGGCTCTTCCTGCCCCATGCCAGGCGGATCGATGAGTACTGTGTATTCACGCAACAAACGTCCAGCGCTCCAGCTGACCTCCACCAACATGCTCAGGAAAGGTTCACGTATAGGTTCAGTAGAGCTGATCTTGATGTAGTAACGTTTGCCACTTTGCTCGACACTAAAGCGCAGGAACATCAAGACAGCAGGCCTGTCCAGACCCAGGCGCGTAAAGGTTTCATATGATGCCAGATTGACCTTAAGGGAGCTTGCCTCGTCGGCGGTAGCCGATAACAGCTCAATTTCCGCAGCAAAAGGCTGATTCAGCGCGGACTTTAGTTTAATCTCCCCCATCCCCAAGGCAAAAACAGCTGACGGCAAGATCAACAAAAGCGACAGCAACATACCGATTAGCTTGCGCACCATTCTTACTCCCTAATTATCCATCGGGACATATGTCCTTGCGGCATGGTTTTAGATTCCCGTTCGGTTAGTTGAGAGACAAACCTCTCAATTTGCTTTATATATCGGCGGTAACTTTAGCCCAGATATAGGCTTTTACCAAAATCCGAATGGTTTGAAAACAGTTTAATGTTATGTTTTTAACTACATGTCAATCAAACAGCCACGGCATCAGGCTTATTTTCACGGTAAAACCACCGCCTCAAGCAAATTCACGCGCAGTCAGACAACCCACATACTTGACTAGATCCTATTCCCTCTCCCTAATTAAATATGCGGGTTATCTCACTAATTCTGTATCGGCAAAGGCCACAAGCAAAAATCAGGACTCGAGCAAAATTCGCAACATGCGGCGCAGCGGCTCGGCTGCACCCCAAAGCAACTGATCGCCGACCGTAAATGCCGATAAATAATCCTTACCCATGTTCAGCTTGCGCATTCGACCGACAGGCACGCTCAAGGTACCGGTCACAGCTGTTGGCGTCAGCTGTTCCATGGTGATCTGTCTATCGTTGGGGACGACCTTCACCCAATCATTGTGGCTGGCAACAATGCCCTCTATCTCATCCAATGGCACATCCCTGGTCATCTTTATGGTCATCGCCTGGCTGTGGCAACGCATCGCACCGATGCGTACACAAAGACCATCGATAGGAATAGGCCTACTGGAAAGCCCCAATATCTTGTTGGCCTCCACCTGTGCCTTCCATTCCTCTTTGGATTGACCCGATTCCAGCTGGACATCGATCCAGGGAATCAAGGAGCCAGCCAGTGGTACTGGCCAGGCTTCCAGCGGATAACGATCGGAACGAATGTAATCAGCCACCTTGCGATCTATAGCCAAAATCGCAGAGGCAGGATCATCGATCAGGGATTTTGCCTCGGCATGGATAGCGCCCATCTGCTGGATCAGCTCACGCATATTGCGCGCACCGGCACCAGAGGCCGCCTGATAGGTCTGTGGTGCAACCCATTCAACGAGCCCCTGCTCAAACAAACCGCCTACAGCCATCAGCATCAGAGAAACCGTGCAGTTACCACCAACATAGGTCTTGGTTCCTTGCGTGATACCTGCCTGAATAACCTGTTTGTTGACCGGATCAAGCACGATGATGGAATCATCGTTCATGCGCAGTGTCGAGGCTGCATCGATCCAATAGCCCTGCCAGCCTGCCGCACGCAGCTTTGGGTAGACCTCTTTAGTGTAGTCGCCGCCTTGGCAGGTGATGATTATTTCCATAGCCTTCAGTTCATCGACATTCATGGCATCTTTTAATGCCGGCACATCCTTGCCGATATCCGGCCCTTTACCACCGACGTTGGAAGTCGTAAAAAAAACCGGATCGATTACATCAAAATCATTTTCCTCGCGCATGCGAGCCATCAGCACTGAGCCGACCATACCGCGCCAACCAACCAAGCCCACCCGCTTCATCATGTCACCTCATAAACCAGACAAGAATTCATCAATCATTCAGTGCCGCAACTACGGCATCGCCCATTTCACTACAGGAGACCTTTTTGCAAGAGCCTGTATGGATATCCACTGTACGCAAATCAGCGGCCAACACCTTACGTACCGCCGCCTCGATGCGAGCGGCATTATCCTCATCATTGAACGTATAACGCGACATCATTGCAAGCGAGAGGATGGTGGCCAAGGGATTGGCCATGTCCTTACCAGCAATATCGGGCGCAGAACCATGGATGGGCTCGTACATGCCCTTGTTGTTCTCGTCCAGTGAAGCAGAAGGCAGCATGCCAATAGAGCCAGACAACATGGAAGCCTGGTCAGAAAGGATGTCGCCAAAGATATTCCCCGTGACGATGACATCAAACTGCTTCGGCCATTTCACCAATTGCATCGCCGCATTGTCCACATACATATGTGACAGCTCGACCTCGGGATAATCCTTGCTGACATCCAGCATGACCTCTCTCCATAGCTCGGAGCACTCCAGCACATTCGCCTTGTCTACCGAACACAGCCGCTTGTCGCGTTTCATGGCAATCTCAAAGGCAACATGAGCTACGCGACGTACCTCGGACTCAGCATAAAGCATAGTATTGAAACCCACGCGCTCGCCGTTACGTACCTCGATGCCACGTGGCTGACCAAAATACACATCACCTGTCAGCTCGCGCACGATCATAATATCAAGACCAGACACCACTTCCGGCTTAAGCGATGAAGCATCGGCCAACTCTGGATAAAGCAGTGCCGGACGCAGGTTGGCAAATAAATTCAGCTCTTTACGAATGCGCAAGAGGCCGCGCTCAGGACGCAGCGCCCGCTCCAACTTGTCATACTGCGGCCCACCGACCGCGCCCAACAACACAGCATCTGCTTCACGCGCCAGCTTGAGCGTTGCCTCCGGCAAGGGATCGCCAGCCACATCATAACCAGCGCCGCCGATTACGCCTTCTTCTATCTCCACATTCAGTTCCGGCATGGCGCGCAACACTTTTAGTGCCTGCGCAACAATCTCTGGTCCGATACCATCGCCGGGCAAAACCGCAATTTTATTGCTCATCTGGCTTCCTCAAACGAATTCATTGAAACACTGTTTTTTAATGCCCTTAAATATATAACCCGACTCATGCAAACAGCCAGGGTGTTTCCTCGCGGCGGCGCTGCTCATAGGCCTTGATTTCATCGACATGCTGCAAGGTCAGGCCTATATCATCCAGGCCATTGAGTAGACAGTGCTTGCGGAAGGCATCCACCTCAAAGGGGATCACCTCGCCGCTGGGCGTAGTAATGGTCTGTGCAGGAAGATCGACCTCCAGCTGATAGCCTTCGTTCGCTGATATCTCCTGAAACAGGCGATCGACAATCGCGGCATCCAGCCTGATCGGCAGCAGACCATTCTTGAAACTATTATTAAAAAAGATATCGGCAAAACTCGGCGCAATAATCACACGAAAGCCATAGTCAGTCAGCGCCCAGGGGGCATGTTCACGCGATGAGCCGCAGCCAAAATTATCCCGTGCCAATAAAATCTGCGCGCCCTGATAACGCGGCTGATTGAGAACAAACTCAGGGTTGAGTGGCCGCTTGCTGTTGTCCATACCAGGCTCGCCGTGGTCAAGATAACGCCACTCATCAAACAGATTGGGGCCAAAGCCGCTACGTTTGATCGACTTCAGAAACTGCTTGGGAATGATCGCATCGGTATCCACATTTGGCCGATCCATAGGGGCCACGATACCGATGACCTTGGTCAATTTTTCCATCATAAAACCTTATCTGGCAAAATTTTAAAAATTACGCACATCGACAAAATGACCAGCAAGCGCCGCCGCTGCTGCCATAGCTGGGCTGACCAGATGAGTACGCCCATCCTTTCCTTGTCGGCCTTCAAAATTACGGTTTGAGGTGGAGGCACAGCGTTCACCTGGCTGCAAACGATCGGCATTCATCGCCAGACACATCGAGCAACCCGGCTCACGCCACTCAAAACCGGCATCGAGAAAAATCTGATCCAGGCCTTCTTGTTCGGCCTGCTGCTTAACCAGCCCAGAACCAGGCACTACCAGCACCTGTTTGACGTTGGCGGACTTCTTGCGTCCCTTTATGACGCTTGCTGCTGCACGTAAATCCTCAATACGTGAATTGGTACAAGAACCAATAAACACTACATCAACGGCAATATCCGCTATCGGCGTGTTGGCCTCAAGCCCCATATACTGCAAAGCAGCTCGCATGCCATTGGCCTTGACCACATCCTTTTCATCGGCCGGATCTGGCACCTTGCCATCAATCGCCACCACCATTTCCGGCGAGGTACCCCAGGTGACCTGCGGCTTCAACTGACTGGCATAAATATGCACAACCCGATCAAATTGGGCATCTGCATCAGAGTGCAGCTCAAGCCAGGCAGCCACGGCCTGATCCCACAAATCACCCTTGGGCGCATACGGTCTACCATATAAATAATCGATGGTCGTCTGATCCGCTGCCACCATGCCGGCACGAGCACCAGCCTCGATCGCCATGTTGCAAACCGTCATGCGGCCTTCCATGGAAAGTGCACGAATGGCCTCGCCAGCAAACTCAATTGCATAGCCAGTACCACCGGCTGTGCCGATCTCAGCGATAACGGCCAGGACAATATCCTTGGCCGTTACCCCAGGACTCACTTGCCCATCCACGGCGACCAACATATTCTTTGATTTTTTCTGCAGCAGGCACTGCGTAGCCAGTACATGCTCCACCTCAGAAGTACCGATGCCATGGGCCAGCGCAGCAAAAGCCCCATGTGTAGAGGTATGCGAATCGCCACACACCACCGTCATGCCTGGCAGAGTGCCGCCCGACTCCGGGCCAACCACATGCACTATGCCCTGGCGAGGATCGCCCATAGGGAAGAAGGTCAGACCAAATTCCTGTACATTGGCAGCGAGAGTTTCTACCTGAATCCGCGCGATGGGATCGGTGATGCCCTGGTTGCGATCTACTGTCGGCACATTATGATCGGGTGTGGCCAGGATGGTTTCCTTGCGCCATGGCTTGCGGCCAGCCAGACGCAAGCCCTCGAAGGCCTGCGGCGAGGTGACCTCATGCACCAGATGACGGTCGATATAAAGCAGGCAAGTACCCTCTTCATCACAGCGCACCACATGGGCGTCCCATAATTTGTCGTAAAGTGTTCTTCCAACCATCAAACCTTCCTCTTGCGAACCGAACATGCTACACCTGAGCCATAAATGAAGCCACTATTGAACGAGAAAACCCAATGAACCTGCTTGGTATGTGGCATGCCGAACCTATGACTGTTGCAGATGCGCAAGCCCTGCTGGCGCATGCCAGGAAACGTCAGCAACGTGACCAGCGCCTACGTCCATGCCGTACCTGCCTGCTGCAGAAACTCATCGCCGCTTATTGGCTGGGAGAGGATATCCAGCTACATTACCAGCACGTCCTGCCACTTATGCAGGGCAGCCCCCATGCCTATGCCCTGCTGGAGCTCATTACCGGTCAACTGCTCATCAGCCAACGTCTAAACAACGCATGGCCACATTTGCAACAAGGTTTCCATCTTGCCAGTCACCTGTTTACTCCAACTGATTATCTGGCAGTCCTCAATCGCCATCAGGAACTGGCCTCCCTCCCCCTCTCCGACACGCCCATGCAAGCCACCACGCTGGATGAATTATTGACCACCGCGCGGGTCATCAAACGCATGACAGGCAATACCAGACCACGGCCAGGCGGCCACGACCCGACAGACATCTATGGCTGAAAGGCAGGCGCCAGAGTCTAGCCAAGGTTGAACTGACACGGGAAGCCCAACACTCAGGCAGACACAGCTTTATTGCCTGGCACCGCCCAGCCTCGTCAGAACTCATGGCCTGCACTACTTTAGTGTTACTTTATGTAACAACAACTGTTACCCAAGCGTAACACTCCCCCAGTATTTCAATCCGTACAACAGCCAAGCCATTGATTTTCTGTCTAAACAGAAATGGCATATAAATTGCCAACTGTTTCACAATATTTTTGCCCAGGCGCGATAAACACGCGATAAACATTGGACTCAACCACCACCCCACCACTGGCCCCAATCCTGGAATTTCTCCAGCAGCATGCGCCGTTTGCACAGATGGCAGCCAGTCATCAGGAATTCCTGGCCAAGCGTTTGAAGCTCGGCTTTTATGCCCGTGGGGAGGCCATTACAGGCCCTGACGATGGCCCGGTCAATCGTTTTTACATCATCAAGCAAGGGCGTATTCGTGGCGATCTGGATGAGGATACACCGGAAACCGAAAGCGCCTGGGAGCTGGTCACTGGTGAAAGTTTTCCTATTGGTGCACTGCTCTCTCGCCGTCCGGCACACACTACAAATCGTGCCGCCGAAGATACCTTTTGCTTTGAGCTGGAACGTGAAGACTTCGACAAGCTCTTGCAGCAAAGTCCGGTCTTTCGTGACTTTTGTACCCGCCGGCTGGCCAATCTGCTGGATAACGCTCTGCGCTCGGTGCAGGCCAATTCAGCCACGCGCGTGTCTGAAGACACCTCGCTCAGCTCACCGCTGCAAAGTCTAATCCAGCGCAAACCGATCAGCTGTCTGGCTGAAACACCCGTGAGTGAAGCCCTTGCCATCATGGATCGTGAGCACATCGGCAGCATGATCGTTACCGACCAGCAAGAACGCCCCATCGGCATGTTTACCCTGCACGATGTGCTCTCACGCATAGCCTTGCCGCAACGTGACATGGCCACGCCCATGCGCGAGGTGATGACGCCCTCCCCTCTCTGGCTACCGCCGGATGCGCGCGCCTACGAAGCGGCATTGCTGATGGCACAACAAGGTTTTGGCCACATCTGCGTGGTGCAGGATGGCCGTCTGCAAGGTGTGGTATCCGAGCGCGATCTGTTCTCGTTACAGCGCATCGGTCTGGTCAATTTGTCTCGTTCCATCGCCCGCGCCGATACCATCGATCAGTTGGCAAAACTGGCAGGTCAAGTACATCTCCTGGTGGAACAAATGCTCGCGCAAGGTGCCTTGGTAAATCAAATCACCGAGATCATCACCACGCTCAACGACCACATGACCCAACGCACCATCCTGCTGATCTTGGCCGAAACCGGTAAACCCAGCGTGGAATTCACCTGGTTGGCCTTTGGCAGTGAAGGCCGCCGTGAACAGACCTTAAAGACAGATCAGGACAACGGCATCCTCTTTTATCCAGTCGATGGCAAGAGCGCAGACGATGTGCGCGAGGAATTGCTGCCCATTGCCAAACGCATCAACGATGCCCTGGCCAGGATCGGCTTCCCGCTTTGCCCAGGCAATATCATGGCGAGCAATCCTGAATGTTGTCTGAGCATGGGCGAGTGGCAAGAACGCTTTGCCAAATGGATAGGTCAAAGCACACCACAAAATCTACTCAATGCCGCCATCTATTTTGACTTCCGCCCTATCTATGGCGCGGCGGCCCCAGCGGAAGATTTGCGTAACTGGTTATTCAAGCAGATCGCAGCCAACAGCCTCTTCCGTTGGCAGATGGCGGCGAATGCCTTGCGCAACCGCCCACCCCTCGGACTATTTGGCGATCTCAAGGTAACAGGTGGTGGCAAACAACCACGCGGCATCGACCTCAAGACCCAGGGCCTGACACCATTCGTTGACGCCGCCCGCATAACCGCCGTCGCCAACGGCATTGCCACCACCAATACCGTGGAACGGCTGCAGCAGGCAGGTGAGTGCAAGGCGCTTGATCCGGCGAATGTAGCAGCCTGGGTCGATGCCTATCACTTCATTCAATTACTGCGTGTACGCATCCACCGGCGACAGGCAGAACAAGGCGAAGAACTTTCCAATCTTGTTGATCCTGACTCACTGAACGAACTGGACAGACGCATTTTGAAAGAGGCCTTCCGTCAGGCGCGCAAACTACAGGCCAAGCTGACACTGGATTATCAATTATAGGAAATTAATTTTGATCAAATGGAACCGACAAGAATTTCAAGCAAAGGGGAGATGAGCATGTCGTTGTTCTAAAGATAATTTTTTCACTGTACAAAACTATCTAACTAACACTAGGGAGATCCTTCATGTCTAAAGAAATAACTGAACAAGATAAAGCGTATTGGGCTACCAATCTACGCCTAATCCTTGGTTGTCTTGCTATCTGGGCCACGGTGTCCTACGGCTTCGGTATCCTGCTGCGCCCTTACCTGATGGGTATCAGCATCGGTGGCGCGGATCTTGGCTTCTGGTTTGCCCAGCAAGGCTCAATTTTCACCTTCCTGATTCTGGTTTTTTTCTATTCCTGGAAAATGAACCAAATTGACAAAAAGTTTGGTCTGGAGGAATAAATCATGAGTCAATTTGCAATCAACTTTATTTTTGTCATTGGCTCCTTTATTGTTTACACAGTCATTGCCGTCTGGGCACGGGCACGTTCCACGCGCGAGTTTTACATCGCCGGCGGCAATGTCCACCCAACACTAAATGGTATGGCCACTGCTGCAGACTGGCTCTCGGCCGCTTCCTTCATCTCGGTTGCCGGTCTGGTCTCGGTGGGCTATGTAAACTCGGCCTTCATCATGGGCTGGACAGGTGGCTATGTGTTGTTGGCTACCTTACTCGCCCCCTACCTCCGCCGCTTTGGTACCTACACCGTGCCATCCTTTGTCGGCACACGCTATGACAGCAAGACAGCGCGCGTGGTCGCGGTGCTCTGCCTGATCATCATCTCCTTGACCTACGTCATCGGCCAGATGACAGGCGCCGGTGTGGCCTTTGCCCGCTTCATCGAAGTAGACAGCACCACTGGTCTGTTGATCTCGGCCCTGGTGGTCTTCATCTATGCAGTATTGGGTGGTATGAAGGGTGTCACCTATACCCAGGTAGCCCAATACACGGTACTGATCCTGGCCTTCACCATCCCTGCCATTTATCTGTCCTTGATGATGACCGGTCATTTCCTGCCACAGGTCGGTCTGGTAGGCACACATAGCGAGTCAGGCATACCACTGTTGCAAAAACTCGACGAGGTCGTGCGTGATCTTGGTTTCCAGGACTATACTGCCGATGTCTCGAACAAGTGGAATATGTTCCTCTTCACCCTGACCTTGATGGTTGGTACTGCAGGCTTGCCACACGTCATCATACGCTTCTTCACCGTGCCCAATATTCAGGATGCACGTTGGTCAGCAGGTTGGGCGTTGGTGTTCATCGCGCTGTTTTACACCACTGTCCCTGCCCTGGCCGCCATGTCACGCCTGAACCTGCTGGAAACCGTTTATCCAGAAGGTACCGACCAGCCTTCCTTGCAGTATGAAGAGCGTCCTGAGTGGTTCAAGAAGTGGGAAATGACCGGTCTTCTGAAATTTGAAGACAAAAATAATGACGGCCACATCCAGATCTACAATGCCAAAAATGAAAACTTTGCCAAAGGCACGGCCGCTGAACGTGGCTGGGAAGGCAATGAGCTGACTGTAAACAACGACATCCTGGTGCTGGCCCTGCCAGAAATCGCCAATATGCCGATGTGGCTAATAGGTCTGATGGCAGCTGGTGGTATTGCCGCAGCATTGTCCACAGCATCAGGTCTGTTACTGGCCATATCATCGGCAGTCAGTCACGACCTGTTGAAAAACACCCTGATGCCACATCTCTCGGATAAGCGAGAAATGCTCTATGCGCGGATCTCTATGGTGGGTGCCATAACCATTGCCACCTGGCTGGGGCTTAATCCACCCGGCTTTGCTGCACAAACAGTAGCGCTGGCCTTTGGTATAGCGGCCTCAACGCTGTTCCCTGTGCTAATCCTGGGTATCTTCTTCCAGCGCATCAACAGCAATGGAGCGATCGCAGGCATGTTGGCAGGCGGGATGTTTACCCTCAGCTACATCTTCATGTATCTGGGCTGGTTGTTCATCCCGGAAACTAACAACTTCCCCAACACGCCAGAGTTCTGGATCCTGGGTATTTCACCGCTGTCAGTGGGTTGTATTGGTGCGCTCTTCAACTTCATTGTGGCCATCAGCGTATCGATGCTCACAGAGAAGCCATCTGAAAAAATTCAGGATATGGTGCGTCGTGTACGCTATCCATAAGCCTGTGAAGGCGTAACCAGCTTACTCACAAGCTGGGCTATGATTGAAGTGGGCTTTCATTTGAAAGCCCACTTTTTAACTGAAAATAGGCTAAAGATAAAAACCCATGATCTGGCACTTAATAGCCGTCATCATCGCAGGCTTGAGCGTAGGAGGGATGGTTTATCTTTTACGCAAGATAACCGGCAACCGCCTGCCTAAATGGCTGGTCTCGGCTGCCGCTGGTTTAGCCATGCTCACTTATCTTGCCTATTACGATTACACATGGTACGACTTTAAGCGCAGCCAACTACCTGTAGACACCAAACTGATTGCAGAGCAACGCGCTACAAGTTTCCTTAAACCCTGGAGCTACGTAGTAACACCGGTCAGTGCTTTTACGATTTTTGATGGACGTAGTCAGACCAGTGAACAAAACGGCCAACTACTTGTTGAATATATTTTGTATACCTTCCATAAGGATCCAATTGAGCAATTAACAACACAGGCTTACCTGTTGAACTGCAACCTACTTGAGCGGGCTGTGCTTGCCAAAGAAGAAAATGCCCAGCAGATTACAGTGAAAAAAATCGAACGCAATGATCCGATGTACCAACAGCTCTGCCTGTAAACCTTATACGAGGCACGATATAAACATACCGACTAACGCAAAAGGCACTTGCATGGAACACCTAAAACAATTTCAGTGAGTGAAGATCGTATGGATGTTGAACTGATTGAAATACGTGAATTCCTGGCCAGCACTCCGCCTTTCGATCAACTCAATAACGAGTTACTCGACAAGCTGCCCAGGCAATTATCCGTACGCTACTTACGCCGCGGTACACCATTCCCGCCACAGGGGAACGATCAACCCTGTCTCTATATTGTGCGCAAGGGCGCAATAGAATGGCGCAATACTCAAGATGAGTTACTGGCAAAGTTTTATGAAGGGGATATTTACGCCTCTGACTGTCTCAGCCATAACCCCACGCAATCCCTGCGCGGCAGCACGGTAGAGGACAGTCTGTTTTATCTGCTGCCCTGCGCACAACTACAGCTGCTGCGCGAATCCGACCAGAATTTCAATGATTACTTTACTCAATCCATCAGCACACGCCTGCGCCGCGCACGCGAAGTAATGCAAGGCACTGCACGTGCCGGTGGCAATCTACTGACTATAGAAATAGGCAAGCTGCTTAGCCGTGCGCCAGTGACGGCACCACCTCACACCACCATACAGCAAGCAGCACAGCTTATGAGTGAGGAACGGGTTTCCGCCCTGCTTATTACCGAAAATAAACGGCTGGCAGGCATCATCACTGACCGCGATCTGCGCTCTCGCTGCGTGGCAGCAGGCTTGCCAGCCACGCAGCCTGTCAGCGACATCATGACGCATAATCTGCACAAGGTAACGCCAGATACCCCGGCCTTTGAAGTCCTGATCAGCATGACACGGCACAAGATCCATCACTTGCCAGTAGTGGATGGCACTGGCGTTGTCGGGCTTGTGTCCACCACTGATTTGATACGTTATCAAAGCACCAACTCTATCTATACCGTAGATGGTTTGCGCAAATGTCAAAGCATCGCCGAGCTGGTACATGCCAGTGCCGTCCTGCCGGAGTTGCAGGTACAGTTGGTCGCCGCCGGTGCCAATACCTACCAACTTGGCCAGGCCATCTCGGCAGCAACCGATGCCATCACGCAAAGATTGCTGGAGTTGGCAGAAGGTGAACTCGGATCTGCGCCCATCGCCTACGTCTGGGTAGCCAGTGGCTCACAAGGACGACGTGAACAAACCATTCATTCCGATCAGGACAATGCCCTGATCCTCGCCGATGAATATGATGCAGAAAAACACGGCAACTACTTCGCTCGTCTGGCACAATTTGTCACCGACGGACTCAATGCCTGTGGCTACTACAATTGCCCCGGCGGCATCATGGCCAGCAACCCGCAATGGCGTCAGCCATGGCTGGTTTGGCGACAATATTTTAATAACTGGATTACCCGCGCTGATCGCAAGTCTGCTATGTTGGCCACCAATTTTTTTGACCTGCGCGCCATACACGGCGATATACTGTTACATACCCGCCTGCATGCGGATAGCTTGCAACAGGCCAAGGAAAATAAAATTTTTCTTGCCTACATGGCCACCAATGCTGTTGCTACCAGACCCCCACTTGGTTTTTTCCGCAATTTTGTCCTCATCAGTGAGGGCGAACACGCCAATAGTCTTGACCTAAAACGGCGCGGCCTTGTGCCGGTGATAAATATGGCACGTGTCTATGCCCTCTCTGCCGGTCTGCCTGAACTCAATACGATAGAGCGCCTCAAGGCAGCTGCTGAGCTACATGCTGTCAGTCCTGACAGTGCTGCCAATCTGGAAGATGCCTTCGAATTCATCGGTGCCTTACGTGCGCGCCACCAGGCACAGCAAATCAAACAAGGCAAACAGCCAGACAACTATGTCATACCAGAAAAGCTCTCACAGATGGAACGCAATAACCTCAAGGACGCCTTCTCTGCCATTAACACTTTGCAGGCAGCCATGGAGCAACGCTACCAGGCTGGAAGGCTATACTGATGTTCTCCTGGCTATTCAGCCTGGACTATCGTCGTCGCCGTCTTGCTGCCAGGACAGCGCCTGGGCCATTGCGTGACTATCTGGAAACGCCCTTTGTTCCGGCCAAAAAAGATTGTCGGCAACTGCAATGCCTTGCCCTTGATCTGGAAACCACAGGTCTTGATAGCAAAAATGATTTCATCGTCAGTTTTGGCTGGGTTTTATTGCAAGGTCAGCATATCGACCTTGCTTCGGCGCAACATCGGCTGGTGCGCTTACACTGCGCCATTCCTGAGGCCAGCGCCGTAATCCACCAAATCACCGATGACGAAGTAGCCAGTGGTGAAGAACTGGCCAACATCATGCCCGAGCTGTTGCAACTATTGGCCGGCAAGGTACTTATTGCCCACCACGCCAGCATCGAACTTGGTTTTTTAAATGCCACCTGCGAACAACTCTATGGCAGCGGTTTCCTTGCCCCGGTCATAGACACCCAGTACCTTGCCCAGCGTCAGTTTGAACAACAAAATCACTGCATACGCAGTGGAGAAACACGTCTTGGCAGCTTGCGACAACGCTACAACCTGCCGCGCTACACCGCACACAATGCCCTGTCCGATGCACTCGCCGCAGCCGAGCTTTACCTGGCACAACTGGCCGAGCGCAATGGTGCCCGCATGGTGCCTTTAAAGAGCATGTGGCGGCCTGTATGAAACAGCAAATGCACCTGCCTCATGCTATAGTGTCCAGGCCCTATTGGGTACAGGCACAGCCTGTTTTTTACCTGGTAAATGGCCGCAACAAAAGGCCGAATACCGAACCATCACGGAAGTATATAAAACCAATAACGAGCAACATTAATCCTTGGCTGTAACATGCCAAATTGTTGATTTTTTGGCTGTCTTATCAGCCTTCACTGACCCAGGAGATACACATGTCCGAAAAGATATATCCCGTACCCAGCGAATTCAAAGCCCACGCTCATATCAATAAAGCCAAATACGAGGCTATGTATCAGCAGTCCATCAAGGAGCCGGACAGCTTCTGGGCCGAACAGGCCAACACCTTTCTCGACTGGTACAAGCCCTGGGACAGGGTATCTGAATGGGACTATCACAAAGGTCTCATCCGCTGGTTTGAAGGTGGCAAACTAAATATCACCTACAACTGCCTGGATCGTCATCTGGCTACGCGCGGCGATCAAGTGGCACTCATCTGGGAAGGTGACGATCCCACTGAAGACAAGAAAATAACCTATCGCGAACTGCACACCGAAGTGAGCAAATTCGCCAATGTCCTGAAAGAACACGGCGTTAAAAAAGGTGATCGAGTCTGCATCTACATGCCGATGATCCTGGAAGTTTCTGTCGCAATGCTGGCTTGTGCACGCATCGGTGCTGTGCATTCGGTAGTCTTTGGTGGCTTTTCGCCAGAGTCTCTGAAAGATCGCATCCTCAATGCCGACTGCCGTGTCGTGATAACTGCCGATGAAGGCTTGCGTGGCAAAAAGGCTGTACCACTGAAGGCCAATGTCGACAAAGCCCTGACCCACTGCCCTGATGTGCATACCTTGATAACCGTCAAGCGCACTGGCGGCAATATCAGCTGGCAGGAAGGACGTGATGTCTGGTATCACGAAGCCATGGCCAATGCCTCAGCTGATTGCCCGCCCGAGGAGATGGATGCCGAAGATCCGCTATTCATCCTCTATACTTCAGGCTCCACCGGCAAACCCAAGGGTATCCTACACACCACAGGTGGCTACCTGCTGTTTGCTGCCATGACTCATAAATACACCTTCGACTATCAGGAAGGTGATGTCTACTGGTGCACCGCCGACGTCGGCTGGATCACAGGTCATAGCTATATCGTTTACGGCCCGCTGGCCAACGGAGCCACCAGCCTAATGTTCGAGGGTGTGCCTTCCTACCCTGATGCATCCCGTTTCTGGCAGGTGGTGGACAAGCACCAGGTCAACATCTTCTATACTGCCCCAACTGCAATCCGCGCTCTGATGCGCGAAGGCGAAAAGCCAGTAAAGAAGACCTCGCGCAAGTCATTGCGCCTGCTCGGCACGGTAGGTGAGCCAATCAATCCTGAAGCCTGGGAATGGTATTACCATGTTGTCGGTGACGCTCGCTGTCCCATCGTCGATACCTGGTGGCAAACAGAAACCGGCGGACATATGATCACCCCGCTGCCCGGCGTTTCCGATCTCAAACCAGGCGCTGCCATGCTGCCAGTCTTTGGCGTGGTGCCTGCCATAGTCGATAACGACGGCAATATTCTTGAAGGTGAATGTGAAGGCAATCTGGTGATCACCCAGCCGTGGCCTGGCCAGGGGCGCACCGTCTACGGCGACCATCAGCGTTTTATCGAAACTTATCTCACCACCTACCCTGGTATGTACTTCACCGGTGATGGTGCCAAACGTGACAAGGACGGGCACTACTGGATCACTGGCCGCACGGACGATGTGCTCAACATCTCTGGTCACCGCATGGGCACAGCCGAAATCGAAAGTGCGCTGGTGCTGCATGACTCCGTCGCCGAAGCAGCAGTCGTAGGCTTCCCCCACGACATCAAGGGTCAAGGCATCTATTGCTATGTCACCCTGGTGAAGGGTGTTGAACCCAGCGATGAGCTGAAGAAAGAGTTGGTGCAAATGGTGCGCCGCGAGATCGGCCCCATCGCCTCACCTGACATCATCCAGTGGGCACCTGGCCTGCCAAAGACCCGTTCCGGCAAGATAATGCGCCGTATTCTGCGCAAGATTGCCGCCAACGAAACGGAGGGGCTGGGTGATACTTCCACCCTCGCCGACCCATCGGTGGTGGAAGATTTACTGCAAAACCGCGCACATAAATAAGCGCATTACCAACCACCAGCTTTTTTTGTATCGCCCCGCGCACTGCGCGGGGCGTTTACAAAAGCAAAAAACCCGCCGAAGCGGGTTTTTTGCTTTTAACTACATGGCCTACAAATACAAACAGATATCCGATTCACCGGCAAACTCAAAGAATTTAGCGGCACCGGCATATTCCATACCATCGATGAAATCACTGTGATCAAAACCAAACAGATCCACCGTCATCTGACAAGCCGTAAAACGTACCTCGGCTTCCTGACAAAGTTCGCGCAGCTCGGCAATAGTAGCCACGCCAGTATTGGCAATGGTCTTTTTCATCAGTACCGTTGCCAATGACTCAAAGCCAGGGATGTTGGCCTGAATGATATTGGGAATATTCCAGTTGATACCTCTGAACCACTTGGGGCCAAAAGGCATCTTCATAGGCATGCCAGGATTACCCAGTGGACTGACCTTAAGACCACTCAAATCCTTACGCACCAGTTGCAGTCCATAAAAGGTGAAAAAGATTTCCACCTCGTAGTCCAATGCAGCTGCTGTTGACGCCAGAATGAACGGTGGGTAGGCCCAGTCAAGGGTACCCTTGGTTGCGATGATTGCTAGTTTCTTTTGATCAGACATGGGATCCCTCTCCTTGAATACTATTTTTGTTTTAGGCTTTTTTGATCAGGAAAACGAATTTGCCGCCTTCTTCCCCAGAAGATAGCAGAGTATTGCCGGTCTGCTTGGCGAATGCCTCGAAATCCTTCACTGAACCTGGGTCAGTGGCGACGATACGCAACACCTGGCCAGACTCCATACCACCCAAAGTCTTCTTCGCACGCAGGATAGGCAGCGGGCAGTTCAGGCCAGATGCATCCAGTTCTTGATCGAAATTTGCCATCATCAATCTCCTCAGCTTGGTTGTTGGTAAAAAAGACCCGCTAGCGCAGGTATATCGACTACAAGACTTAACTTATATGCCAAATAGTGGCATCAGCGCAAGTTCAGCCGGCCTTTTTGCCCGAACAAATTACGTTTATAACCAGACTATCCTACGGATCAGGGTGAACCAAGTTACGTTCTTACCTGTCATAAATCTGTTACGATTATTATTGACTTATCGGATGTCAGAATCTTGAAGCATACTCTCTCATCATCTGCACTACTACTGTCCATTGTCACATCTATTTGGACCGGGATGGCCTCGGCTGTAGAAAATCTGTCCTTGCCAGATATTGGTGACAGCTCGGCAACAGCATTTTCACAGGCTGATGAAGAACGTTTTGGCCGCGAAATGATGCGCTCAATTCGTCAATCCGGTCATTTACTAGAAGACCGTGAAGTTGAGGAATATATCCAGCAACTAGGATATCAACTGGTATCAGCCAGCTCTCGTTCAGCTCGTGAATTCAGTTTTTTTGTTGTCAACGAACCCACTATAAATGCATTTGCCATGCCCGGCGGTTATATAGGAGTTCATAGCGGGCTTATCTCCGCCAGTCGCAATGAGAGCGAGCTAGCTGGTGTAATGGCGCACGAAATCGCCCATATTACCCAACGCCATCTGGCACGCAGATTTGAACAGGCTGGCAACATGAGCATGCCCATGATGGCAGCCGTGCTGGCCTCCATTCTGCTCGGCGCCAGTAATCCACAAATGGGCGAGGCGGCTCTTGCTGCCACCATGGCTGGCAGCATGCAGATGGAGCTGGATTTCAGTCGCGCCCATGAACGTGAGGCAGATCGCGTTGGTATGCAGATGCTAACCGGCGCTGGCTTCGACCCACATGGTATGCCGGGATTCTTCGAGCGTTTGCAGCAGGAATATCGCTACGCCAGCTCTGGTCTGCCAGAATATCTCAGCACCCATCCAGTCACCACAGACCGCATCGCCGATGCGCGTAATCGTGCCGAACAATACCCACGCATCAATCCCGCCGACGATCTTGGCTACCGCCTGATAAAGACCAGATTGCAGGTGCTGACTGCGCGCAATATGGACGTATTGGCGCGGCAATACCGTGAGCTGCTATCCACTGATGACCAGCGCAAAGGAGATGCCGCCGATCGTTATGGCTATGCCTTGGCTTTGACACGCCAACATGATTATGCCAATAGCCGAACATGGCTCAAGGCATTACACCAGCAAGATCCTGGTCGTATTGCATATATGCTGGCGCTGGCCAAAGTGGAAACTGAAGACAAAAAGCTTGCTGCAGCCGAGAAAATATTTCTCGACGGCCTCAAGCTGCATCCCAACAACAATCTGCTAACCCTTGCCTATGCCGAATTTCTTTTACAGCATGGGCAACATATCAAAGCCACTCCGCTATTGCGCGAATACACTCGTCTGCGCAAGGTGCAACCAAAGGCCTTTGAACTGCTGGCTGAGGCCGAGACAGCCAGCGGCAACGATGGTGTAGCTCATATGGCCCTGGCTGACTATTACTACGGCCTGGGCGAAATCCAGACAGCCGTCGAACAGCTCAATCTGGCGCGCCAACGTGGCGGCCTGGATTTCTACTACCAATCCCTGCTTGAAGCCAAACTGACTCAATGGAAGGAAGAAGCAGCAATTTTGACACCACGCAAATAATACCGTGTAAATAAACCTCGACACCAACCGCTACGCAGCAAACCCCCACGCCAACCTCTATCACACCTGCCGACTTGAGCTCGATTAATTTCAGCAAGAGCTGGAATAAAGCCATAAGCTTCTGCCACTATAGAAAACAAGCGGCCGGTATTACTGCCACGACAATATAAGTAAACACTGTTTTTATGCTGTAAAAATGCGGGCACGCTATAATTTTGTGTCTTGCATAACCAAGGTGTAAAAAGGCCTCTCATAAGGTCGAGTTTTCTTAAAACATTTAAATTCAGTTAAAAAAACCAAGGAGTCAGATAACGTGAACAGCAAGCGTAGAACACTGCTCAAGGGCACCCTGGCCGGCAGTGCCATTGCCGTAGCCGCCAGTGCCGGCCTACTCAACCCACGTCAAGTGCTGGCAGCCTGGCCCAAGGCGTCATTCCAGACACAGGATTTTGCCGAGTCGTTAAAAGGATTGTTCAACACCGACAAGACCACCGCCAGCAACGACATAGAACTCAAGGCACCAGATATCGCCGAGAACGGCGCTGTGGTTCCGGTCACCATAAATTCCAGCCTGAAAGATGTCGAAGCCATCACCATACTCATCGAAGGCAACCCAACACCTCTTGCCGCTGTCTTCAATCTTGGCCCCAGTGCAATCAGCTCCGTCTCTACCCGCGTCAAGGTAGGCAAGACTTCGAACATCGCAGCAGTGGTCAAGGCAGGTGGCGCGCTGTATATCAGCCGTAAGGAAGTTAAGGTCACCGTTGGCGGTTGCGGCGGCTAATAGATAGCTGTTATCGAACATCTTGAATATATAGAGGAATTACACATGGCTGATTCAATCAAAATCCGCGCCACCCTTAAGGGCGATGTCTGCACCGTCAAGGCGCTAATCAAACACCCGATGGAAACTGGCCAGCGCAAGGACAAAAAAACCGGCCAGCTGATCCCTGCTCACTTCATCCAAGAAGTCACCTGCAGCCACAACGGCAAGAATGTACTCGATGCCTCCTGGGGCGCGGCGATCTCCGCCAACCCTTACCTTTCCATCGAGTTTTCTGGAGCCAAAAAGGACGACAAGGTAGAACTCAGCTGGGTGGACAATACGGGTAAAAAGGATGCCGCAGAAGCAGCTATTGGCTAAGCTGGCTGGGCAAGCCTTATCAGATAAAAATAAATGACCGCAGAGAAGAGGAGTCAAAACATGAACGTATCACCAACCACATGGCTCAAGCGAGCCAGCTGGGCGCTGCCAGTTGTCCTGGCTGTTGCCAGTACCGCGCATGCAGCCCCTGGCCAATTGCCCGAGGAAGTCTTCGACGGCCTGGTCGAGACCAGCCCGCACAAGAATTATCTGTCCCAAAGTCAACAGAACAGAATGATGATGCCAGATAATCCCGCTTGGTATGTCGTGGAAGATGGGGAAAAACTATTCAACGAGCCACGTGGCCCGAAAAATGTTCCCATGTCTAAATGCGACTTCGGCAAGGGGCCCGGCGTACTGGATGGCGCCTATGTAGAACTACCACGTTATTTTGCCGATACAGGCAAAGTGATGGATCTGGACAGCCGCCTGGAACACTGCATGAAAACACTGCAGGGCTACACAGATGCCGATCCGGCAGTCAAACAAAAAAATGGTTCTAACAGCGATGTAATGAAACTACAGGCCTACATCGCCAGCAAATCAGGTGGCTATGCGTGGAACCCGCCAATGGAACACCCATTGGAAAAGGCCATGCGCAACGCCGGTGAGGTCATGTTTTACCGCCGTTCCAGCGTCATGGATTTCGCCTGTGCCACCTGCCACAGCCAGCCGGACAAACGCATTCGTGCGTCCTATCTGCCCAGCATCACTGTACCTGAAGAATGGACCAAGGCCATATCCTGGCCAGCCTATCGTGTCGGTCATGACAACGTCCGCAGCAGTCAGCACCGTTTAACTGGATGCTTCTGGCAAATGCGCTATCCCCACGCAAAAAATGGCTCGGATGCAACTATCGCACTGCTTTCCTTCTGGACCGATGCCGCACGTGGTCAGCCCGCCATCCTGCCTGATATGAAGCGCTGATTGCCGCCAACTTTAGGAGACTGAATTCATGTTTAACAAGAAAAACAGCTTTGTTGCAGCTACCTTCGCAGCCGCTTCAGCCGTGTTACTAGCGTTCTCCACCAGCGTCCATGCAGAGGCCAAGGTTGATTACACTAAAATGAGCCCGGAGCAGCTGGCTGAATACCTGATATTTGAATCAGACAGTTTTTATCTTGATCAACCCACGCAGGAAGGCACCACTGGTCGTGACCGTCTGGTTCAGGACGAAATCCAGAAAATCTGCTCTCTACGTCCGGGGCAGGAGCTGGATCAAAAAAGCCGTGAAAAGATCATGGCCATATCCAGAGCCACCATCAAATATCCAGAAGGTGGTATCAAATTGGGCGACTGGAAAAAAGGCCGTGAACTGGCCTGGTCCGGCTTTGGCTGGCGCACGGCGCACAATCCAGATGACCACACTGGCAGCCGTCAGCCTGGTGGCAATTGCTACAATTGTCATGAAATGGCGACCGACCGCACCGGCGGCAATCTGGGCTTCACCCTGACAGGTTACGGCGCACGCGGTACCAGCCCGGAAGTGCTGAAATACACCTATGACATGATCTATAACTCCAACGCCTTTTTCCCCTGCACCAACATGCCGAGGATAGGGGTAAAAGGTCTGCTGACCGAGACACAGATCAGCGACATCATGGCCTATCTGCTTGACCCGGAGTCTCCGGTCAACGAGAACGTCAACCCAGTTAGACCACAAAAATAACAAGTAGTAAAACAAGCTTACCGTGAGCCCTGGCCACCGTTAACAGCGGTGACAGGGCTCATATTCATTAAAAGCCCTTCTGCTTTTTCTGATGATAAACTCCATAACTTTGATATGGTGCGCACAGCGCAGCAGAAAGTCACTGGCATATCTCATATAGTTCGGATACTCCTGCAGGTTGGGGCTCAATCCAACAATATGCCACCTCCGCTTTGTAGCTCAGCCCACGCAAAATACGCTGTTGGCATGGAAGAGTTTTGCTCTTTTCAGTAAACTAACGCGGTTTTAACAAACCCTTACCTTTCACGCATGTCACAAATCACGAGGAGAGCAAATCTTGGAAACCCTGACCCTCACCACTGAAATGATGTGGGTGATGGCATTCCTTGCCTTTACCATCTATCTATTCGTCTCAGAGATCGTGCGCGTTGACGTGGCGGCGATCCTGGTAATGGTATTGCTGGGACTAACAACCGTTCTACCCGACAGTCTTGTGCCCTCTTTAGTTGATGCTCAACACCTTTTTGAGGGTTTTGCCGCCAATGCCGTGATCTCCATTATTGCCGTGATGATCATCGGCGCCGGTCTGGACAAAACCGGCGTGATGAGCAAAGTTGCCGGATTAATCCTCAAGCTCGGTGGCACAACTGAAAGGCGCATCATTCCTCTCATCTCCGGTACGGTAGGTTTTATTTCCAGCTTCATGCAAAACGTCGGCGCGGCCGCCCTGTTTCTGCCCGTGGTCAGTCGTATTTCTACCCGCACCGGCCTACCCATGTCGCGCCTATTGATGCCTATGGGATTTTGCGCAATCCTCGGTGGCACCATTACAATGATTGGTTCCAGCCCGTTGATCCTGCTTAACGATTTACTGTTGAGCTCTAATAAATCACTGGTCGCCCAGGGTCTGCCAGAGATGGAGAGTTTTGGCCTGTTTGCTGTCACCCCTATTGGTATTGTCTTGGTAGCCACCGGTATTATTTATTTTGTTCTGGCTGGCCGTTTTGTCCTTCCATCGACCGAAACTGACGCCAGAGATGGCACCAATGTTATGGAGTATCTGAAAAAACAATATGGATTAAGCGGTGATATTTTTGAACTGGTCGTGCCCGCAAATAGCCTTTTAGCTAATAAAACAATTGAGGAGATAGAGGCCGCGATGGACCATGATGTTGCCGTCATCGCATTGCTTAATGGCAAAGCAGGAATCCGCATCTCCCCTTCATATGACGTAAATGTACCTGCTGGCGCCACGCTGGCATTAATGGGTAGCAATCACGCAGTACAGCGCCAGGCAGAGACCTATAAACTAGAGCGCACAGGCAAGCTGGAGAATTTTGCTGAAATCCTCTCGCCATCCACGGCCGGAATATCGGAAATCGTCATCCCGCCCAACTCTCGCTTGATCGGTAAGTCGCTGCAGACCATCCGCATGCGCAAAACGTTTGGCCTGAACATTCTGGCAGTCTATCGCGGCAATCAGGTCATCCGGAAAGACCTGCGCGAGCTGGTCTTGCAGTCCGGTGATACCCTGGTGCAACACAGCCGTTGGGAAGACCTTGCCTCGGCCAACAAGAATCGACGCGATTTTCTCGTCGTCACTACCGACTATCCGCACGAAGAGTTGCGCCCACACAAAGTCCACTTCGCTCTGGTCTTCTTTCTCATTGCCCTGGGACTGGTGTTATTCACCGACGTCCGCCTTTCCGTCGCCCTGCTTACCGGTGCTATGGGTATGGTGATTACCGGTGTACTGGATATCGACGAAGCCTACGGTGCCGTCAGTTGGAAAACTGTATTTTTGTTAGCCAGCCTGATCCCATTGGGACAGGCAGTAGAAAATACCGGCACAGCTAACTGGATAGCTGTGCACATCTTGCAAATCCTCGGCGGTGATGTAAACCACATTCTACTGCAGGCAGTTATTGCAATTCTTGCCACCTTCTTTACCCTGGTGATGTCTAATGTGGGTGCAACTGTGCTGCTGGTCCCGCTAGCGGTAAATATTGCTGTTCAAGCGGGTGCTAACCCGGCGGTCTTTGCTCTTACTGTAGCCATCGCCACGTCCAACTCCTTCCTCATCCCAACCCATCAGGTAAACGCCCTGATCATGGGCCCTGCAGGTTATCGTGTTGCTGACTTCATCCGTGCGGGCGGCATCATGACTGTACTATTTCTTATCGTGGCGCTGACCATGCTGAATATCATATTTTAAACACCGGAACATCACGGCGCAGCAGCACAAGTATGGCGCAATAACCGCATGCCCGCGTGTGTCATCCGGCAATGCCGTGGTGTGGTTTTTTTACGTTGGCGTTGGTGGCGTACCCATGTGTTTTTGTATGGGTACATGGTTTTGTGTGGGCATATGGTTCCGCGTGGGCATTAATGCCCACCCTTACGGTTAAATTCGGTACGGTCAGGTAGGGCGCAATAACCATCGGGCATTGCGCTGAATGTAAGTGGCCGTATGAACGCAGGTGTAAAACCTTTCTGCCCTCTCCCCCAGCCCCTCTCCCGCAAGCGGTAGAGGGGAGCTTTAGCCGCTTCCACGGGATGTTCAGTCATTACCGATGTAAAAATCCTGCACCTATCCCGTCATTCCCGCGCAGGCGGGAATCCAGGAGGAACTGCTTTTTGCTTAAAAAGTAATCAAGTATGATTTTGCTCTGGGTATTCTTAAAATTGCCCTGCGCCTTGTCTTTCTTGTTACGCCGCCTGCGCTGGCAGGCGGCCTCTATCTTGAGTTGCGCTTAACGTATGCCTTGCTGGCAGTCCCTGAATTGTCGATGCATAGGCGCGTACCTGCGAGTCATAAATACCAACCTTGGCCTGCTCGCCCTTGATCTGGCTTTCGTAAGCATCAAACTTAAGCTTCTCTGCGCTGATCTATTCTGCAAATGCTGATGATTGCCGCCAGTCATTATGCTGTATTTACACCAGGCAATAAAAAACCCCCTAAGCAACAAGAGCTTAGGGGGTTTTGATTGGTGCCCAGGAGAGGACTCGAACCTCCATGCCCTTTCGAGCACTAGCACCTGAAGCTAGCGTGTCTACCAATTTCACCACCTGGGCAGGTGTTGTGAAGGCGCGAACTTTAGCTAAATCACCTATGGTTTGTCAACCAACAACACGCCCATTAATCACGCAAACGGGTGGCGCAAGACAATAGTCTCGTTGCGATCCGGACCGGTAGAGATGATGTCGATGGGAACACCAGTCACTTCTTCTATACGCTTGAGATAATTGCGCGCGCCCTGTGGAAGTTTGTCATATTCCTTTATTCCTACAGTGGACTCCGTCCAGCCCGGCATTTCCTCATACACAGGCGTACAGGCGCTGAATGCCTCGGCGCCGATGGGCGGGGTATTGCGGGTTTCGCCATTGCATTCATAGCCAACGCACAGACGCAGCGTATCCAAGCCATCGAGCACATCCAGTTTGGTGATACACAAGCCAGTCACTGAATTTATTTGGTTAGAGCGACGCAGGGCAACGGCATCAAACCAGCCACAGCGACGTGGGCGGCCAGTGGTTGAGCCAAATTCATGACCGCGCTCGGCCATGTACGCGCCGACTGAGTCCATCAGTTCATTGCCGTCATAGAGCTCGGTAGGAAATGGTCCTGCGCCAACACGTGTGGTATAGGCCTTGGTGATACCCAGAATATAATCGAAGTAGCGTGGACCCACACCACTACCGGTAGAGGCGCCGCCTGCCGTGGTATTGGAAGAGGTGACATAGGGATAGGTGCCGTGATCAATGTCGAGCAAAGCGCCTTGCGCTCCTTCAAACATTACATTTTCACCCCGCTCACGGTACTGATGCAGCATTTCAGTGACATCCGCGACCAAGGGACGCAATTCCTCGGCCATGGCCATGCTCTCATCGAGGACTTCCTGAAAATCGATCGGATCGACCTTGAAATAATGTTGCAGGCAGAAATTGTGGTAATCCAGTACTTCGCTTAGTTTGGTAGCAAAGCGGTCACGATAAAACAGATCACCCAAGCGCAGGCCACGGCGTGATACCTTATCTTCATAGGCCGGGCCGATGCCACGTCCCGTGGTGCCGATGGCTGTCTTGCCACGGGCAAACTCGCGCGCCTGATCCAACGCCACATGGTAGGGCAATATCAAAGGACAGGCTTCACTGATACGCAGGCGTTCGCGTACCGGTACACCGTTTTCTTCCAGCATGCGCAACTCTTTAAGCAGCGCCGTGGGCGATAACACCACGCCATTGCCGATCAGGCACATCACGTTCTCACGCAACACTCCTGAAGGGATCAGATGGAGTATGGTCTTCTTACCGTCGATGACCAGCGTATGTCCTGCATTATGTCCGCCCTGAAAGCGGGCTACAGCACTGGCGCGATCAGTAAGCAGGTCAACGACCTTGCCCTTGCCTTCGTCACCCCACTGAGTGCCAATGATTACGACGTTCTTACCCATTTCTGTCCCTCAAGCACCGTCCGCGCACAGGTTTCCCCTGTAATTACGGGTGTAATGAAAATTAAAAAATGAAATTCGGGAAAATTTACAAGTATCAATTCAATCGAGCGTACTTACCTGCCAGCAGCCTTCCTGCCATAGCAATTGACGATCACAACCCATCGCCCTTGCGTCCCCCTGCTGTCCTGGCAGCGCACAGATCACACGCTCACCCTGCACCCGCAATTCATCTATCTGCCTGGCCAATAACTGGTCATCGGCGCAGGGCGCAAAGATACCACGAATTTCCGGCAGTGTGGCAGAGGATAATGACAACAGTGTTTTGAGATCGGTGGAAAATCCAGTTGCCGGTCGCGGCCGCCCAAATACCTGGCCTATTGCATCATAGCGCCCACCCTGCGCCAATGCCTGGCCACTTTCGGGGGTATAGACGGCAAAAACCACTCCAGTGTGGTAATGGTAGCCGCGCAACTCGGCCAAATCGAAGTGCAAGGGCACATACGGCAGGGCACGGCGTACAGCAGCAGTAATGGCGATCAGCTTGTCCAGAGCAGAGAGCACCTCATTGCTGGCCGCTGCCAATAGGGAACGAATCTGACCCAGCTCTTCCTCGCTGCCATGGCAATCAGCAAGTTGCAACAACATGTTATGCACGCTGCGTTCAAGTTTCAGTCCACTCAGCAGGCTTGCAATATCAGGGTGCGACTTGCGTTGCAGGGCATCAAACAGCTCCGCCTCCTGCGTTGGCGTCAGTCCGGCCTGCTTCGCCAGACCACGAAAGATACCTACATGGCCTAGATCAAGATGCAAGCCATTCAGGCCAGCGCTACGCAAGGTGACCATCATCAGACAGATCACCTCTACATCGCTTTCAATCCCGGCATGACCATAGAGCTCTGCACCGACCTGCAATGGGCTACGGCTACCGCCATGTTCTTGCGGGCGGGTGCGCAATACTGTGCCTATATAGGCAAGACGCGTTGGTGTTTCACGTTTGATGAGGTGGGCATCGATACGTGCCACCTGTGGGGTCATATCGGCGCGCACGCCCATCATGCGGCCAGTAAGCTGATCGGTCAGCTTGAAAGTCTGTAACTCAAGTGCATTACCAGTGCCGACAAAGAGTGATTCCAGATACTCGATGAATGGCGGCATAACCAATTCATAGCCCCAGGTACTGAACAGATCCAGCAGGCGGCGGCGTAACAACTCCAGCCGCCAGGCCTGTTCGGGCAAGACTTCTTCAATACCTTCCGGCAATAACCAGCGCTCGTTAGCCATCAATGCTTCAACCAGTAGACCAGTACGGCCCCCAATACCATCAACACCAGACCTGTAGTACGAATGGAGCGATCATCCAGTTGGGTCAAGCTTTGCGCGGCCTTGCGGTAATTGCGCGGGGACAAGGCAGGCAATAGTCCCTCCAACACCAGCAACAAGGCCAGTGCTACCCACAGTTCAGACCACATGACAAACCCCTTTCAGCAACAGGCAATAATTATTAGTTTTTGCCACCTTTCGCGCTGTTAAAATACTGGAAAAACTCCGCGCCAGGATCAACAACCAGCATATCCTGTGGCTTGTTGAAAGAGCTTTTATAGGCATCCAGGCTGCGATAAAAGGCATAAAAATCAACATTACGACCGTGGGCCTTGGCATATATTTCGGCGGCACGACCATCACCTTCGCCTCGTGTGCGCTCGGCATCACGATAGGCCTCAGCCATAATCACGGTACTTTGGCGATCGGCATCTGCGCGAATGCGTTCGGCTGCCTCGGCACCACGTGAACGCAAATCCTTGGCAACACGGGAACGTTCTGCCTCCATACGCTGGTAAACCGAAGTCGATACTGTCGCCGGCAGCTCGATGCGCTTGATACGCACATCGACTACTTCGATACCAAACTGCTTAGCCTGCTCGCTGATTTGATTGACAATGATGTTCATGATCTCGGAACGATCACCGGAGATAGCCTCCTGCATAGTGCGTTTACCGAACTCACTGCGCAGACCATCCTTGATGACCTGAGCCAATCGCAAGGCGGCCAACTGCTCATCACCACGCATGGTGACATAATAGGTGGCCACATCACTGATACGCCATTTGATAAAAGAATCAACGATGACGTTTTTCTTTTCCTGCGTCAGATAACGCTCGGACTCAACATCCAGCGTCATAATGCGCTTATCAAAAATACGCACGTTATTGATGAAGGGAAACTTGATATAAAGACCTGGCGTATAGTCAGCTCGTACAAGTTCACCCAAACGGAACTTGATCGCCAACTGCCGCTCACTGACGACAAAGATGGACATGGAGCCCAACCACAGCAGGATCAGCAAGGCGATTAGAGAAAGCATACCGCGTGACATTAGCGCACCTCCCGCTGACGTAGATTCTCGCGCAAACGAATATCCGTGCGCGGAGATTGATCCGGTGGAACTGGCGTGGACATGGAGGGACTGGAACCCATGCCCGAGCCAGGCAAACCATCACGCTGCATGAGCTTATCCAAAGGCAGATAAAGCAGGTTATTACTATCCTTGGTATCGACCAGTACCTTGCTGCTCTGTCCCATCACCGATTCCATCGTCTCCAGGTATAAACGCTTGCGCGTGACCTCAGGGGCCTTTTCATACTGAGCCAGGACACTGAGAAAACGTGCCGTTTCACCTTCGGCGACGGCAATTACCTGCTCACGATAGGCATTGGATTCCTCGATCAGTCGAGCGGCCTGACCACGCGCCTTGGGAATAACGTCATTGGCATAGGCCTCGGCTTCATTCTTCAGCCGCTGCTCATCTTCACGCGCCTTGACCGCATCGGCAAACGCCCCCTGCACCTGCTCTGGCGCCTGGGCATCCTGCATATTGAAGCTGATTACCGCCAGCCCGGCCTGATAGCGATCGAGAATACTCTGCATCATGTTTCTGATGCGCTGAGCCACATCACTACGCCCTTCTGTAATAATAAAATCCATCTCACTTTGGCCAATTATTTCACGAATGGCTGTTTCAGCGGCATCGCGCAGAGTTTGGTCAGGCTCACGTACATTGAACAGATAATCACGCGCATCCTTGACTTGATATTGCACGGTAAATTTGACATCAATGATATTTTCATCCTGGGTCAGCATCAGCGCCTCATCAGCACGGCGACCCAAATCAATAGAACGCACGTTGGAGATATCCACTTTATCCACGGTTTGAATGAAACGTGGATACCAGTTGAGGCCGGGCATGGTGGTTTTATTGTAAGCACCAAACTGCAACACCACGCCGCGCTGACCTTCATCTACGATATAAATACCTGAGAAAGCCCACAAAACAGCAAGCAAGGCCACGACAAAGCCCACTGAGCCGGCCGAGGCGGCGCCACCACCGCCACCGCCCTTACCGAACAAGCCGCTAAATCTATCCTGCAACTTGCGCACTACTTCATCGAGGTCGGGCGGCCCTTGCTCATTCTTGCGGCCACCCCAAGGGTCCTTGCCCCCGGAATTGCCTGGTTCATTCCATGCCATACGTATCACTACCTATCATTTTGCAAAGGATCAAAGTTTAACCCTCTGACTAGGGAAGGGGCAACAAGGGAACAAATTCATGTTGCTTGCGCAAGATCGCCAGATCTCGCTCCTTGATCTCAACATCCAATCGCCAGCCACCATTTTCTTCCATCTGCTCATGCTGCACGGCCTCCATGGCGTACAGTGCCGCCCGCAGGCGACCGGCACTGGGCGGCAGACATAACTGGCTGCGTACTGTCGTGGCTCGGAAAAAAGATGTCATGGCCTGTAATAAAAGTTCCGTTCCGATACCGCTGACTGCAGAAAGATACACCCGCAACGGCTGACCGCCATCATCCTCATCCAACCTGGGCTGGCCATCTTCCAACAGGTCTATCTTATTGTAAACCTCAAGCACAGGCACATCACCTGTGCCGATCTCCGCCAGTACTGCCTGTACCTGTTCGACCTTTGCCAAACGCTCAGGATCCTGCACATCGATGACATGTAGCAGCAAATCGGCATCGCGAGTTTCCTGCAAGGTAGAGCGGAAGGCAGCCACCAGATCATGCGGCAGATGGCGGATGAAACCAACAGTATCTGCCAACACCACGCTTTGACCATCCGCCAGCTCGACACGTCGCAGCGTCGGGTCAAGGGTGGCAAACAATTGATCGGCGACATAGATCCCGGCCGAGGTCAAATTATTGAATAAGGTGGATTTACCGGCATTGGTATAGCCGACCAGCGAGACGGTCGGCAGCTCGGCGCGCTTGCGCGCCCGCCTGCCTTGCTCACGCTGGCGTTCCACCTTTGCCAAACGTTTTTGTAATTGACGAATGCGCTCACCGAGCAAACGGCGGTCTGTCTCCAGCTGAGTCTCACCCGGCCCGCGTAAGCCAATACCACCCTGTTGACGCTCAAGATGGGTCCAGCCACGCACCAGTCGAGTGGATAAATGTCGCAGTTGTGCCAGCTCCACCTGTAGCTTACCCTCATGGGAACGGGCGCGTTGGGCAAAGATATCCAAAATAAGACCAGTGCGGTCTAGTACACGACATTCCAGCAAGCGTTCCAGATTGCGCTCCTGCGCTGGTGATAAGGCGTGATTGAAAAGTACCAGCTCGGCCTGATGGGTCTCCACGGCCTGGCGCACCTCATCGGCCTTGCCTGTGCCGATAAACAGCTTGGGATCAGGGCTACGGCGACTGCCAGTGATGGTGGCTACCGGCTCGGCACCGGCCGATAGCGCAAGCTCTTCCAGCTCCTGCAGACTTTCCCTGTCACCTTCATCCGGTAGCTCCAGGTGAACCAGCACCACGCGCTCACCACTTTTTGGCCGTTCAAACAAGGGCAATGCTCCTTGGCATAATCAACCCGAAAAAATTATTGAAAATCAGAGCAGATTACCTGGTTCTGCCACTATCGGCATATCATCCGGGCCCAGGTTCAGCTTTACATTACGCGCTGGAACCACCGTGGAAATGGCATGTTTATAGACCATTTGGCTGACCGTATTCTTCAACAGCACGACAAACTGATCAAAGGATTCAATCTGACCTTGCAACTTGATGCCGTTCACCAGGTAGATGGAAACAGGAATGCGTTCTTTGCGCAGAGCATTCAGATATGGGTCCTGCAAGGCTTGCCCTTTACTCATAGGGTTTCTCCTTATTTATTGTTATCCGCAAATGCGGTGGTGACAAAATGTCAAAATTCTCAGTTCAGTTCAGCCAAATGAGAGCCGTGCAGTTTAACACAACATGTAAACCTCACTTAGATAAGTCCGTCGAGACTAATTTCAAGGTCAGATCCAGCAATTGTGGCTCGCGACTGTCCAGCCAATGGGCCTCGGCCTCACTACGCAACCAGGTGAATTGCCGTTTGGCCAACTGACGGGTGGCGATTATCGCCTGCGCGACCATGCTGTCATGGTCGATCTCACCGGCCAGATAACTCCATACCTGTCTATAACCCACACAGCGTATGGAGGGCTTATCAGGCATCAAATCACTACGCTGAAACAATCCTTTGACCTCATCGATCAAGCCTTGTTCCAACATTATGTGAAAACGCTCATGAATTCGCTGGTGCAAATAACTCCGCTCCGCTGTCAGCGCCAGACTAAGCACACGATATGGCAAGAAATTGCTCGCACCACGTTGCAGCTCACTTAATGGTTGGCCGGTCAATTCATAGACCTCCAGCGCCCGTTGCAGCCGTTGTGGATCGTTGGGGTGAATACGCGCTGCCGCCTGTGGATCGACAAGTTGCAGCCGCCGATGCAGTGCCTCCCAACCATCTACTGCCGCCTCGGCCTCAAGGCGCGCGCGCAATACCGGATCGGCTGAAGGCAAATCAGATAAACCATGGCGCAAGGCGCGATAATACAGGCCCGTGCCACCGACCAATAAAGGGATGCGTCCAGCCGCCGTGATCTCGGCCATCTCTTGCAGGGCATCTGCACAAAAACGAGCCGCCGAATAGCTCTCGACCGGATCAATAATATCAATCAAACGATGTGGCGCTCGTGCCAACACCTCTGCATCAGGCTTGGCGGTACCGATATCCATGCCACGATATACCAGCGCAGAATCCACGCTGATAATCTCGCATGGCAGTCGTTCTACCAGCTCAAGCGCCAGCGCGGTCTTGCCCGCCGCCGTTGGCCCCATCAAAAAAATAGCCTGCGGCAGATCATTCATCGCAGTAAAGACTCCAATTCGGCCACCGCCAACAAACGCATAACACCAACCGGTTCTGCCCGTGCCGCCGCAATTAGACCATCCCATTCAGCACGCTCCGGCAACTCTTGCACACTGCTGGCCAAGGCTTGACTGAGTGTTCTTATATCTGAATTTTCAGCCAGCTGCTGCAAGGCGATATAGACCAGAGTTACAGGCACTGCCTGACGCAAGGCAGCAGGGATTTGCCGGATTATCCATTGTGGGCCCAAACTCTCCAGCACAAACCCCAACGAGCTCAACAATACTTGTTGAGACTGCGCCACGGAGGCCTGTGCTGCAGTCAACTCCACGGGTATAGGCAACAACAATGGCAGACTGCGCACCTGGCCACCGGGGGCCAATGCGGTACAGATGGATTTTGCTGCCTGACGAGCACGCACCGCTGGCAGGTCAATGAGCGCCAAACCCCGTGTCTCCTCATCCAGCAGTAGAAAACGACCAGCAATCACACCCAACTGACGACTGGCAACGGCAGGTGCAATGCTTGTAATGGCCGCTGGTCGGTATGCCGCCTGGTGATCATCACGGATGGCAGCTGTAAACATTGCAGGCGTGGAGTCTTCATCTATCGCAGTACGCAATGCACGATGGAGAAAATCATGCACCTGACGCACCTCGCGAAAGCGCACCTCTTGCTTGGCAGGATGGACATTCACATCGGCCAAGGCAGGCGGCATTTGCAGATACAGCACATAAGCTGAATGACGACCAGGCAGCAACTCATCGCCATAAGCCTGACGCACTGCATGCATCACCAGCCGATCGCGGATCATCCGCCCGTTAAGATAGAAATACTGCAAATCAGCCTGCGCCCGTGCCGCATCCGGCTTGAGCAACCAGCCCGTTAGTTGCAGATCGGCGACAGCGAAATCCACAGTCACTGCATGCTGAACAAAAGAACGGCCACAAATAGCCGCCAGACGCTGTTCGCGCTGCTGCAGATCCCTGGCTGACCGCACCGCCAGGACCTGGCGATTATTGTGATGCAGAGTGATCGCCACCTCGAAATGGCTTAAGGCCACCCGTCGCACTACCTCGAACAGATGTTCAAACTCAGTGCGCTCAGCACGTAGAAACTTGCGTCTGGCCGGCACATTGTAGAAAAGATCGCGTACTTCCACCGTACTGCCGCGAGAATGGGCACAAGGTGTGACGATACCATCACGTGCCGCAATGCTATAGCCATGTTCGGCAGACTCGCTGCGGCTGCGCAAAACAAAACGTGAGATCGAAGCAATACTGGCCAATGCCTCGCCACGAAAACCCAGACTGGCTACCTGCATCAGCTCATCCTGGGTGTACACTTTGCTGGTAGCCTGTGGTGCCAATGCCAACGGCAGATCATCCTGTACGATCCCAACACCATCATCCTGCACACGGATCAGAGCTACCCCGCCCTGTTCGACATCAATCTCGATCCACCTGGCGCCGGCATCAATACTATTTTCCAGCAATTCCTTAAGCACAGAAGCAGGTCGTTCCACCACCTCGCCAGCAGCGATCTGGTTGGCAAGCAGGGAATCAAGCAAGCGAATACGGCGTGAAGATTGCAACATGCGTACAGATTAACCAGATCAAAGAGCAATGTGTATCGATTGGTTCATCGTGTATTAAAAGCAGAGTGCTTAGAGTGGTTTCAGCCACCACTAGAGGCGGGGATCTGCAACACATCGCCAGCGCGCAGCGCATCACCTTTAAGGTTATTGCGCGAACGTAGCTGATCGGGGCTGACTTGATATTGTCGAGCAATGCCGGACAAGGTCTCACCGCGTCCAATGACATGTCGTTGTGCAGGTAAGTTTTGCCGCATGGCCAACAAGGTTCCTGGTGGCGGGTTTTGCTGAAAATAGGCACGCACGCCATCCATGATGCCTTGCGCCAGGGCATATTGATGTTTGGCGTCACGCAGTTTGCGCTCCTCTTCGGGATTGGAGATAAAGGCAGTCTCCACCAGAATCGAAGGGACGTTGGGTGATTTCAACACACGAAAACCAGCCTGCTCAACCCGCTTGCGGTGCAGCGGGCCAAGCTTGCCCAAAGCTGATAGCACACGCGCCGCCACATCATTACTAGCTTCCATGGAGCCAGTCAGCGAAAGGTCAAACAATACCGACGTCAGCAAATCATCCTTATCGTCCACATTAACGCCACCAATGATGTCAGAGGCATTTTCCTTATCAGCCAACAAACGAGCATGCTCACTGGAGGCACCACGCTGTGACAAGGTATAGACTGAGGCACCGCGAGCGCGGTGGTCGGCAAAGGCATCGGCATGGATAGAGACAAACAGATCGGCACGCTGTTCACGTGCGATTGCTACACGTCTTTGCAGCTTCACAAAATAATCACCATCACGAATCATCACCGCGCTCATGCCAGGCTCACGCTCGATTAGCTCACGCAAGCGCTTGGCTATCGCCAGAGTAATGTCTTTTTCTTTAAGCCCGCGTGGGCCGATAGCACCAGGATCATCGCCACCATGACCGGCATCAATGGCAATCAACATATTGCGTGGTGCCTGACTTGCTATTTTTTTAGGTGGCGGTTTTGCAGCAACAACAGTTGTGTTTCCCTGTTTATCGAAAAGATCAATAACCAGGCGATGACCATATTCCTGATTGGGTCGTAAAATAAAACTCTTGGGTCGTACATCACGCTGCAAATCCAGCACTACACGCAAGTCATGTTTATTGCGTGGTGCTGAGCGTATATCACGTACCAGGGTCTGGTCGAAATCGAGCCCCATCAAGGGTTTGTTGAGAACAGTATTTTTCAGGTCTATGACTAAACGGGCGGGATCTTCCAGTATGAAAAGACTGTGTTCGGTGTCACCTGAGAGATCAAACACCACACGAGTATTGTCCGGCGCTGGCCACATCCGCACACCACGGATACTCACCGCCTCCGCCCAGACGGAAGTGGTAAATACCAACAGCAACAATATCATTGTGGATTTTTTCAGCATTGCCCACTCTGTCTGTGTCATGAGAAAACTCTCATGTTAATCACTGAGATAGCAACAAAACCTCTGGTCGTTTCTCATAATATAGTGGCAAACCAATAACAGGCAAGCAAAAGATTTATATTTATATTTTATTTGCCTGTAAAAGACATGCTGTGCAGAGGCGCATTCTACAAATCTATCTGCACCACCTGATAAAATATGCAGACCCGTAAAACCAGGTATCAACATCATATCCTGCCGATATACCCACACAGCTTGGCTATATATCCTGCTTGGCAATACATGCAAGCAACGCTTCGCCTTGTTCGCTAAACGCCTGCAAATAAGCCAGACGTCCCTCTGGCTGGTAATCCAAAGTCACCTCCAGATCCGCCGCTGGCAAAAAGCCAAGCCCGCGCTCTGGCCATTCAATCAGAGATTGTGCCGAACCATCCAGATAATCGCGCATGCCTAAAAACTCCAGCTCTTCCGGATCGCTCAAACGATAGAGATCAAAGTGATAAATCTGGCCTGTGACCAGCTCATACGGCTCGACCAAAGTATAGGTCGGGCTTTTCACCGCGCCTTTATAACCCATGGCCCGTAGATAACCACGCACCAGAGTGGTCTTGCCTGCGCCAAGTACACCGCGCAGGAACAGTAATAGGCCTTGCCCACTGGCACAAACTGCCAGCTTTTCACCCAGTGCTTCAGTCGCTGCAGTATCCGGCAGGTTTAATGATAATTCTGTGATCACTGGGGATTAGCCAACTGACGCAGGTGAGAAAACAAGTCGCTCGCAAGCAAGCCGCGCTCACCGCCCTCGCCAACGGCCAGATCGGCTGCCCCGGCATGCAGACAAACCCCAGCGGCAGCCGCCTCACGCAAAGGCAAGCCTTGTGCGATCAGAGCTGCGATAACACCACTGAGTACATCCCCCATGCCGCCACTTGCCATGCCTGGATTACCAGCCATACAGATCGCTGGCATACCGTCATTGGCCAGAATAACTGTCCCCGGCCCTTTCAATACCACCACACCACCAAAGCTGGCCTGTAGCCCTGCCGCTGCAACAAAACGATTTTGCTGCACTTGCAAAGTGCTTTCGCCGAGTAGACGGGCCGCCTCTCCGGGATGAGGTGTCAGCACCCAGTCCTTACGATAATGTGGTTCCTGCGCCAATAAATTCAGCGCATCGGCATCCACAACCAAGGGCAGTGAGCTTTGCAACACCATAGACAGCAACTGCTGACCCCATATCCCCTGCCCCAAACCAGGGCCAATAACCACTACCGTCGCCCGCTGCAACAGTGGTGCCAAATCAGCGGCACTTGCCACTGCCTGACACATCAATTCCGGTCGAGCAGCCGTCACTGCAGCAACATGTTCCGCACGCGTGGCAACACTCACCAGTCCTGCGCCGACGCGCGCCGACGCTTCTGCCGCCAAGCGCACCGCACCGGCATAACCATCATCACCACCTACCACCAGCACATGGCCGCAGTCGCCCTTGTGGGCATCACGCGGCCGTGGCGCAAGCCAGTAGCGCATTTGCCCCAGCTCCAATCGTCGTGCGGCTACCGCCACTTTGTCATAGACCGCTGCAGGCACATCTAAATCGACAAAATACAATTCCCCGCGCTGAACCGCTCCGGCCGCAGTAAGCAAGCCCTGCTTCAGACCTATAAAGCTTAACGTGGCCGTCGCAGCTACCGCACAACCCAACACCGCCCCTGTGTCTGCATCCAGACCAGAGGGCAAATCCAATGCCAGCACCGGCAAGCCACTGTCATTAATAGCTTCGATTGCCGCGCGCCAAACACCTTGCACCTCACCCTGCAAACCTGTCCCCAGCAAGGCATCGACCACCACATCGCAATCGCGCAAATCACCTGGCTGTAAGTGCTGAGTGTTCAATCCTGCCTGCTGTGCAGCTGCCAGCGCATCGCCCCGCAGCCGCTCACCATCACCCACCTGAAACAAATCCACCGCCAAACCAGCCTCATGCGCCAGCCTGGCCAAAACAAAACCATCACCAGCGTTATTGCCCGTGCCACACACCACGGCAATACGACGCGCCAAAGGCCAGCGTTGGCTCAGCAAAGCAAAGGCCGCAGCACCAGCGCGCGCCATCAATTGCCCATTACCCAGACCAAACTGCTCTATGGCAATTCGATCCAGCTCACGCACCTGGGCGGCGGTATAAAGATTGTGGGGTAAGTTAGGCATGACAGGTATCATACCGTCATGCCACAACAGCACAACAGCACAACAGAAGATTTCACCGCACTGCTCGCGCACATACGCACATGGGGCAAAGAGCTTGGCTTCCAACACATCGGCATCAGCTCCATTGATCTCAAAGCCGCAGAAAGCTCATTCGAGCAATGGCTGGCTGCTGGCCATCATGGTGAAATGGAATACATGGCTCGTCATGGCAGCAAACGTAGTCGACCGGCCGATCTGGAACCTGGCACCTTAAGCATCATCAGCGCACGCATGAACTACCTGCCCCCTGCCGCCGATCCATGGGAGGTGCTACACAATGATGCACGCGCCTACATCTCTCGCTATGCGCTTGGCCGCGACTACCACAAACTGATCCGCAGCCGCCTGCAAAAGCTTGCCAGTAAAATAGCCGAGGTCAACGGCCCTTATGCATATCGCGTCTTCAGCGACAGCGCACCAGTGCTGGAAAAACCCATCGCCGCGCAAGCCGGCCTTGGCTGGCAGGGCAAGCACAGCAATATACTCACCCGTCATGGCTCCTGGTTTTTCCTCGGAGAGATCTATACCAACCTACCGCTGCCCGCCGATGAACCGGTAAGCACACATTGCGGTAGTTGCACCGCCTGTATCGACATCTGCCCAACCCAGGCCATCATCGCGCCCTATACCGTCGATGCCCGCCGTTGCATTTCCTACTTGACCATCGAGCTACACGGCGCCATCCCGGAGCAATTACGCCCACTTATAGGCAACCGCATTTATGGCTGCGATGATTGCCAACTTATCTGCCCGTGGAATCGTCATGCACAATACAGCAAGGAGACAGATTTCCTGCCGCGCCATGGGCTGGATAATGTAAAACTAATAGAGCTGTTTACCTGGAGTGAAGAAGAATTTCTACAGCGCACAGCAGGTAGCCCTCTGCGGCGTTTGGGTCATGAACGCTGGTTACGCAATATTGCCATTGCCCTGGGCAATGCTCAAACAAATACAGCAATCCAAACTGCCTTGCAACAACACAGCGACAACCCTTCTACACTGGTACGCGAGCATGTAATGTGGGGGCTGCAGCAGCAAAACGAACGCACAAACAAGCAAACATGCTGACATCGACAGGGCAATACTGAGCTCCTGTCTATATTTTACTGGAAACACAATATGGCTCGCATACTCGCCATCGGCATCGCCACGCTGGACATCATCAACCTGGTTGAAGAATATCCAGCTGAAGACAGCAAAATACGCATTCTGCAACAAAGCAAACGCCGGGGCGGCAATGCCACCAACACCCTGGTGGTTCTCAGTCAGCTCGGCCATCAATGCAGCTGGGCCGGCAGCCTGGTCGATGAACCTGATGCCCAGCTGATACGCGCCGATCTGGCCCGCTACAATATTGACACACATGCCGTCGAATGGCTGGACAAAGGCAAATTACCCACCTCATATATTACCTTGAGCCAGCGCACTGCCTCGCGAACAATCGTTCACTACCGCGACCTGCCCGAATACAGCTTTAAAAGTTTTCGCGACATTAATTTGCAGCAGTTTGATTGGCTGCACTTTGAGGGACGCAATGTCGATGCTGTGCATAAAATGTTAGAGCGGACAAAAATACTTAACCCGCGACTTCCATGCTCCGTAGAAATCGAAAAACAGCGCCCTGAAATCGAGCAACTTTTCGTGCTGCCCGATCTGCTGATCTTCTCCCAGGACTATGCTAGCCGCTGTGGTTTTAACTGTGCAGACCACCTATTCAGGCACATACGCAAACACAACCGACACGCAACCCTCATATGCACCTGGGGCGAACAAGGCGCTTATGCCCTGGATCCGCAAGACCGCCACTACCATGCTCCCGCCTTCCCTCCCCCGCACCTGCATGACACGCTGGCGGCAGGCGATGTCTTCAATGCTGGACTCATTCATGCCCTGGCACGACAGCAAACACTGGAAATAAGTCTGATTGAAGCCTCACGTCTGGCTGGGCACAAATGTGGCCAATACGGCATTGATGGACTGGCTACATAAGGCCAGCAAAAACCAGCCAGAACCCAGCTGCGGCAAGCTCAGAATTAGATCTTTTTGCTTTTGCCATGCCTTAGCTCAGTGAACCCGGAGCACCCCTGAATCAGCAACAATAAACAGGCAAGCATAGAGAATTACCCCTTCCTTTCAAGGGGATGGCTGGGGTAGGGACGGGGTAGGGACGGGGTAAAAGTGATGAAGCCAAGGCAAGAAATGAGTTAATACAGCACCACTACGTTTGCACAATAATGACGCCGATTGCGCTATGCTGACACTATCATGCTGTAGTTCAGCCTGGTGCGCTAGAACATCTATAGACACATAGCCTGCCTGGTCGAACTGCCAGCCATGAATGGCTTCGGCCTTGAGACTGAGGAAGGAGTTTTCGGCACTGACGCCGCTATAGCAACTTCCCTTGGCGCTCATGCTGCATTTGAGTTTGTGCCTAATCAACATTAACTGCTGGGTTGTCAGACAGTACAAGCTGTCACGATCACACCTTGGCATCTTGCGACCCTGCAGCGCGATCTACAGGCCTGACCCCGTTGATTCAACAGGAGACATCATGAAAGCCACCCAACAACTACAAGACCTCGGACAAAGCCTTTGGCTCGACAACATTACGCGCGAGCTACTGACAAGCGGCACACTGAGCCGCTATATCAACGAACTTGGCATTACCGGGCTAACCTCCAATCCGACGATTTTTGAGCGCGCCATCAAGGAAGCTGATTTCTACGATGATGCAATACGCCAAAAGGCACTTGACGGCAAATCAGGCGAGGCGCTCTTTTTTGAGCTGGCGCTGGAGGATCTTATTCAGGCCGCCGATCTTTTTCGCCCGGTTCACGATGCTACCGATGGCGTCGATGGCTGGGTATCGCTGGAGGTATCGCCCCTGCTGGCGGACGACACCGCCGCCACTATCAAAGCAGCGGTGGAACTACATACACAGGCGCAACGCCCCAATCTATTCATCAAGATCCCAGGTACCCGTGCGGGCATTACAGCAATAGAAGAAACGATCTTCGCCGGTGTACCAGTGAATGTAACCTTGCTGTTCTCACAAGATCACTATCTTGCCGCTGCTGAGGCATATATGCGCGGTATAGAAAGGCGCATAGCTGCCGGCCTCGATGCCAGGGTAGCTTGTGTGACATCGCTTTTCATCAGCCGTTGGGATGTCGCTATCAAGGACAAGGTACCAGAGGCGCTACGCAACCGTCTCGGTATTGCCATTGCCATGCACACCTACAAAGCCTATCGCGATCTGCTGGTATCAACACGCTGGCAAAAGCTGGCCGAGGCAGGCGCACGGCCACAACGTCTGCTATGGGCCAGCACCGGCACCAAGGATCCTGAGGCTTCAGATACGCTTTATATTGAGGCGCTGGCAGCGCCGAATACCATTAACACCGTGCCAGAGAAAACACTGCACGCCTTCGTCGATCAAGGCAAAGTGCGAGATGAATTACCTGCTGACGGCGGCAACGCCGAGACAGTACTTACCGAGTTCACCAAGGCCGGGATCGACAATACAGTACTTGCCGCCGAGCTGCAGCGCAAAGGCACCGCCGCATTTGCCAAATCATGGCACGACCTGCTGGATCGTATTGCCGCGAAAACCGAGGTGCTGACGGGAAAAAAATAGATACAAGTAAACCAGAAACAACGACATCCCGATGAACGGTGCCAGAAGAACTTCTGTTTACGCATTGCTCGACTAGAATCTAACAAGATGGCCAGACTTTGTGCCTTGTTCGCAGTGTGCCTTTGTACGCAGTACACACGGGATTTACGGGTCTAAGCAAAAAAGACCAAGGGGAAACCATGAGCAGACAAATACATGCTAATCAGCCGCTATACGGCATATTGCCCACGGATGTCGAAGGGTTCGGCTCGCTGGTCGAGCTGGCCTTGGACATGCGATCGTCATGGAATCATGCTACCGATCAGATTTGGCGACTGCTTGACCACGAACTATGGGAACTGACGCAAAATCCCTGGGCCGTCTTGCAGACCGTATCGCGAGAGAAATTGCAACGTGTTTTAACCGACCCCACTTTTCGTAAAACCATTGACGATCTGGTGCAAATCAGGCGGGATGCGGTGGATGCCCCCGCCTGGTTTCAACAAACTCACCCGCAATCCAAACTAGGCTGTGTCGCTTATTTCAGCATGGAATTTATGTTAAGCGAAGCGTTGCCCATTTACTCGGGTGGGCTAGGCAATGTGGCGGGCGACCAGCTCAAGGCCGCCAGCGATCTGGGTGTGCCAGTGATCGGCGTGGGGCTGCTCTACCAGCAGGGTTATTTTCGCCAGTTAATTGACCAAAATGGTGCGCAACAGGCGCTGTATCCGTATAACGATACATGGCAATTACCGATCACCCCATTACGCAAAAGTGATGGGAAGTGGCTGCGGCTGAAACTTGATCTACCGGGTTACCCAATCTGGCTGCGCACCTGGCAGGTTAAGGTGGGCAGTACAAAACTTTACCTGCTGGATAGCAATGATGTAGCAAACTATCCACCATACCGCGGGATCACCAGCGAGCTGTATGGCGGTGGATCAGAGCTACGCCTGATGCAGGAACTGGTCCTTGGCATGGGCGGCTGGCGCTTGCTCGCCGCACTCGGCATTGAACCAGATGTCTGCCACCTGAATGAAGGCCATGCAGCATTCGCGGTGCTGGAACGTGCACGCAGTTTTATGCAAGCCACCGGGCAATCCTTCGAGACCGCACTTGCTGTTACCCGGACAGGTAATCTATTCACCACCCACACGGCGGTAACTGCTGGCTTTGACCACTTCGATCCAGACAGGATAGTTCACTACCTGGGTGGCTATGCCCAAACTCAACTCGGGATTACGCCTCACGATCTGCTGGCAATAGGTCGCCTGCATCCTGTTGACACATCAGAGCCTTTCAATATGGCCTATCTGGCGATCCGCGGTAGCGGAGCGGTGAATGGTGTGAGCCAACTGCATGGTGAGGTGAGCCGACGACTGTTTGCACCGCTATTCCCACGCTGGCCTGAGGACGAGGTGCCGGTCGGACATGTAACCAATGGCGTGCATATGCCAACCTGGGATTCGGCAGCTGCTGACGATCTTTGGACGCAGGCCTGTGGCAAGGACCGTTGGCTGGGACAGACTGAGGATTTGAAACATGATATCCAACAAATTCCTGACGCCGATTTGTGGGCCTTCCGCGCGACAAAGAGCATGGCGTTGATTGACTACGCTCGCGATCGCCTACGTCGGCAACTGGCAGCCTCCGGTGCGCCGCCCGAGGATACAGAGGGTGCTAAGCATGCATGTAATCGCAACACTTTGACGCTGGGCTTCGCACGCCGTTTTGCCACCTACAAGCGACCAAATCTGCTGCTCCACGACCCGGAACGTCTATTACGCCTGTTAAATAATCCCCAGCAACCGTTGCAGCTAATCATCGCCGGCAAGGCCCATCCAGCAGACCAGGATGGGCAAGAGCTGATTCAACAATGGATGCACTTTATTCGCAGACCAGAGACACAAGGCCATGTAATCTTTCTCAGTGATTATGATATGCATTTAGCCGAACACTTGGTGCAGGGTATCGATGTCTGGCTTAACACTCCACGCCGGCCGTGGGAGGCTTGCGGCACCAGCGGCATGAAGGTGCTGGTCAATGGTGGTATCAATCTGTCGGAACTGGATGGCTGGTGGGCGGAGGCCTACACGCCAGAAGTCGGTTGGGCACTGGGAGACGGCGAGGAACATGATGATCCTGCCTGGGATGCGATAGAGGCTGAGGCTCTCTATGACCTACTTGAGCACGAGGTGATACCTGAATTCTACAGCCGTGATACACAGGGCATTCCCGTTGCCTGGGTGGCGCGAATGCGGGAAAGCATGGCGCGCCTGACACCACATTTTTCTTCTAACCGCACGGTGCGTGAATATACCGAGCAATACTATCTCCCGGCGGCAGAGGCCTTACAGGAGCGGGCTGCCAACAAAGGTGCGGCCGGTTTGCAGATAGTGGAATGGCGCAAAGCGCTGGAGCAAAAATGGGCCGCTTTACGCTTCGGTGAAGATAAGATCGAGACTACTAACGATAAACACACCTTCGAAATCCAGGTATATCTCGATGGCATCGACCCGCTGGCCGTGCGGGTCGAACTTTATGCTACTGGAGCGCACGGTAGCGCGCCGGAACGCGTGAAGATGACACCGATTCGACAATTGGTGGGTGCTGAAAACGGCTACGCTTATCATGCCGAAGTGCCCGCCAGCCGCCCGGCGTCGGACTATACGGCGCGTATCATACCGCAGCACAGTGGTGTGACGGTTCCTCTGGAAGAGGCGCATATCCTGTGGCAACGATAATATGCGTACGCTTGAGACAGAAATATACTGATAAAATCGCCGCGTAATGACCTGACCAAGCAGGCCTAACAAGCAAGAATTAATCCGTCTGGCATTCAGCCGACATGTAACAGCGTTTGAATAAACTGATAGTATCTAGCTGATTCCACGGTTTTCAAAAAGGTGAGCAATATGGATACCACATTAATTGTTATTCTGGTTGTTGTTGCACTGATCATTTTTTATGTGATCGCCATATACAACAAATTGGTAACACTGAAAAACCGCTACCAAAATGCCTTTGCCCAAATCGAAGTGCAATTAAAACGGCGTTACGACCTGATACCTAATCTCATCGAGACCGCGAAGGGTTATATCAAGCATGAGCGTGAAACCCTGGAAGCAGTGGTTGAGGCACGCAATATGGCAAACAACATGTTGTCAAATGCGGCCGCCGATCCGGGCAATGCCGAGGCGATAAAAGGTCTGAGTGGTGCCGAAGGCAAACTGGCCGGCGCACTGATGAATTTTAATATGGTGATGGAGGCCTATCCGGACCTCAAGGCCAATCAAAACATGATGCAGCTGAGTGAAGAGCTCATCTCTACCGAGAATAAGGTGTCTTTCGCCCGACAGGCCTTCAACGACCAGGTGATGGACTATAACACCTACAAGCAGACGTTCCCGCCGATGTTTTTTGCGGCAAGTTTTGGTCACGCACAGGATGCCACCCTGCTTGAATTTGAAGATACGGCGGCCATACAAGCTGCACCAAAAGTCTCATTTTAATCACTACGTTTTATTCTAAAGGTCGAAATGAATTTCTTTGAATCACAAGACCGTGTGCGTAAAAACACACTACAGCTAGTCCTGCTATTCGCCTTGGCAGTGGTCAGCTTGATTGTCATGACCAATATTCTGCTCATGATGACATTTGGATTTATCAACAGCGAGCAATTGCAAAACGGCGGGACACTGCTTGAGCAAATGGATTGGCAGACATTTGCCGCTGTCAGTGCCGGTGTCGCTGTGGTAGTGCTGGCTGGCAGTCTCTACAAGATCATGGCCCTGTCGGCAGGCGGCAAAGTGGTGGCTGAATCACTGGGCGGGCAATTGATCCCGCAAAATACTAAAGATTTGAAGCAACGCAAATTGTTGAACGTGGTGGAGGAAATGGCTATCGCCTCCGGCACACCGGCACCGCCGGTTTATCTGCTAGCCAACGAGCCAGGTATTAACGCCTTTGCCGCTGGTTTCTCGCCACGCGATGCCGTTATCGGCGTTACACAGGGGACGATCGACCATCTAAGTCGTGAACAGCTGCAAGGCGTCATTGCCCATGAGTTCAGCCATATCTTTAATGGCGATATGCGGCTCAACATCCGCTTGATGGGGGTGCTGCATGGCATCCTGATCGTCGGCATTATTGGCTACTATATTTTGCGTTACACTTCTTTATCACGGCGCGGACGGAGCAACGATAAAGGCGCGGGCGGCATACTGGCACTGGCTATTGGGCTAATGGTCATCGGTTTTGCCGGTACCTTTTTCGGTGGCTTAATCAAGGCCGCAGTAAGTCGGCAACGGGAATACCTGGCAGATGCCTCGGCAGTTCAATTTACCCGTAACCCGGACGGGATTGCGGGCGCATTGAAACGTATAGGCGGACTGGAATACGGCTCCACGGTGGAAAATCCCCGCGCAGCCGAAGTCAGTCATGCCTTTTTTGCCCAGGGTGTTTCTGGTTTTATGCGAGCATTTTCCGCCACACACCCACCGCTGGCGAAGCGTATTCGACGCATCGATCCTCATTGGGATGGCAAGTTTGCCACCTCCGATAAGCCCGACAAGATCGTCCCCTCCCAAGAGGCTGGCTTGAGCGATCAAGAAAGGGCTACTAAAGAAGCGACCATGACACGCGAACAGCTTGCTAAAAAGGTAGCTGCTGTTGCCACCGGTGCCGCCATGGCCAATGTTGCAAATGCCATTGATCAAATCGGTAATCCGAAGCTGGAAACAATCAATCATGCCCGTGCACTGATAGCTGAATTGCCTGCCACTATCATTGAGGCTGCCCATGAACCTTATGGTGCTCGCGCCGTTATTTATTCCTTAGTGCTAGATCCAGGACATGCAGTTCGTGACAGGCAACTGGCACGGCTGCAGGCGTATGCCGATGCAAATGTCCTGGTGTTAACACACAAATTAATGCCAGCAATGGATGGTCTGGATATTAAATACCGTTTGCCATTAGTTGATATCGCCATCCCGGCACTAAAACAGTTATCACTCGAACAATATCAAAGCTTCAGAGACAACCTGGTTGCATTAATTGAAATGGATTCCAGGTTCGATCTATTTGAATGGTCCTTGCAAAAGATTCTGTTTAACCATCTTGATGGGCAGTTTTTCAAACTGGCCCGCTCGAAAACTCGTTATTCTGATATTGGCCAACTAAAGCAGGAAACCGCGTTAATCCTTTCAGTAATGGCCTACGCTGGTCAGCAGGAGCAAAAGGCCGTTGAGGAAGCATTTAGTTCTGCAACCAAAACACTGGAAATCAGCGGGCTTCAATTAGTGAGAAAAGATAAAATCAGTCTTTCAAGCTTGGACCATGCCCTGGGGAAACTGGAAGAGTTGAAACCGTTGGCCAAGCTACAACTACTAAAAGCCTGTGCCGCCAGCGCCCTGCATGACCAAAAAGTATCCGCTGTGGAAGTAGAATTATTGCGTGCCTTTTCCGACGTCCTCGGAAGCCCTATGCCGCCGGTAATTATGTAGCTAAATTCACCTTTTCTGCGTGTTTTTGCGCCCAAACACATAATGCAGGCGAGTCGGCCCATCGACTATGTCGCGCTCTACCCACGCTGCATGCAAGTTGCCGTCGTTGTCTAGAATAATACTTGGATGTGCCTGCTCACCTGCTCCACCGGCACCCGGTATAATGACATCATCACTCCACTCCTCTCCCTCGCGCCAGCTCATCATCACATTGGCGTTGCCATCACGTTCGTCATCCCATGCCGCCACCAGCATGCCCTCAGCATCACCGGCAACCGTGCTGTGCCACTGACGCGCGACCCCGCCGAACTCGTCCTGCACCCGCTCATTGGCGCCGAAGCCCTCTTGCCCCAGCCACCACGCACCGTAAATATCGTAACCCTCCCTAAAATCACGTTTGTCAGCCCAAGCGGCAAACACGCTGGAGGCTCCATAGGCAGCCAGCGCAACACGGGCAACACCGTGTCCCTTGCCGTAGGGCATTTTCTGCCCTCCTTCGGGATTCAGACTGATGCGTCGAGGCGGAGTGAACTTGCAGACATCGCTCAATCTGCTTTGGCTTGCCATGATAATAGTATGACCAGGACGTCGGTCTTCCCAAGCCACAATCACCTGCCCCTGCTGTACCACCAGCGTGGGATAAAGTTGCTCATCCCTGGCTGGTTCGGCATCGACCGCACATTGGCTCAGCTCACTTAATCTTGCCTCACTATCCAGCTGAAGCCGGTGCAGCACAATACGGCTGAAGCGAGCATTGCGCTCTGCCGCCACCAAGAATACCTCATCTCGATTTGTCGCCAAACTAGCCTGCGCTGCATCGCCGCTGGGCACTTTAAATACTGGCCCAAGTGTCTGCCCTAAAAGCAGGCGGGCGTAGAGCTGTCCATCTTCTTCCCACGCCACAACAAAACGCCCCATACCAAGTCCGATGAGGGATGGCTCAAAGGCCTCTCCCTCGCCACTTACCACCACCTCGTACCCAAACCCCGTATCGCTGACGCGTTTTTGTGCCAGATAGATCCGCGGCGTGCCATCCCGTTCGTCTTCCCATGCAACAGCAACGCTGTTAGCAGAAACCGCAATATTACGACGACCGGAAGACTCCAGATGGTGGAAGATCCCAGGCCCCGTCACGGCAGTTACGGCAACAGGCTTTTCAAATTGCCACGGTGTGGCAAGCGCACTGGTGGAGAGCAAAGAGGCAATTATGAAAATAGGCAACAAATACATATACATCACTTGGCCAGCTCCAGCATCTGTTGCACACCCTCATCAGCAGTCAACAGTTCCACTTTGGATTGAGCGCCGACAAGGCGCAGTTGCAACTCACCGGCAGAATTGAGAAAGGAGAATACCGGCGTAACAAAAGCCTTATAGCGGGTACCCAACTCACGCTCAGTAATACGCTCACCACTGGGCAGGCGCAGGCGCTTGCCGCTCTCAGCGTCCACATACGCCAGGATATAGTTCTCAGTAAAGCGCTCACGCACGAGCGGATCGGAGAATGCTTCCTTGTTGGTCTTCTCGCAATAGCCGCAGCCATAACGACCAAAATAAATAAAAACTGGTTTTGCTTCGGCCACTGCTTGCTGCATCGCCTTATCGAAGGAAATAAAGGGATAGCCCTCTGGAGCATCGGCATGAACTGTGAGAGGTATAGTTGATAAAAAGAACAAAACCAGAAACCGGGACATAACAACCTCCAGCGTGTTGTAAATGGGGTGAGCCTGACACCAACGACAGATACAAAGCCAGGTAATCAACCTGGCATGAACTGGCCTGGTATGCTAACACCATAATTTAAGATCTTATGCGGCAGCTATATTGCTAAGCATTCAAGCTGCATGTGCAGGTTTTCACTAAGACTCAGCCCATGTAAATTAATTGACTTTTATCAACTGTCTTTTTCCTGGTTTTCATCTTCTATAACCAGGCTCATAATTTTGCAATCACTTTTAAGTTTTTCATAATCACGCTCATCGGTAAAAACCTTTAACGCAATACCATTAGGTGCAATTCCGAATAACGGAATCACATTACCCTCATGGCTTTTTAAATAAGCCTCAATATCAAACTCATCAGTTAACTGCGTGGTTTTAATTTGCGCGCCACGAGAAATATAACTAGCTAAAGCAGCAAAGGTTATCTTGCTTGAGAATAACGCTTGTACTTTGCCGCTTTTGGTGGTGGTGTGCTTGCGTTCGTCTTTTTGTTTTTCTTTATTGGTAATAATATAAATATTAGCTGCACCAAACTCTGTTTTATAACGGGTTGCTGCTAATAGATTAAGCTCACGATTAGTTGTAATAGCCAGCATCCGGCCGACTCCGATAAGATCCAGCTGCTGATCAGCATGCTCGGAGACAACATTCCCCCAATATGCTTTAATATCTCGCATACGCGCTGCTTTAATATAGCTCCAATGAGAATCAGCGATCATACTATCAAAACCTTGTTTGTTAAGTGCTTCAGCAATAGCCAAGGCCACCGGATTCCCACCAACAATTAAAATGCCTTTACTCTCCGGGCTGGCTACTCCCAAACGTTTTGACAGAATGCCCGCGGTCGCTGACTGAAATACCACAGTACCAATAATAACCATAAACGTCAGCGAGACCAGCAGCGATGCTTCCGCATAACCTTCTTGCTCCAGGCGTAAAGCAAATAAAGCTGATACCGCCGCTGCCACAATACCACGTGGCGCAATCCATGACAGCATAACACGCTCTTGCCAATTCAAATCAGAGCCCCAGGTACAGACAGCGATTTTCAACGGGCGGGCGACAAATTGGATAATTAAAAACAATACTAGCGACAGCCAACCTATTTCAATTAATGGCTCTATATCCATTCGTGCCGCTAAAATAATAAATAATCCAGCAACCAGTAGCAGGGTTAAACTTTCTTTGAAGTTTAAAATATCTTCAATAGCGACATTCTTGCTGTTAGCCAGCCACATGCCCATCACGGTCACAGTTAACAAGCCAGACTCGTGAGCCAACACATCAGAGACTGCAAATACACCGAACACAAGGGTTAGTGTAAATACATTATGCAGATAGTCTGGCACCCAATGACGCCGAAGAATCTGAGCCATAAGCTCGCCGGCCAGAGCGCCCACAAGCACGCCAATCAAAATAATCCAGCCGAAATCAAACAACACACCCATTAAACCTTCGGCGCCTTTCTGAGCTGAAATAATAAAATTAAAAACCAAAACAGCCAGCAAGGCACCCAAAGGGTCAATAACAATACCTTCCCAGCGCAAAACATTGGCAATGCGTTTATCTAAATTCAAAACCCGCAACATCGGCACAACTACAGTGGGCCCTGTAACCACCACCAAAGAGCCAAACAATAAGGACAGCTGCCAATCCAAACCTAGTAGAAAATGGGTCGCCACGGCAATCACCAACCAAGTAACTATCATGCCGATAGTCACCATCCGTCTAATTACAATTTCGAGACCTCGAATCTGATTGAAATTCAAGGTCAACGCGCCTTCAAACAGAATCACCGCTACCGACAAGGACACAATGGTAAATAACAAATCACCAAAAATAAGATCGGGCTTAAGCCAGCCTGTAATCGGTGCGCCAAGAACAATGCCTATTAATAACAAGAATAAAATAGAAGGTAACTTTAACCACCATGACAGCCAATGCGCCAAAGAACCGAGAATCCCAATAGTTGCAATGGCTATTAATAAGTAATTGTCCATCAGTCCGTATCCTTTTAAAATATTTTCCGGCGCATTTGGTTTGTTCGCAGAATATAACTACGCAACAACAGTCAGCACAAATACCGTGATCATAAAATAAATTGTGGCTTGCTTAGATACACAACCACTTACTCACAGAAAATTACATGAAAAACATATCAGCCTTCGGCCAACAACATAACATCCAGCCAACGTGGAAAAATAATAAAAGTGATCTTGCCTGAAGTCCACATATATTGAACAATCCGCCACCTTTCTTTTACCTTGAGCACAAAAAAAATTTACTGATTGACCACGCATTATTACTTGTGTTTATTTCTTATTTCAGCTCTGCTCATCATTAGGGAAGCACTGAATAATGTTGGCGAGGCAGACAGGGCTAGGCAAAAAACGGCGAAAAAGCGCAGTTTACACGTAGTAAATGAGCAATTTGAGTCGTTTTTTAACACCGCCCTGACAACGCAGGTAATTATTCAGCGCTTCCTTAGCCTTTGCTCTCAGACTAACTGATGCCCTGCTACTTCCTCTTGGCAGCTACACATAAATTGGACAGTGGCTTCCTTGGGATAAGTTGAACACATAGTTGATGACGCGCCCGAGCTTTAGGCAACAGGCCTGTTCCTGCCTGTGCATCTTTTTCACTCAGGTGGATGGTTAAATGTCTGTATCTTAATGGAGCATGCAGTAAACAGCCGTATTATTCGCTGTTTTTTGGATGATGGTGTTACAGATCGAGGATTTTGCTAAGCTGGCGACATGCCTACAATATTTCCTAACGAGCGCCAGCTGGATCGATTTGTTTTTCTGTTTCTGCTGGCCCTGCTGCTCCTTGCTTCTCCACTGCTGGACTGGTGGGCGGTAGACGATGCCCCCTGGTATCTGCCCTATCTCATCTGGTTCGGGCTGATCCTGGCTCTATTTGGTCTGCAGCGATCCGTACAGCAAAACCGACATGATCTTTGAGCTTTGGCAACTATTTCTGGTTGGTGTCAGCTATCTATTGCTGCTTTTTTTCATTGCCTATGCCACCGAGCGTGGCTGGTTGCCAGCGAAGCTGGCACGCCACCCATTTACCTATACACTCTCGCTGGGCGTCTATGCGACTTCGTGGAGTTTTTACGGCAGTGTTGGCTTTGCCCAACAGCAAGGCTATAACTTCCTGACCATTTATCTTGGCGTCACCCTGGCTTTTTTACTCACCCCTATCCTGCTCAGGCCAATCCTGCGGCTGACACGGGAATATCAGCTGGCTTCACTGGCTGACCTGTTTGCCTTTCGCTATCAAAGCCAACTGGCTGGCGTGCTGGTCACTTTATTCATGCTGGCCGGCATCCTGCCCTATCTTGCCCTGCAGGTCCGGGCCGTCACCAGCTCACTGCAGGTCTTGACTCAGGATGAAACGCCACAGCACTTTTTGGCCTTGGGCTTTTGCATCACCTTATTTTTATTTGCCGTATTGTTTGGCGCACGCCATATTTCTGCACGTGAAAAACATGAAGGACTGGTAGTTGCGATTGCCTTTGAATCCCTGATAAAACTACTTGCCCTGCTGGTGGTGGGTGCCTTCGCCGTCTATGGCCTGTTTGGTGGTTTCAGTGAAATGGGCAACTGGCTGGAAAGCCATCCAGAAGCACTGGCCTCACTCTATCAACCAGTACGCGAAGGGCCATGGCCGGCCTTGCTGCTACTGGCCTTTGCTGCAGCCTTTTTATTGCCACGACAATTTCACGTCACCTTTACAGAGAATATCGAGCCACGCACCCTGGATGTCGCTGCCTGGGCCTTTCCACTGTTTCTGCTCCTGTTGAATCTGTCGATCCCTCCTATTCTGTGGGCCGGTCAATACACGGCAGCAGAAACTTCACCTGACTACTATGTGCTGGGTATCACCTTATTCTCCAGTTCGCCCATTCTGCCGATCCTGACCTTTATTGGTGGCGTTTCTGCCGCCAGTGCAATGATGATTGTGGAAACACTGGCGCTGGCCTCCATGTGCATGAACCACCTCGTGCTCCCTGCTAGTTTTCCGCCACGCCTGTCACCGGAGACCAACATCTATCGCTGGTTGCTCTGGGGTCGGCGCACATTGATAGCAATTATCATTCTTGCCGGTTATAGCTTTTATCTACTGCTCGAACACAATCAAGGACTGGTGCAGCTTGGACTTATCTCCTTTGTTGCCGTCGCACAGTTTCTGCCTGGTATCTTTGGTCTGCTCTATTGGCGGCGTGCTACTCATTGGGGCTTTATTACCGGCCTGCTTGGTGGTGGCTTGGTATGGGCTATCCTGCTGGTGCTGCCATTGCTGAAAAACTCAGGCATCTTGCCAGCCGTCCTCGTCGGCCTGGCCGAATGGGGCCAGATTGATGGCTCTCCCTGGGGGCATGCAGCCTTCTGGACCTTGGCGGTGAATACTTTTCTGTTTGCCAGCTTCTCGCTCATTACACGTGCCAGTGAAAAGGAACAGGAGGCCGCAAGTGCCTGCTGCAAGGAAAGGCTGAGCCCGAAAACCGGCATACCTCTGGCTATCTCGCCACAACAATTCAAGGAGCAACTGGCCCAAATTACCGGCCCTGAAATGGCGGAACGTGAAGTAAGTCAGGCCTTGACCGATCTTGGCTTGGCACCAAATGAAGAACGTCAAATAGAACTGCGCCGTTTGCGCGATCGCATTGAACGCAATCTATCGGGTCTGATGGGGCCACTACTCGCCCGCATGATCGTCGATGAACGCTTACGCACTGATAGCAGCACACGCAACGCGCTAGCGGCCAGTGTAAGTTTCGTTGAGCAACGGCTGGAAGAATCACGCACCCAGCTACGCGGCCTTGCAGGTGAGCTGGATAATCTACGCCGCTACCACCGCCAAGTACTGCTGGATCTGCCACTTGGCGTCTGCGCGGTAAGTCCTGAACATGAAGTCATCTCCTGGAATCAGGCGATGACCTTGCTCTCTGGACTGGAAGTTCAGCAAAGCGTGGGCATTTCGCTAAGTGAATTACCTGATCCATGGGCAGGTTTGCTCAGCGGGTTTTTACGCACCCAGGACCGTCATCTGCGCAAGGTAAAAGTAAATAGCCAAGGGCGTATCCGTGTCTTCAACCTGCACAAGGCAGCCATTGAAAATACCCTAAATCTAGACTCAATCCTGCAACGCCCACATAGCGGCGGTACTGTAATCCTCATTGAGGACCTGACCGATATGCATCTATTGGAAGCTGAACTGGCACATAGTGAGCGCCTGGCTTCTATCGGCAGGCTGGCAGCTGGCGTGGCGCACGAGATCGGCAATCCAGTTACTGGCATAGCCTGCCTCGCCCAAAACCTGTTGTACGATAAAGACGATACAGACTTTGTTACAGAAAGCGTCGAGCAGATCCTGGAGCAAACAAGGCGTATTTCCAATATTGTTCACTCTCTGGTCAGCTTCAGCCATAGCGGTACGCCTACCGATGATCTGCCCATGCCATTCAATCTACATGGATGTATTGATGCGGCCATGCGGCTGGTTCGGCTGTCCCAGGCAGGGCGGCAGATTGAATTCATCAATCAGTGTGACCCTGAACTGATTTTGCATGGTAGCCAACAGCGCATGATTCAGGTATTCGTCAACCTGCTGACCAATGCCTGCGATGCCTCGCCATTAGGTGAACGAGTAATCATCTCCGGACGCAGCGTGGAAAACTTCATTGAAGTTACTGTGGCCGATCGTGGCCGCGGCATCCCTGAAGAAATACAGGAACAAATATTCGAGCCTTTTTTCACCACCAAACAACCAGGTGAAGGCACTGGTCTCGGTCTCCCTATGGTATATAACATCGTTGCTGAACATGCGGGCAGCATCACTTTAAAAAGTCATCCAGACAAGGGGACAACCGTTCTTCTGCGCCTGCCTGTAACGAGGAGTGAAGAGCGAGAAATGAAGAATAATGAACAAGCAGAATAAACACCTGGCTCAAATCCTTATTATTGAAGATGAGGCAGTTATTCGCACGTCCCTGCGTCGCCTGCTGGAGCGCACTGGCTACGACGTCACCGAAACCGGCTCGGTCAGTGAAGCAGAACAACACACACTGCACAACTTTGACCTCATCATCACTGATCTACGCCTGCCAGGCGAGCCGGGCACTGCGGTGATCGCCAAAGCCACAGATACCCCTGTCCTGGTGATGACCAGCTATGCCAGCGTACGCTCAGCAGTGGAATCCATGCAAATGGGTGCTGTTGACTACATCGCTAAACCTTTTGATCACGACGAGATGCTGCTCATCGTAGACCGCATCCTCAAGCAAAGCGCGCTGGAACGGCAAAATGCGGCGCTCAAGCATGATCTACAACGTGCTTACCCAGCCAATGGGCTAATCGGTAGTTGCCCTGCCATGCTGGAAGTGTTTGACCGTATCCACAAGGTCGCCCCTACCGACACCACGGTATTGATCCTGGGCGAATCAGGCACTGGCAAAGAGCTGGTAGCACGCGCCGTACATGAACAAAGCGCACGTGCCAACGCAGCCATTATTGCCGTCAATTGTGCCGCCATTCCCACCAATTTAATTGAGTCGGAATTATTTGGCCACGAAAAAGGTGCCTTCACTGGCGCCATAAGCACCCATTATGGTTTAGTGGAAGCAGCCGATGGTGGCACTCTTTTCCTTGATGAAATTGGTGAGTTGCCATTGGAGGCACAGGCCAGGCTATTGCGTGTAATCCAGGAAAACGAGATACGCCGTGTCGGCTCCACTCAATCACGCAAGGTCAATGTTCGTCTCATCGCTGCCACCCATCGCGACCTACTGCAAGGTGTCGATGCAGGCACATTCCGCAGTGACCTGTATTATCGACTGCATGTAATGGAGATCTGTCTGCCGCCACTGCGAGAACGTGGCGACGACATCAATCAATTGACTGAGGTTCTGCTGGAAAAAGTACGCCAACGTCTCAATCGCCCACCAACCAGCATTACCGTAGATGCCATGGAACAGCTAAGACAACACAACTGGCCCGGCAATGTACGCGAGCTGGAAAATGCCATAGAACGAGCCATCATTCTGGCCGATGGTCAGGATGTCACCCCGCAGACACTGGGTATCAGCAAATCATTTATTGATACCCAGCAAACAATAAATACAGCAGATGGGGCGCATACACTTGATGAATACTTCTGTAATTTTGTGCGTGAAAATGAAGGCCAAATGAACGAAACTGAGCTGGCACGACATCTTGGCATAAGTCGCAAGACACTTTGGGAGCGACGACAAAAGTTCGGCTTGCCGAAAATAAAGTCCTGAAATAATCACACAATATTTGACGAGGCAAGGATTTTTGGCACAAGCAAACGCATACATGACAACCTTCCGTGGTCTTTTCAGCAGCGCACTGCATTGGGAAGATCTGACGAGACTGTGGCAAACATTACAAGACCAGGCCGATGATGGCTGGTATGTCTATGCCGTTGGCGAAACCCCGCCGACTGCGCCGCTCACTGCTGAACAATTCAAGAATTTTCTCACTGAAATCGACATCTTGTTACGCCGCGAACACGATGAAGATTACTGCGGCATCGTCTATGCAAACGACATGTCTCAGCCCGGTATGGTAAAGATCTATGACCCAAATAACCTGGGCAGCTCCTGCGGCTCATCCGGCAATACTCCGCCACCACTACCAGGCTGGATCATCTCCCGTCTGGCTCCTCCTGGCCTGGAAGCGCTTCAACCTGTGGCCAGCCGTCGGCGCTGGTGGCAACGACTGTTTGACTGACGTCAATTCGCTACAATCAGCACATTACAGGCCAGTTACAGGCTAGAATGCTAAAATTTGTTACCCGCTTGCCGATATGACAACCAGACATAGCCAAAGCAAAAAACAATCAGGATTATGGATTCGGATAACAAACCAGCCCTAGAGTTTAGCCATTAAAATGACAGAACAGCTTGAAAACAAAAAAACAACGTTAGTCGACAACAACGATGACGAACGTTTTTTGCTGACCTCGAAGTTTGCCATCAATAATGTATTGCTGAACCTGGCAAAGCGCCCAGAGATCATTACCGCCTACTTCAATCACGGCAAAGAATACATCCTCACTGCTGTACTTGCCGTCATGCCTGAGCGTGATCTGCTGGTACTTGATTATGGACCTGATGAAAAACAAAACCAGCGCATGCTTGACTACGGCCGTGTAATCTGTGTTACCAAACATGACAGTGTCAGTATCAAATTCAATTGCAATATCCTCAAACGGGCAAAATTTCAGGATCGCCAGGCCTTTGCTGCCAGTATTCCAGACAGTTTATTCCGCCAGCAGCGCCGCGAATTCTTCCGCGTTACCATGCCCCAGGTGCATCCATTCAAGTGCCATATAAATATCCCTGATCAAGCCGAAATAATCCTGGCTATATCTGACATCAGTGTAGGCGGACTATGTCTTATCGAACCCACGGAACAGTTCAATCCTGCGCCAGGCACCTTGCTGCCAAACTGCCACATCGAACTCCCGGATATGGGTACGCTAGTCTTTGATTTAGTGGTACGCAGCAATTTCATGACTATTCAAAATGACGGCGCGCGCGTTCGCCGGGTTGGCTGCGCCTTCCACAAGCTGCCTATGGATAAAAATGCTGTCATCCAGCGATTTCTCCATCGACTACAGATTGATCAAATCGCTAAAAACCAGGAATGATGCGGCAAGGTCTGTCACACTACTGGGAAATGTACATATACCTGCGCAGAGAGGCCAACCCTCTAGCCAATAAGTGCCAACCACGACAAGGTCGTCGCTCCTGTGGCAGGCCAAAGACAACATAACCTTATGCAGTTCCATCCACTACACAAGCAGCACAACCTGGTATACCTTAGCTAGCCCGCATTTTTCGTCAGAGCGCGAGAAAAAGACCTTATTTTATTGAGAACACAATGAGTTATTTCTATTTGCATAGCAATCAAAACAGCCGTTTGCTTTTTCTCACTAGAACGGCGCTGGCTTGGCCTCTCTCCTGGTAACCGCAAGACTTATGAGCATTCAATCCACTTCACAGCAACACCTCATCATTTCGGCATTGGCTGAGGATCGCCCAGGTATTATCAATGACCTGTCCTTGGCCATAACAGACGCTGGCTGCAACATCCTCAACAGCCGCATGACAGTATTGGGCAGTGCTTTTGCCATTATGTTGCGGGTTCAAGGCAGCTGGAGTGCAATTGCCAAACTCGAAACGCAACTGCCTGGTCTGCAGAAAAAGCTGATACTGAACATCATCACCAGACGCGCCGAAGAAAAGGAACAACAATCATCAGGCCTGCCTTACCTGGTAGAAGTCATCGCCCTGGATCAGCCCGGCATCATCCACCACCTGGCCAGCTTTTTCAGCAGCCGCAATATCAACATATTGGACATGTACACCGACAGTTATCAAACAAGTCATGGTAATACGCATATGCTCTCGGTCAATCTTACGCTCAATCTCCCTGTCACAACCCAGATTGCACATTTGCGTGATGAATTTCTTGATTTTTGTGACAGCCTCAATCTTGATGCTGTAATGGAGCCTGTAAAAGGCTAAAAGCAGTTATTTTTTAGGCTCTTCTCCAAATCGAGTGGGTGGTTCAGCGCTGTAGACCGACCCAATCCTCCTCCCCTTCAAGGGGCTGGCTGGGATAGGGATGGAGTGAAAATAATGAAGCTGACAAAATCAATCGCAACTAAAGCCGCTCCTATATAAGGATATGGTGCATTTGTTCCGTCATTCCCGCAAGGCGGGAATCCGTGGGGCACGAGGCTATAGATATCGAGTGCAGAACCTTTCTTACTGATAAAGATGGCTTCCTTAGCGCAGAATAGCGTAAAGTCAAGGCAGGCAATAATGCGGCTGAATTTCAGGGCACAGTCCCGTCCATTACCGGACTGGCCGCATAAAAATATAAAAATATAAAAATATAAAAACCATCCTGTCGACCAGACAGGAATCAAACTAAAAACCGGCATAGAGGGAGCTTAAAAATGGCCATATTGACAAAAAAAGGTGACATCAGCATAAAAACTCGTTTGTTATTCCAGATGGTTGTTGCCCTGATAGGACTGATAGTGATCTCATGGTTTGCCTTGTCATCGGAGAAAGACACCATGCTGGAAGATCGCAAGGTCAAAACGCGCAACCTGGTTGAGACAGCACACAGTCTGCTCACGCATTACTACCAGCTGCAGCAACAAGGCGTATATACGGAAGCCGCTGCAAAAGAAGCCGCCATCAAGACAATAAACAAATTGCGCTATGAGCAGCACGAATATTTTTGGCTCAATGATTTCACCACCCCCATCCCGAGAATGATTATGCATCCAACCTCACCGGCACTGGATGGCAAAATTTTGGATATGGAAACTTTCAACTGTGCCACCAGCCTGCAAGCCGGCATAGATGGGCCCATCGAGAAGACCGACGGCAAAAAGAATCTGTTTGTTGCCTTCAATGAAGTAGCCAACAAGGCAGGTCTTGGTTATGTCACCTACGACTGGCCCAAGCCCAAGGCAGGCGGAGGTGCTACCGACAAGCTGTATAACAAACTCTCCTTTGTCATGAAGTTTGACGGCTGGAACTGGGTGGTGGGTTCTGGCATATATATGGACGATGTAGATGCAGCCTTCTGGAGCCATGCACTGAAACTAATCATCATCACTGCCGTCATAATCATGATTATCGGAACTGTCATGGCGCTTACCATCCGCCGCATTACCATCCCCCTTAATGAGCTGGAAAATACCATGCAGCTGATCCAGGAAAATCACGACCTGTCACGCCGTGTCAACATTACTGCCAACGATGAAATCGGCCAGATCGCTCAATCCTTCAATCAGATGGTGCAGAATTTTCAGCATATCATTAAGCAGGTCGTCGACAACGCACGCAGTGTCATGCAGGCCGCCAGCACGCTATCTGAATCATCCAGCCGCGTGGCATCACGTTCGCATGAGCAAAGCGAAGCCACGACATCGATGGCCGCCACTGTAGAAGAAATGACCGTCAGCATCAATCATGTATCCGAACGCTCGCAGCAAACTCACGATGCTGCCCAGCAGTCCGGCGAACTATCCACCCAAGGCAATGAGGTAGTACACGGCGCAGCTACCGAGATGACTAACATCGCCAGCGCAGTCGATCAATCATCTCAATTAATCGAAGAGCTGAATAACCACTCCAAACAGATCTCTGATATCGCCTCGGTAATCAAAGGGATCGCAGATCAAACTAATTTGTTGGCACTCAATGCAGCTATAGAGGCAGCTCGTGCAGGTGAGCAAGGACGTGGCTTTGCCGTGGTCGCTGATGAAGTAAGGGCACTGGCTCAGCGCACCACCCAGGCCACAGACGAGATCACGGTCATGATAGACAACATTCAGCGAGGCACTCTTCAGGCAGTCAACAGCATGGAAGAAGCCCACTCTCGTGTTGGTAATGGTGTAAACATGGCCAATCGCGCTGGTGATGCCATGGGTCAGATCCAGGTTAGTTCAAATGAGGTGATTCAGGCTATCAATGATATAGCCAATGCCCTGCGTGAGCAAAATGCCGCAAGTAATCAGGTGGCCACAAAAGTCTCCATGATCGCCCAAATGACTGAGGAAAACAGTCTTGCTGCCAATGATATTGCCGATGAAGCCCAACAACTTGAGCAGCTGGCCAAAACGCTGGAAAATGCAGTCAGCCGCTTTAAAATCTGATGCTCAAGGCTTTCGGTTTGGTTAAGCTTTGACAGGGGGTAAAAAATGACTGAAAAAAAATTATTCGTGCTCGATACCAATGTCTTGATGCACGACCCTACCGCCCTGTTTCGCTTTCAGGAACACGACATCTACCTGCCTATGGTCGTGCTGGAAGAGTTGGACAACAACAAGCGCGGCCACTCCGAGATCGCCCGCAATGCCCGCCAATCAAGTCGCTTTCTTGACGAGTTGATAGCTGGTGCCGACAAGGACGCAATCAATCAGGGCATTCCACTTAGTACTGGCAGCTTCAGCGGGGACACTGGCCTTGGACCCAGTGGTCAGTTATTTTTTCAGCTCAAAACCATGTTGGCAAATCTGCCCACCAGCCTGCCAACCAGCAAGGCTGACAATACCATCCTCGGTACTGCCCTGGCTTTGCGTGATGAATACCAGGATGTCACCGTCACCCTGGTATCCAAAGATACAAACATACGCATCAAAGCCGCTTTTCTGGGCATCCATGCCGAGGACTACCGCAATGATCAAGTTCTCGATGATGTGGATCTGCTCTACAACGGGATGACAGAGCTTCCAGCTGATTTCTGGGAACAACACAGTAAGGAGATGGGTTCATGGAAAGAAGAAGGCCGTACCTTCTATCAATTGACCGGCCCTGCAGCCAATGCCTGGTATCCCAACCAATTAATTTATCTGGATGGAGCACCACCATTTGAAGCAATCGTGCGCCGCAAGGAAGAACACGGCGCAACCATTGAAACCATACACGATTTCCGCAGCAAGGCTCATACCGTGTGGGGGATTAACGCGCGCAATCGCGAGCAGAATTTTGCCCTCAACCTGCTGATGGATCCAGAGATTGATTTTGTCACCCTGTTGGGTCAGGCAGGCACAGGCAAAACCCTGCTCACCCTGGCAGCTGGCCTCGCACAAACCCTGGACGGCAAACTCTATAACGAGATTATAGTCACCCGCGTCACTGTCCCGGTTGGTGAAGATATAGGCTTCCTGCCTGGCACCGAAGAAGAAAAGATGACACCCTGGATGGGTGCGCTAATCGACAATCTTGAGGTGCTGACCCAGGCCGGACACAGCAATGAATGGGAGCGTGCTGCCACCCAGGAACTACTCAACAAACGCATCAAAATACGTTCACTCAACTTCATGCGCGGGCGCACCTTCCTTAACCGCTATGTAATCATTGATGAGGCACAAAACCTGACCTCAAAACAAATGAAAACCCTTATTACACGCGCCGGCCCGGGCACCAAGGTTGTATGCCTGGGAAATATTGCCCAAATAGATACACCATATCTGACTGAATACAATTCAGGTCTGACATATGTGGTTGATAAATTCCAGAAGTGGGATCACTCAGGCCACATCACCCTGACACGCGGTGAACGCTCACGCCTTGCTGATTACGCTTCTGAAGTGCTGTAACAAGGCTGTTTGATGAATGCTTGCGCCGACACGGGACACAGTTACTAAACTGCTTCGACAGCAGAGCGTGGCCAGGCGCGAAGTATGGCACTAACCAACGCGCCCAGTGGAATGGCAAAGAACACGCCCCAAAATCCCCACAAGCCACCAAACAGCAACACGGAGACGATGATCGCCACTGGATGCAAGTTGACAACTTCAGCAAACAACAAAGGCACCAGCACATTGCCATCCAGGACTTGAATAACAGTGTACGCCAATACTAGCCAGGCAAACTCCGCGCCCCAGCCCCATTGAAACCAGGCGATGAGCATCACTGGGATGGTCACTACAGCCGCACCAACATATGGCACTATCACTGACAGCCCCACCAACACCCCGAGCAATAGCGCATATTTCAGACCCAGCAAGACAAACGCAATCGAAGAGACAAGACCAACAATAAGCAGTTCCCAGAATTTGCCACGGACATAATTGCCCAGCTGCACATCCACTTCACTCCAGACCTGCACAGCCAACTGTCTTTGAGCTGGCAGAAGACCATTGAGCCAACGCAACAATATTTCCTTGTCCTTGAGAAAGAAAAACACCAGCAAGGGCAGCAAGACGACATACACCAAAATGGTAATCATGCCCGGTAGAGAAGTAAGTGAATAGGTAAATATGCTCTGGCCCCAACCCAAACTTTGGCTGCGTATTACCTGCAACACCTCGGCCACCTGCTGCTCCGAGACAAAGGGATAGTGCTGCGGTAACTGCAAGAGTAGCTGCTGTCCTTGATTGATATAGGCTGGCAGCTCACGTGCCAAGCTGACTGCCTGTGACCATAGCAAGGGTGTCACACCAAATAACAAAAACACTACGAAGGCCAGAAAAAACAAAAAGACCAGGAGCACTGCTGACAGCCTGGGCGCGCCACGGCGTACTATGGTTCTGACTAAGCCCTCCAACAGGTAAGCAATGACGATACTCGCCAATACCGGCGCCAACATCTTGCCAAACACCAGCACCACGAGCAGACCAAGCAACAGCAACAACGCAAGAATGACAGCCTGTGGGTCAGAAAAATTTCGTTGTAACCAATCTTTGATGAGATTCATCATTTATCACCAAACTGCTGTGCATAGTGACGACGAAACAATATTTCCAACTCATCCACCACATCAGCCGCAGCCCGTCCTTGCATCAAATGTTCAGTCATCAACCCTGCTGTTTCATGCAACATTTTTGCCCGATCCAACATGTGATAACTGGCCGAAAGCCGTTTGATGGCGGCTATGACCGACTCCTCTGCTGGACGGGCAATGATTTTTGGCGAAACATCTACGCCAACACCACTGCGCTCTAGCAAGAACTCGGCAAAAGCAAATAAAGTCTCGCGCTCCGCCACAGGCAGACGCCGGAAAATTTGCAACAATCTGGAATCATCCCTGGACATAGCTCTACCGTGAAAATCAGTTTATGCATGCCCTTTCAAGCATGCACCACATAGCTCAACACAAACAGAAAATGCATTTAAAGCAATGCAGGATGCTCAGGAACGACGCACAGGAGCTTGATTTTCCTGGCAGTAATTGCGTACAAATTCAAGCAGCTTTTCAATGGCGCGCAAGCGAAATTTCTGCTTCTGATGTACAAAGGAAAAGGGGCGTTCCAAAGGTGGGTCGATATTGATTGCCACCAGTAAGTCCAGGGCGAGTTCCTTGGCAATAGTTGCCCGTGAAATAATGGAGATACCCATGCCTGCCTCCACTGCGCCTTTCACCGCCTCAGGACTACCCAGCTCCAGCACAATATTCAGATTACAAGTTTCAACACCGCCAGCATTGAGATGCTCCAATACCACCTCACGGGTACCTGAACCTTCTTCGCGACAAATATAGGGGAAATCAGCAATACGACTCATGGAAACAGAAGTCTCACCCGCCAAGGGATGTCCCTTAGGCACAATCAAAACCATCTGATCCATACGGCAGGTCTCGACCACCAGGTTTTTATTGCTGACCGACGCTTCCACCACACCGAGATCTATGCTGTTGTTTTCAATCATTGAGACGATGTGATCGGTATTGGCCACCTGCAAGCGAATATTGACATCGGGATACTTGGCCTTAAAGTCACCCAACAGTGCCGGTAACATATATTCGGCAATCGTGGTACTGGCACCGATCAACAAGACACCACTAACCTCGCCAGTCAGCTCACGCACCGCATTATCCATCTCTCCATACAGGGCAAAAATGCGCTCTGCATATTGATAGACCTGCTCACCTGCCGTGGTAAGGCTGATCCGGTTATGAGTACGATCAAACAGACGCGTATTGTAATATTCCTCCAGCTGGCGCACTTGAAAGGTGACAGCTGGCTGGGTCATATGAAGGTGCTCTGCTGCCTTGGTAAAACTGAGCAAACGGGCAACCGTGTGAAATACCTGCAAACGTCTATCAGCCATGGCTTCCTGTACGACAATAATGTAATTAATATAAGGATAAGCAAGAATAATAGCTTAACTGAACATGTGCTTACAATGCAGGTTAAATTGACCCTTAATTGGTAATACGATCCAGGTGTTTATGCATGTAAGCGTAGTACATCACTGGTATCACCAACAAGGTCAACAAGGTGGATACCAAAATACCAAAGATCAATGACACCGCAAGTCCACTGAAGATTGGATCATCCAGAATAAAGAAAGCACCCAACATAGCCGCCAGACCGGTCAAAATAATTGGTTTGGCACGCACTGCACCAGAACGAATGACTGCCTCCTCAAAATCCACCCCATCACGCACCTGTTGATTTATAAAATCCACCAACAAAATTGAATTACGCACAATGATACCGGCCAACGCGATCATGCCGATCATCGAGGTGGCGGTAAATTGCTTGCCCATCAGCCAATGACCAGGCAACACACCAATCACTGTCAACGGGATGGGCACCATAATTATCATAGGCACCAGATAGGAGCGGAACTGCCCGACAACCAAGAGGAAGATCAACAGCAGACCAACTGAATATGCCAGACCCATATCACGGAATGTTTCATAGGTAATCTGCCACTCACCATCCCATTTAAGGCTGTACTCATACGGGCTTATCGGTGGATTGATTAGATACTGTTTGAGCCTCTCGCCATTTCCCACCATCTTGTCGGCCAACTGGCCATAGATATCAAACATGCCATAAAGTGGACTGTCCAGTTTGCCCGCCATATCGGCATTGACGTATACCACCGGCAACATATCTTTGTGATAAATCGCTTGCTCACGGGTAGTTTCCTCTACCGTGACGATCTCCGCTAACGGCACCAAATCACCACCCTGGCTGCGCATCTGCAGTGCAAGTAAATCGCCTATACTGGCCTTATCTGCTACTGGCAGCTTCAGCCTTATCGGTACCGGATACTTGAAATTTTCACCATGTAAATAAGAGCTATCCTCGCCGTCCAGGGCAGCCCCCAATACCAGCACCACATCTTTCTGGGTCACGCCAAGCAAGGCCGCTTTTTGCTGATCAACCTTGACGATAAGCTTGCGTTGCGCCGCCTCGATACTGTCATCCACATCGATGATATCAGGCGTGGATTCAAATACCTTGCGCAACTCCCTGGCAACACGGATCTGTCCCTCGTAATCCAGCCCATAAACCTCAGCCACCAATGGTGCCAACACTGGAGGCCCTGGCGGAACCTCGATAATCTTCACATTGGCATTGTGTCGTTTACCAATCTCCTGCAAGGGCGCGCGCACCGCCAAGGCCACTTCATGACTCTTACGCTTACGCTCCTTGGCCGCAACCAGATTGACCTGGATATCGCCAACATTGGCGAGCTCACGCAAATAATACTGACGCACCAAACCGTTGAAATTGATTGGTGCCGCCGTGCCGGCATAAACCTGGTAGTCACTTACCTCAGGCACGGTGGCAAGATACAGACCGAGCTCGGACAACACATGCGCTGTTCGCTCAACACTGCTACCTTCAGGCATATCCACCACTACCTGAAACTCTGACTTATTATCAAATGGCAACATCTTCAACACTACCAATTTGACACCGGCCAGAGCCACAGACAACCCAATCATTAACAAGATCACCAAGGTCAGCTTATGGCGTCGTGAGGCCCCTGCACGTCCAGCAAGAAAACGACCAACAGTACGCTTGAACAATCTATAGAGAAATTCACCTTGCCGATCATCGTGAGCGCCATCTCCGCGATGATTTTTATACATTGACAGCGACATCCAGGGCGTAAAGACAAAGGCCACTCCCAATGAAATAAGCATACCGATCGAGGCATTGATAGGGATAGGGCTCATATAAGGCCCCATCAGGCCAGACACAAAAGCCATGGGCAACAAAGCGGCAATCACGGTAAAAGTAGCGAGGATGGTCGGCCCACCCACTTCGTCCACTGCAACAGGAATGACTTCCAGCAGACTACGACTGCTCATCTGCATGTGACGATGAATATTTTCCACCACCACGATGGCATCGTCCACCAGGATGCCGATGGAAAAAATCAAGGCAAACAGCGAGACCCGGTTCAAGGTAAAACCCCAGGCCCAAGAGGCAAACAATGTCACTGCCAGGGTTATCACCACGGCCAGCCCAACAATGAAGGCCTCGCGCCAGCCAAGTACAAATAGCACTAAGGCAACCACCGACAAGGTGGCAAAGATCAGCTTGGTGATAAGCTTTTGTGCCTTGTCATTGGCAGTCTCACCATAGTTGCGCGTCACTGTCGCCTGCACACCTTCAGGAACAACGATCCCTTTGAGTTGTGCAAAACGATCGATCACCTGATTGGCAACGTCCACCGCATTGATGCCGGGTTGCTTGGCAATGGCAAGTGTCACCGCCGGATATTCACCCTGAGCGGCAATACCCTTGCTCCCCGCTGCAGGCCCCGTACCAAACCAGACATATTGCTCAGGCTGCGCCGGGCCATGGTTGACGGTAGCGACATCACGCAGATGCACCGGCGCACCATTGACCACTCCCACAACCAAATTAGCCACCTCATCCGGTGTCGACAGAAAGCTGCCAGCCTGGACCAGGATTTCCTCATTATTGTTCACCAGGGAGCCAGCCGGGTGGGTAACATTGGACATCTGCAGCGCATAACGTAAATCAGCCAGCGACAAACCATAACCAGCCAGCCTTGCCGCATCAAAACGTACATTGACAACTTGATTCGGCCCGCCGATGGTGTAGATATCGCGCGTGCCCTTGACCCGCTTCAGCTGCGTCTCCAGCGCGTGCGCCACCTGTTGTAGCTCATAGCCACCCACAGCAGGATCCTCACTCCAAAGGGTAAGAGCGACGATCGGCACATCATCGATCCCCATGGGTTTTATCAATGGTTGTCCCACGCCAAGATTTGCTGGCAGCCAATCACCCTTGGAATACATCGCGTTGTACAGACGCACAATCGCTGCCGTGCGATCCTGTCCTACCTCATATTCCACAGTCAGGACGGCCATGCCCGGCCTGGATACCGAATAGACGTGTTTGACCCCTTCGATCTCAGCGAGAATTTGCTCGGCCGGGATACTTACCAAACTCTCCACCTCGCGCGCCGAGGCACCCGGATAGGCAATGAAGATGTTGGCGAAAGTAACGTTAATCTGCGGCTCTTCTTCACGCGGCGTGACCATCACGGCAAAAATACCCAGCAGAAAGCCAACCAACGCCAGCAACGGAGTCAACTCAGCGGCCAGAAAACGCTTGGCAATATTACCGGATATGCCGAGCTTCATGCTCATGCCCCAGAACCTCTGCGTTGTTCCTTAAGATAGATACCGGCGCGAACAGGATCCAGGGCGACCTGCTCGCCCTCCAGCAAACCGGCTAACACCTCGACATGGCCACTGGGCAAGACATGTCCGACGCGAATCTGTCGCAACACTACCTGCTTATCCGCACCAACCACATAAGCTGCTGTGACCTCAGAACGATGGACTACTGCCGCCTCCGGGATCTGCAAACACTCATCTTCTCCCACGACAAAAGCAACCTTAGCGAACATGCCCGGATAAACGCCATGCTGACCTGGCGGTAAATCAACACGCATCTTGAAAGTATGTGATTGCGCATCGGCATAAGGACTGATGGTCAGCTTGTCACTGGCCAGGCTTATAGTATCGTGCCCAACCAACACACGGGCTTGCGCAAGATTGCGCAGGGTAGTGATATAGGCCTGCGGTACATCCGCCACTACCCGCAGACGCTCCAGAGACAAACCAGTCATCAAAGGCTGTCCAGGGTTGGCCGACTCGCCCACCTCAATATGGCGTTGCATAACAATGCCGCTATAAGGTGCGCGTACCACGGTATGCCTCAATTGCTCCTGTGCCTGTTCCAGGGACGCACGCGCAGTCTTGTAAGTTGCTTCGGCGCGATCAAATGTTGATTTAGCCACCAATTGCTTACTAAATATATCCTTAATGCGGCGATACTCAGACTCGGCCTCGGTATGACGGGCTTCAGCCGACATCAAGGCCGCGCGCTGATCAGTATCGCGAAAGCGGAGCAAAACATCGCCCTTATTGACATAATCATCGACATCAAACATCACCTCGACCACCCTACCCGAGGTTTGCGCCGAGACGGTTGCACGATGGATAGCTTCAATAACGCCATCCACCACTCGCTCACGCAACACCGTGTGCTGCTCTACGGTGGCCAGCGCAAAAGGCAATGGCGAGTCAGCATGGACAAAGCTTATGCCAGTCAGCGTGAACACAACGCCAATCAACCAAGGACTAAAACGCATTCCTTATCCTCCACCTTAATAAGCATACAAAAAACCACGATCACTACATAAGCAATTAATTATATTTCGATGGGTAAGGGATGTTAAGCCGATTGTTCATATTTATCAGTCAATATAGCAATAAGCTTGCAGGACAGGCTTCTGAGCCACCATCCGCGCTGCCTGATGAAACATATGTGCTCGCTTAGAGAAGCGCTGAATAATGTTGGCGAGGCAGTCAGGGCTAGGCAAAAAACGGCGAAAAAGCGCAGTTTACACGTAGTAAATGAGTATTTTGAGCCGTTTTTTAACACCGCCATGACAACGCAGGTTATTATTCAGCGCTTCCTTAGAGCTTGAACTCATTGACCAAGCGATTTAATTCATTACACAGCTGAACCAGTTCCTCACTGATTTGCGAGGTCTGCTTGGCACCTTCAGAAGTCATGTCTGCCGTCTGGCTGATACTGACAATATTGCGATTGATCTCTTCCGCCACACTACTTTGCTCTTCTGCTGCTGTAGCGATCTGAGTATTCATATCGGTAATGGTGGACACCTCGCCGGCAATCATGGCTAAACCTTCTGCTGCGTTTTCAACATAATCAGAGCTCGTTTGCGCGCGCTCCTGCGCTGCCTCCATTGCCTGCACGGCAGCTCGTGTACTGGCTTGCAGACGTTCGATCGTCCGCTGAATTTCTTCGGTGGACTTTTGTGTGCGTGAAGCCAGGGTGCGCACCTCATCGGCAACCACCGCAAAACCACGGCCTTGCTCACCGGCACGCGCCGCCTCTATAGCGGCATTGAGCGCCAACAGATTGGTCTGCTCGGCAATCCCCTTAATGACATCCAGTACCATGCCTATGCTGGCGCTATCTCCTTCCACCTGCGAGATCACCTCTGCTGCGTGGCCAATCTCGCGAATCAAAACATCAATACTGCCAATGGCCTCGGTCGCCACCAGGGCGCCAGACTTGGCTTCCTCATCAGCCCCACGCGAGGCATCTGCTGTTTGACTGGCATTGCGCGCTACTTCACGCACTGTGGCTGTCATCTCATTCATCGCAGATGCAACGAGATCCGTTTCCGTACGTTGCTCCATAACTACACGTAGCGTTTCCTCAGACACATTGGCTGCACGATCCGAGACATTTGTCAGTCGCGCTGTTGCCTCGGAGACAGAAACAAGACTCTGCCTGAACTTGTCTATCATGTAATTGAAAGCATGACCCATAGCGCCGATCTCATCCTCAGACTCTATGCTGACGCCACGACTGAGATCTTCATCCCTGGCCATGGATTCCATGGTGTGGCGCATATTATTGATACGCACAATCACCACGCGATTGACGATATAAGCCATAAGCAACAGACCAGATACCAGCAAGAGCAGCTGTATGCCAGCAGAAATGATGATATTCCGTTCAACCTCAGCATCCAGTTCGCTCAAGGAATAACTTATGCGCACGGCACCGATCACAGTATCTTCCGCTGCTGGATGACAGAGCAGACAATTGGTACCGCGATAGTCTTTTTCGGCCAGGATGGGGTTTATAACTGTCAGTACCCGACCCTTGTCATCGCGACTGACATCAACAATTGCCTCTCCATGCAATGCCTGTCTGTCAAAGTCATCACTTGGTGCCTGATGCTCATGGCCAGGCCCATACATAGCAATTACTGACTCGCCACGGATGATACGGGCATCAATCATGCCAGGGCGGGAGAGTATCTTGTTACGCAACACCTCACGCTGATCCATGGTTCCCGTCAGCATCATTGTGTTGATGCTGTCGAAATAGGAATCGGCAGCGTCCTTGGTCTGCTGTTCCACCACATCCAGTACCAGGCTTTTTTCAGTGACTGCAGCAAAGATCAATGAGGCGACCATAACAGCGGCAAGTACTAGCGCCAGGGCCAGATTAATCTTGGCCTGCACCGACAAATGCAATTTACTGGCTTGCTTACTCATGCATCACCTCATTCAATGGCCAACAAAGGCTCAAAGCCACAACATGTTTTATAGTTCAGACATCCTGCCCATAGCTTCTCCTGACTGCGTGTTTCATACTGTATCGACAAACACTCAAAATTCTGAATATAGCCTACATTATTTGCCGGTATAAATGATAGTTATAGCGTAGGTTCAACTCTGAAGTGCAACATTTAACGAAGTCCTGGTGTTCAAGAAGGCCCTGTGGGTTGCCCGCAAACCCAGGGGCTTTCTCATGCGGTGATTGAGATTACTCATGGCCCCCCTGAACTTCAGTATTGGTGAGGATCATCAGGCTCGATGTCTCGAAAAGGACTGCCGAATAAAGTCGTTGGCGTACTCGTCTAACCAGTGCTGCGCCAGTATGACCAGCATCCGCGATGACCATTGTCGATGACATAGGGAACCCGCCTGGAGAGATGTCGTGTCTTCCCTTCATCAGCTTTATTATTCTTAACCCACGCCATCTAACTTGACCGCCGAGGCCTGCCCTTGGAGAGGGGATATCGATGCAAAATAATATAGCGGTACAGACCGCTTAACCGGTATGCACACCAGAGTTGAATCCGCCACGCTAAACAATAGAAAAAAGTAAAACTTATTCCCCTATGTCTTCATTCCAGAGTTGTGGGTATTTCTGCATGAAGCTCTGCATCAAATCAAAACACTCTTGATTGTCCAGAATCTCCACTTCAACGCCTTGTGAGCGCAAATGCTCCTCTGGGCCTTGAAATGTCATGTTTTCGCCTATGATTACATGAGGAATCTTGTATAAAAGTACGGCCCCGCTACACATATTACAGGGTGATAGCGTGGAATAAAGCTTTGCCCTTTTATACTGTGATGCTGACAACCTTCCGGCATTCTCAAGACAATCCATCTCCGCATGGAGAATTGCACTATTATTTTGGACTCGTTTATTATGTCCACGGCCTACAATTTCACCATCTATGACAAGCACAGAGCCTATTGGAATTCCACCTTCACCAAGGCTTTTTTTTGCTTCTTTTATCGCTTCTTGTAAAAATTTATCCATTTTTGTTTCCTGAAAATGAAAAATTCAAGTGTGCGTCCAAAACCATCCTTGCGCCCCTCCCCGAATCAATAGCATTTTATAGAACACGGGCAAACCTTAACCACTGAGTCATAGGGCGGCCCTTCTGCTAAATACAGCAGATACAGCGGTAGTCAGTTTTAAAATAGAAATGAAAGAGCTTAACCGCGGACAATTTCTCTTGGTATATCGTTCAATGCGATGATCTTGTCCGCCGCACCGAGCTTTATAGCCTCCTTCGGCATACCGAATACCACACATGTGGCTTCGTTCTGAGCAATGGTGCACGCACCAGCCTTTTGCATTTCCAGCAACCCCGCTGCGCCGTCATCACCCATGCCGGTCATGATAATACCCAATGCATTCTTGCCTGCCACCTTGGCGGCCGAGCGAAACAATACATCCACCGACGGACGGTGGCGGTTCACCAGCGGCCCGTCGAGCACCTCGACAAAATACTGCGCACCACTGCGCCGTAGAACCATGTGCTTGCCACCCGGCGCAATGAGGGCGCGACCCGGCAAAACCCGGTCATTGTTGCTGGCTTCCTTGACCTCAATCTTGCAGATCCCATCCAGTCGATTAGCAAAGGCCTCGGTAAATTTTTCCGGCATGTGTTGAACAATAACGATCCCAGGACAAACACGCGGTAACGCGGTCAGCAACACTTCCAACGCCTGGGTTCCCCCGGTAGAGGTTCCTATGGCGACAATACGTTCGGTAGTTTGCGCCATGGCCTGGCCACTGGCGATGGGCAAAATGGCATCTGCATTGAGCTTAGGGGCGGCCTTGAGAGATGGCGCCGCCGCCATGCGCCGAACATTGGCATGCGCCGCAGCTTTGACTGCCCCCACGATATCCGAGGAGGCGTCCTCCAGAAAACGTTTGAGTCCAATTTTGGGTTTGGTGACGATGCTGACCGCACCAGCCGCCAGCGCCTGCATGGTCGTCTCGGCACCTTTTTCCGTCAGGGTGGAACAAATGACCACAGGGGTAGGATGCTCTGCCATAATTTTCTTCAAAAAACTGATGCCGTCCATGCGCGGCATTTCGACATCCAGCACGATCACATCCGGCCAGTTCGCGCGCATCTTCTCCATAGCGAAGATCGGGTCTGAGGCTGTTGCAATGACCTCGATTTCCGGATCGTCATCCAGTAGTCCAGACAGCACCTGCCGAACCACTGCCGAGTCGTCAACAATCAATACCTTGATTTTTTTCATATTCAGTTGGTTTTATACGTGCAGACCAATCCCTTCGGCGGGCGCTTGAGCCAGACATGACCGCTCCAGAGATCAAATAGAATATTATGAGGTTGGGTGCCGCCCAGATTCTCAGCCCGGATGGTAAAGCCATGACGTTCGACGAGCAGACTGGCACTGCGGCGATTACGGGATGAGATGTCATGACATGAAGAGGTGAACGGGTCGCAACAGTCTATCCCACAGCAGTGCGAGCCCGTAAACATATTGCTGCCGCCGAACAGTTTTACCTCGTATTCCGCAGGACTGGTTCCTGCAGCACGGATTTCCCTCAGGATCAGTTCCAGCGCCTCGTCACCGTAACGTCCATCAAGTGTGTCCACCCGCTTCTTGCCACGCGTGGGCAACATGTAATGGCACATCCCGCCGATCAACAATCGTGGATGCCAGACGGTTATAGAGATGCATGACCCCAGCAGGGTGCGGATACGAGTATCGCGCTCGCCAAAATAAAACTCCCCGGGTTGTAGGAATATCTCGATGACATTAGAGGGTATTTTCATGCGTGCAGATTCATATCTTGCGATACACCGAGGGCATCAACGACTTCATTTCGTCCACGATCCCATTAAGACTTTCCGAATGACCGATAAGCAGATGGCCACCAGTTTTGAGTTGCCCCATAATGCGGCGCACCACCTGGCGCTTGGTTTTCTCGTCGAAATATATCATTACATTGCGCAGAAAAATCAGGTCGAATTCCCCCAGTTTGGGCAGCGTCGAATTAAGATTAACCTGCATGAAGTTTACCCGGCTGCGCAGGCTGCGACCCACCAGAAAAGTCCCTTCATTGGCACCAACCCCTTTCAGGCAGAATTTATTGAGAAGATTTTTCGGGATATGCCGAGCCTGCTCGATGGGGTAATGCCCGGAACGCGCCCGTTCCAGCACACGGGTACTAATATCCGAAGCCACTACTTCCCACGGATGATCGCCCAGGCAATCCGCCAGCACCATGGCAATGGTATATGGCTCCTGACCACTGGAACTGGCCGCGCTCCACACCCTGAAAGGCTGGCCTTTCTTGTGATGCGCCAGGATATTGTGTCGCAAGAAATCAAAGTGCTTGGCTTCCCGGAAAAAATATGTCTCATTGGTGGTCAACAGATCGACCGCCATCTGAACTTCATCCGGATGACTGCCGCTACTCAGCAATTTAAAGTAATCCCCAAAAGTTGCCAATTTATGCTCTCTCAAACGTTTAGATAGCCGCCCACTGACCAACGGCTTTTTTGCGGATGAAAGGCTGATACCCGCGATCTTGTAGATCAAATTCTGAAACTGACTAAATTCTTTATCGTTAATTGGTGCAATGTCCATGAGTACTACCTTTTTCTATCAATTCCTGAAAAGCAGCCCGGGCATTTTGAGGTTAAAGCAAATCTTTCGTATCATGAACACACCCTATCGGGTAGCCTCTTGAATGCGAATTTCATCCAAAATTTCATACAGCAGCTGATAATCCATCTCCAGCTGCGCGATTGCAGGCCAAGCTTGCGTACATTGCCAATTTCTTGACATACAACCATTTACCCAGAGCACAGTCATGATGAGAAATTTCCTGAGAAACGCTCAGGTTATCCCTGTCATGATTAAATTTTGAATATGGAGCGTCCACAGACGGCCACGGGTTAGCCCTGATAAAAATATCTGAGCTAACCCGTGGTTAAACTGCTTAATTAACAGGATCGCGCCTGACTTTTCCGCCTACAATCAGCTCGCCGATGCAGCTACCCAACACTAGCCGCGTTCGTCTCAGCACTAGCCAGGATCGCCATTTCCTCGACCGATAACGCCTTGTCCAGACCGAGAATAATCACAAATTCTCCGTTTACCTTGCCCATGCCACTGATGAAGTCAGCGCGGATCTTCGCCCCAAAGGATGGCGCAGGCTCAATATCGGAAGAGGCTATTTCCAACACCTCTGAAACCGCATCAACCACGATACCGATGTCGATGGTCTCGCCCTCGGACTGCACCTCGATGATCACATTGCAGGTGCGATTGGTGATTTCGGTCGCCTTGCGCCCGAAGCGCACCGACAGGTCGATCACAGGAACCACCCGGCCACGCAGGTTGATAACCCCGCGTACAAATTCCGGCATCATCGGCACGGTGGTCAAGCTGCCGTATTCGATGATCTCCTTAATATTGAGGATCTCGATGGCAAACATTTCGCCACCCAACGTGAAGGTGAGGAACTGCTGCCTCTCTCCCATGCCAGCCTCACGGGCCAGCGCTTTTTCCCCTGCAGGAACTAATGCATTCATGTCGGCCTCCCTTAGAAGCGCACGAATTCGTGTTCGTCTTCGTGTTGTGCGTGACTTGCCGGGATGTTGCTGGTCATGGCAACGACTTTTTTGGACGCAGCCTTGGGCTTTTTACCGCCAGTCATTGCCATCCCATCGACCTTGAAGAAAGCCATGGTCTGTTGCAGTTGCTCGGCCTGGCCGCTCATTTCTTCCGAGGTGGCGGCCAGTTCTTCAGACGAACTGGCATTCTGCTGGGTTATCTGGTTCAACTGGGACATGGCCATGTTGATTTGCCCGACACCGGAGGATTGTTCTTCAGAGGCTGCGGTAATTTCCTGCACCAGGTCAGATGTCTTGGTGATCGCCGGTACAATCTCATCCAACAGCTTGCCGGCGCGCTCCGCCAGCTCCACGCTGCTGCCAGCCACCTCGCCAATCTCGCGTGCTGCAACCTGGCTACGTTCAGCTAGCTTGCGCACCTCTGCAGCAACCACCGCAAAGCCCTTGCCATGCTCACCGGCTCGCGCCGCTTCAATCGCCGCATTCAGCGCCAGCAGGTTGGTCTGGTAGGCAATGTCATCGATAATGCCAATCTTGCTGGCGATCTGCTTCATCGCTGTAACAGTGGATTCCACCGCTTCACCGCCTTCGGTTGCTTGTCTTGCCGCCTGCGAGGCCATGCCATCTGTAACCTTGGCATTCTCGGCATTCTGGTTGATAGAGGCTGTCATCTGCTCAATAGAGGCGGAGGTTTCTTCCACGCTTGCCGCCTGTTCGCTGGTTGCCTGACTCATGCTCTGCGCCGTGGCTGATACTTCTTCCGAGGCGCTGGAGAGGTTATCCGCCGCGCCACGCACTTCTCCGATGATCTGTGACAGCTTTTCTACCATGTTTTTCATGGCACTCAACAACTGGCCTGTTTCATCCTTGCTGTTGACCTCAATATGCGCTGTCATGTCGCCTTCCGCCAACTGGTTGGCCACGCCCACCGCTTCATTGAGCGGACGGGTGATGGAACGGGTTACCCAGAAGGCAATACCTGCTGCAACCAGGAAGGCCGCCATACTCATAGATAGCATTACCATACGCGCCTGGTTATATTGCTCGCTCGCTACTTTACCCAACTCATTCATGAGCCCACCCTGGAATTGAATGAGATCGTTGAGGTGCTTGCGATATTCATCCGCCGCAGGGCGGAATTCAGATTCCAGGAATAATTGACCTTCTTCTACCTTACTTTCCTCGACCATCTTGATGATCTGATCTTGCACCGCGATATATCGGGCACGTGAGTCGAGGATCAGCTGGAACATTTCCATTCCCTTTGGTTCTTTTAGTGTCGGCTTGAGCTGCTCCCAGGCCTTGCCGATGCTGGCGCGTCCCGCGATAATATTTTCCTTCGCGCTCTGTTTACCCTGCTCGTCCGTGGCCATCAGGATGTCACGCGCCCCCATACCAATTGTGTTGACACCAGCCAGTCCATCCTGCAGCAGCAGGATTTTCGGCCATTTGTCATTGTTGACGTTATCCAGCGATTCATTCAGAACGGCCATGCGGGTAGTTCCGATGACGGCAATTATTACCATCAGCACTACTACCAGACCAAAACCCAGACCCAACCGCGCACCGATTTTCATATTTTTAAACATGGTATACCCCCTTAATGAATTCAGAAAAATATTTCTTAATTCGAGCCAACTGCTTTTTTATTTTACAGCCAACTACTGCATGTCTCTGCTGGCCGCCTGCTGCACCAGCGCTGGCACATCGAGGATCAGCGCAACTTCACCGTTGCCTAAAATGGTCGAACCGCTGACGCCCTTAAGATTGCCAAAGAGACTGCCTAGCGGCTTGATAACCGCCTGCAGTTCGCCCATCAATTCGTCCACCACCAGCCCGGCCCTCTGGCTGCCGTATTGCACCACTAATACATTCTCACGCTGCCCAGCCTGGCCTTGCTCACGGAATCTATCGCGCAGCCGGACGAAAGGCAGCACTTCGCCGCGCAGATTCAGATAGTGGTGATCCTTCGCTTTCTGACGATCTTCGCTGCTGAGCTCCAGACATTCCTTGACCATGTCCAGCGGCACCACATAAGAATCGTTGCCGACGCCGATCTGGAAGCCGTCGATGATAGCCAGCGTGAGCGGCAGACGGATACGCACGGTTGAGCCCTTGCCTTCTTGCGAATCCAGCTCGCAGGTACCGCGCAATGCCTCGATGTTGCGGCGCACCACATCCATGCCAACGCCGCGCCCGGACAAGTTGCTGACCTGTTCCGCAGTTGAAAAACCGGCTTCAAAGATCAGCATATAAACTTCCTGGTCGGTCAAACTCTGGGTCGGGCTGGCCAATCCCTTGTCGATAGCCTTTTTGAGGATGCTTTCACGATTGAGGCCGCCCCCGTCATCACTAACCTCGATCACGATGCTGCCGGATTCATGGTAGGCATTGAGCTGCAATGTGCCTTTCACAGGCTTGCCCCTGCTCTGTCGCAGTTCAGCGGATTCGATACCGTGATCCATGGCGTTCCTGACCAGATGCATGAGTGGGTCACCAATTTTTTCCACTACCGTCTTATCCAGCTCGGTTTCTGCACCGCTGATTATCAGCTCGATATCCTTACCCAGCTCGCGACTGACATCACGTACCACACGGTTGAAGCGGCGAAAAGTTTCGCCGATTTGTACCATGCGCAGTTGTAAGGCACCGTCGCGGATTTCCTCCACCAACCGGGAAATATTGGAAGTCGCCTCCTGAAGCTGGACATCGGCGCTGCGGTTCGATAGCAGCGAGGCGGAAGCCCCGGCAATCACCAACTCGCCTACCAGGTTGATCAGATTGTCGAGTCTTTCAGAATCGACGCGGATCATCCGATCTCCCTGAGCTTTTGTATCTTTGATTTTTTTCTGTTTTTCCAGCGCGGCCTCAACGACTGGGGCCTGCACCATGCCAGCCTCCACCATGATCTCGCCGATCGGACGCCTTGACTCTTCCCCATTTACCGACGCATTGCCGCAACCATCAGCGGACTGAAGTGCCAATGCCTCTTCTAGCTCTTTTTGCGTCAGCGTGCCACAGTGCACCAGCATTTCGCCCAGCCGCATATCTTCTTCCGGCAGATCCTGGATAAGCTGGAGAAAATCAGCTATGCGACTTCGGGGCGGGAGTATGTGGATCGTGCTGTCGTCGCGCACAAATTCGAATGCGCTTTCGATAGTGGCCTTGTCGGCATCGCTCTGAAAGTTGATTTCAAAACTCAGATAACAGGATTCATGATCCATCTCCGCCGCCGGAGGAATGGCCTCAAGCAGGGTGGAGATGCCGACGATGTTCCCCATCGTGCCGAGATAGCGGAGAAACGACAGAGGATCCATGCCGTTACGCAGCACGTCCTGCTCAAAGCGCAGGGAAATGTGCCAATTGTCGGTTTCCACGAAGCCGCCACCAATGGCCTCCGCCCTGGCTTCTTGCTGCTGCGGCAAGGTGACGGAATCCACCTTGCTCTCGTTTTCACCAAGGTATTGCGACAGGCTTTCAATCAGGGCCGCGCTCTCTTTGGCCACGACAGGGTCAGCCTGTTCCTGACCGTCATCCAGGCTATCGAGCAACAGCTTGATATGGTCGCCGCAGGACAATAACAGGGCAACCATGTTGTCATCGATGACAAGCTCGTGACCGCGCACCTTATCCAGTACGCTTTCCATTACATGGGTAAAAGCGACTATGCCGTCCAGACCAAACAGGCCAGCGCCGCCTTTTATGGTATGCGCGGCGCGGAAAATGGCGTTAACTGATTCAACCGTATCGTCGCTATGCTCAAGCTCCAGCAGCGCGTCTTCCATGGCTTGCAGCAATTCGTGGCTTTCCACAAAAAAAGTCTGTAATGCGTTATCGATGTTCATTTTTGATCGCCCCTCGCCATCACTACAGGATCACCAAAATAGCCGGTCAGCCCACACAGCTCCAGCACATCCAGTACCGCCGGACTGTGCCCGACAAAGCGAATTTCCTTGCCCAGTATGGTGGCTTCGCGCTTGGCCAAGACCATCAATTGCAGCCCGGCGCTATCCAGTTCACTGACCTGCGACAAATCGACATCTATCTGCTGACAACGCGGCAGTGGCGCAAACAGGCGCTCGCGGATGTCTGCCGCAGTGAAGATGGTCATTTCGCCTTCCAGGCGCAGGTTACAGGAGCCGCTTTCGTCTTGCATTTCGTTCTCCTTGGTATTCAGGGCAAGATCAGTTTGGATACCGCGTTCAGCATTTGCTCTGGTTTGAATGGCTTGACCACCCAGGCTTTAGCACCAGCCGCCTGGCCAGCGGCTTTTTTATCCTCACCGGCTTCGGTGGTGAGCATGATGATCGGGGTGAATTTGTAGGCTGGTAGCTTCTTCGCTTCCTGCACGAAGGTGATGCCGTCCATATTAGGCATGTTCACATCGCTAACAATCAAATGAATTTTCTGGCCGTTAAGTTTGCTCAGCGCATCCTTGCCATCACAGGCCTCGATCACGTCGTAGCCCGCGCCCTTAAGCGCGATTGACACCACCTGACGCAGCGTCGCCGAATCGTCAACTATCAAAATGCTTTTTGCCATATAGTACCCCCCACTAAAAAAAGGTGATTTCGTCAGAATCGGCCTTATTGTTTGCCGTCTCGCCATGATGAACAAGCTTCTGCTCAACGGTGGCATATCCCAGTGCCATGCCCTCGATCCAGCTTTGCGCGTCTATCACCGTAGTGCCGCCGCGTTCACGCTCGGCAAGTTGCTGCTTGATATGAGAGTGCAACCCATCGAGGTTGGCGCGCACATGGGACAGGATCTGGCTGATACGATCCTGGAACTGAAGATGCACCAGTGTGTCTGAGATTTCCTCACGAATGCCATCACTTTCCTGGCGCAGCATTTCTGAGGACTCATACAGGTTGGTGGTGACCGATTCAAAATTGGCGAGCACCTTACGGATGGTTTGCTCCGCCTCGTCAACCGTGAGACGGTCATCTACGGCGGATTGTTCCGCCGTGGCGATGACAGAGGTAATTGCGCCATTAATAATATTGACCTTTTCCGCCATTTTCTTGCCGGTATCGCTCGACATGCTGGACAGCTTGCGCACCTCATCCGCCACCACCGCGAAACCTCGCCCAGTCTCGCCGGCGCGCGCCGCCTCGATGGCGGCATTGAGCGCCAGCAGATTGGTCTGTGAGGCAATCTTGGCGACCTGCGCCGTCATTTGTTCCAGTTCTTCGGTGTAGCCAATCAGGGCGCGTACATCCCGCACCATTCCACCACGTTTTTGCAGCGCCGCGTCCATCGAGCGATTGACAGCCAGCAGGTCGGCTTCACTTTGCGCCAGCACTGATACCACGCAATCATCACCATCTGCTATATCCTGCCCGCCAGCAGATTGCTGCGCAGCGATTACCGATGCTTGCAGGCGTTCGACAATGGCGGAAAAACGTGCCGTGACGTTGGTAATGCCTTCTTCGGTCTGGTTACACGCGAGCTCAATCTGCTTCGACCAGATCGGTGCTGCCTGATTGCAGACCTGCTCAAGACCAGTGATACCGCCTTGGGTACGCGTTTCCTGGTTCGATTTATCTAAGGCCGCCCGCGCCTGCGTTGCGGCGTGTTCAACAACTGCGCGGCACTGGCGCACACACCACCAGCCACACAGCATGACCGCGCTCACGGCAATAGCCGCTGCGGCCAGATTGTCCGCACCAAAGCCACCCACTGCCAGAATCGCCACTGCTCCAACCGAACCCGCCATCAATGGAGGCAGCCAGAAAGATTGACTGGCTTGGAGTATTATTTCATTTTTATTATTTGACATTTTCTCTCCAGGTTGCGACGGGGTGTCAAGCTTATTGCCCATCTCGCCACCAAACGTCAATTAGCTTAATACCTCACCGACCTGCATAGAATTAGGAACTTTTGTCAAAAAACCACCTAATTCAGTCCACAATTAAAAGTATCCTTCACCCACGCTCCATGAGTCAACATCAATATTTATCAATTTTTACCGAAGAATTCCCTAAAAGGCCCTTCAACAGACCAACGCACCATGATGAAATGTGTAAGCCAGTAGTCATTTTGCCGTCCTGTCGCTCAACTGGCTATAATGGCTTTCTTCATCCTTATCTCTTTCAGGTAGCTATGTCCCAATATGTAATGTCAATGCTCCGTGTGAGCAAAGTTGTCCCGCCCAAACGGCAAATCATCAAAGATATATCATTGTCATTTTTCCCCGGTGCCAAGATAGGTCTGCTTGGCCTCAATGGTTCAGGCAAATCAACTGTGCTACGCATAATGGCCGGTGCAGACAAGGATTATGACGGTGAAGTGCAGTGGCAGTCTGGTGTACGCATAGGCTATCTGCCGCAAGAACCACATCTGGACAACAGCAAAACAGTCAGAGAAGAAATTGAGGCTGGCCTGGGTGAGATAACCGAGGCCAAGGCCAGACTGGAAGAGATCTATGCCGCCTATGCCGAACCAGATGCGGATTTTGACAAGCTGGCCGGGCAACAAGCCAAATATGAAGCCATTCTGGCAGCTGGCGGTAATGATCTTGAACATCAGATGGAAATTGCTGCCGATGCCCTGCGCCTTCCCCCATGGGATGCACAAATCGAACATCTGTCCGGTGGCGAAAAGCGCCGCGTGGCACTGTGCAAACTGCTGCTTGCCAAACCAGACATGCTGTTGCTGGACGAGCCGACCAACCACCTGGATGCTGAATCTGTCGAATGGCTGGAGCAGTTTCTCACCCGTTTCCCTGGTACTGTAGTCGCCGTTACCCATGACCGCTATTTCCTCGACAATGCCGCTGAGTGGATCCTCGAACTGGATCGTGGCCAGGGTATCCCCTGGAAGGGCAACTACTCCTCCTGGCTGGAACAAAAAGAACAACGCTTGGCGACAGAGCAAAAACAAGCAGATGCCCGCAGGAAATCTATGAAGCAGGAGCTGGAGTGGGTGCGCTCCAATCCCAAGGCGCGCCAAGCCAAATCCAAGGCTCGTCTTAGCCGCTTTGAAGAACTTAACTCTATCGAGTATCAGCGTCGTAACGAAACCCAGGAAATGTTTATCCCACCTGGCGAGCGTTTGGGCGACAAGGTTATCGAATTCAACAATGTCAGCAAAAGCTTTGGCGATCGCCTGCTTATAGACGACCTCAGTTTGCAGATCCCACCTGGCGCGATAGTCGGTATCATCGGCCCGAATGGGGCTGGTAAGTCCACCTTATTCAAAATGATCCAGGGACTGGAACAGCCAGACTCGGGCAATATCGATATTGGCCCCACAGTAAAGATATCCTCTGTTGACCAAAGCCGTGAAGGATTGTCTAACGACAAGACAGTATTTGAAGCTATCTCCGATGGTGCTGACATCCTTAGCGTGGGTCGCTTTGAAATGCCAAGCCGCGCCTATATTGGCCGCTTCAACTTCAAAGGCGGTGATCAGCAAAAAATAGTCGGCAATCTATCTGGTGGTGAGCGTGGCCGTTTGCATCTGGCCAAGACCTTGATCCAGGGTGGCAATGTGTTGCTGTTGGACGAGCCATCCAATGACCTGGATGTGGAAACCCTGCGAGCATTGGAAGATGCCTTGCTAGAATTTGCTGGCTGTGTGTTGGTGATCAGCCACGATCGCTGGTTTCTCGACCGTATCGCTACCCATATTCTCGCCTGCGAAGGAGATTCGCATTGGGAGTTCTTTGCCGGCAACTACCAGGAATATGAGGCCGATAAGAAACTTCGACTTGGTGAAGAAGATGCACGGCCAAAACGCATCCGCTACAAGCCTGTCAGTCGCTGATAGCACCTCTCGTGCCTATTGTCAGGGCGTTGTTAAAAAACGGCTCAAAATGCTCATTTACTACGTGTAAACTGCGCTTTCTCGTCGTTTTTTGCCTAGCCCTGACGCCTCGCCAACATTATTCAGCGCTTCCCTAAAACTCCCCTCTCCCGCTGGCGGGAGAGGGGCTGGGGGAGAGGGTGAAAAGGCTTTTTACCTGCGTTCACGCAGTCTCTTATATTCGGCGCAATGCCCGATGGTTGTTGTGCCCAACATTCACCACGCTTGAAGCGCATTCCCTAATTAGTACGGGCTGGATATGAATTTCGCATGGTGCCCGCAGCGCACCATGCGTTCTTATTTGGATGGCCTTGACAGGTAAGCCAGAAACTCGGCTGCCGGCAGCGGCTTGCTGTAGTAATAGCCCTGAATCAAATCCACACCACGCACCGAGAGATATTCAAGCTGTTCAGAGGTTTCCACACCCTCGGCAACGACCTTTAGCTTCATCGCGTGTGCCATATAAATAATTGCTTCGCAAAGCGAAGCATCATCCGGATCATGCATGATGTCATTGACAAAGCTACGATCAATCTTCAGCACGCCAAATGGGAAGCGTTTTAAATAACTGAGTGAAGAATAACCAGTACCGAAATCATCCAGCGCAATACTGACACCAAGCTGCTGCAAGTCATCAAGTAAACGCGCCGCCACTTCTATATTTTCCAACAGCAGGCTTTCAGTTACCTCTAATTCCAACTGAGCAGCCGGCAAACCCGTCCTGCTCAACACATCACTAACCATTTCCACCAGGCCCTCATCACGAAACTGGCGCGATGAAACATTGACACTGACACGCAAAGGCTCAGGCCAATTGACCGCCTCACTACAGGCCATCTCCAGCACCCATCGTCCTATCGGGATAATTAAGCCGGTTTCTTCTGCCAAGGGAATGAAACTGTCTGGCACAACATGGCCTAACTGTGGATTATGCCAGCGCAGCAATGCCTCGGCACCAGATACCTTGCCATTATTGCTGACCACCTGTGGCTGATAGTGCAAACTCAACTCGCCATTCTCCAGAGCATGGCGCAGCTGCAATTCCATCTCCAGCCTGGCCATCGCACGCTCATTCATATCTGGCCTGAAGAACTGGGTCATGTTTCTGCCAAGCTCCTTGGAGCGATGTTGGGCAATATCTGCATTACGCAACAACACATGCATATCTGCGCTATCCTCAGGCGCTATAGTCACACCCATGCTTGGTGTGACATAGATACTCTTGTCATGGATGGTAAACGGCTTGTCAAAGGCACTACGCAATCTTTCCAGCTTGCCGTCGATCTCATCGATCGTGTCCATATCCACCAACACGATCAAGAACTCATCACCTCCCAGGCGAGCGACCGTATCGCCTTCCTCAACCGCCGCCTGCAGACGATAGGAAACCTGGATCAACACCTCATCACCACTGCCATGACCAAGGCTGTCGTTGATGTTCTTGAAATAGTCCAAATCAAGTGACACCACGCCAACATAACTGCCTTCGCGGCGGGCGCGGATTACCGCTTGTGTTATGCGATCAGCACCAAGCAGGCGATTGGGCAACTCGGTCAGTGCATCATAGCTTTCCTGGCGGATCAAACGCTGCTCATAGTCCTTGCGAATGGTGATGTCTTCCTTTATGGCGAGAAAATGTGTGATCTCGCCTTTATCATTGCGTATTGGCGAAATGACAGCAAACTCCCAGAACATCTCACCATTTTTGCGACGATTGAGAAACTCTCCACGCCAAAGTTCACCTTGTTTGATGGTTTGCCACAACTGCTGATATTCTGCTTGCGAGGTATGGCCACTCTTGACTACACGCGGTGTTTTGCCCCTTACCTCAGCCAAGCTATAGCCAGTGACTTCCTCAAATTTGGGGTTCACATACTCAATGTGTCCTTCACAATCGGTAATTATTATTGAGGTTGGGCTTTGCTCCACAGCCTGAGAAAGCTTGCGCAGGCGATCCTCGGCTTGCGTAAGCTCAGTAATATCGCGTGAGATCTCGATGATTCCGCTAAATTCACCGTCCTCAGACATAAGAGGAGTCGCCCTGGTCTCGAATACCCGTTGACTGCCATCGTCGATAGTATGCCGATGAATATTAGACACGGGCTTTAGCTCGCGCCGCACTTCCTCCAATGGACAGGCAAATTCTTTCGTGCCAAAGGGAAGCTCCTGTTTATACTTCAACTGGTAACAATGTATGGGCAGTTCCTGAGCTGGACCCAAATACAGTCTGGCCGCCTGATTCATCATTAATACCTGATAATCAGCGGCAATAACCATAATGGGATCCAAAGCGCCATCAATAACGTTTTGCAAAAAGCGCCGCTCACTTTCAACCTGGGCCGAGCTTGTTGTGACGGCTGAAGCCATGGCATTGAAAGTAGCTGAAACTTCACTAAGCTCATCGTTGCTACTGACGCTTACCCGCGCGGCATAATCCCCATCGCGCACGCGCTGCATCTGCTTATTGAGCATAGCGAGTCGCTGCACCACCAGCTTTTGCAACAAGAAGAACAACAGCACAAATGCAAGCGCAAAGGCCACAAGCCGGCTGCCCATTTCACGCATATGTTGCTCCATGGCACGTCGCTCCAGCTCATCTGCAGGCACCTTGATACTGAATATGCCGCGCACATCGTTCAGGTTATAGTCAAACGCATTATCATAATTTGCACGAATACTTTCAGGCGCATCCTGCCTGCTGCCATGGCACTGCAAGCAGTATTTCTCAATCCGCAGAGGCTTGGCGTAATGATAAAAGCGCTTGCCCTCTGCAGTTACAAATGGCTCCATACGCGATTCAGCCTCCGTATGTAAGCGAAAGTAATCGATTGCCTCAGCTTCAACCTCATCCGCACTATTGAATGGATTGCGCGCTACATCCGAGACATTATTGAAGGTCAGTCCGGTCTGAATAAAATCGAGGAACTCGACAGAAATGCGCGACATGGCGTGCGCCGGGAGAAAGCCTATGGTCTTCTCGTTAATCGGCAGGTTTGCGTCGATAAACTGATGGTGATAGACGCGCCGCACTGACTGCAAGGTAGCAGCGAGGATCTCGGCCTCATCCTTGATCTGCGTGACAATAACAGCCTTGTTCTGCTGATACTGATAGAACTCAACCGACAGGTACAGGCTGAGAAATACAAGCGCAAAAACTGCTAATAATTTTGTTTGCAAGCGCATATCAGACCAATATCACACCAACACTGTGCAGCATCAGAAATGGAACGTCCAAATAATTCAGGGCCAGCATATCAACCATAATAATCCGGCTCATTGCCAGCTATCCATTTGATATTACATCCCACGCTCGGGCGTTGCTCCACTGGTACAGGGCGACCAGACAATACTGCTTGTACAGCTGCGCACAGATCGGCGCCAGTGACAGGAAGATTATTGCCAGGGCGACTGTCATCGAACTGGCCACGGTAAACCAGCTTATGGCCTGCATCGAACAAGAAGAAATCAGGCGTACACGCAGCACGATAGGACTTGGCTACGGTTTGCGTTGCGTCATACAGATATGGATATGGATTTCCTTGAGCTATGGCCTCCTTCGCCATCAACTCAGGGCCGTCTTCAGCACGATGTGCTGGGTCATTGGCGCTGATAGCCACTATCGCCAAACCCTGTGCAAGATATTCGCGGGCAAAATCGGCAAAAGCAGCGCCAATATGTTTTACATAGGGGCAATGATTACAGGTAAACACCACCAACAAAGCTTTGCCAACAAATTCTTGACGACTTCTCATCGCACCCGTAGCAGGCTCTGGTAAAGAAAAATCAGGTGCAGGGGTACCCAATTCCAACATAGTGGAAGGAGTCAAAGCCATAATTCATCTCCTGTGTTTAGTCTGCAATAGATGAGAGCTTAACAAATAAAAAAGGGGCCTTGTGGCCCCTTATGGTTTATTTATTTTTGTCTACAGGAAAAGCTATTCAGCTATTTCCTTCATAGACAGGCGAATACGTCCTTGCTTGTCCACCTCCAGCACCTTCACCTTGATGAGGTCGCCTTCTGCCAGCTTGTCACTGACCTTCTCCACGCGCTCATCCGAGATCTGGGAGATATGTACCAAACCATCCTTACCAGGCAGAATGGTGACAAAAGCACCAAAGTCCATCAATTTGGCAACCTTGCCTTCATAGATCATCCCCACCTCGACATCAGCGGTGAGCTGCTCTATACGACGACGCGCCTCTTTGGCCGCCATGCCGTCAACAGATGCTACCTTGACGGTGCCATCATCATTTATATCGATGCTGGTGCCAGTCTCTTCGGTCAGGGCGCGTATAGTTGCGCCGCCCTTGCCTATGACGTCACGGATCTTGTCTGGATTGATCTTGAAGGTTTCATAACGTGGAGCAAAATCGGACATTTGTTCACGTGGGCTGGACAGTGCCTGATTCATCTCAGCCAGGATATGCAGCCGTCCTTCACGGGCCTGTTGCAAGGCGACTTCCATGATCTCACGGGTAATACCATCAATCTTGATATCCATCTGCAGGGCATTGATACCCTGCTCAGTACCGGCTACCTTGAAATCCATATCACCAAGATGGTCTTCATCGCCCATGATATCGGTAAGGATAGCAAATTTCTCACCTTCCTTAATCAAACCCATGGCCACACCTGCCACCGGTGCCTTGATCGGCACACCAGCATCCATGAGTGCCAGGCTGGAACCACATACCGAAGCCATGGAACTAGAGCCATTGGATTCTGTGATTTCAGAAACTATACGCAAGCTGTAAGGAAAGGTTTCCATATTTGGCATAACGCCATTCACACCGCGCTTGGCCAGGCGGCCATGGCCGATCTCACGGCGCTTGGGGCTACCTACTCTGCCAGTTTCGCCGACGCAGTAGGGAGGGAAGTTGTAATGAAACATGAAGGGCTCCTTGCGTTCTCCTTCAAGGGCATCAATGACCTGGGCATCACGTGCCGTACCAAGGGTTGTGACTACCAACGCCTGGGTCTCGCCACGCGTAAACAAGGCCGAGCCATGGGCACGCGGCAACACGCCGGTACGAATAGTAATTGGACGCACGGTGCGCGTATCTCGTCCATCGATGCGCGGCTTGCCAGACAGAATGCTGCTACGCACAGTGTTGTATTCCAGGGTCTCGATGGCAACACGCACCTTATCGGCCGGGAAGCATGGGTCAGCTGCCTCGCCAGAAAGTTTCTGCATAATGTCACTGCGAATTTGGTTCAGACGGGAATAACGAGCCTGTTTCTCCTTGATGGTATAGGCTTCGGCAAATGCAGCTTCACCCAGCTCGGCAAGACGTGATTTTAGGTTTTCATCCACTTGTGGAGCCTGCCAATCCCAGGCCACAGCCTTGGTTTCAGCTACCAGTTCGTTGATGGCCTTGATCGCGGCCTGCATCTGTTCATGACCAAAAACCACAGCACCGAGCATAATTTCTTCAGAAAGCTCACGCGCCTCTGATTCAACCATCAGCACAGCATTTGTGGTACCCGCCACCACCAGATCCAAATCCGAGGTTTCCAATGCGGTCATACCTGGGTTGAGCAGATATTGGCCATCCTTGTAACCAACACGAGCAGCGCCAATCGGGCCCTTGAACGGCACGCCAGACAGACACACGGCAGCCGAAGCGCCTATCAGCGCCGGAATATCCGGATCGATCTCCGGGTCTAGCGAGACAACCGTGGCAATGACCTGAACTTCATTGGTGAAGCCTTCAGGGAATAATGGGCGCAGCGGACGATCAATCAGGCGGGAGACCAGAATTTCCTTTTCAGCAGGACGACCCTCGCGGCGGAAGAAGCCACCAGGGATCTTGCCCGCCGCATAGGTGCGTTCCTGATAATCGACAGTCAGAGGGAAAAAGTCGCGCCCCTCCACGGCTTCTGCTACAGCCACCGCCGTCACCAATACTACCGTATCACCCATGCTTACCATGACAGCGCCAGAGGCCTGTCTTGCGATCTCACCGGTTTCCAGGCGAACAGTGCAATCGCCGTATTTGAACTCTTTTACAACTGGGGTCACGTCATATTCCCTTCTGGTGGCGGGGCCTTGATGGCCAAAAATTACTTGCGCAGGCCGAGGCGTGCAATGATGGAACGATAGCGCTCGATATCCTTACCCTTGAGGTAATCCAGCATCTTGCGACGCTTGCTGACCATGCGCAGCAGACCCTGGCGCGAATGGTGATCGTGAGTATGCTCCTTGAAATGACCTGACAGTTCTTCAATGCGGGCAGAAAGCAAGGCAATTTGCACTTCGGGCGAGCCGGTATCACTGGCGGCCTTGCCGTGTTCCTTAACAATTTCAACTTTATGTGCGGCGTTCAGAGACATCTAAAACAACTCCTGACTGAGTGTGGTTTAAGTGTGGTATTGTAACCGTGCGTTGAATGAGTAAACAAGTCAAATAGGCTCAATCCAGATGAAACAAGCGTTTTGGGGCAACCCTGCCATCATCCAGGACATGGCCAACGCCAATAAAGCCACCATGCTGGTCAAACAAACGCAGCCAACCCTGAGTGGGAGCCTGCGGGATTTGCACTGCCTGTCCTTGACGTATGTAATAACTTGAGTTGGAACTCAGGTTAACTGCCGGCCAGTCCGCCAGGGCACTTGCGATAGGCAACAATTGTGCGTCAATACCTGGCTGGCCTTCCTCAAGCAATATCTGCTTGAGCTGCTCCATGGTTACCATCTCGCTTTCATTGAATGGTCCTACCTGGGTACGGCGCAACTGCTTGAGATGGGCACCACAACCAAGTACCTCGCCAATATCTTCCGCCAAGGTCCGAATATATGTACCTTTAGAACAATGCACCTCAATCTGCAACTCATCTCCCGCAAAACTAAGCAATTTGAGTTCATGGATCGTGACCGGACGTGGTTGGCGCTCCACCTCCAGGCCCTGGTGAGCCAGCTTGTAAAGAGGTTGTCCCTGATGCTTGATAGCAGAATGCATGGGGGGAACCTGCATGATCTCGCCAGTAAACCTTGCCAGCGCCTCGATGACCTCGGCCTCGGTATAATTTTCTACTGGGCGTGTCTCGATAATCTCACCCTCGGCATCACCAGTATGCGTACGCACGCCTAGCTTGCAGGTACCAAAATAACGCTTATCCGCATCCAGCAGAAAGGTAGATACCTTGGTTGCCTCACCCAGACACAATGGCAACAGACCACTGGCCATGGGATCGAGATTGCCGGTATGCCCAGCCTTGCGCGCATCAAACAAACGCTTGACCTGCTGCAAGGCAGCATTAGAGGTAATACCTATAGGCTTATCCAGCAACAGAATGCCGTTAACAGCGCGGCCGCGTTGGCGTCGGGTCATGATAAAAATCTTTGGTTTGAGTTCGTGAGGTTTATTCTATGGACATAAGTACTGAGGTGATGCGATAAAAAACCATACCTGTCATATTTATCTGCAACCAACCCTCAGCCTTCTATTTTGCTTCGGTATTTTTTGCATCAGCAGCAATCGCTCTATCGATCAATGCTGATATATGCGCACCATTTGCCACTGAATCATCATAGGTGAAATGAAGCTCTGGCAGGACCCGCAATTGTAGACGCCGACCCAATTCACGGCGTAAAAAGCCAGCTGCATGGCGTAATCCCGTAATAGATAGTGCAGTCTGTTCTGCATCATCGCCAAGCACGGTCACAAACACCTTGGCATGGGCAAAATCACGCGATACCTCGACACTGGCCACAGTAATCATGCCCAACCGCGGATCCTTGAGCTCATGTTGAATCAGCAAGGCAAGCTCACGGCGCACCTGCTCACTCACACGACGACTACGATTTGATGTTTGACCCATGAGGACTTAACCCACGCCCTGGTGAAGTATGCAGACTAAAGCGTACGCTGAACCTGTACGCGCTCATAGACCTCGATCTGATCGCCAGGTTTTACGTCGTTGTAATGTTTCACACCAATACCGCACTCAAAGCCCTGCTTGACCTCATTTACATCATCTTTGAAACGACGCAGTGATTCCAGCTCGCCTTCATAGATAACCACGTTTTCACGCAGCACGCGGATCGGATTATTGCGCTTGACGATGCCATCCACCACCATGCAACCAGCCACAGCACCCAGTTTGGGTGAACGGAATACATCACGCACTTCAGCCAGACCGATGATCTCTTCCTTAAATTCAGGCCGCAGCATGCCAGTCATCGCGCCCTTCACTTCTTCCAGCAATTCATAGATCACGCCGTAATAACGCAGGTCAATGCCATGTTCTTCAACTATGCGCTTGGCTCCACTATCGGCACGCACATTGAAGCCAATGATAATGGCATTGGAGGCCATGGTCAGATTGACATCTGATTCACTGATGCCGCCAACACCGCTGGCAACGATCTTCACCTTCACTTCATCGGTAGAAAGTTTCTGCAAGGCATCAGAGATTGCTTCCAGTGAGCCCTGCACGTCAGCCTTGAGCATGATATTGAGGGTATCGACCTCACCTTCCTGCATCTGGTTGAACATATCTTCCAGTTTGGCCTGTTGCTGTTTGGCAAACTTGACATCACGGAACTTACCTTGACGGAACAAGGCCACTTCACGCGCCTTGCGTTCATCCGGCACCACCACAGCTGCTTCACCAGCAGCTGGCGTGCCAGACAGGCCGAGCACCTCGACCGGGATGGAAGGGCCTGCCGCTTCAATCGGTTGACCATTTTCATCTAGCATGGCGCGTACCCGACCAAACTCATAGCCAGCCAACAGGACATCACCTTTACGCAAGGTGCCACTTTGTACCAGCATCGTAGCCACAGCACCGCGCCCCTTGTCCAAACGCGACTCAATAACGATACCGCTGGCTCGACCCTCCTTGACTGCGGTCAACTCCAATACTTCCGCCTGCAGTAGAATATTTTCCAGCAACTGCTCAATACCTTCGCCAGTCTTGGCCGAGACATGGGTAAACATGACATCGCCACCCCAATCCTCGGGAATTACATCTTGTTGAGCCAGCTCATTTTTTACGCGATCCGGATCTGCTTCTGGCTTATCGATCTTGTTTACTGCCACGACCAATGGTACGCCTGCGGCTCTGGCATGCTGAATGGCTTCCCTGGTTTGCGGCATCACACCGTCATCGGCAGCCACTACCAGCACCACGATATCTGTAGCCTGAGCACCACGAGCACGCATGGCAGTAAATACGGCATGACCGGGGGTATCAAGAAACGTAATCACGCCGCGCTGTGTTTGCACATGATAGGCGCCGATATGCTGGGTAATGCCTCCGGCCTCGCCAACTGCAACGCGAGTACGGCGGATATGGTCGAGCAAGGAAGTCTTACCGTGATCAACATGTCCCATTATGGTAACCACTGGCGGGCGCGGCTCAGCTGTGCCGCTTTCCTCAACCACAGCAATCTCATCTTCCAGCGCATCGGTCTTGACCAGCTTGGCAGTATGACCAAACTCTTCTACCACCAGCACCGCAGTATCCTGGTCAAGTACCTGATTGATAGTCACCATACTGCCCATCTGCATTATCAGCTTGATGACCTCGGCAGCCTTGACCGACATCTTTTGCGCCAACTCACCTACAGTAATGGTTTCTGGAATAGCCACCTCATGCACCACTGGCGCGGTAGGCTTGGCAAAACCATGCTGGCCACTGGGAGTTACCGTTACAGCCGCTCTGCTTGAACGTTTTTTGCCACCACGACGACCAACCTTACCCGGTGCGATATGTAGCTCCTCACGTCCTGTTTCACCACCATCACGACGACGACTAGCAGATTTTTTGCCTTTAGGGGCAGTTTCTCGCTCTGGCTTATCCGTTTTAGCTACCGGCTTGACTGCTTTCTTGCTACTTTTGGTTGGTGCAGGCTCGACTGGAGCCTCAGTTGCCAGGGCAGCCGAACGACGCGCCTCTTCCTCAGCCTGGTGGCGCACTTCCGCCTCTGCCTGTTGCAGGGCCTCCGCTTCAGCTTGCCGGCGGATATCCTCAGCAGTTGGCTGGGCATCAATTATCTGGGCAGGAACTTGCTGCTCTGGTGTTGTGGGCTTCTCGATTTGCTTGCTTGTCTGTTCAACTGGTTTATCGGGATCAGCACGCAAATGCTCCTCCAGCCGTGCGACAAGATCTCTATCAGCTTGACTGGTTTCCTTCTCCGCAGTGGCAGGGGCCTGAACCTCCTCCGCCGCACCACGCTTGACATAGGTACGCTTCTTGCGAACCTGCACCGTCACGGTCTTGGCCTTGCCACCCGTGCTCGGTACTCTCAATTCACTGGTCGTGCGCCGACTGAGTGTGATTTTGGCTGGGCCAGCCTCGGCTTTCGTTTCTGCCTCAAGCGTCACCGTATCGCGCTGTTCGCGCAGGTGAGACAACAATTTAGCCTTGTCCTGCTCGGACAATATTCCATCAACTTCACGCACAGCCACGCCAGCCTCCTGCAACTGAACCAATAACCTATCGACAGTAATGCCGATGGTTTTTGCAAAATGCTTGACGGTAACTTCTGACATACAACAATACTCCTGCCTCAAGCCTGGGAGTCATCCTCAAACCAGGGCTTGCGTGCGGTCATAATAAGATCAGCTGCACGTTTCTCATCCATGCCTTCGATAACCATAAGGTCATCTACAGCCAGCTCAGCCAAATCTTCCATGGTTTGCGCTCCAATATCCGCAAGAGCAAAGGCCAGTTTCTGATCCATACCTTCCATTGCCAGCAGATCTGCCGCTGGCTCTCGACCACCATGCTCCTCGCTACTGATTTCCCGTGTTACCAATACATCCTTGGCACGGGTACGCAGTTCTTCGACAATGGCCTCATCGAACTCTTCGATTTCCAGCATTTCCTGCACTGGCACATAAGCCACTTCTTCCAGACTGGAAAAGCCTTCCTGTACCAGAATAACAGCCACCTCTTCATCAACATGCAGCTGCTCCATGAACAGCTTGACCAAGGACTGCGTTTCTTCTTCGCTCTTCTCCTCGGCCTGGCTCTCACTCATGACGTTAAGATTCCAACCGGTCAGCTCAGTGGCCAAGCGCACGTTTTGTCCATTACGCCCAATAGCCTGGGCCAACTGCGCTTCATCTACTGCGATATCCATGGTATGGCTTTCCTCATCCATCACAATGGAAACCACCTCAGCCGGTGACATAGCATTGATGACAAACTGCGCCGGATTATCATTCCACAGAATTATATCGACACGCTCGCCATTAAGCTCATTGGTAACTGTCTGTACCCGCGAGCCACGCATACCAACACATGCACCAACAGGGTCAATACGCTGATCATTTGATTTGACTGCGATCTTGGCCCTGGAGCCTGGATCGCGGGCAGCGGCCTTGATCTCAATCAGCCCTTCACCTACCTCTGGCACCTCCAGCTCAAAGAGCTTAAGTAAAAGCTCCGGCATGGTACGACTGACAAACAACTGTGGCCCACGTGGCTCAGATTGCACCGCATAAAGATAGCCTCGCACTCGATCACCTGGACGAATGGCCTCACGCTGGATCATGTGTTCGCGACTGATTATGGCCTCAATATTATTACCCATATCGAGGATCACATTGCCGCGTTCCAGACGCTTAACAACGCCATTAATCAGCTCTCCCACACGACCCTTGTACTGCTCAACAACCTGGGCGCGCTCGGCCTCGCGTACCTTCTGGACTATTACCTGTTTGGCAGTCTGCGCGGCGATACGTCCAAAGGAGATTGACTCAACCTCCTCCTCTATATAGTCACCTGGCTGAATATTGGCATCATCCTCGCGCGCTGCACTCAGCGTATATTCACGCGTCGGAGACTCCAGCGGCAAACCCTCGCTATCATCAACTACCAACCAGCGACGGAAGGTTTCATAGTTACCAGTCTGTCGATCAATCGATACACGTATATCAACCTCAGCACCATAACGTTTCTTGGTGGCAGTAGCGAGCGCGGCCTCCAGGGCCTCAAAAATGATTTCCTTGCCGACGCCTTTTTCATTAGACACCGCATCAACAACCATCAGGATCTCTTTGTTCATCTCCAGCCTCTGCAGAGCTCGTGTCTACATAACCCAATACCGATCTGGTATCACCACTGTGGCACCAAATGTGCCTTGTCTATATTCTCCAGCGGCAAAGCCAGCTCAATACCATCCTGTTCAATCACTACGGCGTCGTCACGTAGTGCAATCAATCTGCCCTTGAATCTGCGACGCTCACCCAGCGGCCGCAACAGGCGTAGTGCAATTATCTCACCAATAAAACGCTCGTAATGCTCAGGTTTGAATAATGGACGCTCCAATCCTGGTGACGAAACTTCCAGGGAATAATGCCCCTTGATCGGCTCCTCCACCTCGAGCATTCCACTGACCTGATGACTCACCCGCTCACAATCATCAACCGTAATACCATCGGCGCTGTCGATATACAGGCGCAACAGCGAATGACGCCCCTGCGCTAAATGTTCAATACCCAACAACTCATAACCCAGGGCCTCTACCCCAGGCTCCAGCAGTTGCTGTAAATTCCTGACCGCCTGCGTCACCTGTACTGACCCCGCAAACAAAAAATGGGCCCAAGGCCCACTCCATGTCGTCAACAATAGCCTGTGACACTGGCATTTATGTAACTAAATCACCAGCTTGCACAAGAATATGACCATCGACAAAGAAACGAAAGTCATAATAAAAAGCCCCGATAACGGGGCTTAACTTAAAACGAATGGTAGCGGGGGCAGGATTTGAACCTACGACCTTCGGGTTATGAGCCCGACGAGCTACCGGACTGCTCCACCCCGCATTCGATGGAGGCGCATTTTACATAGTGTGCCTACTTATAGCAAGGGAAGAACAAAAAAAGAAAGTTCAGCGTCGTTTCAGCAGATGTCTGACCTCATAACGATAAAGAAAGCCTGGCAGGGCAAATACCAGAAAAAGACAGAGTGTAACGGCGTAAAACTCCCAATCCTGTGGGTATATCTCACCATTGAGTTTTTTCTCCAGCCCAAGCGCCAGCCCGCCCATGATGAAATACAATAAGACCCATTCCAGCCAACGCCACCAGGCACGCTTGCCATTTTCACCAGCCTGGCGCACCAACAAGATACGCTCACTCAGCCAAGGAAGGTTGGCAGCCAGCAAGGCCAGCATGACGAGAATCACCGCAGTTTGCATAAGTCACAACCTATATGCTTCATCAGGGAGCGCCGATTATAGCGCAGTAAAAACTAAACTCAGGTCAAGGCGCGGGCCGAAGGAATAGTTTTTCATTGTCTGCCTGCGCAACACAACACTCAGTCCGCAGACCAGGTCAGCGTCGTTCCAGCGTGAACAAACAAAAGCCATTTTGGTTTTTATGCCAATAGAAACAATGCGTTGCAATCTCAACAAAAACCGGGGCTTTTCTTCCGCACTGGTGAAATAAACTGGTTAACCCAATGCCGCCATACACAAAGCCAGAAGACCGCTGGGGAATATGCCCAGCATAAGCACAGCCAAGCTATTGGTACTCAGCATCACCCGCAACTCCAAATTCGCACTCACCACCGGCACATCGACTTTAGCCTTATCAAAGTACATGACCTTGACCACTCGCAGGTAATAAAAAGCACCAATTACTGAAAAAATAACGGCCAATATTGCCAACCACACCATGCCAGCATCAAGTACGGCCTGAATTACCGCCAGTTTGGACCAAAAGCCCAGGAACGGCGGCACACCTGCCATAGAAAACATCAAAATCAACATCATCAGGGCAAACCACGGGCTGCGCTCATTCAGACCCTTGAAATCATCAATCCTGTCGGCCTCGAAACCAGCACGACTCAACAAGATGATCATGCCGAATCCACCCAGCCCCATCAGCACATAGACTATGGCGTAAAACATCGCTGCGGCATAGCCTGCCTGTGTGCCCGACAGCATACCAAGCAAAAGAAAACCAACATGTGAGATAGCCGAATAAGCCAACATGCGCTTCAGGTTGACCTGAGCGATGGCTATCACATTACCAGCTACCAGCGACAATACTGCCAGCATCACTAACATACCTTCCCACTGTCCCTGGAGCTCAGCCAGACCATCGACCAGCAAGCGCATCATCATGGCGAAGGCAGCGAGCTTGGGCGCTGAACTCAAATAAAGGGTCACTGCGGTTGGCGCACCATGATAGACATCGGGCAGCCACATATGAAAAGGCACGGCACCGAGCTTGAATGCCACGCCGATAACAATGAAAACCAGGGCAAAGGCCAGTAATACCTCGTTGTCTGCCAAGTTGCCAGTGGCACTGTTGATTTGTGCCAGATCCAGGCTGCCAGTGATGCCATATAGAATAGACATGCCATACAGCAACATCGCCGAGGCCATCGCACCCAATACGAAATATTTCATTGCCGCCTCGGATGCCTGCAAGGAATCACGCTGTAATGCCACCATGGCATACAGGGACAAAGACAACAGTTCCAGACCGAGATAAATGGTGATCAGATTATGTGCCGAGACCATCACATTCATACCCAGCACACCGAACAGACCTAGGAGATAAAACTCGCCCTTGAACATATCGCGCGCGCGCAAATAATCCTTGGCATAGAGAAATACCAGGAAAGTTGCCAGATAAATGGATATCTTCAGCACCGTCGCCATGGGATCGTTGACAAAAGTATTGGCGAAGGTCAACACCCTGCCCTCATCATGCACGCTCAAGGTCAACAACACGGCACAGAGCAAAGTAGCCTGCGATAGCAGATAGGTCACGATACGCTGCTTATCACTGAGAAATAAATCCAGCAGCAGGATCAGACAGATCATCCCGAGCAGAAATATCTCAGGTAATGCAGGCAAAAAATCAGGCAACAAAAAATTCATCCAGTGACGCTCCGCTTTGAGCCCATTACAACTTGGTTACGAACATGTGCTGCACCAGATTTTCTACTGTCGGACGCATCACATCCAGCAAGGGTGCCGGCCACAGACCAAACAACAAGACCATCAGCGCCAACACGCCGAGGAAGAAAAATTCACGGCTGTTGATATCCTGAAGTGCGGCTACCTGGCTACTACCCACCTCACCATAGAGCACACGGCGCACCATCCACAACGTGTAGCCAGCCGCGAGGATCAGGGTAGTTGCAGCGAAAAATGCAAACCAGAAGTTGGCCTTGAAACTTGCCAGGATCACCATGAACTCGCCAACAAAACCGGAAGTCCCTGGCAGGCCGGTATTGGCCATGGCAAACAACACCATAAACCCAGCAAAGCGCGGCATGACATGCGCCACACCACCGTAATCAGCGATCTGGCGACTATGCAAGCGGTCATAGAGCACACCAACGCAGAGGAACATGGCCGCAGAGATAAAACCGTGTGAAATCATCTGCACCATCGCACCTTCGATACCCATGCTGACACCCTGCAAGCTACCTGTATTAGCAAGTATGCGCCAGGCGATGAACATACCCAGAGTCACGAAGCCCATGTGTGCGATGGATGAATAGGCGATAAGTTTTTTCATATCTTTCTGCGCCAGGGCAACAAAACTGATATACACCACCGCTATCAACGATAGCGCAATCATCAGCCAGTCCAGCTGCTGACTTGCATCTGGCGTTATCGGTAACGAAAAACGCAAAAAACCATAAGCGCCCAACTTCAGCATGATGGCAGCCAGGATCACCGAACCACCAGTCGGGGCTTCAACGTGAGCATCCGGCAACCAGGTGTGTACTGGCCACATCGGCACCTTCACAGCAAAGGCCAGCAAAAAAGCAAGGAAGATAAGGATCTGTGCCTGCAAGCCTATCGGCATCGCATGCAGATCAAGAATGGCAAAACTACCAGACTGCAGATACAGCCAAATCAGTGCCACCAACATAAACACCGAACCAAGAAAGGTATAGAGAAAAAATTTCAAGGTAGCATAGATGCGCCGTTCACCACCCCAGACACCGATAATGATAAACATCGGGATCAGCATCGCCTCCCAGAACACATAGAACAGCATGGCATCCATGGCGGCAAACACACCGTTCATCAGGCCAGCCATAATAAGGAAAGCAGCCATATATTGTGCAGGCTTTTTCTCTATCACCTGCCAGCCGGCGACGACCACGATAACCGTCATGAAATTGGTCAACAAGATCAGCGGCATGGAGATACCATCGATACCAAGGTGGTAGTTAATCGACCAGGCCGTGATCCATGGCAAGAACTCGGTAAATTGCATCTGTGCCGTATCGGTCGCAAAACCTGTATACAAGGGCAACGATATAAAAAGAGTAAGCAAAGCCACCAGCAAGGCGACCACCTTGGCCTCAAGGGCATTACGGCTACCCGCCGCCAATACCAGCAAACCACCGATAATCGGTGTCCAGATGACCAAACTCAGCAATGGCAAATCAGCAAACATGCAGCCGTACCTTTCTTATTATCCGGCGACAACAAACAGGGCAAACATCAGCAGTAAACCCAGAATCATGACAAAGGCATAGTGGTATAGATAGCCAGACTGCACATGACGAATCACGGATGCCAGCCAACCTACGGTGCGTGCACTGCCATTGACCAACAGACCATCAATGAGCCGCACATCACCCCACTGCCATAACAGACGGCCAATACCGCGACTGCCACCGGCGAAAAACCAGTCATTGAAACGATCGGCATAGTATTTCTGCTCCAGCAAGGTGTGCAGAAATCGCAGACGCGCCTGAATCAAACCTGGGATATGGGTAAACTTTATATACAACAGCCAAGCCACCACGACACCGGCCAAAGCCAGCCAGAGAGGTAATGAGGCAAAACTGTGCATCACCATCCCTGCTGCGCCGTGATAATCACGCCCCAAAGTGGCCAGCACATCATGTTCTGGCAAGACCTGGATAGCCGCAGCAAAGAAATTGCCAAAGCCCATCTCAGTGACATACATGCCACCGATCACAACCGAAGGAATCGCCAGTGCAATCAATGGCAAGGTCACCACCCAGGGCGATTCTTGTGGCTCATGCACAGGATGTTCGCCTTGCCCGTCACGAAAACGCTCCTTACCATGAAACACCAAGAAATACATACGGAAGGAATATAAGGCTGTAACAAACACACCAGCCAGCACACAGAAATAGGCAAAACCTGCACCGGGGATTTGCGCGATCTGCACTGCCTCAATGATCAAATCCTTGGAGAAAAAGCCAGCAAAACCAGGTGTGCCAATCAAGGCCAGCGTACCTATCAAAGAGGTCAGCCAGGTGATTGGCATATATTTGCGCAAGCCACCCATCCTGCGTATGTCCTGCTCATGATGCATGGCGATGATCACCGAACCAGCAGCGAGGAAAAGCAGTGCCTTGAAGAAGGCATGAGTCATCAGATGAAACATACCGGCAGCGTAGGCCGAAGCACCCAGCGCTACTGTCATATAACCAAGCTGCGAGAGTGTCGAATAGGCCACCACCCGTTTGATGTCGTTTTGGATAATACCTAGAAAACCCATAAACAGAGCCGTGATGGCACCAATGACCAGAATAAAGGATAGTGCGGTTTCTGATAACTCGAACAACGGCGACATCCTGGCGACCATAAAGATACCTGCAGTCACCATGGTAGCGGCATGGATCAGCGCCGAGATAGGCGTCGGGCCTTCCATCGAATCAGGCAGCCAGACATGCAAGGGAACCTGCGCCGACTTACCCATCGCGCCAATAAACAACAGCACACAGATCACTGTCATCACACTCCACTCAGTGCCCGGCCACAAGGACACAGTTAAATCCTTTTGCAAGGCAGCGGCATTGAATACAGCGGCATAATCCAGCGTATTGAAATACATCAACACCCCGGCGATCCCCAGCAAGAAGCCGAAGTCACCCACGCGGTTAACTAAAAAAGCCTTGAGATTGGCATAGACTGCACTGGGTCGCTTAAGCCAGAAACCGATCAGCAAGTAAGACACCAGACCGACCGCCTCCCAGCCAAAGAACAACTGCATGAAGTTATTTGCCATCACCAGCATCAACATAGAGAAGGTAAACAGCGAGATATAACTAAAAAAGCGCTGATAGGAATGACTGCCGGCACGACTGTCTGCAGGCCAGTTCTCCTCGTCATCGGCCATATAGCCGATGGTATACACATGCACCATCAGCGAGACAAAGGTCACCACCACCATCATCATGACGGATAGCTTATCGACCAAAAAACCTATCTCGAAAGTGATCCCATCGGCGACCAGCCAAGTGTAAACACTATGCGCCACAATGCCGGCATCCTGAACCACGACATGATTAAACATCAGTAGCGAAAGCAGGAAAGCAATGGCCACACCAAGTGTGGTTATCGTATGCGAGGCCACACGACCAATGCTGCCGCCGAATAATCCGGCAATAATTGCGGCCACCAGCGGCGCGCTGACAATAGCGATGTTGACATGCTGTAAATTATCGAACATGTCCTTACCCCTTCAGGCTAGCCATATCAGCCACATTGATACTGCGCCGATTTCGGAACACCACCACCAACAGAGCCAGACCGATAGCAGCTTCTGCGGCAGCCACCGTGAGGATGAAAAAGACAAATATCTGCCCAGTGGTATCTCCCAGGTAATGTGAGAATGCGACAAAATTCATGTTGACCGCCAATAGCATCAACTCGACACACATCAGCAAGATAATCAGGTTCTTGCGATTGATGAATACGCCAATCATGCTGATACAAAACAGAATGGCACCAAGAATCAGATAATTGGAAAGTGGAATCATTTCGTCCTCGCTTACTTGCGCTGCTCTGCATCCATAGCCAACACCTTCAGACGGTCGTTGCGGCGCACTGCCACCTGTTGCGGAACATTCTGACTTTTGGTTTCCACGCGTCGGCGCAAAGTCAGTGGAATAGCCGCCACAATGGCAACCAGCAGAATCACCGCCGCTATCTCGAATGGATAGGCATAAGTGGTATACAACTGCAAACCCAATTCACGAATATTGGAATGATCAGCAGCCACCCGCTCAGGCGCGGCCATCTGCTCCAGACCAAAATAACTCTGGCCGACCACCATCGCCATTACCGCAATGACCAACACTGCGACCAACAAACCAATCGGTAAATAACCTGCAACCCCTTCCCTCGCCGGGATGCTATGCAGATCCAGCATCATCACTACGAACAGGAACAGCACCATTACCGCGCCCACATAGACCAGCACCAAAATAATGGCGAGAAATTCTGCTTCCAGCAACAACCACAAAGCTGCGCTGGTAAAGAAACTCAGCACTAAAAACAGGATCGCATGCACAGGATTGCGCACACTAATCACCATGCTGGCAGCAAACACCAGGATGGCTGAGAAAACGTAAAACAGTATCTGCTCAAAGCTCATGCAATGATTCCCCGATAGCGATACGGTCAGCGGTATGGCGCATCGATCGCCCTATTTGCGGCAATCTGTTGTTCATATTTATCACCCACAGCAAGCAGCTTCTCTTTGGTCATCAACAGATCACTACGCTGCTCACCGCAGTACTCAAAAATATCAGTTTCGACTATGGCATCCACCGGGCAGGCTTCCTCACAATAACCACAGAAGATGCACTTGGTCAGGTCTATGTCATAGCGGGTAGTACGGCGAGTACCATCTTCGCGCTGCGCCGACTCGATGGTGATCGCCAACGCAGGGCAGACCACCTCACACAGCTTGCAGGCGATACAACGTTCTTCACCATTTGGATAACGTCGCTGGGCATGCAGCCCACGAAAGCGCGGCGACAACGGGGTTTTTTCCTCTGGATATTGCACCGTAATCTTGCGCTCGAACATGTAATGTCCGGTTACACGCATACCCTGCAGCAACTCCAGTAAAAACAGACTTTTGAAGAAACGTGTCAATACTTTCATGGCCGTCTCCTCACGCCTTGGCAAACCAGGGTTCCAGACCCACCATCACAGCTACGCCAATCACCACGAGCCAAATGAGGGTAAGTGGAATGAACACCTTCCAGCCAAGACGCATCAACTGATCGTAACGATAGCGAGGAAAGGTGGCGCGGAACCAAAGAAACATGAATAAAAATATTGTTGCCTTGGCCAGTAGCCAAAAGATACTTGGCTGCCCAAGCCAGGAATCGGTCCAACCCTGGAAAGGTGACAACCAACCACCCATGAACAGCAATGTCGCCATAACGCCGATCAAGATCATGCTGGCGTATTCAGCAAGGAAAAATACCGCAAATGCCGTGCCTGAATAATCAACATGAAAGCCTGCCACGATCTCTGATTCTCCCTCGGCAAGGTCAAACGGCGAGCGGTTGGTCTCGGCCACACCAGCAATAAAATACACCACCATCATGGGCAGCAGCGGCAGCCAATACCAGCTGAACAAGCCATAATCACCCTGCTGTGCACGCACAATTTCACCTAGATTGAGACTACCGGCAGCCATCACGACCACCACCAGAGCAAAGCCCATGGAGATTTCATATGAAACCATTTGTGCCGCCGAGCGCATGGCGCCGAGAAAGGCATATTTTGAGTTGGACGCCCAGCCAGCAAGGATGATGCCGTAAATACCCAGCGAGGCCACCGCGATGATATACAGCAATCCGACATTAATATCAGCCAGAACCATAGTGTCATTGAACGGAACAACCGCCCAGACAAACAGTGCCGGTGCCATGGCCAGAATGGGAGCCAGCAGAAAGACTTTCTTGTCTGCACCGCTGGGAATGACGATCTCTTTGAAAATCAGTTTCATCGCATCGGCTATCGGCTGCAACCAACCACGCGGCCCAACCCGATTGGGGCCGATACGCACATGCATGTAGCCAATCACCTTACGCTCGAAGTAGGTGTAATAAGCCACGGCGACCATCAAGGGCGCCAGGATGGCGACAATCTTCAACAGAATGACCACCAGGGTCTGCAGACCAGCTGGCCATACGTCCCACATTATCAATGTCTGTAGCATCTCGATCATGGGTTCATTCCACCTGCCATGCCATTCACTCTGCCGCCTTCAACTCAATGGGGGCACTTACCGCGCCCAATACAGCTGTCGTCGTCAGGCCTGCCGGGATATATACACAACCATCCGGCACAGTCTCATCCAGCACCAGCGGCAATACACAACGGCCAACATCCTGCACCACTTCCACCTTGACCGCAGCGTCCACACCATGTCTGGCTGCAGTAACTGCATTCAAACAGGCTGCACCACTTGTTGCATCAGGTGTCTGCTGCAATGCCGTACTACGGCGCACCATGGCATCGACTGTATAAATAGGAAAATCAACAATACGCTCAAGCGCAGGGGTCTTTATAGTCAATGAGAAAGCTTGCGAGGGTAGTTTGTTATCTATCTTGATATCAGCGCAAAGTACCGCCAACTCGGCGCACACATCGGCCGAAGACTCATATTCAAAGCCATCCAGGTTACACAGGTTGCCCAGTACACGCAGCGCTTTCCAGGCAGGCCGAGCTTCTGCCGGGGCCCGTGTACAGGCAGTAAACTCCTGCCAGTGGCCTTCAGTATTGACCAAGGTGCCCGATGTTTCCGGCCACAAGGCAATCGGCAACAACACATCAGCATAGGAGCGCATGGTCTCCGTCACATATGGCGTCAACATCACCGTGCATTCTGCCTGCCGCAAGGCTGCCTCGGCTGGCACGCCATACAAGGCATCTAGTTCCGGCTCGCTATTACAGACCACATAGCCCCGCAAACCAACATCCAACATACTTCTTGCATCCAGACCAGCAGCACCAGTCTGGCCACCAGCACGCCGATGCGGCACTGCGCCAGCCAGCCAGGCACCGGCAGTATTACCGCCCTCACTGATAAAGCCCAAACGTGCAGCCGATAACTCGGCGATCAAGGCAGCCAATTGTTGCAGCATGGATTGCTGCGCGTGATATGCCACGCTGTTACCAATCAATACAGTTGCATTACCGGCCTCACGCAAGCGCCTGGCGATGCTGTGATGGCCTTCCTCGACTACCGCACCAGCCACCAGCTCGGCAAATCCAGCTGGAGCTGTGGCACCCTGCTCGACCAATGCCTTGGCTATGGCTGCCAATTCTTTTGCGATCTGTGAGGGAGGGGCAATACGGCGTTCAGCCAGCGGGAAATTGAAATCATAATCGCGTGTATTGATTGCCATCAACTGCGCGCCGCGCAGCGCTGCCTTACGTAAACGCAGGGCAAGCAAGGGCTGTTCCTTGCGCACATATGAACCAATCAGCAAGGCGGCATCCAGCTCCTCAAGATCAGCAAGCGACTGCCCCAGCCAGGGGAAGGCAGGTAAGTTTTCCTGACCAGCAAAATCCAGCTGGCGCAATCTGTGGTCGATATTGTTGCTGCCCAGACCACGCAATAACTTTTGCAATAAATAAAATTCTTCCGTGGTGCAGCCATAACCAGCCAATGCACCCAGTTGCTCAGCACCATATTGGCTGACTATCTCACACAAGCCCTCGGCCGCCGTGGTCAGCGCAGTATCCCAGTCCACGCTTTGCCATTTTCCATCTTTTTTCACCTGTGGCGTAAGCAGGCGCTCATCATGTTGCAAGCCAAGATAGCTATAGCGATCGCGATCGGCCAGCCAGGTTTCATTGATGGCCTCATGCTCGCGTGGGCGTACCCGCATCACCTGACGGCCACGTACATCAACCCAGAGGTTAGCACCTATACAGTCATGTGGTGAAACAGAACCCTGTGCCATCAGTTCCCATGGCCGCGCCGTATAACGATAAGGTTTGTTGGTCAGCGCACCGACCGGGCATAGGTCAATAACATTACCCGACACTTCCGAGACCAGTGATTTTTCCACATAGGTACTGATGTACATGTGTTCACCACGACCAGGTGCACCCAACTCCATCAAACCAGCGATCTCCTCGCCAAAACGCACGCAACGGGTGCAATGGATGCAGCGCGTCATATCGGTGGCGATCAATGGGCCGATGTCGGGTGATGCCACAGCACGTTTTCCCTCGCTGAAGTGCGATACATCACGGCCATAACCCATGGAGATATCCTGCAGATCACACTCACCGCCCTGATCACAAATCGGACAATCCAATGGATGATTGATGAGCAGAAATTCCATTACATTACGCTGGGCGGCAATCGCCTTGGGCGACTGAGTCCAAATCTTCATGCCTGCGTTGATTGGTGTGGCGCAGGCAGGCAGGGGTTTGGCCACTTTTTCCACTTCAACCAGGCACATACGGCAACTTGCCACTACCGAAAGTTTCTTGTGATAGCAAAAGCGCGGGATCTCGATCCCCAGCTCATCGGCCACCTCGATCAGCATGGCACCAGAACGAGCCTGCATTGCTTTGCCATTAATCTCAATTGTTACCATTGGGCTGCTCATGCGCTGTCACACCATGCATTTCTTGTGATCGATGTGATATTGGAATTCATCACGATAATGCTTAATGAAGCTCTTGACCGGCATTGCCGCAGCATCTCCCAGGGCACAAATAGTATGCCCTTCAATCTGGCTGGCAGTCTGCACCAACATGTCAAGATCTTCCTGCCTCCCTTCCCCTCGCTCAATGCGATCCACCATGCGCCACAGCCAGCCAGTACCCTCGCGGCACGGCGTGCACTGACCACAAGATTCCTCGTAATAGAAATATGACAACCGTGCCAGGGCCTTCACCATGCAGGTTGTCTCATCCATCACGATCACCGAGCCCGCACCCAGCATAGAGCCGGCCTGGGCGATCGAGTCATAATCCATCGTCATCTCCATGGCAACGTGGGCTGGCAAGACAGGTGTGGAACTACCGCCAGGAATTACCGCCTTTAGCTTGCGACCACGCCAAACACCACCGGCCAACTCCAGCAATTCGGCAAATGGCGTACCCATCGGCACTTCATAATTGCCTGGTTTATTCACATGACCTGAGACTGAAAATAACTTAGTGCCGCCGTTATTTGGCTTGCCAAGCTCCAGAAACCACTGTCCACCGTGCTGAAGGATCACCGGCACCGAGGCTAGTGTCTCGGTGTTATTGATCGTGGTCGGCCGACCATAAAGGCCAAAATTAGCCGGAAAAGGCGGCTTGAAACGTGGCTGACCCTTCTTTCCTTCAATCGATTCCAGTAGTGCGGTTTCCTCACCACAGATATAAGCGCCAGCGCCTAAATGAACATCAATGTCAAAGTCGATACCCGAGCCAAGGATATTTTTGCCCAATAAACCGGCCGCGCGCGCCTCTTCTATTGCCGTCTGGAAGCGCTCATAAGGCTCCCAGAACTCACCACGAATATAGTTGTAGCCTTTGCTGGCTCCGAAGGTATAACCAGCAATAGCCATGCCCTCGATCACCTGATGCGGGTTGTAACGCAAGATATCGCGATCCTTGCAGGTACCAGGTTCACCCTCATCAGAATTACAAACCACATATTTTTCACCCTCGGCATGTCGTGGCATGAAACTCCACTTCAAGCCGGTAGGAAAGCCAGCACCACCACGCCCACGCAGAGCAGAAGTCTTGAGTTCGGCGATGATGTCATCAGCCGAAGTTTTATCACGCAGGATCTTATCCCACACCGAGTAGCCACCGACACTGCGGTAATTCTCCAGTGTCCAGGGCTTATCCAGATGCATGGTACGAAAACAGACATCGTTGGCCATATGCAGTAATCCTCTTATTTCAGGCCATCGATGAGAATGTCTATAAGCTCAGGGGTCAGGTGTTCGTGATAATCACGCGAAACCTGTGCCACCGGCGCATTCACACAGGCCCCCAGACACTCCACCTCACGCAAGGTAAAGCGGCCATCAGCCGTAGTCTCGCCGAGCTTGATGCCAAGGCGCTGCTGTAAATGCGCAACCACGTCATCAGAGCCACGCAGCAAACAGGAAATATTGGTGCAAACATTAATTTGATGACGGCCAACAGGCTCCAGGCGGTACATGGAATAAAAAGTTGCAACCTCATAGACGGCAACCGGTGCCATCTCCAGATAGCCTGCGACTGCATCCATCAACCCGGTAGTCAAGCAGCCACTATTTTGTGCCTGCACAATACGCAAGGCAGCCATAACGGCAGATTGCTTGTGTTCAGCTGGATATTTGGCAACCCACGTATCGATCTCGGCGCGGGTGGCCGGCGTCAGCAATTCGATATTAGCCTGTGCCATCAGCGATCTATCTCTCCAAATACGATATCCTGTGTCCCGATTACCGCTACCACGTCCGACAACATGTGGCCGCGCACCATCTCATCGAGCCCAGCCAAATGGGCAAAACCAGGTGCACGGATCTTCATCCGGTAGGGCTTGTTTGCTCCATCAGAAACCAGATAAATGCCAAACTCACCCTTGGGATGTTCAATAGCGGCATAGGCCTCACTAGCCGGCAGAGATATACCTTCAGATACAAGTTTGAAGTGGTGGATCAAGGATTCCATATCCTGTTTCATTTCCGTGCGCGGTGGCGGGCCAACCTTGTGGTTATCGACCATCACCGGACCTGGGTTTTTACGCAACCAATCCACGCACTGTTTGATAATCCGGTTGGACTGACGGAATTCCTCGATACGCACCAAATAGCGATCATAACTATCGCCATTGGTACCGACAGGAATATCAAACTCCAACTTGTCATATACCTCGTAGGGTTGTTTTTTACGCAGATCCCAGGCAACACCAGAACCGCGTAACATCGGGCCGGTAAAGCCCATCTGCAGGGCACGCTCTGGCGATACCACGCCCACATCCACGGTACGCTGTTTCCAGATTCGGTTATCCGTCAACAGGGTTTCATACTCATCGACATAGGTGGGAAATCTCTGGGTAAAATCTTCTATAAAATCAAGCAATGAGCCCTGACGATTTTCATTACGAACTTTAAGCTTTGCCTCTGAATTCCACTTGCTTGGCTGGGTGTCGTGCCTGGGCATTTGCTCAGGCAAATCCCGGTATACACCGCCAGGACGATAATATGCGGCATGCAGACGCGCACCAGATACCGCCTCATAACAATCCATCAAATCCTCGCGCTCACGGAATGCATAGAGAAACATCGCCATGGCACCGACATCAAGACCATGCGAGCCGATCCACAGCAAATGGTTAAGAATGCGGGTGATCTCATCGAACATCACACGGATATACTGCGCGCGTATAGGCACTTCGATACCCAGCATTTTCTCGATCGCCAGGCAATAGGCGTGTTCATTAGACATCATCGACACATAGTCGAGACGATCCATATAAGGCAGACTTTGAATGTAATGGCGTTGCTCTGCGAGTTTTTCCGTCGCCCGATGCAGCAGGCCGATGTGAGGGTCAGCACGGCGGATCACCTCTCCGTCCATCTCCAAAATCAGGCGCAGCACGCCATGCGCAGCCGGATGCTGCGGGCCAAAATTGAGGGTAAAATTATGAATTTCGGCCACGTTAATTCTCTCCCTGTCCAGCCTGTCCTTCCGTCTTTACATAACGATGGTCATGACGGATAACACGCGGCACTAGACTGCGAGGTTCGATCTCTACTGGCTCATAGACCACACGCCCCTTGTCTGGGTCATAACGCATTGCAACATGGCCAGAAATAGGAAAGTCTTTGCGAAATGGATGACCGATAAAACCATAGTCTGTAAGGATACGGCGCAGATCAGGGTGACCGACAAAGACAATGCCAAACAGGTCAAAGGCCTCACGCTCATACCAGTTAGCTGAACTCCAGATATCAACTACCGAATCCACCATTGGCACCTCGCCATCGGTAAACACCTTGAGACGAATACGATGGTTGTTTTTCACTGAGAGCAAATGATAGGCCACTGCAAAACGCTGGCCAGACCACATAACATTACCGTAGCTGGAATAATCGATACCACACAAGTCTATGAGTTGCTCACAGGCAAATTCTGCCTCATCACGCAACACACGACAGACTTCAAGCAAATGTTCCCTGGGTGTTTCAACTGTCAGCTCACCCAACGCAACTGTACAGGCACTGATCTGCCCCGGCAGTCTTTGCTGTATACGCTGGGAAAGCTCCTGATAATAATCAGACATGCGACAGAACTCTCATGATTGACGGGCAATGGTGCTGGTACGGCGGATCTTGTTTTGCAGCTGGAAAATGCCATAGAGCAAGGCCTCGGCTGTAGGCGGGCAACCAGGCACATAAATATCCACTGGTACGATTCGATCGCAACCACGCACCACTGCGTAGGAATAATGGTAATAACCGCCACCATTGGCACAGGAACCCATGGAAATAACCCAGCGCGGCTCTGGCATTTGGTCATAGACCTTGCGCAATGGTGCAGCCATTTTATTACACAAGGTACCTGCCACAATCATCACATCTGACTGACGCGGGCTAGGGCGAAAAATGATACCAAAGCGATCCAGATCATAGCGCGCAGCACCGGCATGCATCATTTCCACTGCGCAACATGCCAGACCAAAGGTCATCGGCCACATTGAGCCGGTACGCGCCCAGTTGATCAGTTTATCCGCAGAGGTGGTGATAAAACCCTTCTCCAGAATACCTTCAATGCCCACAGGAAACTCCCGTTTTTATATTACACATGAGCGTTCAGAACTATCTCTGGGCAGCTACTCCCACTGCAGTGCGCCCTTCTTCCACTCATAGATGAAACCAACCACCAGCAGGGAGAGAAAAAGCATCATGGCCATGAAGCCAAACATGCCTATTTCACGCAAGCTAACCGCCCAGGGAAACAAAAAGGCGATTTCGAGATCGAAGATAATAAATAGAATGGCTACGAGATAGTAACGCACGTCGAAACGTGAGCGAGCATCTTCAAAGGCCTCAAAGCCACATTCATAAGCGGAAAGTTTTTCTGCGTACGGTTTACGCGGGGCAACGGCGAAGCCGAGGACAAGAAAGAAAGCGCCAAACAGGATACCGACAAGCAAGAAGATCAGTATCGGCAAATAATTTTCCAGCATGCTTGGCTACTCTCCCAAATGCTGGATTTTGCATTACTTCCCTGCAAAACCCGACTGAATAGTTATGTTTTTTAAGTTTATATAATAAACAAAGTCTAGGGTAGGCATGACTCAATCGTCAAGCTTAACCTATGTCAATTTTCATTTATTTCATGCGCTTATAGCACTGTCAACTTTTTTCTATCTGGCTGATTTATCTAACCAGATTTATTATTTGGTGCGGACGGTGGGACTCGAACCCACACAGCTTTCGCCACCACCCCCTCAAGATGGCGTGTCTACCAATTCCACCACGTCCGCAAATATTTACTACTTGGGTGACGGCAGATCCGGCTTGTCGGGTACAACATCAGCCTTCTCTTCTATCACTACTGCCGGGGCCTCAGGGGCAATTATTTCAGTCACACTGCCAGGTACAGCAGCACGTCCTGAAAAATAAGCCAAGGTGAGACTGGTCAAGAAAAAAACAGTTGCCAGGATAGCCGTCGAACGAGTCAGGAATGACCCAGAGCCACGTGCGCCAAACACTGTGGCAGAAGCACCACTGCCAAAGGCAGCACCGGCATCAGCACCCTTACCCTGCTGCAATAAAACCAGGCCGACCACACCCAGAGCCGCAGCAACATGAAAAATCATAATATATGTATGCATTACTTATCTGACGCCTAATTGGCTGCACGACAAATTGTCAGGAAATCTTCCGCCTTGAGCGAGGCCCCACCAATCAACCCACCATCGATATCAGCCTGGGCCAACAGCTCGGCGGCATTGGCGGCATTCATGCTGCCACCATAAAGAATCTGTAGCTTATCCGCCACGCCTGCATCGCTATCTGCAATCACGCTACGGATGAAGGCATGTATATCCTGAGCCTGTTCCGGTGTGGCTGTCTTGCCAGTACCGATAGCCCACACTGGTTCATAGGCAATCACGCCATCGGCCAGGGCAGCGACGCCTTCCAGATCTATAACTGCCTGAACCTGACGGGCAACAACAGATTCGGTTACGCCCTGCTCATGCTCGGCCAAGGTTTCACCTACACACAATATAGCCTTAAGACCAGCCGCACGCGCCACGGCAAACTTTTTCGCTACTATCTCATCGGACTCGCCATACAGCGCACGACGCTCGGAATGACCAACAATCACATAACGACAATGAAAATCCTGCAACATCGAGGCAGCAATCTCACCGGTAAAGGCCCCTGCGGCCTCAGTGCTAAGATTCTGCGCACCCCAGACAACTGGACTGTCCTGCAACTGAGATGCCACATCTGGTAAATATATATAGGGAGCACATACCACGACTTCCGCCTTGGTCACGCCACCGATCCCCTGTTTGATGCCATCCAGCAAAGCCTTGATACTGAGCCTGGAGCCATTCATCTTCCAGTTACCGGCCACTAACGGTTGTCGCATTAGCCCTACCTCCCTATCAACCAAAAACAGCACGAAAGCTTAACCGCTGACAGCGCATAAATCAATTGGCCTGCACATCTTGTAGCGCAGATATTCATCTTGCTGATAGCTGCCCTTATTTTTTGCCAATCGCTTGCCGTACAGATTCAGCCAGCTCTGCGACGATGGTTTCCACCTGAGCGAGATCCTCGCCTTCGACCATGACCCGCACCACCGGTTCAGTACCTGATGGGCGCAACAGGACTCGACCACGTTGACCCAGCGCAGTTTCTGCCACACATACGGCCGCCTGGATCGACGCAGAGGTCATCACATCAAATCCCGACGGCAGCGATACATTGATCATCTGCTGCGGATACTTGCGCATGCCTCCCTTCAGGGCACGCAGATTTTGGCCACTCTGCACCATGGCTGCCAGCACCTGCAACGCAGCTACGATGCCATCACCGGTAGTCACATGGTCACGACATATGATATGTCCTGAAGATTCACCGCCCAGTGGCCAGCCCAATGCATTCATCTGCTCGATGACATAACGATCACCAACCTTGGCGCGGACAAAACCTATACCGGCTTGCCTCAGCGCATGCTCCATGCCCAGATTACTCATCAAGGTACCAACCACACCAGCAACGCCAGCCTGACGATGACGCGCCATGGCAATGATAAACAACAACTCATCCCCATCGAGTAGCTCACCTTGCTGATCAACCATGATCACCCGATCACCGTCGCCATCAAAGGCAATACCCAGATCCGCATGCTGCGCCAATACTGTGCTTTGTAATTCAGCTGGCTGGGTAGAGCCGCAGGCCAGATTGATATTCAGACCATTTGGTTGGTCACCAATACTGACCGCTTCGGCGCCCAGCTCGTGTAGAACTTGTGGTGCGACAGACCATGTTGCTCCATGGGCACAATCCACTACGATTTTCAGCCCATTGAGACTCAACCCTTCGGGAAATGTCTGCTTACAAGACTCTATATAGCGGCGGCTGGCATCTACCACCTGCTGCATTTTGCCCAGCTTGGCCGATGCAACCAGGGTCAAAGGTTCGTCCAGTGCAGCCTCAATAGCCAACTCGATCTCATCTGGCAGCTTACTGCCATCGGCAGAAAAAAACTTGATGCCATTATCTTCATAAGAATTGTGTGAGGCAGTAATGACAATACCGACTGTTGCCTGCATGGTGCGCGTCAGGCAGGCAACAGCAGGAGTTGGTATAACACCCACCAAATGACTATCCAACCCTGCCGCTGCAAGACCTGCTGCCAGTGCAGAACTGAACATTTCACCTGAAATTCGTGTATCCCGTCCAAGCACAGCAGCGCCCGCATGTCTATCTGCAGACAATACCCGACCTGCCGCCCAACCCAGCTTGAGCATAAACTCCGGCGTGATCGGAAACTGGCCGACCTTGCCACGAATACCATCGGTACCAAAATAATTACGCGCCATTTTTATTTTTCCAAATTTCCTTACTGAGCCTGCTGCACGGCCTGCACCAGTTTCAGCGCATCCACTGAAGCCTTAACATCATGCACCCGCACCAACGACGCACCCAGCCACACGGCCAAAGTATGGGCCGCGACACTGCCATGAACACGCTCATCCAGCGGTCTGTCGAGGATCGCACCTAACATGCTCTTGCGCGAAATACCCACCACCAACGGCAAGCCCTGCGTATTCAAGGCAGGCAAATGCTTGAGCAACACAAGATTATGTAGCAGATTTTTACCAAAGCCAAAGCCAGGATCGATCAGCAACCGTTCTCGTGGAATACCGGCTGCAACACAGGCAGACACCCGCTCTGCAAGGAATTCTCCCACCTCCTGCACGACATCGACATAGTGAGGAGCATGCTGCATGCTGCGCGGTTCGCCCTGCATGTGCATCAAACAAATCGGTACTGCACACTCAGCTGCAGCCACCAAAGCACCTGGTTGGCGCAAGGCATAGACATCATTAATCATGCCGGCACCAGCGGCCACCGCTGCACGCATCACCTCAGGCTTACTAGTATCCACCGAGATCGGTACTGACAACTCGGCTGCCAGAATCTCTATCACCGGCAACACACGACGTAACTCTTCTGCAACACTAATCGCCTCAGCACCAGGCCGAGTAGACTCACCACCCACATCAATGATCGCTGCGCCCTCGGCCACCATCTGTCGCGCATGCGCCACCGCCACCTGAGGATCTATAAAAGAACCACCATCGGAAAACGAATCATGCGTAACATTGAGGATCCCCATCACCTGGGGAGAAGAAAGATCCAGTGCTTTGCCGGCACAATCAAGAATCATCGCTGAAGATTATCTGGCAGGTTAAAAACAGGACGCCCCGCAGCGCGGGGCGTCAGACAAAATCAAACGTACTCAGTGCAACTCAGCCGGACCACCGATAGCACCCTCAGCTGCATCACTACTCTCTGCTGTACCGCCACCTGATCTGGGCGCTCGATCATCCCAATCGGCTGGTGGGCGCGGCGGCTTGCCAGCCATGATGTCGTCGATCTGTTCGATATCAATAGTTTCATAGATCATCAAGGCATCAGCAAAGGCATGCAACTTGTCGATATTCTCGGTAAGCAAGCGCCTGGCACGCTCATAGTTGCGGTCTATTAACGCGCGCACTTCACCGTCGATGATGTGCGAAGTCTCATCTGAAATATTTTTGTGCTGGGTCACGGAACGACCAAGAAATACCTCACCCTCTTCCTCGCTATAAGTCAATGGACCAAGCTTTTCCGACAAGCCCCATTTAGTCACCATACTATGCGCCAGCTCGGTAGCACGCTGGATATCATTAGATGCACCCGTGGTAACTTTTTCTGGGCCAAAAATCAGCTCTTCGGCGATACGACCACCATACAAACTGGAAATCTGACTTTCCAGCCGCTGTTTGCTATAGCTATAGCGATCCTGATCCGGCAAGAACAAGGTAACACCCAGCGCCCGGCCTCGCGGAATGATGGACACCTTGTGCACAGGATCATGATCCGGCACCAGACGGCCGACAATCGCATGGCCTGCCTCGTGATAGGCGGTGAGCTTCTTCTCATCCTCACTCATCACCATGGACTTGCGCTCAGAGCCCATCATGATCTTATCCTTGGCGCGCTCAAATTCACTCATGCTCACCAAAGTTTTGCTGGCGCGGGCAGCAAAAAGAGCCGCCTCATTAACCAGATTGGCCAGATCAGCACCGGAAAAACCAGGCGTACCGCGGGCAATTATTGAAGGCTCGACATCATTGGCGCAAGGTACCTTGCGCATATGCACCTTAAGGATATGCTCACGGCCACGCACATCCGGCAGTGGCACCACCACTTGGCGATCAAAGCGCCCTGGGCGTAACAAGGCCGGGTCGAGCACATCAGGACGGTTGGTGGCAGCAATAACTATCACGCCCTCGTTACCTTCAAAACCATCCATCTCCACCAGCAATTGATTCAAGGTTTGTTCACGCTCATCGTGTCCACCACCCAGACCAGCACCACGATGACGCCCCACGGCATCAATCTCATCGATGAATATTATGCATGGTGCATGTTTCTTGGCCTGTTCGAACATATCGCGCACACGCGATGCGCCCACACCGACAAACATCTCGACAAAGTCAGAGCCAGAAATGGTAAAGAACGGCACCTTGGCCTCGCCGGCAATGGCCTTGGCCAGCAGAGTCTTGCCGGTACCTGGCGGGCCCACCATCAACACACCACGAGGGATTTTGCCGCCCAGCTTGGTAAAGCGAGAAGGATCGCGTAAAAATTCCACCAGTTCGCTGACCTCTTCCTTCGCCTCCTCTACACCAGCCACATCAGCAAAAGTTACATTGACCTGATCCTCACCAAGCAGACGGGCGCGGCTTTTGCCGAATGACATGGCACCACGGCCACCACCGCCCTGCATCTGGCGCATGAAGAAAATCCACACGCCGATAAGCAGCAACATAGGAAACCAGGAAATGAAAATTTGCGTCAGCAGGCTTTGCTGCTCCGGTGGTCTTGCCACCACACGCACGTTACTGTTGAGCAGATCGGCCATCAGGCCAGGATCATCTGGCGCATAAGTCATGAAACGATCACCGCCCTCGCGTGTGCCGATAATCGTACGACCCTCGATCTCTACGCTTTTGATGCGGCCTGCGCGCACATCATCGATGAACTGGGAGTATTCCAGCGGTTGGCTAGTCTGACGTTGCTGTCCAAAATTATTGAACACTGTCATCAGAATAACGGCGATAACCACCCACAGGATGATATTTTTTGCCATGTCGTTCAAAGCAATCCTCCGGCTGACCATCTGCCAGCACTTTCTTTGCCTACATTAATCGTTAATTGATTAGGATAAGTTACTCTATTGAAAAGTTCCTTGCCACCACATATACCTCTCGCGAACGTGGGCGCGAGGCAGCTGGCTTACGAACAATCACCTTGGCAAACCGCTGACGCAGGCTCTTGATGAACTCATCAGAGCCGGGTCCCTGAAATACCTTGGCGACAAAATCGCCACCCGGCTTGAGCACGGTATGACATAAATCCAGTGCCAACTCCACCAAATACATGGCACGCGGCAAATCCACCGAGCTCATGCCACTGATATTGGGGGCCATATCCGACAAAACAATATCCACCGGCCGCTCGCCGATCAACGCCAATAATTGCTCCAGTATTTCATCCTCACGAAAATCACCCGTGAGAATCTCAACCTCGGGCAATGGCACCATAGGCAAAATATCCAGCGCAATCACTCGCCCTTGTTTACCCACATGGTCAGCGGCCATCTGTGACCAACTGCCTGGCGCGGCCCCCAAATCAAGTACGGTCATGCCAGGTTTGAACAAGCGTTCCTTGTCATTGATTTCCTGTAGTTTGTATACAGCACGCGCTCTATAGCCTTCCTGCTGAGCCCGCTTTACATAAATATCGTCAAAATGTTCCTTGAGCCAGCGTGTGCTGCTCTTGCTGCGTTTCATCAAATAAACCCGAAATAAAAATAATCGATAACATCAAGGCTAAGCTCGGTCCATGTTCACTGCGCCATCATTCGCGCTCCCTGGTGAAATATACGGCGACCAGGCGTTCCATTATGAACAGATACGCGACCTGCTCTAAGGGCTACCAGTCCATCAATAATATCATGCTAATGTGCACGATGAACGCGTACTACGTAGACTTGGTACCAAGTGCAGGGTCAATCCTGCCGCTGGAGACGCCACGGGCGTAACGAAAACATGACTTACGGGGAATGGATCAACCGCCGGTTTGCCCCATGAAGCGGATGGTTTGGCTAGGGTTTTCCTTAAATTCGTGTCTGTATGGCTTGCGAGAAATTGCGTCAAACAGAATTTCCACCAGCCCTTCTTGGGAAATGCCCTGGCGCAGATGAGGACGTAACGGCACGCTATGCTCCTGACCGAGACATAGATAAAGGGTGCCATCAACACCCAGCCGCACACGATTACAGGTATCGCAGAAATGCTGTGAGATGGGAGTAATGAAACCCAGCTTGAGATCGGTGCCAACCACTTGCACATACCTGGCCGGACCGCCCCCCGGCATAGTGGCATCTATCAGGGAAAAACTCTTTTCCAGCCGCGCACGCACCTCTTGCAAACCCAGAAAATATCGACTGGCATCGCGGCCGGTCTCCCCCATGGGCATGGTTTCAATGAAACGCAGAGTAAAGCCATGCTCTATGCAAAACGCCACCATTGCCTCGATTTCATCATCATTGAGGCCATTCATCACCACCATATTGATCTTGATGGGTTGAAAACCAGCCAGTTTTGCGCTCTGTAATCCACGCAATACTTTCTCCAGCGGCCCGCCGGTAATCTGCTTGAATCTGTCCGGCTGCAAAGAATCAAGGCTGATATTAAGCCTTGATACGCCTGCCTGTCGCAGCGCCTGAGCATGCCTGGACAATTGCACGGCATTGGTCGATAGCGACAGATCCTCTATTCCGGGAATTGCTGACAATTGTGCAGCCAACTCGGGCAAGTCCCTGCGCACCAGTGGCTCGCCACCGGTCAGCCGCACACGCTGCACGCCCAACTCCGCAAAAGCACTGACCACACGCTCTACTTCAGCAAAATCAAGCCAGTGCTCAGGCACCTCAAAGTCGCTGAAACCTTGCGGCAGACAGTAAAAACAGCGCAAATCACAGCGATCGGTAACCGAAAGGCGCAGATAACTGATGCTGCGGCCATAGACATCTTTGAGTGTAGTGTTCATGACCAAGATGTTTAAACCATTCCATAGCCTTGATGCAAGCGAACATTAGAGACAGGGAATTAAGTTTTTGGTGGTAGATAATTACCTCATAGGTAGTACCTCTTTGGTGGCACAAATACGCCATATCTTGATATCTAATTGAATTTACAAATGTTTTTTTTATGCGCTATTGCGCTGAACAGTTTAGCGCCAATCATGCTTGACATGCATCAAGTCGACACCCTGGACAAAGCCATAATGTTTATACGCGTATTGTAAATGTGCTAATTGACATGAAAGGTTGCATGTTCGCATGAAAGAGACAATGACAATCAGCAGAGCAGAATTCCTGCGTGGCGACATTCGCGGCAGTCGGCGCCATGTCCGGCCGCCCTGGGCATTGGAAGAATGGCTATTCGTTAAACGCTGCACACGCTGCAACCAGTGTATCAGCGCCTGCCCACAGGGTCTACTCAACACAGGTCGCGGCGGCTTTCCCAAGGTTGATTTCCAACGCGGCGAGTGCACCTTCTGCCGTGCCTGCCTGGATAGCTGCGCACCCGGCGCGCTGCGTGCATATGAAGGTGAGGCTCCCTGGCAACTTTACGCCATCATCAATAACTCCTGCCTGACCCAGCACGGCGTGATCTGCCGCAGTTGTGCAGATCAATGTGAGACGCACGCAATCCACTTCCGTGCCACCGCTGGCCACACAGCCACAGCGGAAGTCATTACAGCACTGTGCAACGGCTGTGGCGCCTGTGTCGCACCCTGTCCTGCAGACGCTATTGTCTGCTCCATGGATACACCCCAAGCGAGGTACTTGCATGACCAATAACGCCAACACTAAAAATCAGACAGATATCTCTATCGTCGGTCTGCTCGTACATGCCAAGACGGAAAAGTTGGGCTCGGTACAAATGCAGCTGGCTCAGCTAAAAGGTGTCGAAGTTCATGCCGTCATTCCCGATGGCAGGCTGATCTTGACTGTGGATGAAAGTAACTCACAAATAAAAGGTGAAAGCATGATGCGCCTGTATGACATCGACGGGGTACTGTCCGCGTCACTGATTTACCACCATTTCGAAAACGATGTTGCCAATCAGGAGGCTTTGCTATGAAACTGACCAGACGAGATTTCATCAAGAGCAATGCAGCTGTTGCCACTGCGGCAGCAGCAGGGATCACCCTGCCAGGTTTCAGCCCAGCGCAGGCCTCTACCGAGACCAGGATCCGCTGGGACAAGGCTGCCTGCCGCTACTGTGGTACTGGTTGCAGTGTACTGGTAGGCACCAAAGATGGTCGCATAGTGGCAACCCAGGGTGACCCTGATGCGCCAGTAAACCGTGGCCTCAATTGTATCAAGGGTTATTTTCTGGCCAAGATCCTCTACGGCACCGATCGCCTGACTACACCTTTATTACGCATGAAGAACGGCAAGTTCGACAAGGAAGGTGAGTTCTCCCCCATAAGCTGGGATCAGGCCTTCAGCATCATGGCCGAAAAATTCAAGCAGACAATGAAGGAAAAAGGCCCCAGTGGCATTGGCATGTTCGGCTCAGGCCAGTGGACCATCTGGGAAGGCTATGCCGCCGCCAAGCTTTTCAAGGCCGGTTTTCTTTCCAACAATCTCGACCCCAATGCCCGCCACTGCATGGCCTCGGCGGTCGCTGGATTCATGCGTACCTTCGGTATGGACGAGCCGATGGGCTGTTACGACGATCTGGAACACGCTGATGCATTCGTATTATGGGGCTCTAATATGTCGGAGATGCACCCAATCCTGTGGTCACGTCTGACTGACCGCCGCCTAACAGCATCGCATGTCAAGGTAGCCGTGCTGTCTACCTTTGAACACCGCAGTTTCGAGCTGGCCGACCTGCCCATTATTTTCCAGCCACAATCTGATCTGGCTATCCTCAACTTCATTGCCAACTACATCATTCAAAATGGCGCGGTCAATCAGGATTTTATTGCAAAACATGTCAACTTTAAGAAAGGTGTAGACAACATTGGTTATGGCCTGCGCCCCAACGACCCACGCGAACAGGCTGCCAGCAACAACGGCTACCCTGGCGAAGATGGCAAACCCAAAGGCAACCCTGGTGCATCCACACCAATAAGCTTCGAGGAATTCAAGGATTTTGTCGCTGAATACACGGTGGAGAAGGCCAGCCAGATCTCAGGTGTACCCAAAGAGCAGCTCATTGAATTGGCAAAGATCTACGCCGATCCCAAGACCAAGGTAGTGTCTTACTGGACCATGGGTTTCAATCAACATACCCGTGGCACTTGGGTAAACAATCTTGTCTATAACATCCATCTGCTTACCGGCAAAATTTCGGAACCTGGCAACGGGCCCTTTTCACTCACCGGTCAGCCTTCGGCCTGCGGCACGGCGCGCGAGGTAGGCACCTTTGCACACCGTCTGCCAGCCGATATGGTGGTTATGAATCCGCAACACCGGGCATTTGCCGAAAAAATATGGAAACTACCGGAAGGGTCGATCAATCCCAAGGTGGGTTTCCACGCCGTGCTGATGCAGCGCATGCTGAACGACGGCAAGATGAATTGCTACTGGCAGATGTGCAACAACAACATGCAGGCCGGTCCCAATATCAATCATGAGATCTATCCAGGCTGGCGCAATCCCGCCAACTTTATCGTTGTCTCCGATCCCTATCCAACTGTCTCGGCAATGGCCGCCGATCTGATCCTGCCCACGGCAATGTGGGTAGAAAAGGAAGGTGCATACGGTAATGCCGAACGGCGTGGTCAGTTCTGGCGTCAACAGGTAAAAGCACCTGGCGAATCTCGCTCAGATGTCTGGCAGCTCATGGAATTTTCCAAATATTTCAAGACCGACGAGGTTTGGCCTGGCGAATTGCTGGACAAGATGCCTGAATACAAAGACAAGACCTTGTACGAAGTATTATTTGCCAACGGCCAGATCGATCAATTCCCCAAGCAACAAATTACCGATACTGCCGGCAACATCTATGACAACGATGAGTCGGAACACTTCGGCTACTACGTACAAAAAGGACTGTTCGAAGAATACCGTCGTTTTGGCTTGGAGGGCGGTAAAGGACACGAGCTCGGAGATTTTGACACCTATCACCGTGTACGTGGCATGCGCTGGCCGGTGATCAATGGCAAGGAAACACTGTGGCGTTATCGCGAAGGCTACGACCCGCATGTCCCTGCAAATGCCGGAGTGCAGTTCTATGGCAACAAGGATGGCAAGGCCAACATCTTCGCCCTGCCCTATGAGCCACCGCACGAGGCACCAGACAAGGATTACGACATGTGGATGTGTACCGGTCGAGTGTTGGAACATTGGCACTCCGGTTCAATGACGCGCCGCGTGCCTGAATTGTATCGCGCCTTCCCCGATGCCGTGGTCTTCATGCACCCGGAAGATGCCAAGTCGCGCGGCCTGCGCCGCGGCATGATGGCGCGTGTGGCAAGTCGTCGTGGCGAGATCACCTTGATGGTGGAAACACGCGGCCGCAACCATCCACCAAAAGGCCTGATCTTCATACCCTTCTTTGATGCCGGTCGGCTGGTCAACAAGCTGGTAGCCGATGCTACCTGTCCGTTGTCCAAGGAAACTGACTTCAAGAAGAGCGCTGTGCGCGTGACCAGGGCTTAGGCCTCAGGCAGGCACACGATGGCAATGCAGCGCACAAACAAAACACGACGCGGCTTTCTGGTCGATATGGCCAGAACCGCGTGTGGTGTCGCCCTGCTCGGTACAGGCATGAGTATCTACTCGCGCCAGGCCACATCATTACCGGCAGAGGCGCTGCGACCGCCAGGGGCGCGGGCAGAAGATGACTTTCTCGGTGCCTGCATACGTTGCGGCCTCTGTGTGCGCGACTGCCCCTACGACACACTGAAGCTGGCTGAGCTGGGCGACAAGGTAGCGATGGGCACACCATATTTCATCGCCCGTGAAATACCATGCGAGATGTGCCCGGACATCCCTTGTGTCAAGGCCTGCCCTACTGGCGCACTCGATCATGGCCTCACTGACATCGATGAGGCACGCATGGGACTTGCCGTATTGATCGATCAGGAAAGCTGCATAGCCTTTCATGGATTGCGCTGTGAAGTATGCTTCAACGTCTGCCCCGTACGTGGCAAGGCGCTCACACTCGACATGCTGCACAATCCACGCTCCGGCAAGCACGCACTGTTCATTCCAGTGGTGCATTCAGCTGCCTGTACCGGCTGTGGCAAGTGTGAAAAATCATGCATCCTTGACGAGGCGGCAATCAAAATAATACCAATCCACCTGGCCAAAGGCATGCTCGGCCAGCACTACCGTTTGGGCTGGCGGGAAAAAGATGCCGCCGGTGGCAGCCTGGTCACCCCGGATCAAAAACACAGCTACAACCTGCCGAAAGACGTGCAATACGATCATGAAGGTCGTGGCCTGATCCTGGAGGAATCAGCTACTCCTCCACCCTATGGCACTAATCCACTGGAAACCCTCAGGCGTGGCAAGGGGGGGTTATGAAAAAATTCAAAACCAGCCTTGGTCAAAAAGCCATCAACGCCAAGGGAAGGTGGCGGGCACATCAATGGCTGCTATTACGCCGTCTAATGCAAACCACACTGTTGACCCTGTTCTTGCTCGGCCCATTGGTCGGCATATGGATCGTCAAAGGCAACATAGCCTCCAGTCTGACACTCGATGTGCTGCCATTAACCGATCCATACCTGGCCCTGCAAACCCTGCTCACCTACCATGCGCTGGAAACCACCGCACTTGTCGGGGCGCTGATCGTGTTGCTGTTCTATCTGCTGGTAGGAGGCCGTACATACTGCGCCTGGGTCTGTCCCGTCAACATCATTACCGATACAGCTGCCTGGTTACATCGACGCCTTGATATCAAACGCACCGCACAGTTTGCCCGCAACACCCGCTATTGGGTTCTTGTCACAACACTACTGCTGGCACTATTCACCGGCACCCTGGTCTGGGAGTTGGTAAATCCGGTAACCATCATCTATCGCGGCCTGATCTTCGGCATGGGGCTTGGGTGGTTACTGATATTGGCCATCTTCCTGTTCGATCTGTTCGTCAGTCGGCGTGGCTGGTGTGGCCATCTATGCCCAGTGGGCGCGTTCTACAGCCTGCTGGGTCACCATGCCCTGTTGCGTGTCAGCGCCAGCGCGCGCCACCGCTGCGATGATTGCATGGATTGCTTTATGGTCTGTCCCGAACCACAGGTAATCCGACCAGCACTCAAGGGGGAGACGCTGGGCCAAAGCCCGGTAATCCTGTCGGGCAACTGCACTAACTGCGGACGCTGCATCGATATATGCAGCGAAAACGTCTTCCGCTACAACCATCGATTCGATCATTCACTATGCAAACCTGTTATGCAAAAAACGGAGGTAAGGCCATGAACAAATTCCTGGTATTGAGCGGCATACTGACGGTAGGGCTATTGGGGTTCACCACAGCTCACGCCGCCGAGTCAGCTTCACTGCGTGGTGATGGCGACATCTGGTCAGCCACCGATGAAGTGGTTCAATGGCAAGACCGAGACCCGATCCCGCGTGATTACGTGCAGCAGCCACCCATGGTGCCGCATACTGTAGAGGGTTACACCATCAACCTGAAGGTAAACAAGTGCCTCACCTGCCATAGCTGGGCCAACTACAGGGATAAAAGAGCCACCAAAATCAGCCAGACACATTTTGCCGACCAGGAAGGCAACGACCTGGCCAACGTCTCGGCCAGGCGCTATTTCTGTACTCAATGTCACGCCCCCCAGGCCGATGCAAGAGATCCCCTGGTAGGGAATGATTTCCAGCCACTGCGCGCCATCAGCAACCGTTGATCAGTGTTGCTAATGGATTGCATGCCATCTGGCGGAAAAATTCTCTGTGACAACGAAATCTAAAACGAGAGGCAGTTATGTCTAGTGTAAATGAAGACAAAAACATCCTGACGCGCTGGTGGAAAGCACTTGGACGTCCCAGCACCCGCTATGCCACAGGCTCCCTGCTGGGTCTTGGCATCGTTGTCGGCGTAATATTCTGGGGTGGTTTCAATACCGTATTAGAGGCGACCAATACGGAGCAGTTTTGCATCTCCTGCCACGAAATGGAGGAAAATGTATACCGCGAATACAAAAACACCATCCACTACAATAACCGCTCTGGCGTGCGTGCAACCTGCCCGGACTGCCATGTGCCAAAAGAATGGACACACAAAATGGTACGCAAGATCCAGGCCAGCAATGAGGTGCTGCATAAACTTCTGGGCAGCATCAATACACCGGAAAAATTCGAAGCCAAACGGCTCCAGCTGGCACGAAATGTATGGCACTCAATGAAGAAAACAGACTCGCGTGAATGTCGCAACTGCCATGACCTTGAATCCATGGACTATACCAAGCAGGGACGCCGTGGGCGCATGCAGCATATTGAAGGCTTTGATGCTGGCAAGACCTGTATCGATTGTCATCAAGGCATAGCTCATTCACTACCAGCAATGATAGAAGTGGATCCATCCGCCGCCATGGGAGATGGCAAACGACACTGATATCTGCCAACGTACAACTGACATTCAAGAGCTGTTTTTCTGTGGCCGACCCACAGGACAACAGCCTTGGGCAGAGGTGGGTATCGTACAGAACATGCTTGGTGGGGATGAGACCTGGTTCTGTGCCATACGCGGACGAGGCGTTTATCAGCAAGCCGGCATGTTTCAGCAGGGGGTACAAGGTAATGGCGCAGCGAATGTTAGACCGGGGACAAGGCGCAAGATGACTGAATAGATATTCTCTTGTCTGCCTATACTTACGAGTTAAATTCAAGCAGTGTTATAAACACTCCTCATGTTCTGTATTAGATAGGGCTTGATTAGAAGAAGCTTGGTCTAGTGCAGCACTGGCAAACAGGTTAGACTGCGCCGCCTATACCAAACGATCTCACGAAAAGTCAGCCGTCATGCCTCTGAACCAAAAGCAAAAAAGTCACCTGCGCAAACTGGCCCACAGCCTTAAACCAGTAGTCATTATTGGTAATGCTGGATTGAGTACCGCACTGCTTGCTGAGCTTGATACCACCCTGGAACACCACGAGCTGATCAAGGTTCGTGTCAATGCCGAGGATCGTCAAAAGCGCGAGATAATGATGCGCGAATTATGCGAGAAAGCTGACTGCGAACTGGTACAGAGTATCGGCCATATAGTAGTAATATACCGCAAGGTCAAAAAACCCCAGCTACAGCTGCCTGCTTGAACGAAATCAACAACAAATAAAGCCTGAGCTGCTTATTCGTAACGCACCTCAACGACCTCGTATTCACGCAGGCCGCCCGGAGTCTGCACCTGAACTTCATCACCTTCTTGCTTGCCGATCATCGCCCTGGCAACCGGTGATATGATTGAAATACGTCCCTCTTTGATATCAGCCTCATCCTCGCCGACGATCTGATAACTAACCTCGGCCTCGGTTTCAAGTTCAAGCAGCACAACAGTGGCACCAAAAACCACCTTGCCGCCCGCATTAAGCGTGGCTGGATCGATGATCTGTGCATTGGACAGCTTGCCCTCGATCTCCTGGATACGACCTTCGGAAAAGCTCTGCTGCTCACGCGCTGCGTGGTATTCAGCGTTTTCCTTTAGATCACCGTGAGCGCGAGCCTCGGCGATAGCGGCAATGATTTTTGGCCGCGTCACCATTTTCAATTCATGTAATTCTTCGCGCAGGCGCTCAGCGCCACGCAAGGTCATTGGTGTCTTGTTCATAAAGGCAACTCCAGATGCAAATCCTGTATTCGATTGATACCACTGGTCTCGCTTTGCATCAAGGCCTTGGCGGTGGCCAGAGCTCCAGCCAGAGTAGTGGTATAGGTCACCTTATGTTGTACCGCTTCGCGACGGATGAGAAAGGAATCGGACACCGCTTGCCTGTCTTCTGTGGTATTTGCAATCAGGCTGACCTCACCATTTTTAATCATATCGACAATATGCGGGCGATCCTCGGTCACTTTATTGACTCTGGTAAACGGAAGACCAGCCTCCGCCAGCACCCGCCCGGTACCACGGGTCGCCAGGATCTCAAAACCCATATCCAGCAAGTAACGACATACCTGTACTGCGCCAGGTTTGTCGGCATCACGCATACTGACAAAGGCCTTGCCGCCCTTGGGCAACAAAACACCAGCGCCAATCTGGGATTTATAATAGGCCTCGGCAAAACTGCGGCCTATGCCCATCACCTCGCCGGTGGATTTCATTTCCGGCCCCAAAATGGGATCCACGCCAGGAAATTTGATGAAAGGAAAGACCGCCTCTTTCACTGAATAATAACCGGGCACGATTTCACGAGTTGCCTGCTGGCTGACCAGGCTTTGCCCCACCATACAACGTGCAGCAATTCTGGCCAATGGCATACCCGTCGCCTTGGAGACAAACGGCACGGTACGGGAGGCGCGTGGATTAACCTCCAGCACATAGACCGTATCACCCTGGATGGCAAACTGCGTGTTCATCAGGCCAACCACCTGCAATTCCCTGGCCATGGCACGCATTTGCTCGCGCAACTTATCCTGCACGGCAGCACTCAGATTGTATGGCGGCAGAGAACAGGCCGAATCACCTGAATGCACGCCCGCCTGCTCGATATGTTCCATGATGCCGCCGATCAGCACATCCTTGCCATCACAAATGGCATCCACGTCCACTTCCACGGCATCATCAAGAAAACTATCCAGCAACACAGGTGACTCATTTGAGACCTTCACCGCATCGCGCATATAGGTACACAGTTCAGCCTCGTTATAGACGATCTCCATGGCACGACCACCCAACACATAGGAAGGGCGCACCACCAGCGGATAGCCGATCTCCTCTGCCAGCCTTACGGCATCTTCTGGATTGCGCGCTGTGCGGTTGGGCGGCTGACGCAGGCCCAGTTTGTCGATCATCTGTTGGAATCGTTCACGATCCTCAGCCAGATCGATAGAATCAGGCGAGGTGCCTATAATGGGTGCACCACTTGCCTCCAGATCACGCGCCAGCTTGAGCGGAGTCTGCCCGCCGTATTGCACGATCACACCTTTCGGTTGCTCCAGGTGGATGATCTCCAGCACATCTTCCAGGGTCAGCGGCTCGAAGTACAAGCGATCGGAAGTATCATAATCAGTGGATACAGTTTCAGGATTGCAATTGACCATGATGGTCTCATAACCATCCATACGCATGGCAAGCGCGGCATGCACACAACAATAATCAAACTCTATGCCCTGACCGATGCGATTCGGGCCACCACCCAACACCATGATTTTCTCGCGTTGTGTTGGCTTTGACTCGCATTCTTCCTCATAGGTGGAATACATATAGGCAGTAGAGGAGGCAAATTCACCGGCACATGTATCGACGCGCTTGTACACCGGACGCACACCGAGTTGATGGCGACGCTGGCGCAACTCACCTTCATGCACATTTAATAGATGAGCAAGACGACGATCGGAAAACCCCTTACGTTTCAGCCGATAAAGACTTGCCTTGTCCAGGCTCCCGATGGCTTGACCGCGCAGCTCCTGCTCCAGCTTGATAAGCTCCTCGATCTGCACCAAAAACCAGGGGTCTATCTTGGTCAGATCATGCACATCGGCCACGCTCAAGCCAACACGGAAGGCATCACCCACGTACCATAAACGCTCTGCGCTGGGCACGCGCAACTCCTGGCGCAGACGCTCCATAGCATTCTCGGCCGTAGTATCGAGCACCTCATCAAGGCCGTCACGACCTGTCTCCAGACCACGCAAGGCCTTTTGCAAAGATTCCTGAAAGGTGCGCCCAATTGCCATCACCTCACCTACAGATTTCATCTGGGTGGTCAGACGTGGATCAGCCTTAGGGAATTTCTCGAAAGTAAAACGCGGCACCTTGGTAACGACGTAGTCGATAGTCGGCTCAAATGAGGCTGGCGTTGCGCCACCAGTAATATCATTCTGTAATTCATCCAGCGTATAGCCCACCGCCAATTTTGACGCCACCTTGGCAATGGGAAAGCCGGTTGCCTTAGACGCCAGTGCCGAAGAACGCGAGACACGCGGATTCATCTCGATGATGATCAAACGCCCATCGGCTGGATTGACGGCAAATTGCACATTTGAACCGCCAGTATCGACACCAATCTCGCGCAGCACTGCCAATGAGGCATGGCGCATGATTTGGTATTCACGATCCGTCAAGGTCTGGGCTGGCGCGACAGTAATGGAATCCCCCGTGTGTACACCCATCGGATCAAGATTTTCAATCGAGCAGATGATGATGCAATTATCCTTACAGTCACGCACCACCTCCATTTCATACTCTTTCCAGCCGAGTACCGATTCCTCGATCAACAGCTCATTGGTCGGCGAAAGGTCCAGCCCGCGTTCACAAATCTCGACAAATTCCTGCCGATTGTAGGCAATGCCACCGCCAGATCCACCCATGGTGAAGGAAGGACGAATAATAGTCGGAAAACCGATCTGCGCCTGCACCTGCAGGGCCTCTTCCAGACTGTGCGCAATCGCAGAACGTGGCATATCCAGGCCAATTTTTTTCATCGCCTTGCGGAAACGATCCCTATCCTCTGCCTTGTCGATGGCATCCCGTTTGGCACCGATCATCTCGACGCCAAATTTTTCCAGCACGCCATGCTTGGCCAGATCCAACGCACAGTTCAAGGCAGTCTGACCGCCCATGGTAGGCAACAAGGCGTCCGGGCGTTCCTTTTCGATGATCTTGGCTACCGTCTGCCAGACTACCGGCTCAATATAAGTGGCATCGGCCATCTCCGGATCAGTCATGATCGTAGCTGGATTGGAGTTAACCAGAATTACCCGATACCCTTCCTCCTTCAGCGCCTTGCACGCCTGTGCACCGGAGTAGTCAAACTCGCAGGCCTGACCGATAACGATAGGGCCGGCGCCGATAATGAGAATGCTGTGTATATCTGTACGTTTTGGCATGATTAGGTCACGGGTTATATGCTGCAAGCTGAAAATGATCAGTGGTCTGAGCTGTCGCTGACCATTTATTACCTGGCACTTTTCATCAATCCAAGGAAACGATCAAAGAGCTCGGCCACATCATGCGGGCCTGGGCCTGCCTCTGGATGTCCCTGGAAACTGAAGGCAGGTTTATCTGTGCGCTCAATCCCCTGCAAGGTGCCATCAAACAGTGATCGGTGAGTAGCCTTTAGATTGGCAGGCAAGGAAGATTCGTCCACAACAAAACTGTGATTCTGGCTGGTAATCATCACCTGGCCGGTGGCCAGTTCCTGTACCGGATGATTGGCGCCATGATGACCAAATTTCATCTTTAGCGTGCGCGCGCCAGAGGCCAGTGCCAATAACTGATGACCCAGACAGATCCCATAGGTCGGGATATTGGCCTCGACCAATGTCTTGATCGCCTCGATAGCATATGTGCATGGCTCAGGATCACCTGGGCCGCTGGAAAGAAAAATACCGTCCGGCTTTAATTTAATAACCTCCTCTGCCGAGGTCTGCGCTGGTACTACAGTCACCCGACAGCCGCGATCCACCAACATCCGCAGGATATTGCGCTTTACGCCAAAATCGTAGGCTACTACATGGAAAGACCAATCTTTCTCCGGCGACGCAGCAGGTTCCGGTAGCCCACCGTTTAGGCTCCATCCTCCCTGCTTCCATTCATACGGCGACCTGGTGCTGACCTCCCTGGCCAGATCCATACCCTTGATGCCAGAAAAATTTCTGGCCGCCTCAACAGCAGCCTCGGCATTGATATCGGCACCAGCAACAATGCAGCCGTTTTTGGCGCCCTGCTCACGCAGGATGCGTGTCAGGCGACGAGTGTCGATACCATGAATGGCGACGACTTTATTACGCCGCAGATATTCATCCAGAGGCAATTGGCTGCGCCAATTGCTGGCGATCGCCGATAGTTCACGGCTCACCAGCCCGGCCACATGCAGCTGTGAGGACTCTTCATCCTCGCTATTAGTGCCCGCATTGCCGATATGTGGATAGGTCATGGTGACGATCTGACGGGCGCAGGATGGATCGGTGAGGATTTCCTGGTATCCGCTCATGGCAGTATTGAATACCACCTCGCCAACTGTCTGTCCTTCACTACCGATCGACTCACCCCAAAACAGGGAGCCATCCTCAAGTGCCAGCAGGGCCAGTTGCCGCAAGGTAACCTCCAAAAGTACAAAGTCTATATGTGCAAAACGGGAAGGGTCTGGATAGACCCTTCCCGCTCGGATTCAGAAATATAGCCTCGGGCAGCAGAACCGGATACGGCACTGTCAGATTATCAAGCTCACAGTACTGCAGCAGGTGGATGAAGTCCGGGCGTTCAGGTGATGGCGAATTCTAACGGAAGGCGCGCAAACGTGCAATTTTATGACTTAAGACCGAGCACATCCTGCATATCATACAAACCAGTTTTTTGCTGCATAAGCCACTGCGCCGCACGCACAGCGCCCTTGGCAAATGTCATGCGACTGGATGCCTTATGGGTAATTTCCACCCGCTCGCCCATAGCGGCAAATAAAACCGTGTGATCACCAACGATATCGCCGGCACGAATGGTCTCAAAGCCTATGGTTTTGCGCTCACGCTCGCCGGTATACCCCTGCCGACCATACACGGCACATTCCTTGAGATCACGCCCCAAAGCATTAGCTACTGTCTCGCCCATAGCCAAGGCCGTGCCGGATGGGGCATCGACCTTGTAACGATGATGGGCTTCGATAATCTCGATATCCACCTCATCACCCAACACCCGCGCCGCCATATTCAATAACTTGAGGCACAGATTAACGCCTACGCTCATATTTGGTGCAAACACGATACCGATAGCACCAGCGGCCTGTGCCAGGCTGTTTTTCTGCACATCATCCAGGCCCGTAGTGCCGATCACCATACGCTTACCAGCCGCCTGACAGAGGGCAAGATTACTCATTGTCACCTCAGGGCGGGTAAAGTCTATCAACACATCAAAATCTGCCATGGCGGCCGCCAGATCATCAACCACAGCTATGCCATTGTGGCCGATACCCGCCAACTCGCCTGCATCCACGCCGATAACCGAACTGCCAGGCCGCTCAATGGCCGCACCCAACACCAACCCTTCAGCCTGCTGACATGCCTCAATCAACACCCGACCCATTCGCCCGGCAGCGCCGGTAACTGCAACTCGAATCATATTATTCATGCCTTTACCAACTTATGTAGGCGTAACCCTGTTCCTGTAATTCCATCAGATCAGCCGCACCCACCTCGACCTCGGTGGCGAATGGCAGCAAATCATCTTTAGTCCAACCGAGTGATTTCATCGTGTTGCCGCAGGCATGAAATTCAACACCATATTGCGCCAGTGAAGATGCCCGTTGGCGCAGCTCCTCTTTCACAGGCCGACCTGGTTTCTTGCCCAGCAGATGGATCCCCTCGCCTATTGCCACCACGACTATCTTCACATCATCACCGTATTTGCGCAGCACCGCACCAACAGAAAAGATAACGTGATCCTGATAACCAGGGTCGGCGCTGTTGAATTGATAGACGATTTTGTGGTTTGGCTCATCACCAGGAAAACGCAGCTCATCATCGGCCTGCACGGCACCCAAGGTCAACGCAGCGGCGACAGCCAACATGCTCTTAATGACACGCCGACGATTATTAGTGATTTTATTTAACGGTCTGTTCACTGCGTATCCTCCAAAATTCAACCTTACGCGGCTTGCACTATGGCTTCATGTCTTCAAAGAATTTCTTCACCCCATCCAGCCAGGAACTGGCCTTGGGGCTATGGCGGCTACCGTTCAGACTGGCCTCGAATTCAGTCAGCGCTTCTTTTTGTTTAGTGGTCAGATTAACCGGAGTCTCCACCACCACTCTACAGATAAGATCACCGACCTCACCGCCACGCACCGACTTGACACCCTTGCCACGCAAGCGAAACAAGCGGCCACTTTGTGTCTCGGCAGGAATTTTAAGTTTCACCCGCCCGCCAAGAGTCGGTACCTCAAGCTCACCACCAAGCGCGGCAGTAACAAAACTAATTGGCATCTCACAGCTGAGATTGTTTTCATCGCGCGTGAAAATCGGGTGTTTGCGCACATGAATCTGCACATACAGATCACCGGCAGGACCGCCGTGCAAACCAGCCTCGCCTTCGCCGCTCAAACGGATCCGATCACCATCATCGACACCAGCCGGAACCTTTACCGACAAGGTCTTTTGCTCCTGCACACGGCCTTGCCCGTGGCACTTACCACATGGATCTGTAATGATCTTGCCGCTACCATGACAGCGCGGGCAGGTTTGCTGCAAGGAAAAGAAGCCTTGCTGCATGCGTACCTGACCATGCCCATGACAGGTGGGGCAGGTCTGTGGTGTAGTGCCTTTCTTCGCCCCGGAGCCATTACATTCATCACACTCAACCAGCGTTGGCACACGGATTTTCACCGTTGTGCCCATTACCGAGTCTTCCAGCGACAACTCCAGGTTATAGCGCAGATCATTGCCTCGATAGGCGCGACTACCACCACGCCCACCTGCTGCGCCACCAAATATATCGCCAAAGACATCGCCGAAGACATCCGAAAAACTGGCCCCGCCAGGGCCAGCACCACCAGCCGCACTCATGCTCGGGTCGACACCTGCATGACCAAACTGATCATAAGCGGCACGTTTTTGTGCATCAGTCAAAATATCATAGGCTTCCTTGGCCTCTTTGAATTTTTCTTCTGCGCTCTTGTCATCCGGATTGCGATCTGGATGGTATTTCATCGCCATTCGCTTGAAGGCCTTTTTAATCTCAGCCTCGCTGGCACCCTTGGCCACGCCCAATATTTCGTAATAATCGCGTTTGCTCATAAAACTTCTTTCCAGCTTTTATTTCTATAAAAACAACAAGGGGTCAAGCCTGCGCTTGCCCCTTGTCATTATTATCACCCACTGAGGCTCAACTGAGGCTCAATTATTTATTGTTGTCGTCCACTTCTTCAAACTCGGCGTCGACCACATCATCGGCACCGTCACCAGCAGGCTGTTCACCACCAGCACCAGCATCACCGCCAGCGGCGGCACCCTGCTGCTCGGCATAAAGGCGCTCGGCCATCTTGCCTGAGGCAGTCGTCAATGCCTGGGTCTTGGCCTCAATAGCATCCTTGTCATCGCCCTTCATCACCTCTTCCAGCTCCTTGATGGCTGATTCGATGTGCTCCTTCTCGCCAGCTTCCAGCTTGTCACCCAGCTCCGTCATAGATTTGCGGGTGGCATGGATCATGTTATCTGCCTGATTACGCGCCGTTACCAGCTCGTGGAATTTCTTGTCTTCATCTGCATGTGCCTCGGCATCCTGCACCATGCGTTGTACTTCATCATCCGACAGACCGCTGGATGCCGTAATGACGATCTTTTGTTCCTTGCCGGTGCCCTTGTCCTTGGCAGAGACATTTAGAATACCGTTGGCATCGATATCAAAGGTCACTTCGATCTGCGGCATACCACGTGGCGCTGGTGGAATATCCGTCAAATCAAAACGGCCCAGTGATTTATTCGCACTGGCCATCTCGCGCTCACCTTGCAGGGCATGTACCGTAACTGCTGTTTGGTTGTCATCGGCAGTGGAAAATATTTGTGAGGCCTTGGTTGGGATGGTGGTGTTCTTTTCAATCAGTTTAGTCATCACACCGCCCATGGTTTCGATTCCCAGGGACAGCGGGGTCACATCAAGCAGCAATACATCCTTGACCTCACCACCCAATACACCAGCCTGAATCGAAGCACCAATCGCCACTGCCTCATCCGGGTTGACATCCTTGCGTGGTTCCTTGCCAAAGAAGTTTTTCACCACCTCCTGCACCTTGGGCATTCGGGTCTGACCGCCCACCAGGATCACATCGCTTATGTCGCTCAAGGAAACACCGGCATCCTTCACTGCAATCTTGCAGGGCTCGATGCTACGCATAACCAGGTCTTCAACCAAAGACTCCAGCTTGGCGCGGGTCAACTTGAGATTGAGGTGCTTCGGACCGGCGGCATCGGCAGTGATATAGGGTAGATTGATATCAGTCTGCTGGCTGGTTGACAGCTCAATTTTGGCCTTTTCCGCAGCTTCTTTCAGTCGTTGCATGGCCAGCGGATCGCCGCGCAGATCCATGCCATTGGCCTTCTTGAACTCATCGGCCAGATAATCAATGACGCGCACGTCAAAGTCTTCACCACCGAGGAAAGTATCACCATTGGTAGACAAGACCTCAAACTGATGTTCACCATCGATCTCGGCGATCTCAATGATGGAGATATCGAAAGTACCGCCACCCAGGTCATAAACGGCGATCTTGCGGTCGCCTTCCTGCTTGTCCATGCCAAATGCCAGCGCAGCGGCAGTTGGCTCATTAATGATGCGCTTGACATCAAGACCGGCAATCTTGCCTGCGTCCTTGGTTGCCTGGCGTTGGGAATCATTGAAATAGGCAGGCACGGTGATTACCGCTTCGGTCACTGGTTCCCCCAGATAATCCTCGGCAGTCTTCTTCATCTTAATCAACACACGTGCAGAGATCTCCGGCGGTGCCATTTTCTTCCCGCGCACCTCCACCCAGGCATCGTTATTGTCTGCCTTGATGATCTTGTAGGGCACCAGATTGATATCCTTCTGCACTTCCTTTTCGTTGAAGCGGCGACCGATCAGGCGTTTGACGGCAAACAGTGTGTTTTCCGGATTGGTAACAGCCTGTCGCTTGGCCGCCTGGCCGACGATGATCTCGCCGTCTTCCGCAAAAGCCACCACCGATGGCGTGGTGCGGTCACCTTCACTGTTTTCGATAATGCGCGGCTTGCCACCTTCCGTCAGCGCTACACAGGAATTGGTGGTGCCCAAGTCTATGCCAATAATTTTGCCCATGATCTATCTTCTCCGATTGTCTGTTGGCCCAGGCTTTGAGGGCCGATTGAATAACTAAGTGTTAAATAGGGGCTTTCCCCCATCTTTCAAGCAATTTTCCTGGTCAGCAAACAAAATCAGGTATTAACAGGCGCCTTGCTGACCACCACCAAGGCCGGACGAATCAGGCGCTCGTTCAAGGTGTAGCCCTTTTGCATTACGTTCAACACGCTATTAGGTGGATGATCCTCGCTTTCCTGCGCCGACATGGCCTGGTGCAGCTCGGGATTGAATGGCTGTTCGAGCGGATAGACTTCCTTGATGCCATATTTTTCCATGGCCTGGGTCATCATCTTCAGAGTCAGGTCGGTTCCTTCACGCAATTGATCCAATGAACTGTCGGCACCGATCGCCGCCAACGCCAGTTCGAGACTGTCGCGCACCGGTAATAACTCAATGGCAAATCGTTCCAGGGCATATTTATGAGCATTTTCCACATCCCGCGCGGCCCGGCGGCGACCATTTTCCAGCTCGGCCTGCAGGCGCAGGACATGGTTCCAATGCTCATCAGCCATCTTGCGCGCTTCATCCAGCAGGCGTTGCAGATCCTGCTCCTCAAGCTCCGACTGTTCCTGCGCAACTTCAACTACAGCGCTTGTCTCAGCTTCCGGCACGGTGCTTTCTTCACTCATAACAACTCCAAAAATACATTAAAATCATATGGTTAAGACAAATAAACAAGGAATAAAAACAATAACGCTGGTAGATATTGGGGTTATTGGTTTTGATTCAAGGCACAACCCAGCAATCTGGCAGTGACATCCACCAGCGGGATAAGTCGATCATAGGCCATACGCGTCGGGCCGATGACACCCAGCACACCCAACACCTCACCATCCACCTCATAAGGTGATGTCACCACACTACAGGCATCAAGCGCCTCATAGCCAGATTCTTCCCCAATGAAGATCTGTACACCCTGGGCATGAGCTGCCTGGTCGAGCAAATGCAGGATGTCGCACTTACGGCTGAAGGTATCAAACAACTGGCGCAAGCGATCGATATCCGTCATTTCGGCATAGGCCATCAGATTGGTTTGTCCTGCCAAGAGATAATCTCCTCCAGCATCGGCCTCCTGGAAGGTTTGGTTGGCCAGATCTAGTGCACTCAACATCAATTGATTGATGCTTTCCTGGGTTTGCCGCATCTCTGCCAGCAGGGCATCACGCACCTTGTGAAAATCCTTGCCGACCAGGGCGTGATTCAAATAATTGGTCGCTTGCGTCAGCTCGGCAGGTGAATAACGACGTGCCGTGGTAATCATGCGGTTCTGCACCTGATTGCCACTAAACACCAACACCACCAACACACGCTTGTCTGACAAGGAGATGAACTCGACCTGACGGACGGTAGTCTGTTCATGTCGTGGCACCATGATGACACCCGCCATTGAGCTAAGCTCCGAGAGCAGTGAAGAGGCCGTCACCAGTACCTGCTGCGGATCGATGGCCTGGGCAAATCTCGCCTGCAAGTTATCTATTTCAGCCGACCGCAAAGGCTTGACTGTCAATAAATTATCGATAAACAAACGATAACCCTGCACGGTGGGAATCCGGCCGGCCGAGGTGTGCGGCGCCTTGAGCAGCCCCAACTCCTCAAGATCAGCCATGACATTACGTATGGTGGCAGGACTCAAGTCCAAACCATGCGCACGCGCAAGAGAGCTTGAGCCCACCGGCTGACCTTCGCGGATATAGCGTTCAACCAGCAATTTGAGCAATTGCTGGGCGCGCTTGGACATGGTGAGAGGAGGTGAAGTCTTCGGCATTTGACTATTCGGGAAACCTGCGAACTGGACAAAGTAACAAGGTAGGAAAATGAGTGTCAAGGGCGGTTGACAGGTGCGGTGACAGGGACGGTTGGCGCAAAGCCGTCGCCATGTTAACGTTATCGGCATTTTCTTGGAGAGAATAATGGCTGCAATCTTCCAGCGTATCGGCATCATCGGCAAATATGGCGCGCCCAATGTCGGCGCATTATTGCAGGCGCTGGCCGATTACCTACGCAGCCACCAAATCGACATACTGCTGGATGAGGCTGCTGCCGAATTCTGGGCCGACCACGGCCTGACTGTCGCCAATCGTGAGGAAATTGGTCACCAATGTGATGCGGTCATCGTTGTTGGTGGTGATGGCACTTTCCTCAATGCAGCCCGCTCGCTCGCTCCTTTTGATGCTGCCCTGATCGGCATCAACCAGGGGCATCTAGGTTTTCTTACTGACATTTCACCTGACGAAATGGTTCAGCGTCTGGATGAGGTTTTTGCCGGCAAATACATTGAGGAAGAACGTTTTCTGCTACACAGCAGTGTGCTGCGTAATGGTGAGCAGATCACTGAAAATATTGCCCTCAATGACGTGGTGGTAAATAAATGGAATGTCGCTCGCATGCTGGAGACAGAGACCTTTGTCAACGATCAATTCCTCAACCACTTGCGCTCCGATGGCCTGATTATTTCCACACCGACCGGCTCTACAGCCTATGCCCTGTCGGGTGGTGGCCCCATTCTGCAGCCTGACCTCAATGCCATGGTACTGGTGCCAATTTGTCCACACACCATGAGCAATCGCCCCATTGTCGTCAATGGTGACGCCCTGATAAATGTCGTAATCCATGGCTCAGGTGAGGTTCAGGCCCAGGTTACCTACGATGGTCAAATCAATTTCAACCTAAATGCCGGTGATCATGTGCGCGTGTGCAAATACAGTCATAAAATACGCCTGATCCACCCGCTGGATCACGATCATTACCATCTCCTGCGCACCAAGCTGGGCTGGGGTTGATCAGGCAGAATTCAATGTACAATTTCGGCCTGCCACGTGACTGGTCACTCATGGAAACCCATTAACCCAAATGCTCAAACACCTCGCTATCCGCAACTTTGCCCTGGTCACACAACTGGAGTTGGACTTTTCCTCTGGCATGACAGTGTTAACTGGCGAAACTGGTGCTGGCAAATCCATCCTGCTTGATGCCCTGAGCCTGGTACTTGGCGACCGTGCCGACAGCAGCAGCGTGCGCAATGGCAGTGGACGTGCTGAAATCAGTGCAATTTTTAACATTCAAGAATTTCCCCAGGTACAACATTGGCTGCAAGAACGAGAACTCGACCAAGGCGACGAATGTCTGCTACGTCGGACAGTCAATGCCGATGGCGGCTCACGTGGTTACATCAATGGCCAGCCCGCACCGGCACAAAGCCTGCGTGAACTCGGTGAACAACTGGTAGACATTCACGGCCAACACGCCCATCAATCCCTGCTCAAACGAGATGTCCAGCGTCAATTGCTGGATGACCATGCCGGTCACGATGAGTTGCTGGTTCTGGTACAGACAAATTTTCAGCGCTGGCGCGATCAGCAGCAAGAGCTGGAACGCCTGACTCGCGCAGCAGGAGAGCGTGATTCTCGCCTGGAGCTGTTGCGCTATCAGGTCAGCGAGCTGGAGGCTCTTGACCTTGCGCCAGATGAGCTTGATGCGCTGGCTGAGGAACACGGCCGCCTGGCCAATTCCAGCCGCCTGCTGGAAGGTGCTCAAGCTGCCATAGATCAACTTTATACCAACGATGAACTGGCTCTGGTCACCTGGCTGGGGCGTATGCTGAATGAGTTGCGTGAACTGCAGGCCATCGACAATCGCCTGGAGAACACCTGTGCATTACTCGACAGCGCCACCATCCAGGCACAAGAAGCCGCCAGTGAATTACGTCATTATCTCGATCAAGTCGATCTCGATCCTGAGCGCCTGCACTGGCTGGAACAGCGCCTGGCCGCCATTCAGGAACTGGCACGCAAGCATCGCTGCCAGGGTGAGGAACTGCCTGCCTTGTTAGAGCAGATGCAGCAGGAGCTCGCTACACTGGAACATGCCGGGCAGCGCCTGGGTGATCTGGAAATAGAAATCCAGGCTGCCCGCAATGCCTATATACAACACGCCAGGAAACTCTCAAGCAGCCGGCAACAGGCGGCACTATCATTGGCCAGCCAGGTCAGCGCCCACATGGTCGAGCTGGGCATGAAGGATGGCCAGTTCAAGGTAATGCTGGAGCCGCTACCAAACGACGAGCCTGGCATGCACGGGCTTGAGCGGGTGGAATTCCTCGTCAGCGCCAATCCTGGCCAGTCATTAAAGCCACTGACCAAGGTTGCCTCGGGCGGCGAGCTATCCCGCATCAGTCTGGCCATTGCGGTGATCTGCGCCGACAAGGGAGGTATCCCAACGCTTATTTTTGATGAGGTTGATGTTGGTGTCGGTGGTGGGGTGGCAGAGATGGTTGGGCGCAAACTACGCCTGCTGAGCAAGCAGCATCAGGTGTTGTGCGTAACCCATCAGGCACAGGTCGCCGCCCAGGGACAGCAACATCTGCAGGTCAGCAAGCAAAGCAGGGCAGACACAACACAAACTGCAGTAACAACGCTGGAGCAACAGGCCAGGATAGAGGAGATCGCCCGCATGCTCGGCGGCATGACCATCACCGAACAGACACTTTCACATGCACGCGAGATGCTTACTCTGGCACAAAATCAGGACAAGAAATCAACACCAACAAAAAAGAAGCAGAAGTGAGCTGACAATGTCTATTTCGCAGGCTTGTCTTTCTTGCGGCAGTGCTTGCATATCCCGTAGATATACAGGCTGTGATCTTGCATCATATAACCAAACTTGTCGGCGATAGCCTGCTGGCGCTCTTCGATAACGGGATCAATAAACTCATCGACACGCCCACACCTGGTACAAAGTATATGGTCATGATGGCTACCTTCATCCATCTCGAAAACAGACTGCCCGCCCTCGAAATGATGCCGCGTAAGAACACCGGCCTGCTCAAACTGCGTGAGTACACGATAAACCGTGGCCAGGCCCACATCATCACCCTGCTCCAGCAAGGCCTTGTACACATCCTCGGCAGTCATATGACGTGCAAATCCGGAAGATTCCAACACTTGCAGAATTTTCAACCGGGGTAAAGTAGCCTTGAGGCCAACTTTTTTCAGATATTGGCTATCTTTGGCACTCACTGGGACAGACCCTCTTGATGTATCATGGCGGCAACAATAACGCGGTTTTGAATAGCAATGCAAAAAATCATCATTCTCGTTCTACTTGCCATGCAACTAGCAGCTTGTGCTTATGTGCCAGACATTCAGCAAGGCAATATGGTCACGCAAGACAAGCTGGCGCAGCTCCAGATCGGTATGGACAAGCGGCAAGTGACATACATCATGGGGCCTGCCATGCTGACAGACCCATTCCATGCCAACCGCTGGGATTATTTCTACAGTTTCACTCCAGGCAGCAAGAGCACAACCCGCTATGGTGCCACGCTTTATTTTGACAACGAGCGTCTGATCCGCATCGACATCCGTGGCGAAATCCCATCAACAGAATATCCAGACAAAGCCAAGCCGGTATTCTAAAAAACCACTATCCTGTCGGCTGAATCAATCTTCCTTGTCCACCTCGCCGCCGCCCTTCTTCATCTGTTTACCCTCAGCGGCACGCTGCTTGCGCACCTCTTTTGGATCGGCGATTAATGGCCGGTAGATTTCCACGCGGTCACGCGCCCGCAAGGTTTCATCCAGCTTAACCAGCCGGCCAAAGATGCCAACCTTGTTCACCGCCAGGTCTATCTCCGGAAACCGCTCCAATACTCCAGAGCGCTCGACTGCCTGCTGCACAGTTGCACCTTCCTCAACCTCCACCGGCAAGATCACCTGCACATCATCCCGCGCATAGGCCACTTCAATTTTGAACAACTCAGAGTTTTCCATACACGTCCCGCGCCCGTTTGCAAAAGGAATCCACCATGCTATTGGTGATTTGACTGAAAATAGGCCCCATCGCCATCGCCACCAAGCGACTGGAAAACTCAAAACTCAAATCCAGCGATACCTTGCAGGCATGTTCACCCAGGCTATCAAAGCGCCAAAAACCGTCCAAACGACGAAATGGACCTTCCACCAAACACATTTCCACCATCTTGTCAGCTTGCAGGCGATTTAGTGTAGTAAAGGATTTATGCAGCCCGCCATGCGCAATCTCAATCATGGCACGCACCTCATCATCCGTGCGCGACAAAACCTTGCTGGCACGACACCAGGGCAAAAAACTGGCGTAGGAATCAACATCGTTGACCAACATAAACATCTGGCTACTGCTATAAGAAACTAAAGCACTTTTATTAATAATCGGCACGTTAAGAATTCAACAATGGTTGGAGCACACCAATGGCATGCAGGAAAATAAGCGTCACGGCGATTGGCGTAAGATAACGACTGACTGCATACCAAACACGAAACAACCAGCCATCCTTCACATTCAGCTCAGCCAACACAGACTCACGTCGCATTACCCAGGCAGTAAAAACGATAATCAACAAACCACCTAAGGGCAACATGATGTTTGATGTCAAAAAATCAATCAGATCAAAAAAAGTCTTGCCCCACAACTGATACTGACTGCCAGACCAGATATTGAAGGAAAAAACAGTTCCCAAGCCCAGCAGCCAGGCAAAACCAATTGCCAACGACGTCGCCATCACTCGCGTCAGGCGTAGATTTTCCACCAAATAAGCCACCATCGGCTCGGCCAGTGAAATAGCCGAAGTCCAGGCAGCAAAAATCAGCAAGAGAAAAAACACCGCACCAAAAAACGCACCCGCTGGCATCTGACCAAAGGCCAGCGGCAAGGTCTGAAAGATAAGCCCAGGCCCCGCACCCGGGGCAAGCTCATTGGCAAACACCAAAGGAAAAATCGCCAAACCTGCCAATAACGCCATTATAGTATCAGCCGCCGCAATGCTCAGACTCGCCTTGGTAATAGAGACATGGCGCGGCAGATAAGAGCCATATACCATAATCGCACCCATGCCGAGGCTCAAGGTAAAAAAGGCGTGCCCCATGGCGATGAGTATGCTATTTGGCGTTAGCCGGCTGAAATCAGGATTGAAGAGAAAAAACACCGCCTGTTGAAAGCCTCCCGAATTCATCGCATAACCCACCAGCACCAGCAAGAACACCAGCAACAAGGGCATCAAATAGCGCACCGCCTTCTCCAGACCACTGCGCACACCCCGCGCCACCACCATCCCAGCCAGCAGAATAAATAAAGTATGCCAGGCCAGCAGACGCTCCGGATCTGCTACCAGGGCCGTAAAGACCTGCCCCACTTCATCGACCGCCAGGCCAGTAAAAATACCACTGCCAGTGCGCACCAGATAGGCCAGCGCCCAACCAGCAATCACACTGTAATAAGACAGGATCAAAATACCTGTAATGATCCCCACCCAGCCCAGATAGCGCCAAATCCCACTGCACCCTTCCTCCTTGGCCAGATACCGCATGGTATTAACAGGACTACGTCGCCCGCGACGACCGAGCAATACCTCAGCCATCATGATCGGCACACCAATCACACTGATGCACACCAGATAAACCAACACAAAAGCGCCACCGCCATTTTCACCGGCGATGTAAGGAAACTTCCAGATATTGCCAAGACCCACTGCCGAGCCGGTAGCCGCCAATAAAAATGCCCAACGTGACGACCACTGGCCGTGAATGGCTTCCCGCGCAGGCTTCATCACACCTCCTGAAAAATTATGCAGGCAACATTGTCAATGAATTACATCCATAGCTCAACAAGAGAGCTGGCATCCACCGCAACTGCCCGTATAATCACGCCCATGTCAAAGAAAAACTCAACCGTCAAAGGCGCTGGCAGCAGCACCATCATCGTCAACAGAAAGGCCCGCCACGATTTCTTCATCGAAGATCGCATCGAGGCCGGCATCGTGCTGGAAGGCTGGGAAGTCAAAAGCCTGCGCGCCGGTCGCGTACAACTGGTCGACAGCTACGTCATCATCAAAGACAACGAAGCCTGGCTGCTCGGCGCGCTGATCACCCCGCTACCCACCGTTTCCACCCACTACACGCCCGACGCCAAGCGCACCCGCAAACTACTGCTCAACCGTCCGGAGCTGGACAAACTCATCGGTGCCATCGAGCGCAAAGGCTACACTCTGCTCGCCCTGTCGATGTACTGGAAACGTGGCCGCTGCAAGGTCGAGCTTGGCCTGGCCAAAGGCAAACAGGCCCACGACAAACGCGAGGCCGACCGCGACCGTGACTGGCAACGTGAAAAACAACGACTGCTCAAACATGCTAATTAAGGTACTATCGCGATGCACAGTGTGAACCAGTCAAAACAGCGCATAAATTAACGACTGATTAAACACACCCAAAACTATTTCCAGTGACAGGGAACTTTATCCTCGCTATCATCTCAAACTCATCAGTACCGATAAGGGGGGCGACCTGGCTTCGACGTGGGTTGCGAAACCGGAGGTGCATGCCGAGGGGCACTGACCTCGTAAATCACATTGCAAACCTAATAGTTGCCAACGACGACAACTACGCACTCGCTGCTTAAAACCCAGTAGGGTGCCCTTCGGACTGGGGCCGTGCCTATGCGCTCAGGTTTCCGGGGGTCATATCTCATAGGATCGCGATGAAGCTCGTTCGGGGCCGACTCGCTAAAACTCTACCGAACTCGCCGTCCGCACACCCTGCCCGTCGGGTAGCAGCCGGTTAAAAATAATAGGCGTGGATAAGCATGTAGAGCCAATGGCAGAGGACTTGCGGACGCGGGTTCGATTCCCGCCGCCTCCACCATTTAGAAAAGA
>Ga0265293_10000179_pt1 | contig 157365 bp, 142 predicted proteins | sample Munlanlewell138R_FD_192505 | JGI IMG/M metagenome (GOLD analysis project Ga0265293, IMG submission 192505) | Leachate microbial communities from a municipal landfill in Southern Ontario, Canada - Leachate well 138R | ecosystem: Engineered > Solid waste > Landfill > Unclassified | place...
GGCGAATGGATAGCAATCCTTGTTTACTCCCGTTCGTTGGACCCTTCGACAGGCTCAGGGCGAACGGGCTTTTTCCCTCATCCTGTTTCCTCATATTGTCATCCTGAACGCAGTGAAGGATCTAAGAGGTCGGGAAATACAGACTATGAGGCATCTTCAGAAGCAAAAAAGAGGCATCGTTCTCTTCCAAAATCCACTACCGAACGCTGCGCTATCCGCCAACCCCCAGATTCTTCGACAAGCTCAGAATGACAAATTATAAACGTCTTTGCGAGGAACGAGCCGTTAGGCGAGTGATGTGGCAATCTCCAATGAATTTAATCTATATGAGATTGCTTCGCTACGCTCGCAAAGACAAAGGTAAGTTGCGTTGTCTTTCTTGTTGGAAAAGGTCTCGCAAAGACAAGGGGTTTTCCGGCCGTTCGTGGTGAGCTTGTCGAACCATAACGGCGGTCGAATGGCAATCCTTATCTACTCCCGTTCGTGAGACCCTTCGACAGGCTCAGGGCGAACGGGCTTTTTCCTCATCCCGTTTCCTCATTTTGTCATCCTGAACGCAGTGAAGGATCTAAGAGGATGGGAAATACAGGCTGTGAGGTATCTTCGGACGCAAAAAAGAGGTATCGTTCTACTCTAAAATCTATAACCGAACGGTGCACTATTCGCCAACCCCTAGATTCTTCGGCAAGCTCAGAATGACAATAACACTACCGTCTTTGCGAGAAGCGAGCTGGTCGAACTGCAAATGTGACCGAATGCTTCTTCTTGGTCTTTAATTTACCCAAAAGGGCATTAAACAGACAGGTCTCTTTTATTGAAAACAAGGAGGGCGGCTGCTAAAAGAATTATCGAGACACCAAGCAATATTCCTGCATGGCCTGCATTTAATCCGTGATTTAACGGGTCATTTCCGATGTAATAGTAAAACAGTGAAAACTTTTGATAGGGTTCGACAGAGGAAACGGCGCCCGCCAGCGCATTGGTAAAATACGATATGGCTGCAATCCCGCTGGCCGCTCCGATTGCCAGCCCCTTGTTTCCGCTGGCGCAGCCGACAGCAAGTGCCAGAGTTCCGAAGGTTAATCCCAGGAGCGCTGCACTTATACAGCCTGCAAGGAGCTCAGCCCAACCGATTTTCATGCCCACAATAGCAGCACCGATTAGAAGACTCAGCCATAGAACTATGGCTAGGATAAATGTCTGCATCGCTATTGAAGCAAATTTAGAGATGACTATTTGCCAGCGATGGAGCGGGTAAGAGAGAAGGATATCGAGGGTGCCGCTTTCTTCTTCTCCGGCGATTGCGCCGCTGCCACGTCCGATTGCAAATATCATAAAAAGCAGGGGAATTATCATAAAAAATAGCTCGGTATTCAGGAAACCTGCCGGTGAAGTAAAATCGCTAAGCCCACCGGCAAACAGAGCAAGCAGTTCCGGCGGAATGGCTTCAATATACTGATTAATAGCGGAAGCCGATTCCGCTATAGTCGGGTAAAACGTCGCCATTAGAAATGCGGCGGCTGCCAGACCCAGTGCCCAGAACAGGAGAGAGTTGCGATGGTCTCTCAGTGTTTTAGCAAACAAGCTAATCATTGCTTTTTTCACTCTCCCCATAATAGGTTAAAAAGACCTTTTCCAGATTCGGTTCGCGGCTTATGATATTTAAAACCCGGTGCCCGGAGGCTGACTTTACAAGCCCATCCAGTTCGCCGATTACCGAACATTGAAGAATATTATTTTCGACTCTGATATTCTGCACACCGCTGATACCGGCAAATTCATCTGGGGAAACAGGCCGGTCGAAGTGTATCTCGATCTCGCGCAGCGCTCTGGCTTTTAACCGGTTCACGTCTTCAACGGTTGCCAGCTTGCCGTTTCTTATTATGCCTACCCTATCACAGATGCGTTCAGCTTCAGGCAGTATATGTGTAGAAATGAAAGCAGTTCCACCTTCTTTTTTTACCTCTGCTATTAGATGATAGAACTCCTGCTGTATTAGAGGGTCGAGACCGCTGGTAGGTTCATCAAGAATAATAAGCCTGGGGTGGTGTATTAAAGCCTGTATCAGTCCTATCTTTTGCTTGTTGCCTTGAGAAAGCGTACGGATGCGTACAGACAGGTCACACTTGAGCCGTTCACAAAGCTCTTTAACGTATTTCTGGTCAATGTTGCCGCGAATTTTTGCAGCAAAATCCAAGAATTCATGACCGGTAAGATTTTCATACAGCTCAAGGTCGCCCGGTAGGTACCCTGTAGATTTTCTTATCTGAACACTTTCTTTGCTGATGTCATGCCCAAAGATAGTAGCCTCACCCGTGTTTGGATGTATGAAATCAAGAAGAAGTCGGATAGTTGTGGTTTTACCGGCACCATTGGGACCGAGATATCCGAAAACTTCCCCTTCTTTCACTTCGAGGGTGATGTCCGAAATACCGCGTTTACGTCCGTAGCTTTTGGTTAGTTTATGAGTTCTAATAGCGATATTATTGTTTGTCATCACATTTCCAGTTTACCAGTGGCTATCAGGGTTGTCAATGGTATTTACCTCAAATTAATTACCGTAACCCCATCCCCACCCTCGGTGGCGGGCACTGTTTCAAAATTCTTAACCAGCGGATGACATGACGCTAAGTCGCGTACCATTGAGCGCACAGTGCCGGTGCCGTAACCGTGGATAATCCTAACCCTTTTTAGATTGGAAACGGCCGCATCGCTTAAATAGTTATCCAAAAGCACTTCCACTTCATCGGCACGCTTACCGCGCAAATCCAACTCCGGTGATATTTGCTTTAAAGGAACTTGCACTTTTACCTCGAAAGTTTTGTCTTTAAATTCGCTTCCCGCTAGTTTTATAATGCTGTTTTTAGCGGTTTTAAAACTCATTGAGCCGGACGAAACTTCTACCTGCCCGGTTTTGTCGTTAATCGCGATAACGGTTGCTTTAACGCCGACTTCTTTAATTAAAACATTATCGCCGACATTAATTTCCGTATCTTCTTCCGGTAAAATTTCATCGCTTTCGGCCAAAATTCCTTCACTGATTTGCCGGCGTACGGATTGTGAAGCTTGGCGCGCTTTTCTAATGGTTTCTTCGGATTTTGCCCTGCGCAGTTCGGCGGTTACGGTTTTTAATTCCCTTTCAAGCCGCGCCACCTCTTCAATAATTGAATCGCGGGCGTTTTGTCTTAGCCGCTCTTTTTCTTCGTTGAATTTTTTTAGTTCGGTCGTTAGCTCTTTATTTTGCCGCGTAAAGATTTTCTTTTCATCTTCAAGTTCACGATTGAGGTTTTCTAAGCGTTGTTTTTCTTGCTGAATGTTGGTTAACAGTTCCTCAAGCTGCCGTGAGCCCTCTTGTAATGAATTTCTGGCGGTACTAATTACTTCTTTGGGTAATCCGAAATGGGCGGCGGTGGCGATGGCATTCGATCCGCCTGGCGTCCCCAGGGTTAGTTTGTAAGTTGGGGTCATTGTTTCGGGATCAAAATCAAACGAAGCATTTTGCAATCCTTGCGTTATATGAGCAAAGACTTTTAAATCGGTGTAATGAGTGGTGATGACCGCCAGCGATTTGGAGGCAAGTATATGCAAAAGAATGGCTCTGCCGAGTGCCGATCCTTCGCCGGGGTCGGTGCTGGCTCCCAGTTCATCCAATAAAATCAAGTTAAATCCCTGTAATTTCCTTAAGATGCGGGCGATGTTACTCATATGCCAACTGAAAGTCGATAGTGTCTGCGCAATGCTTTGTTCATCGCCGATATCGGCATAGATTCCGTTTAAGACGGGCAATCTGCTGGCGGGACCTGCCGGAATCGGTAAACCCGCTTGTGTCATCATGCAAAGTAACCCGATTGTTTTTAGGGCAACGGTTTTCCCGCCGGTGTTGGGGCCGGTAATTGTTAAAATTGAAAAATCATTGCCGATTTCAAGACTAAGCGGCACGGCGCTATCACCCAGTAAGGGGTGGCGCGCGGAGTCTAATTTAATAACGGTGGGCGTTTTTTCATCGGGAAGAAAAACTTCGGGTTCGTTGGCTTTGAATCTGCGAGCAAAACGCGCCTTTGCCAAAGCTAAGTCTATTACTGCAACAGCTTCGATACTCTCGATAATATCTTCGCTTACACCGCCGACAAGCGCACTGATTTCGGTTAATATGCGTGCTATTTCCTGTTTTTCACGGATTTGTTCCTCTTTAAGGGCGTTGCCGAGTTCCAATGCCTGCAAAGGTTCGATAAATAAAGTGGCTCCCGAATTGGATACATCGTGAACAATCCCTTGGATGTCCTTGCGAAATTCGCTTTTTACCGGTATCACATAACGGCCTTCACGCTCGGTAATCAATGCTTCCTGAATATAATGATTTTGGGTTCCGGTTGAAATTAACCCTTGCAAAGTATTGATTAGCGCTGTTTTTTTGGATTGTTGGTTACGGCGGATTGCGGTTAGTTCCGGTGAGGCATTGGGGAGGATTTCACCGTCGGGAGAAATTGCACGGTCAATCGCTTTTTCGATCGGAGCAAATTCACCGATAAGATTGGCATATTTTGTAAGCATTGGGTAATTATCGGAACTTGCCGTTATTAAATTACGCAATAACCGCATGGTTTGCAGGGCGTTACCGATTATTCTTAATGTTTTAGAGTCAATGATTTGGCCGCGAGAGGCGGCGACACTGTAATCACGAATATCTTCAACCCCGTCTGCTGATGCCCCTCCCTCTGTTTCAATTAAAATACGGGCTTCCTTTGTTTCGGTAAGCTTTGTTTGAATTTCGTCAATATTATCGGAAGGAGATAAATCCGTTGCCATTTTACGGCTGATTGAAAAAGAGCAATAGCCGGCAACAATTTCACGGATGCGTGGGAATTCCAAAAGTTCTTGGTCTTTGATATCCATCTTACCCTTGTATTATAGGGGTTTGGGGATAGGGTTGACAATAAATACCGTCACCGAACCGTTCGAAACAGTAATATTTTGCAATCAAATCCTGATAACGATTAGAATTGAAAAAAACTGATTAAAAAACTATAATAATGGACATATGGGCAAAATAAATTTTGTTAGTGGGTTTAACGGTAATGGGTAGACGACCTTTGCGCCGCAGGGTGGGTTTTGTTCCGTCGGTTAGCAGGTTTATTCCGGCAGGCAGGCAGCGCTCCATGGTTGAGGGAGTAAGACTTACCGTTGAGGATTTGGAGGCTATTCGTTTAAAGGATATTGAAGAGTTGGAGCTTGAAGATTGTGCCCATGAAATGAATGTATCGCGCACCACTTTTTCGCGTATATTGGATTCGGCGCGCAAGAAAATCGCCGAGGCCATTCTGAACGGAAAAGAAATCATAATTGAGGGCGGTAATTTTGAAATAGCGCCAATCCGACGTTTTTCCTGCCCGCGGGGGGATAAATGGTATACAACCGGGGAAAACGTTACAGAGCAACTGCCTAAAAACTGTCCGATGCGCAATAAACAGTAAAATATGACAAAAACCGTGAATAAACTGTATTATATACAGAATGTTTTAAAAACTATAAAAATTTTGGAGGGTATTTAATGGTAACCGAAGAACAGATAAGGCAAGAACTTAAAGATTTAGTAGTTCCCGGCCTTACAAGAACCGTCGGCAGTATGAATTTGATTTTGGATACCAAAATTGAAGAAAAGAAAGTCACTTTAACATTGGCCGCGGCAGGAATGGCGACACTGGTTCAGGGGGTTTTAAAGGCTAAGATTACTAAAATTATTAAAGGGTTTGATGAAGAAATCGAAGTTGAAGTTAATTACGAAAACATTAAACCCGGTGTATTAAACAAAATTAAAAATGTTGTAGCCATCATGAGCGGTAAGGGCGGTGTAGGTAAATCCTTGGTTGCCGGTTTAACTGCCGTTTCGCTTAGAAGAATGGGTTATAATGTGGGTATCTTAGATGCCGATATTACCGGCCCCAGCGTTCCTAAAATGTTCGGGGTTACCGATAGGCCTATCGGAGATGAAACCGGCATTTTACCTGTTTTATCTAAATCCGGTATCAGGGTAATGTCAATTAACCTTCTTTTACCGGTCGAAGATGATGCCGTTATTTGGCGCGGCCCGTTAATTGCCAGGGCGATTGAACAGTTTTGGCAGGACGTTCACTGGGGCGAGCTGGATTACCTTGTTATAGACCTTCCTCCGGGGACATCTGATGCCGCTTTAACCGTAATGCAGTCAATCCCCGTAACCGGTGCCGTTGTTGTTTACACCCCGCAAGATTTGGCGATGATGATTGTCAGAAAGGCTTTCAGCATGGCTAAGAATATGGATAAACCCGTTTTGGGCGTTGTCGAAAATATGAGCTATATTTATATTCCCGAGTTAGATCAAAAAATGGAACTTTTCGGTGCCAGCCAGGCCGAAATGATGGTTAAAGCTGCCGGCGCTCCGCTTTTGGCGCAGATTCCGGTCGATCCGAATCTTGCCAAACTGGTTGACGAGGGCAGGGTTGAAGATTATGAAGCCGATTTTATTATCCCGATGGGCGAGAATATCTTAAAATCAATCACCGAAAAAGTACCGGCCAAGAAAGCCGAAAAAGAAGACTAAAATTAATTAAGTTTCCTTTAAATGAAAGACCCCGAACCTGAATCGGTTCGGGGTCTTTTTTACTATTTTGTAATTCAAAAAGGGGGTTCTAAACCCTTTCTTGGACCAATAATTCAACGACGCTCGGGTCTGCCAGTGTGGTGATATCACCCAAATTACTGACATCGCCGTTAGCGATTTTTACCAATATACGGCGCATAATCTTGCCGCTGCGTGTCTTGGGAAGCCCTTCCGCAAACTGGATTTTATCGGGGGTAGCAATCGGGCCGATTACTTTTCTAACGTGGGCTTTAAGTTCTTTCTCAACGGCTTTGTCTGCTTTTTCACCGTGTTTTAGAGTAACAAAGGCATATATCCCTTGACCCTTAACATCGTGCTTGATACCGACTACAGCCGCTTCGGCAACCTTGGGATGCGAAACAAAAGCGCTTTCAACTTCGGCGGTGCCGATACGATGCCCTGAAACATTTAAAACATCGTCAATGCGTCCCATAATCCAATAGTAACCGTCCTCATCTCTGCGCGCCCCGTCACCGGTAAAATACATATTCGGGAAGCGTTTAAAGTATGTATCAATAAACTTCGTATGGTCGCCGTAGATAGTGCGCATTATGCCCGGCCATGGCTTTTTAATGCATAAATAGCCGCCCTCGTTGGTTTCGACTTCTTTCCCTTCGGCGTTAACTATTGTTAATTCCACGCCGGGGAAGGGGAGGGTTGCGGAACCGGGTTTGGTTGGTACGGCACCGGGGAGCGGGGTAATCAGATGCCCGCCGGTTTCGGTCTGCCACCATGTGTCGACAATCGGGCATTTTTCACGGCCGATAACACGATGATACCACATCCAAGCCTCAGGGTTAATCGGTTCACCGACGGTGCCTAAAAGCCTTAGGCTTGATAAATCATGTCTCTTGGGCCACTCTTCGCCTTCACGCATAAGCGCGCGGATTAAAGTAGGAGCGGTATAGAATGTGTTAATCTTAAACTTTTCGACAATTTGCCACATTCGGTCGGGTTTAGGATAGGTGGGCGTACCCTCGTAAATAAAACTGGTTGCCCCGGTTGCCATCGGCCCGTAAACAACGTAGCTGTGGCCGGTTACCCATCCGATATCGGCAGTACACCAGAAAACGTCTTCGTCTTTAACATCAAAAACCCATTTCATAGTCTGCATGGTATGCAGTAAATAGCCGCCTTGGGTATGTAACACCCCCTTGGGTTTACCGGTGCTGCCGCTGGTATAAAGAATAAATAAGGGGTCTTCGGAATCCATTACGGTCGGCTCGCAAACCGACGAAATATCATCGGCTTCGATTTCTTCGTGCCACCAGCGGTCTCGGCCTTCATACATATTGATATGTAATCCCAAACGCTTTACGATAATTATATCTTTAACATCGGGACAATCTTTCATTGCCACATCCGCGGCGTCTTTACAGCGAACAATTTGCCCGTTGCGATGATAGCCGTCGGCGGTGATTACCAGTTTCGATTTGCAATCCAATATGCGGTCCCGAAGCGACTCGCCGCTAAATCCGCTAAAGACGATGCTGTGAACCGCCCCGATGCGGGTACAGGCTAACATTGCAAATGCGGCTTCGGGAATCATCGGCATATAAATTGTGACCGAATCACCTTTTTTAACGCCCAATTTTTTGAGTACATTTGCAAATCGGCTTACTTCATAGTGTACTTCCTGGTAGGTAAAAGTCCGCACTTCGTCTTCGCCTTCGCCTTGCCAGATAATTGCTGCTTTATTTTTGCGCCAAGTATTTAAATGGCGGTCAAGGCAGTTGTAACTGATGTTCAATTTCCCGCCGGTAAAGAATTTAATATCAACCTTACCGGTAAAGGTATAATCGCTGACTTTATCCCATTTTTCAAACCAATCAATCTGTTCTGCCATTTGCCCCCAGAACCCTTCCATGTCCTTGGATGCCCAATTGTAGAGTGCTTTGTAGTGGGCTAACCCTGAAACGGCGGCTTTATCAACAAATCCCTGCGATGGAGGGAATACCCTTGTTTCTTCCATCATTGAGGTAATTTCTTGAGACTTTTCTTCGCCCTCTTTGGCAGTGTCGGCTTTGGGTTCTTCTTTAACCTTTTCAATGCCCATGGCGCTATCGATTGTCTTACCCAGTTCTTTGTCGTTATAAGGGGCGACAACATAGTCGGAAGCCCCTTGTTTCATCCATTTGGCAATTGAATCCGCGGTCGGATTATTGGATGTAATAATAAATTTAAAGTTTGCTTGCTCTTTAATAAACCCGGAAAGCGTATCAGTCCCAACAGCGTCGGCCGTTTCCTGGGGGAGTACGGCTACGTCGAAGCACTTATCGGCGAGTGCCGAAGCCGCAGAGGCGCTGTCGACCGTAACGACGTGATAGTTCTTTTGAGTTAGGTAATTCACAATGGAATTGCAGAGACCTTTATCGTCTTCCACGACAAGTATCGAAGGGATTTCTTTCGGGGAAGCGGATTTGTCTTGAGACATTTTTAACCTCCTGAAATGAAAATTCTGAAATTTTTAAAATATTAGAATTTGGTAATACGTGAAAGATGATATCAGTAAAAATGTGTACTTGTCAATACTTATTTATGTGTATAGGGGATATAGGCAGCAATAATAATCAATGAAATGCTATTTGACAAACATAATATATGTATTATAATAATACTATTGATTACACAAAGTAATTTCGGAGGGTAGTATTTATGGATAGCTTGCCGGATGAAAAAGAGAAAAAATTTGACCTTATTTTAAATAAATTGACCGTATTTACGGGGGAAATGCTTTCGGAAGGTCATATACTGCTTGAGTCCGAAGGTAACCTTACAATGTCGCAGTTACGCGTGCTCCTACTCCTTAAAATCAACCATAAGATGAATATGACCCAGATTGCGTCCGCTCTGAATATCCATGTATCCACCGCTACCGGGTTAATAGACAGGCTGATTGTAAAAAGATACATAAAAAGGGAAAGCGACTGCGAAGACAGAAGAATAATTTATTGTACTCTAACCGAAGACGGATTTAAAATTGCCGATAATATCTGGCGTGTTGTGCTTGAAAATGCTCAGTCGCTGGTGGAGTTTGTTTCATCCGAAGAATTGGATGTTATCGGTAATTCGATTGATATTTTGCAAAGGGCATGGGCTCAAAGAAGAGAAACGTTAAATAATGCCTAAGGGCTTTTTATAATTTAGTTTGTTTGCGAGGTTGTTATGTTTAGAAAATTAGGGGGTTTTACCTCTAAGTTCAAGTACCTGATTATTCTTTTTTGGGTCGGGATTGCTGTTTATATGGCGATGTTTGCCCCGACCTTAAGTGAAACGGGTAAATTGGATACATCCGGTTTCTTGCCCGAAGGGACCGAATCGGCAAAAGCCGCTGAACTGGTTACAGAATATTTTCCGGATGAAGTTAACGATTCTTCAATAACGATTGTAATCCATAATCCGGATGGGATTAATGCTTCCGATACGGCTTTTGTACAATTTTTTTCGGACTGGCTTAACAATGAAGGCGTTTCAGGCGGGATTGAATCGGTAACATCAATTTTTACCGACCCGACACTGGCTCCGAATTTGATTTCTCCGGATAATACCACGATGCTTGTTAACGTTGGATTAAATACGGCGGTATCGGGTAAAACTTCCGACGAGATTTTGGAATCGGTTCGAAATTATGTTATCGGAAACAACAGTTCAACTTCTTTACAGGTTTATGTTTCGGGCGAAGTCGGCATTATGAACGATATGATTAGTACTTTGATGAAAAGTATCGATCTTACAACTATTGTGACCTTAATTCTGGTGATTGTGCTGCTCCTTTTTATCTACCGCTCGCCGATTGCTATGCTTGTACCTTTATTAACTATCGGTGCTGCATACCTGGTTAGCCGCGGAGTGCTGGGTTATATGGGCGAGTGGGGGATTAGTCTCTGGTCTCAACTCGATGTTATTATTATCGTCTTAATATTCGGGGTGGGTACCGATTATTGTTTGTTTATGGTCTCAAGATACAAAGAAGAGCTCAGGCATAGCACCAGCCGTTTGGAAGCCTTACGCAATACCGTTGGTTCAATCGGTTCGGTTATCACCGCCAGCGCCTTTGCGGTTATTATCGGTGTTGCCGGTTTGGCTGTTGCCGAATACGGAATGTTAGAAACTATGGGGCTCGCTTTATCCGTTGCTGTTTTGATTACTTTCCTTGCTTCCCTGACCTTAACCCCCGCAATTTCGGCCCTTTTTGGGAAAATAATGTTTTGGCCCGGAAAACATGCCGATACTTCCAAACCCAAAACGGAACCGGTTAAAGAAAACGCTTTTTGGCGCGGAATCTCTAAAATAACAACTAAACACTCATTTATTGTTGTTCTTTTGGTTGCGATTATCCTTGCGGTTCCTTATATTCCGTACTCGAAGATGACTTTATCTTTTGATACGTTATCGGAACTCTCAGCCGATTCCGATTCAATCAAAGGGTTTGATGTTTTAGGCAAACATTTCGATATCGGAAAAATGATGCCGACTACCGTGATTTTACCCGTTAGCTCCGGCAGCGCCCTTTCAAGCGAGGCATTAAAAGAGATTGATTTAATATCATCCGATATCGCGGCCTTAAACGGGGTTTCGGGAGTGATATCCCTTGTTTCTCCTTCGGGTAACGGAGAAGCGCTTGCAATATTAACCGTGTCGGGGCAAATAAATATATTACTTGAGCAGTTAAACGCCGCTATCGGTAATGCTTCTGCCGATCCGACAGCACTTTTTGACCCTGCTACGGCACAGATGTTTCAACTTTTAGGGGGCTACTTGCAAGAATTAGGTACGGCCTTCCCTGCGGTTACCGCTGAGCCCTCCTATATCGCCGCTCTAACTGTCTTAAATAATATTAACGAGGCAATGGCAAATATCAATCCGCAAAATATTGATATGGCAACCCTGCCTGCTCTGTTAGCCTCGTTCCAACAGTCCATAGGGGAGTTTGTTCAGGCGCTTAGCGGTCTGGGAAATTATTTTGTGACAAACGGCAATCCTTATTATGTACCACAAACGTTAGTCTCAATATATCCCGAATTCAATCAGCTTATAGATACCTTTGTCTCTTCCGATTCCAAGGCGGTTAAACTGATTGTGACGCTTAGCGATTACCCGTATGCCGAAATGGCAATGGATACAATTCAGGATATCAAAGGCCTTATCCATAACGGGAATGCATATACATATTTTGATACCAATGAATCGGCGGTCGGCGGCGCATCTTCGGCAATGTTGGATGTACGTTCCGTACTCGAGGTTGATTTTACCAAGATTATAGTTGTTGTTTTGGCGGGTGTTTTTATAATTTTGTGCTTGCTTCTGCGCAGTTTTATTGCCCCGCTCTACATTCTGGGCATTGTTACTTTTGCTTACGGTGCCACCATGGGAATTTCTTCGTGGATCTTTACCGACCTGTTGGGGCAATCGGGGGTTAGTTTTGCGGTGCCGATTATTGTGTTCGTGCTGATGATTGCCATTGGCGCCGATTACAATATCTTTATGATGTCGCGTGTTCGTGAAGAAGCCCATAATAAATCAATGAAAGAAGCGATAACCAAAACGGTAATGAGCACCGGTTATGTGATTATGGCCTGTGGTTTGATATTGGGAGGCACTTTCCTTGCGATGGTTCTCTCTCCGATTCAAACAATGTTCCAAATCGGCGTTGCGGTTGCTATAGGAGTCTTTTTGGAAGCCTTTGTTGTCGTGCCTTTGTTGTTACCGGCGATAGCAAATATCTTCGGAAGAGTGAATTGGTGGCCGTTTGGGCATAAAAAGCTGGGAATCAAGAAGGATTAATAAATTAAAAGAGGGGAGCTTAACGCTCCCCTCGGTTTATAACTGTATCAATACTTTTTAACGGTTTACGGATATTCGCTAAGCGCTGTCGGATGTAAACGGAATTACCCGGTCAATCGAATCTGCATTACATAACAGCATAACCAGGCGGTCAATCCCCAGCGCCACACCCCCGCATTGAGGGATAAAAGGCACCGCATCAATAAACTTTTGCGGCATTTGCATGCGCTGCCCCTGTTCCTTTTCAATTTGTTCAATGGCCTCGTGAAACCGTATTTTCTGCTCGTTAACATCAATCAGTTCGCTGTAAATGTTAGCAAGTTCCAGTTCTCCGAAAAATATTTCAGCCCTTTCGGCAACTTTTGCGTTATCGGGTTTAATTCTTGCCAGTGCGGAAGCATAAGACGGGTAATCCAAAAGGACGGTCGGGCGGTCTTTGGCAAAGCCGGGTATGACCTTCTCTGCCATATCGATATCAAATTTTAACGGGTCAACCTCGGTGGTGGGGTCCCAGCCGGCAAATTTCAAATAGGCGTCTTTAACCGTAATTTGGGGCCATGGGGTTGCAATATCGAAAACGGAACTACCGTATTTGATTTGGCTAAATCCCATCTCTTGGCCAAGGTAAGAAATCAAATCTTCAATCTGCTTTACAATAGTCGTGTAATCTTTATCGGCATAATACCATTCAAGCATTGTAAATTCGGGGTTATGCAATCGCCCTCGCTCGCCTTTGCGAAAACAGCGTCCGAATTGGAAAATTTTTTGGTATCTGGCGGCTAACAACCGTTTCATATGCAGTTCGGGTGAGGTGGATAAAAACCATTCTTCACTTTTAATCGGTGTGATGTAGGCCTCGGGGGCGATTTCCGGCAAACGGACGGGGGTTTCTATTTCTAAAAAACCCCTGTCCTCGAAGAATTTGCGGATTAATTTGTAAATTAGAGCCCTTGTTTTTAAATTAGACTTGAGCCCGATAAGATGTTTTCTTTCATCTTCCATAGTCTATTTCTTGTTAATACGCTCTACGTATACACCGGTACGGGTGTCCACTTTGATAATATCCCCGACATTAATAAAAGTCGGCACACCGATAACTGCACCGGTTTCTATGGTGGCGGCTTTTAATTGCGGAGAAATTGTTTGTGCTTTAATTGCAATATCGCTTTCCAATACTTCGGCTTCAATAAAGTTGGGAAGCGTAATTTCAACCGGCTGATCTTCAAACATCAGCATATCAATCAGCATTCCCTCTTTTAAGAACAACTTCCTGTCTCCGATTTGGGTTTCGCTGATATGTAACTGTTCAAAGGTTTCGGTATTCATAAAGATATACTCGTCGCCGTCTTTATAAAGGAATTGCTCTTCGCGATATGTCGTTTGAGCTTCATCCACTTTTTCTCCGGAATGGAGGGTTTTATCGATAATAGTCCCGTCAAGCAAGCTTCTGAGTTTAACGCGGTAGATTGCGCGTCCTTTACCGGGCTTGGTGAATTCAAGATCTTCCACGTTATAGGGGGTTCCGTCAATCAAAAGTTTAATGTTTTTACGTATATCCGCAACATCCATATAAATCTGTCCTTTCCTTATGTTATTGGTAAATTATAGCAGCAATTTGTACTGTCTAAAAGGAATTAAAAGCGGTAGCATTGGTTTTTGGCAATATAAAAAACGCATTCCAAACATTTAACACCTTACTAGCTTATCAAAAATTGTGTCCCCATAGCAATATAGGGTTTTAAAATAAAAAGGAGAGCGGTATATTGACAATGCTATAGCGAGTATGTATTATTATGAAAGATTTTGGAGGCCTTGTAAACGGTTATTATCAATTTCGGGATATATTAAAGGAGTAGGCAAATGATAGCAAGAAAATTGTTAAAAACTGCGGTGCTTTTGATTGTGGCGGCTATGGTTTTACCGATAGCGGCTTGCAGTGACAAACCGGCGGAAAATATCACACTGAATATATCAGCCGCGGCAAGTTTAACCGATGTTTTGGAAGAAATAAATTCCGTATACATGGATGCTAATCCGAATATCAAAATTATTTCCAACTATGCCGCCTCAGGTACCTTACAAACCCAAATTGAACAAGGCGCCGATTGTGATGTCTTTATTTCGGCAGCCGCCAAACAAATAGATAACCTCGAAAATAAAGCCCTCCTCCTGGAAAATACGCGCGTTAATGTCCTTAAAAACAGCATTGCACTGATTGTGCGTAAAGATACTAAATTAGAATTAAATTCGTTTGAGGGACTTATTGCCGATGACGTTAAACTGATTGCCGTCGGAGATCCCTCGTTTGTTCCCGCCGGAACATACTCTTACGAGGCACTTGATTTATTAAAAATTACCGACGGTTTAAAAGATAAATTGATACTGGGCAGTACGGTTAGGGATGTTTTAGCTTATGTGGAAACCGGTAACGTAGATGCCGGGTTGGTCTTTTTAACCGATGCCGTTTTAATCGATTCAATTAAAGTTGTGGCGATTGCCCCGGATCAAATCAATTCTAAAATCGTTTATCCGGGGGCTGTTATTAAGGCTTCCGCAAACCCCGATGCGGCAATTGCTTATCTTAACTATCTTTGCGGTGCAGAAGCATCGGCTGTTTTTGAAAAGTACGGATTTAGTCCGATATTTGAGTAATACCGCCAATCATATTAAAATAGTGGGCTAAATAAACATTAAATTGCGGACTGTTAATGAATTATCTGGAACCATTGCTTGTATCAATGAAGACGGTTGCGGCAACAACCGTGGTCACCTTCTTTCTCGGGATTGCCGCAGCACGTTGGATGGCACGTTATAACGGTAAATTTAAAAGCCTGATTGACGGGCTGTTTATTCTGCCGATGGTCTTACCGCCGACCGTGGTCGGTTACGGGTTGCTACTGGTGTTTGGCGTTAACGGCATAATCGGAAAAGCACTGTTGGCAATCGGTGAAAAGGTTGTGTTCTCCTGGGAAGCAACGGTTATTGCGGCGACCGTTATGGCTTTCCCGATTATGTATATGACAGCCAAAGGTGCCTTTGAACAAGTTGAGCCCAATATTGAGGCCGCTGCGCGCACATTGGGTGCCGGAGAGTGGCGTATCTTTTGGACGGTAACCCTCCCGATGGCTAAAGCGGGGATACTGGCGGCAACCGTACTTGCTTTTGCGCGTTCTTTAGGAGAATTCGGCGCCACTTTAATGCTTGCCGGAAACATCGCCGGAAAAACACAAACAATTCCGATTGCTATCTATTTTGCAATTCAAGCCGGTGATAATCAAAAAGCGATGATTCTCTGTCTAATCGTCTTGGCAATCTCTTTTATTTCCCTTGCGGCGATTGCTTACTGGAACGGCATCTCCAAAAAGATGAAACCGGTCAAATCGGCCGAGGTCTATTCCTAATGTCTAAAAACAGGTCAAAATGTTAAAAATAGAAGCTAAGAAAAATTTTTCGGGATTTAACTTGGATGTTAGCCTCACCGCCGATAGCGGGATATTGGCGATATTAGGGCCATCGGGGTCAGGGAAAACGATGACCTTACAGGTTATTGCCGGGCTGATGAAACCGGATGAGGGCTTTGTTGAGGTTAACGGTAAGGTCTTATTTGATTCCGAAAATAAAATTAATATGCCGGTACAAAAACGCAAAGTCGGGTTTGTTTTTCAGCATTATGCATTATTTCCGCACCGTACCGTTTGGGAAAATATTGCCTACGGGTTAAAAGATAAACCGAAAGACGAAATCGATAAAAAGATAATCCAGTTATTAAAAACAATGAATATCGGCGGCTTGGAAAACCGTTATCCGCGTCAGCTTTCAGCCGGTCAGCAGCAAAGGGTTGCCATTGCCCGCGCGCTGGCGCCGGAACCGGATGTGCTCCTGCTTGATGAACCTTTTTCGGCACTTGATCCCATCCTTAGAGACCGCTTGGTATTGGAACTTATGGATTTGCAGAAGGTATTTGACGGCAGTATTTTATTTGTGACCCACGATCTTGTAGAGGGATACAGGTTAGGTTCAAAGGTAGCTGTTTACCACTCCGGAACTATTGTTCAGCACGATACCAAAGAAAATGTCTTTTCTTATCCGGCCAGCCGTAATGTTGCCAAAATGATTGGTATGTCAAACCTGATTGAAGGGGTTATCACCGCTGTAAACGCCGATAATCTCACCGTTTACGTCGATTCATGGGGTGTTGCCCTGGAAGCGGCAAACCGAAAAGGCGATAACTTTTATTTAAATCAAAACGTAATTTTGGGAATACGTCCGGAATATATTACCGTTAGCGAGGGGCGTGAGGTAAATACTCTTCCCTCTAAAATCATTCATAAAATGGAAGGGATTGCCAGTAATAATTACCGCTTTCATGTAAACTCCGATGCTTCGGAAAAAAGATATATCGAAGCCGTTATCCCCAAAAATTCCGTCAGCCTGCTAAGCGTAAACAACGATTGCAACCTTTACTTAAACCCCGACTTATTGGTTGTTATGCCGGAATAGCGTACTAAAATTTTAGCGTAAAATCCTATCTCTAAAACGGTGTTTTGTACTTGACATCAAACGTAATTTTCGGTTACCATTCTGAACGTAATTAATTGCTTTTTTGTTGTTTCTAAAGGCAATTCCGCCGGTTTCCGCGTAGTTGTTCAAATAAAAGATGTTCGACTTAAACAGGCGTTCTAATCTTTATTCTGGAAGGAATGAAATAATTGTTTAGCGAATCAATTCTCTTAAGCCCCGATTTTCAAATGCCGTTATTGCTTTTTGTAGCTTTAGCGGGTTATTTAATTGCCTATAGGATTAACCAATCCGCCGTTGTCGGAATTATTTTGGCCGGTATTTTGGTCGGCCCCAGTTTTTTGGGGCTTGTGACGTATACCGATTTTGTTTCGTCACTGGCGCATCTGGGGGCGGTGGTTTTACTTTTTACCATCGGCCTTGAGTTTAACATAAAAGAAATTGCCAAGGTGCGCTATCTGGTGATTGGTCTGTGCGGTGTGATTATCCCCGCAATCGGCGGGTTTTTTACCGCCGAACTTTTCGGATTTGATTTTAAAGCGGCGGTGTTTATCGGTACCGCGCTTACCGCTACCAGTATCGCTATTACGGCAAATGTCCTGCGCGAAATGGGTAAACTGCAAACCGAGGCCGCCAAGGCGATTATTGCCATTGCCGTTGTTGATGACGTTTTGGCGCTCTTGTTTCTTTCGATGGCCGAAGGCGTTGTTTCGGGCAATATTTCGGTGGGGACGCTCTTGCTTACCTCCTTTGTTGCCGTTGCATTTATCGCTATTGGAATTATAGTCGGTAAATTTGTTTTTGCCAGGCTGGCAGTGACGCTCAGTAATACGGCACTGGGGAATAAATACCCCGAATCCATTTTTATATTTACGATTATGACCGCATTTTTATATGCCTTAACAGCCGAATTGGTCGGGCTGTCTGCAATTGTGGGGTCATTTTTAGCGGGGGCGACTTTCTCGGGGATCAAGTTTAAAAACAGTGTAAAATTAAAAGACGGCGCGGAGCATTTGCATATTATATTTTCATCGATTTTCTTTGTTTCGCTGGGCGTCATAATGGATACGCACTACATCACCCTGGATATTATTTGGTTTATTTTGGTACTCACGGTTGTTGCCATGATTACCAAATTTATCGGCTGCGGGATACCGGCCAAACTGTACGGAATGAATTGGAAGGATTCCTTGGTCGTAGGGGTCGGGATGGCGCCCCGCGGCGAAGTCGGTATGATTATCGGTTTAATCGGTTTAAATCAAGGCTTGATTGATATGGGCGTTTATTCGGCGATAATCTTGGTCTGTTTGCTAACAACAATAATATCACCTTTGATAATGAGAAACGGAATCTATAAACATTAAACGGCATTAAAAATCTTTTCTTTTAAAGGACATATTTAACAAAATAATCCCGCAAAGTATGCTGTGTGCAACGCGGGATTATCTTTATTGATTTAAGGGCAATCTAGGCACTCAAATCACTTAGCTAAACCTATAAAATTATACTTTTAAGATATTAACCGATATTATTTATTTCCAGCCGTTGGTGTCGTGTGATACACTCTATGTACCACTTGTTGGGGTTAGTGTTTTGAGTATAAAGATTCATTATACATGGGGCGCTTTTGGGGTGCTTTTTGCAACGATTGTAGCTTTGCAATACGCCGAGGACTATTCGTTCTTTTCCAGAATACTTTTTGGGGTAGTGGTCGCACTAATCTTTTTTGCAATAATCTTTTTGCGGGAACTCTTGTTGGCGAAGGTTATCTTCCGCAGGGAACTGCAATTAAAAAAAATAACCCTTTTCTTTTTTGGCGGGGTTTATAAAGAAAGCGCCGATAAATATTACTCGATTCACCCGCCGCTTCTTTATCTTTCAAAATTTCTGTTTAACTTCTTGCTGGCGGCGTTATTTTACGGGCTTTACGCGACCTTTGTCGATATAGACCTTTTGGTTTTGGCAAGGGCTTCTCAGGCATTTACTTATATGTTCTTCTTATTTTTTATAGCTCATTTTATTCCGATTTACCCCCTTGACGGCGGGGAAATCGTGCGCTTGTTATTATGGAAAAAGACCCGTAATTATTACCGGGCAACGCGTATTGTCAGCGTGATAGGGTGGGCTTTCGGTTTAATTTTAATTTTTGCCGGGGTAATGCTTCTGATTATAACCGGACAGTGGGCGATTGACCTACTAATAGTCCTGTTTGGTTTTACCGTTTATATCGCCGCGGGATTTACGCGTAAACAAATGCGGATTCATGATGTTTTAAAGCCGATTGAGGCTGAAGATGTCATGACAAGGGAATTTGCGATTATACCTGCGCAATATACGATTCGGCGCTTAATTCGAGAGGTTGTGCTTATTAAAAGCTTGCATTATGTTCTTATTGTTGAAAATGACAGATTGCAAGGGATTTTAACCCTAAAACAGATTAAAAAGGCTCTGCGCAAAGGAAAAGCGGATGCTTTGGTAATCGATTTTATGACTCCTTACTCCCAAATGCGGACTGCCTTCAGACAGCAAGCGGCAAACGAGTTATATGACGATATGTATCAACAAAACATTGAGTACGTGCCGATTGTAGAGGGTGAAAAAGTAGTTGGGGTTGTCAAAATGCGCGCCTTAATGAATGCTTACAAAATTCGCTCCGGATTCGGGCTGTAAATTTTGCACCAAAACAATTTATTCTGTTAATTCTTTTAGCGGCAGCGTGTCAATCAGTTTAACTTCACGGCTTTCGGTGTAGTAAACTCGCCACTGCACTTTAAACCAATGGAAGGGTCTTTGCGCTTGTGATCTGATATGCAGCCTAATATCATTGGGGTTACCGGTTTCCCAAAACACGCCTCTGATGCCTGTCGATTGAGTTCCCGTTTCAATCTCGACCTCATAATGGTTGCGTTCAATTCCGCTTGGCAGTAACCCTTGTCGGTAAACGTTCCAAAAAACTTGCACCGTGCTTCTGGGAGCGGCTCTGGTTTTAATACGTATGCGTCCGTCTTCAAGGTTTTGAAGATTAACCCAACCGACCTCCGTAACACCGCTAAAGAGCGGAAAAGAAACCTTTTGGCTTGTTTGGAAGATATCCCGAATGCCCTCAATTTCATTTTCTCCGACAATATCCTCCCAGCTTTGCCATTTGAAGTAGGATTCGTTAAAGTGGCTTATTGTGCCGCTGGCAACCGGTATTCCCCCCACCACATCATCCCAATAATCCGTTCCCGGCAGGAGGGCGGATTTGTGCTCAAAAGAACCGGCTCGGCCGAGAACCGAAAAATCCATAACGCCGCCGAAAACATATTTTAATATTTGGTCTGCCAAGTTAGCGGCTAATTCCGTTTCCGTGTTAAAGTCGTTGTGGCCGTATTCGCCGTAATAAATCACATCCGCACCGTCGGCGTACTGGCATGAAATAGGCACTATTTTATCGTCCATATCCCTGGGTAAGAGGTCAACCCCGCCGGAATCAAACTGAGGGCTTAACGGATACGATTCGGCTGAAACCAAAGCCAGCCAACGCTTGTTTTGGGCGACCCATAACCCGTCGGCGGAACTGTCGTAGTGGGCTAACGAATTAAGCACTCCTTGATCGGGGATTAAAAGCTGGACCCCTTCGTATCCCAAATTAGTATCTCCGCCGATAAAATAATAATCGGTGAGGCTTTTAATCGGGCTGTTAACCGTTACAACCATTGCTACCTTTTCGGCAATGTTTTCGATATTATGGGCTACGGCATAAAGGGCGGCTTTGCCTCCCATGCTGTGCCCAATCAGAACCAAATTGCTTTTACCGGAAAAACGCTTGTTTATATCCTTGGCGACATTGGTTGCCCAAGTTTCGATATCTACTTTATTGGCATAAGATCTGTTTAATGTATCGGCGCTGATTTTAATATTGGGGTTTTCGCGCTCGTAGCGTGCGATATACTCGGGAAGTTTATCCCAGACCATATCCTCAAGCGGTTGAGGCATTCCGGCATTACTGTTAAAGCCGTGCAGAAAAACAAAGTTAATCTCTTTAATATCGTAATCTTCCGCTGCCTGCACGGTTATCGGTGCAGAGACCCCGGATAACATTGCAACCGAGACTATACTTACTATCAGTGCCGTTATCAGTTGTTTCATGGCTGCCTTTGTAACAAATTGCGGTTATTAATACAGCGTAACGCCGATTAAAGCCATAATATCACCGACATATTCAATAATTCAAGTAATTCGAGTTACCGGAGGGCTAACGCCGGGATGTTTAATATGGTAAAATTGCGTATAATTATGGATATACCAGAATAGTTTTATTTTACTGATACGGGGTGTGCCATAAAAACGATACATAAAATCATTGCAATTATAATCGCTTTATCGGTTTACGCTATTCCGGTAGGTACTTCGGTATCGGCGGCGGGGATTGGTTTTTGGTCGCTTTCTGATAGCGGCGCTACGGCGGATTTAAACGCTGTTTGGGGGGCAAGTAAGGATAATATTTATGCCGTCGGTAAAGCAGGGACCGTTTTGCATTATGACGGCGCAAATTGGTCTTCGGAGGCAAGCGGTGTCAGCTCCGATTTATACGGGATATGGGGCAGCAGTGCAAATAATATTTATGCTGTCGGTAAATCAGGAGTTATTACACACTACAACGGCACAAGTTGGTCTTTAGAAACAAACGGAATTAGCGCCGATTTGCACGGGATATGGGGCAGCGATGCAAATAACATCTATGCCGTCGGCAATTCAGGCATTATTACACATTACGACGGCACCGGTTGGTCCGCCGTAACAAGCGGAGTTAATGCCGATTTATACGGGATATGGGGCAGTGGTGCAGATAACATTTATGCCATCGGTAAATCGGGCATTATCACACACTATAACGGCACAAGTTGGTCTTTGGAAACAAGCGGGGTCAGCACCGATTTGTACGGGATATGGGGCAGCGGTGCGGATAACATCTATGCCGTAGGCAAATCAGGTACTGTTTTACGCTACAACGGTACCGCCTGGTCCGGCGTAGCAAGCGGTACCGCGGTAACCCTTAACGGAATTTGGGGGATCGATAGTTCACACATTTTTGTTGTCGGGCAATCGGGTGTTATTTTAAGCTACGACGGGGCAGTGTTTGTCCCGATGGATAGAAATATTATCACCGAACTCCGCTCGCTGTGGGGATCCTCTTATTATAATCTGGTTGCGGTCGGGGATTCGGGGACAATCTTAAAATATGCTCCACCCGTAATTTCATCCGTTACCCCCAACGAGGTTTTGCAAGGAAAAACATTAAACGTAACCATCACGGGGGATAACTTCGGCGGGACAACTGCAATCACTTTCGGTGCCGGTATATCGGTTAACAGTTTTACCTTAATCGGTAAAACTATAATCAACGTTAATCTAACCGTTACCTCGGGGGCTGTATTAGGCTCCAGAAATATAACCGTTACGACACCGAACGGCAGCTATACGTTAGAGGCCGGTTTTAAAGTAAAACAGGCCCTTCCGTCTCTTACTTCGGTTGAGCCCGGACAAGGCAAGCAAGGCGAAACGTTAAATGTTACCGTTACGGGCAACAACTTAACGGGCGTTACCAAACTGGACTTCGGCAGCGGCGTTACGGTTAATAATTTTACCGAGCTTAGCCCGAATCAATTAATTGTAAATATATCCGTGGCTCGGGATGCTGCCGGCGGTTTCAGAAATGTAGCTGTTACCACTTCGGGCGGTAACTACACGTTAATAAACGGGTTTACGGTGATGCAGGCCCCGCCCGTAATTGATTCCACTGATCCAAACAATGCCCGCCAAGGGGAAACATTGGATGTTTTGCTTAGCGGTTCCGATTTTAGTAACGCAACCGCATTCTCGTTCGGTGCCGGTATTTCGATAAATGATTTTACGGTAAACGACAACAATTCCGTTAATGTTAATATTACTGTTTCACCCAATACCGATATCGGGGTCAGGGATGTAACAATTACCACCCCCGGCGGCAGTTATACGCTGTCAAACGGGTTTACCGTTAAACAGGCACTGCCGGAAATTTTAACGGTTGAACCAAATTTGGGGCGCCAGGGGGAAACTTTAAACCTGACAATTACCGGTGATAACTTTATCGGTGCGAATATGCTCTATTTCGGTATCGGCATTTCAGTTAACGGTTTTAATGTTCTCAGTTCTCATCAAATAGCGGCAAATATCACCGTTTCCGCCGATGCCGCCGTCGGGCTCAGAGATGTTGCGGTGGGGACCTCCGGCGGCACTTTTATCCTTGCGGATTGCTTTACGGTCAAACAGGCTTCGCCGCTTATTAAATCGGTTAGCCCTGCAAACGGTAACCGCGGTTCGACTGTTTCCGTAATTTTAAACGGCAATAACTTGGACGGGGCATTATCGGTTGTTTTTGGTGAAGGTATTACGGTAAGTGAATTTATTACCATAAGCCCCTCACAGTTACAGGTAAATATTGTCATCGTCCCCGATGCCGAAACGGGGCCGAGAGATGTTTCCGTTATTACCGCGGGAGGCAGTTTTACCCTTTCCGGCGGCTTTACGGTAAAACAAGAACTGCCTCTGATTACGGGTTTGAGTATCGGCAGCGCAAATCAGGGGGCAACATTAAATGTAACAATAACCGGCGCCAATTTTAACGGAACAAGTAAGGTCCAATTCGGTTCCGGAATCGCCGTTAATTCCTTTAATGCCGTTACCCCCGAGCAGATAGTTGTCGGCATTACCGTTGAAACCGGTGCCGCTGCCGGTAAACGCGATGTAACAATTACCACTCCCGGCGGCAGTTCGGTATTTGCGGAAGGGTTTACGATCAAACAAGCCTTGCCTGTAATTACATCAATCAACCCGGATAGAGGAGAACCGAGCACTTCAATGACAATTATTGTAAACGGCAGCAACTTGGCCGGTGCAACCTCGGTCAGTTTCGGAGATAGGGTTGAAATTATCGATTTTGCCAATATCAGCCCCACCCAGTTACGCGTAAACGTCAATATCAAGGCGGATGCATTATTGGGTCCGAGGGATATTATCGTTACAACCCCCGGCGGAAGCACAATATTTGGGCAGGGGTTTAATATCGAGCTAAAAACACGGAGTACGGCGGCTCTGATAACTATTTGGTCCGCTATTGCCGTAATAGCTGTGATTTTAACAATAATCCTTAATGTTATCAGACGCAAAAGGGCATCCAAGTTATAACCCAAAGCATGTGAAATTAAGATAGGCTTGCGAAAGTTTGAGCTTGAGATGGCGACCCCGGGGGGATTTGAACCCCCGATCTCCACCGTGACAGGGTGGCATGTTAGACCGCTACACCACGGGGCCGTAATGTCTAAGATTTTGACATCACAAAGTCTATCAAGTATCCTAAAAACTGTCAAATCAATCGTAAACTCCAAGCTTCTTCCGAATGAAATATTATTTGAGATAAATTTAAAATCGGTATAAAGTGCCCGGCGTTGTTTGCAAATCTTTTTATATGCTATAATTAGCAATAAAATTTCTGAGGGGTTAAGTTAGTGGCCAGAGTAGTGACATCAAAAAGAAAAAAGAAAGAAATAATTAGCGTTGCCGGAGATGCGGAACAAAAAAGAAATTACGAATTGGTTGTAATTTTTGATTCCGGTTCTGCGGAAGAAAAGATAGAAACTAAAGTCGATGCTTTAAAACAAAGCATAGCCGATTTCGGCGGAGAGATATCCAGCGTGGAAGAATGGGGCAGGAGAAAATTGGCGTATCCGATTAAGAATGCCACAGAAGGTTATTACATTCTGACTCACTGCGTTATGAAACCTTCTCAGGTCGCCGATTTAGAGGGTAGGCTTCGTATAACCGAGCATGTTTTACGTCATATGGTGATAAAGTCCGAAGATTAATTTTATTTATGCGATAGACGAGAAAAAGGAGAGCTACCGGAATGGCGAATTTAAACAAAGTTATGATTATAGGGAATGTGGGTGGTGATCCGGAGATGCGTTATACTCCCAGCGGGAATCCGGTGACGTCCTTTCGCATTGCTACAAATCGAATCTATACCACACCCGAAGGGGAACGCAAACAAGAGACCGATTGGTTTACCGTAGTTACTTGGAACAAACTGGCCGAACAGTGCAATCAGTTCCTTGCCAAGGGCAGGCTTGTCTATGTCGAGGGAAGGTTACATAACCGCAGCTGGGAAGGTCAGGACGGGCAAAAACGCTTCAGAACCGAAGTGATTGCCAACAGGGTAACATTTTTAGATAAACAATCTTCATCTATGGGTGAAGAAAGGGACGACGAGCCGGAGACGGTTGAGATTGAACCTGATGATATACCGTTTTAACGGCATAACAAAGCAGAAAAATATTATAGGGTAGAGGATATATAACTAGTGGCTAAACGAATTGTTTCCAACACGAGAAGAACCGGTTCATGGAGAAGCGGCGGGAAGTTTACTTCACGCAGAAAGGTTTGTGCGTTCTGTACCGGGAGAATAAAAGAAATCGATTATAAAGACAATACAATGCTCAGCAACTATATTACCGATCGCGGCAAGATTGAACCGCGCCGCCGGACCGGTACTTGCGCCAAGCATCAAAGGGCGTTGGCGGTTGCTATTAAAAGGGCTCGTCATATTGCACTGCTTCCCTTTGCTCCCGAGCATATCAGCTTAATGGGTGATGTCGCTTCAATCAGAATTGCTCCGCCTAAAGCCGAACAGGCTAAACCGGAGGCCGCCAAAGAAGTCAAGGAAGCGGTTTCTCAGGAAGCCCCTGTAAAAGAAGAAGCGGTTAAGGCAGAAGAAGTTGAGGCAGTTCAGGAAGAAGCTGTCGAGACTGCTGAGCCTAAAGAAGAGGAAACCGAGGTTTCCGAATAGGAATAACCCACTCCTAACCGGAGGGTTACTTACAAAAATATAAAAAATAATTCTGTCCCCTTGCGTCGGCAATTTTTTAAGGTTGTCGCTGTAAGCGAGACGGATATGCATTTATTAAGGAGTTTATAGTGCCGAAGAGAACATACCAACCGAAAAGGATTCCCAGAAGAAGAGAGCACGGCTTCTTGGCTCGGATGAGTACCAGGGGCGGAAGAGCTGTATTAAGAGCAAGAAGGCTCAGAGGTCGTAAGCGTTTAACCGTTGTTTAAAAACTGCCGAAGAAGCAGCATTCATATATCTCTTACTGATATTATCACCGTAACATTTCTAAGTATGTAATTCTGCCTCGTTGTTTGGATTATGGCAAAAAAAGAACGTATTACTTGTACCTCGGATTATCTCTCCGTGCATCGCAAAGGCAGGCCTTGGGGCAGCCGATTTCTGGTTGCGAAGGTTTTGCCGAACGGAATGGATTATTCCAGATACGGATATGTCGTCAGCAAGAAAATAGGCAATGCGGTTGTCAGGAATAAAACCAAGCGTTTGCTGCGAGAGATAATGAGGCAGGTTAACCTAAAACCCGGGTTTGATATAGTTTTTATTACCCGGGCGGGGATAGCCGATTTAGGGTATCAGGAATTAAAAAAGACGGTTTTGAGATTATTATCGCAAGCCGCTTTAATAACGGAGCACAATGAAAAAACCATTTTTGATGTTAATTAGGTTTTACCAGTTAACCATATCAAAGGTCTTGCCTTCCAGCTGTCGCTATTCCCCCACATGTTCGCAATATACATACGAGGCTATCGTTAGATTCGGTGTTTTTCGCGGTACCTGGATGGGCATGAAAAGAATTGCCCGTTGTCATCCCTGGCATGAGGGCGGGTTTGACCCCGTTCCGGAAGCAAACGGGAAGCCCCAATAATTAGCTGATTGGAAAAAGATTTTGAGTATTGATATGAAGAAAAAGAAAAGTACAATATTTAAGGCGGCGTTGGCTGTCTTAGTCCTCTTTGTTTCCTTCTTTACCGCCGGTTGTTCTTCATCCGCTTACGTTAATTACGGTTGGACCGGTTCTGTGGTTGACGGCGACACTATCTTTGTTGCATCGCAAGGGAAGATTACCGCTTTGCAAAAAGATAACGGTTCGGTTAAATGGCAGAGGGAAATTGAAAAAGATACCGCTCCTTCCGGATCCCTGGGTTGCGGAATGGGGGCATCGGCTTCGGTAATGTATGCCGATCCGCTCGTTTATGATGATGTTGTTTATGTGGCAACCTACACCGGCAAGATATTTGCCTTTGCCACCGCTTCGGGGAATCTTTTGTGGAAATACCCGGTTGAAGGAAACGTTGCACAGATAATCGGTGATTTGCTTATTGATGAAGGAAAGCTCTATTTTGCGGCGGTCGGCGGTGTTGTTACCGCTTTGGACCTCGAAACTCGAGCTGTTGTCTGGGAATACGATACTAAAGATACAATATGGGCATCTCCGTCCGTAAACGGTAATACCCTCTTTGTCGCCTCTTACGGGAAGAAACTCTTTGCTATTGACAAAAATACCGGCGAGCCGAAATGGAGTAAGCCTTTTGAAACACAAGGCCCCATTACCGCAGCGCCGGGTTACGATAACGGGGTTGTTTATATCGCTTCGCTTGACCGGGGGATATATGCAATAAGTGCTGAAACAGGGGCTCTGATTTGGGAATTTAATGCCTCAAGTAATGCCTCCCGTACCCCTAAAAATTGGTTCTGGGCAACACCGTTACTGGTTAACGGCGTTATATATGCCCCCAATATGGACGGCTTTGTCTATATTATAGATGCGGCTGACGGCAAACTCATGAATGCTTTGGAGCTGGGTACTGCGGTTTCATCCAATCCCGTCCTTAACGGCGAGTGGGTGCTTGTGGCTACTCAGCATGGCGCTTTGTACTCCATTAATATCAGTAATAATACAAAAGTTTTACTTAGGTCGCTTGATATGACAATTCAATCCTCGCTTTATGTTGATGAAGGTATTGTCTACGTTCATACAATCAGAGATGAAAATCTCTATGCAATCAATGCGGGCTCCGGTGTTATGGTTTGGTATTATGAAGTCAGTTAACTTAGAAAGCAAGGTGGTTTAAATTGAATATAGGTGCAATTTGGGATGTAATCGCACTTGGCCCGATGATAAATATTCTCATCGGTTTATCTGATATCTTATTTGGCAGCTTCGGGTTAACTATTATATTGCTGACTATTGTAATCAGGGCTTTGATGTTCCCGCTAACCCGCAAGCAAATGAATGCCACCAAAGCAATGCAGGCGTTACAACCGAAGCTTGCGGAATTGCAAAAGAAATACGCCAAAGACAGCCAAAAGTTTGCCCAGGAGCAAATGAGGCTTTACAAAGAGTCCGGTGTAAGCCCGACAGGGTGCCTTTTACCGATGTTGGTGCAGATGCCGATATGGATTGCGTTGTACCAATCAATCATGCGCGTACTGGCGGTTGCTCCGGGTAATTTCCTAAACTTATCGGAATTTCTCTACTCTTGGCCGATAGTTTTCCAGGCCTTGCCGGTCAACAGCCAATTCTTGTGGCTCAACTTGGGAACGCCCGATTTACTGCTGGCTCTTCTTGTCGGCGGTTCGATGTGGGTAACTCAGAAGATGTCATCGCCTCAGACAACCAATCCCCAGCAAAAATCGCAGGCGCAAATGATGACAATCATGATGCCGCTGATGTTTGTTTTCCTTTCGATGACTTTCCCCAGCGGGTTGGCATTGTATTGGATTATGTCCAACGTTATTACAATTGCAATACAGTACAAAATTACAAAGAGTTGGGGTTCCTTAAACGTTCCCAAATATATTGCAATGTTTAAAGGGTTGATTCCCGCTAAAAAAGAAAGCTCCAGGGATAAAAAATTAAAACAGCGAATTGCATCCGTTGAAAACACTAAAAAAGATAATGTTAAGGCGTTACAAGCCTCCAAATCGGAAGAAACCGAAATAGCGGAGACAGAAGAAGAAAGCGATGTAGTTGAAAACGAAGTGCGTACAAAAGAAGCAACCGGTCGTAAGACCAGCTTTGATAGAGCTAAGCAGAAACCGAGAGGAGGTAGAAGTAAACGTTCTAAACGAAAGTAGCGGTTTGTAACCGGCGTTATTGTTTAGGCGTTAAAAGGGTTTTATGGACATTATTAAAGATACTTTAGAAAATATTCTGGAGAGAATGGGGGTGGAAGCTTCCGTTCAATATCTGGAGAGCGATACCCCTTTTGACGAAACAGGCGAAGATTCTCCGACTGTTTATAACATCGAGGGCGATGATTTAGGAATTCTAATCGGCAGGCGCGGGCAAACGCTGGCCTGTTTACAATACATTGTTAAAATCATTGCCGCCAACCAAATCCAGGATGCGCTGCCTTCGGTTGTGATTGATGTTAACGGATACAAACAAAAGCGCAAAGAGGTTTTAAGAGAGCTTGCCGAACGCGTTGCCGGGCAGGTGGAAGCCAGCGGCAGGTCGTTTACTTTGGAACCGATGCCGCCCTATGAAAGGCGCATTATTCACCTTGCCTTAATCGATCATCCGGGGGTTTTAACCGAAAGTGTCGGTTACGGTGAAGACCGCAAGGTTTCCGTTATTCCCAAGCACTAAAAACAGTTTGTAATCTTTTTAAAGATGCGACCTTGAAATAATAAAAATATTGTGGTAATTTTTTAAAAAGCGATGATGGAGAAGAGTAAATAGAATCCTGCGGAAAGCGAGCCCGGTACGGTGTAAGCGGGCCTGTAAGTTCTATTGAAAATCACTCCGGAGCTGCCAACCGAAAGGCACTAAGCCCGGTAGATTTGGACGGAGTTGTCGCCTGTTATAGCTGACAAAAGGTGTTTGACACCTTATCGAGTGCCTCTTTTTAGAGAGGAATCGGGGTGGTACCGCGGGTTAATTTTTCCCGTCCCTAGTTGGGGGCGGGATTTTTTTTATAAGGAGTTTATATGTTTCAACCGGTTAACAGCAAAGTAGATTTTGCCAAAAAAGAAGAGGATATTCTTGAATTTTGGCGCCAAGAAGATATTTTCAATAAAAGTATCGAAGAGCGCAGTAATTGCCTTCGTTTTGTACTTTACGAAGGGCCGCCGACCGCTAACGGCAACCCCGGGATTCATCATGTCCTTTCGCGTATATTTAAGGATGTTATCCCTCGCTATAAAACGATGAAAGGCTATTATGCCCCGCGTATTGCCGGCTGGGACACGCATGGTTTGCCGGTTGAGCTGGGTGTTGAAAAGGAGCTCGGCTTTACCAACAAATCCGATATTGAAAAATACGGTATCGATAAGTTTAACGCCAAATGCCGTGAAAGCGTCTTCCGTTATTTGGAAGATTGGAATGCAATGACGGAGCGTATCGCCTATTGGTGCGATATGGACCATCCTTATATCACAATGGAAAACGATTATATAGAATCCGGCTGGTGGATTATTAAACAGCTTTGGGATAAAGGCTTAATTTATAAGGGTTATAAAACGGCGGCTCATTGCCCGCGTTGCGGTACTTCGCTTAGTTCTCACGAGGTTGCGCTCGGTTATAAAGAAGATACGGTTGATCCCTCGGTTTATATTAAGTTTCGGGTAATCCCTCAATCCTCCGCCAAAATAAACCCCGAACTTGCCGAAAAACCGCTTTTTCTGATGGCGTGGACGACAACCCCGTGGACTTTACCCAGTAATACCGGCCTGGCGGTTTCGGCGTCTTCCGAATATTCAATCGTTGAGGTTAACGGGGAATATATCATTATGGCAACCGCTCTGTTAAGTTCCGTTATGCCTGATGAAAACCGCGTATTCCAAACCCTAAAGGGTTCAGACCTTATCGGGTTGGAATATAAACCACTTTATAACCCTCACAGTTACGGAATGGAGCGCCTGCGCTTTATAACCCCTAACAGCTCCGAATTGGAGCTGCAGCCCGTTGATGATAATTTAACTTATCGCGTTTGGGGAACCGATTTTGTTTCTATGGAAGACGGAACCGGTATCGTTCATATTGCCCCTGCATTCGGTGAGGTAGACTTCGAAGCCGGTATGCAAAACCTGATGGATTTTGTGCAAACGGTTGATTTACAGGGTAAGGTTATCGGTAATTACAGCTTTGCCGGTAAATTTGTTAAAAAGGCCGATCAAATGATTATCCAAGAGTTGGATGAGATGGGTTTACTGTTCCGCAGTTCCACTGTCAGCCACACTTATCCGTTTTGCTGGCGCTGTGATGCGCCCTTGCTCTACTACGTAAAACAGAGTTGGTATATCCGTACCACCGCCGTAAAAGACCGGCTTGTTGAGAATAACGGAATCGTAAATTGGTATCCGGACCATATTAAGGAAGGGCGTTTCGGTGACTGGCTTAAAAACAATGTCGATTGGGCGTTTTCCAGAGAGCGTTATTGGGGAACCCCGTTACCGATTTGGCAATGCGATTCCTGCGGGCAGTTGGAATGCATCGGCGGCTTGCAAGAATTAAACAATAAAAAGGGCTTTTCGGGTTTTTCCGAACCGGTCGATTTGCATCGCCCTTATGTCGATGATTTAACCTTCAATTGTGCCGATTGTACCGGCAAAATGAAACGTTTGCCGGAGGTAATTGACTGCTGGTTTGATTCGGGGGCAATGCCTGTTGCCCAGTATCATTACCCGTTTGAAAACGATACGCTTCTTGCTGACGGCAGATTCCCGGCTGATTATATTTGTGAAGCGGTTGACCAAACACGCGGTTGGTTTTACAGCCTGCACGCTTTATCGACCTTATTATTTGACCGCCCTTGCTATAAAAATGTTATTTGCCTGGGGCATATTTTGGATGCCAAAGGCGAAAAGATGAGTAAAAGCAAAAAGAATGTTGTCGAGTTCTGGCCGATTTTAAATAAATACGGAGCAGATGCGTTGCGCTGGTACCTTTTTACCGCATCTCCTCCCGGTAATGCCCGCCGTTTTTCGGAACAATTGGTTTCAGAGGTTACGCATAAGTTTATGCTTACGCTTTGGAATACCTATTCGTTCTTTGTTCTTTATGCCAATATCGATAAATATAATCCGCTAACCGAAAAAGGCGAAACCGTTCCGTCAACCTTGGATCTTTGGATTATTTCCGAATTAAATAAATTGATTGCGGATGTTGATACCGCTTTTGATACCTATAATCCGACTGAAGCCGGCAGGCGCATCGATGCATTTGTGGAAGATTTATCGAACTGGTATGTCCGCCGCAGCCGCAGGCGTTTCTGGAAGAGCGAAAACGATACTGATAAGCTGTCGGCCTATGCCACTCTGTACGAGTGTTTGGTTACTCTGACCAAATTGATTGCGCCGCTAATGCCGTTTATTGCCGAAGAAATGTATCAGAATTTGGTTCGCTCTGTTGATAAAGAGGCTCCGATAAGCGTTCATCTGGCGGCTTTTCCGATTTCCGATGCAACAAAAATCGATGAAGATTTATCAATTGCAACCAAATTGGCGATTAAGCTATCGAGTTTAGGCAGGGCAGCCCGAAGCAGGGCAAAGTTAAAAGTACGCCAACCGCTGGAGAAGGTACAGGTCAAATTATCGTCAAGCGCTGAAAAAGGCAGCCTCGAAAAAGTAAAAACGCAGGTTATTGATGAACTTAACATAAAAGATGTCGAGGTTATTAGCGATCTTTGCGACCTGGAGGAAAAAGGGTTTATTGTTGAAACCGATTCCGTTTATTCCGTTGTTGTTAACCCTGAGGTTTCTCCGGAACTGCTCAAAGAAGGAATGGCGCGCGAGATTGTTCACCGTCTACAAAACATGAGGAAGGAAGCCGGCTTTGAGATTGCCGACCGTATTCTTTCTTACTATGAGGGTGAAGGGTACGTTGCGGAGGTAATTAACGATTACGCTGATTATATTAAGCACGAGACCCTTTCCGACGATATCAAGCTGGGTGTTCCTACTGAGGGTGTCTGTTCGGCAAGCTGCAAAATAAACGGTTATGAAATGCAACTGGCTGTTGTTAAAGCAAATTAATTTAAAATAAATTTTGATTGCAAATAAAAAAGAGGGGCGAAATTTTCGCCCCTCTTTTACGTTATTGTGTTTTATATCTATCCGACTTTGGGTAACTTTGTTAAGGCTTCTTGCATTTCTTTTTCGGAAAATTCCAAATCCTGGAGCTTGCCTTGCAGATAGGCATCATAAGAGGAAAGGTCGAAGTGTCCGTGGCCGCTGAGACAAATCAGGATATTTTTCGATTCGCCCGATTCTTTGCATTTAACCGCTTCGTCAATCGCAACTCTAATTGCGTGAGTCGATTCGGGTGCACTCAAGATGCCTTCGGTGCGCGCAAACAAAATACCGGCTTCAAAGGTGGATAATTGCGGTACTGCTCTGGCTTCGATAATTCCAAGATTATAAAGATGCGAAACGATAGGAGCCATTCCATGATAGCGCAGACCGCCGGCATGCACGGGCGGAGGCATGAAATTATGCCCTAAAGTGTGCATCTTGAGAAGAGGGGTCAGCCCGGCAACATCACCGTAATCATAAGCAAAGGGTCCCTTGGTAAGGGTTGGGGTTGCCGTCGGCTCAACACAGATTACGCGCATATCCGGTTTGGCGCCGCTCATTTTATCTCTCAGCCAAGGGATAAATAAGCCGGCAAAATTCGAACCGCCGCCGACGCACCCGACGAGAATATCGGGATATTCACCGGCCATCTCCATCTGTTTGATTGTTTCTTCACCAATTATGGTTTGGTGCAGTAAAACATGATTTAAAACGCTGCCAAGGGCATAATGGGTATCATCTCGGGAAACGGCATCTTCAACCGCTTCACTGATAGCCAGCCCGAGGCTGCCGTTGCAATCCGGGTCGATTGCCAGCATATCCCTTCCGGCCTGCGTATCCATGCTGGGGCTAGCAACACAGGTTGCACCGTAGGTTTCCATTAAGATACGGCGGTAAGGTTTGCTGTTATAGCTGACTTTAACCATATAAACCTTACATTCCATATCGAAAAGTTGGCAGGCAATTGAAAGAGCGCTTCCCCATTGACCGGCGCCCGTTTCGGTGCTGATACGTTTAATGCCCTCTTTTTTATTGTAATAAGCCTGAGGGATTGCGGTATTGAGTTTGTGGCTGCCGGCAGGGCTTGTCCCTTCGTATTTGTAGAATATCTTGGCAGGTGTATCCAAGGCTTTTTCTAATTGATAAGCCCTGTGCAGGGTGGTTGGCCTGTAGGTAAGCAGAATTTCTTGAACTTCCTCCGGAATTTCAATATAACGTTCCGGGCTGAATTCCTGCATAATCAGCTCCATCGGAAATAGGGGCGCTAAGTCCTCCGGTGTTATCGGTTTACCGGTAACGGGGTGTAAGTCAATCGCTAACGGCTCGGGTAAATCCGGCAAAATGTTGTACCATTTTGTGGGCATATCCTTTTGGTCCAGAAAAAACATTGTTCTTTTCATTTTAGTCTCCCTTCCTTTTATAAATTTTTATTTTTAATTGCTTGAATTCGCTTAATAACAAAAAACCCCTTCAACCTCAAACGGCTGAAGGGGCATAAGGTCTACCTACGCGGTGCCACCCTTCTTAGTCCGCAATAAAACGGACCATCTTAATTCAGATACATAAGAATATCTTCGGATTTGATAACGCTTCCTCTGCGGTAAAGCCTACTTGTAACATCTTTCGGCTTACGGCTCCCAGGCCCATTCGGCTTCTGCGGCGGCATCGGCTCACACCTTACCCGACTCTCTGTGCCCCGTCTTAAAACTTACTAACCCTGTTCACAGCCTTTGAATATTCAACTGAGGTTTACTATAAAACATTGCTTGTCTGTTTGTCAAGCCCTTGCGAAAGATAAAAAACGGTTCTCCAAAAAAGTATTTAACATTCGTTTTGAAAAGAAATCCGATTCGCTTAATTTATAAAAAATTTGTATTTAAATTTCTTGACACATCAAGAAAGCAAAGGGTAGAATAAGCTGGATTGACGATTGCAGAGGAGGCGTTTTTAATGGTAGAGATGACGGTTGACAGCGTGCGTATCGGTATGATGAACAGAAATATGGAATATCAGTATGTTGTTCTTCTCAAAGAAAAAGCAGCCGAGCGGTTTCTGCCGATTTTTATCGGTCCGGCCGAAGCAAAGGCTATCCTTATAAAGCTTAAGGGAGAAAATGTCCCTCGCCCCTTAACTCACGATTTGTTGCAAACGGTAATGGCAACAACGGGTGTTACGGTTGATTCTATCCTTATAAATGACCTTAAAAGCGATATCTTTTATGCTAAAATCATACTTAATATCGACGGCAGGCAAGAAGAAATCGATTCGCGGCCGAGCGATGCGTTGGCTCTGGCAGTAAGAATGGACACGCCGATATTTGCCGACGAATCCGTTTTGGAAAAGGCCGGAATCCCGCTGGATCAGGACAAAGAAACCGGTGACCCCATTTTGCCGAAAGAAGATTACGGTGAAATTGAAAGCAAGGGCGGCAAAGTAAGCGAAGAAGAAATGAAAAGGCTTTCCGCTTTCCGCGATTTTATTGATAATCTTGATATGGATGATTTCGGGAAGCATAAATCTTAAACTTTGAAAAATAATAATAAGCCTCAAAAAAATGGGGGCTTATTATTTTGTCTTTTTGTATACTGAAGTTATACACAAATGTGTGTATAGGCTTGTGTTAATAACAAGAAATAAACTGTTTTATAGGCTTGACTTAAGGCGTCTTAATTTGATATGCTTTCTGGCAGGTTGACTAAGCCGTGAGGATTAATAAATGGCGTTCAGCCGTACAGTTTATAGGGGCGGGGTGGTACATAGTGCTGGCAATAGCAGGTTGTACACTCGGCGGTCTTTGGCTTGATAACAGATTTGATACCAAGCCAATTTTTATACTAATCGGATTATTCTTAGGGCTTATTTTAGCGTTTTACGGTGTGTATAGGATGGTTTTAGTGCTTATGAAAGACAAGGAGAACGACTAGTGGCAAAAAAGAAAGGCTGTTTGGGTTGCTCTTTTCCAGTTGCTATTATAATTCTTTTGGCTTTATTGGGTATCGGGGTTGTCAGCTTCCTGAGCGGTACGCTCGGTAAAGTATTCTTTGGTGATTTGGGTCTTCCCGCTTGGCTTTCCGTGCCCACTCCGAGTCCGGAAATTCCGGCATCAACACTGTTTCATGTTTTCAATTATCCCGTTACCAACACGACCATAACCGCTTGGTTGTCAATTATTCTTTTGACGGTTGTGTTTTACTTTGGCACCCGCAAACTAAAAATGGTTCCGGGTCGCTTCCAAATGGCGCTTGAATCCGTTATCGGCTATGTCAGCGATTTATGCAACGATGTAGTCGGTGAAAAATACGGGCGCAAGTTCTTTGTATTTGTTACCACTATTTTCCTGTTTGTTATTACCAACGCTTGGATGGGGTTAATTCCCGGTGTAGGGTCTATTATTGTTCATACAGCCGAGGGTGAAGCCGAACTCTTTAGGGCCGCTAACACTGATATTAACCTGCCGTTGGCATTGGCAATCCTCGCGTTCTTTTTTATTGAATATTGGGGTATTAAAATTAACGGTTTCAAATACTTTGGCAGGTTTGCCAATACCCGTAAATTCACATCTTCAACCGGTAAATTACTAAAGGGAGATGTTAAGGCCGGAATCGGCGGTATGCTGCTCGGTTTTATCGATATTTTCATCGGAATTATTGAACTCTTCAGTGAGCTGATGCGCATTGTCAGTTTTACCTTCCGACTTTTTGGCAATATGATCGGCGGTGAGATACTGCTTCTTATGATGTTATCGCTCGCGCCTTTCCTGTTGGCGATTCCTTTTTACGGATTGGAAGTCCTTGTCGGCTTTATCCAGGCGCTTGTTTTCTCAAGCCTGACATTGGTGTTCACTCAAATGGCTATTACACCCTCGCATCAAGAGGATTAATATAAAAAGACTTAAAAAGAGTAAAATTTTTTGGAGGCATTAATATGGAAGTAGAAGCATTGAAATTATTAGGCGCAGGTTTATGTATGGGCTTGGGTGCTATCGGTCCCGGAATCGGTATCGGTGTACTTGGCGCCGGAGCTGTTCAGGCGATTGCCAGGAATCCTGAAGCCAGAGGTCAGATTTTTACTAATATGATCTTGGCGCTTGCTCTTTCCGAAGCGTGTGCTATTTATGCTCTGGTAATTACTATTTTACTTCTGTTTGTTGTTTAGTCGCGAAGTATAGAGGAGGATCCTTTTGGAAGGATTAGGAATCAATTTACCATTATTAATAACACAAATATTTAACTTCGGGCTCCTTTTAGTCCTGTTGTATATATTTGCCTATAAACCGATTATGAATATGCTTGACCAGCGTTCGGCAAAAATTAAGGAAAGCATTGACCAGACGGAGCAAATAAAAGAACAGGCGCAGCTTGCGGAAAAAGAGACGGCAAGGTTAATCGGCGAGGCCAGCAAAGAAGGTCAAAAGATAGTTGAGCAGGCTACGCTCGTTGCCGAAGAAACCAAGCAGAAGGCAAAACAGGATGCAAAAGTTGAAGCCGAAAAGCTGTTAATCAAGGCGAAAGCGGAAATCGAAAGAGAACGCGACGAAGCTATCGGAGAACTTCGCAGTGCTTTTGCCGATTTGGCGATAATTGCCGCCGGTAAAGTAATTGCCGGTTCGTTAAGCGAAGAGCAGCATCGCCAATTGATAGACAAGGTGCTTGAAGAAAGCAGCGTTCTGAATAAAAATTAGTTAAACGGTTTTTGGAGTTAAAGTGGCAAAAAAATTTTCTGCCAGAAGATATGCGCAGGCGCTCTTTGCCGTAGCGCAAGAGAAAAACAGGCTGGATGAAATATCGGTTGAGTTGGAGAATGTTGTTCAACTTAATTTCGATTCTGTTGTTTTCGCTTATTTGAGTAACCCGGTTATCAGTTTCAAAGAAAAAGAAACCTTGCTTGCCGGAAAGTTGCCGAATGTAGAGGAAACAGTTGTTAATCTAATCTATTTATTATTGGCTAACGGCAGAATAGATATGCTTCCTTCTATTATTAACGAATATCAGCAAATGGTTGACGATACCAAGGGTGTTGAGAGGGCCGAGGTTGTTACCGCTGTTCCTCTTACCGATGCCTTGAGAGGAAAAATCGCCGGCCGTTTGGGTGAAATGTTAAATAAGAAAATTGTAATTGAACCGGAAAGCACCGATCCGGGGTTAATCGGTGGGGTTGTCGTCAAGATTGGCGGTAAGTTGCTTGATGGCAGCACGAGGACTGCTTTAAATAATCTGAAAAAAGAAATCAGTTAGTTTGTATAACTACCAAGCTGTACACAGGAGGTGGGTAATTTGGCTAAGGGACAAGAAATAGTTTCAATCATCAAGCAACAAATTGAACAATTCGGCACCCAGGTAAATCTGGTTGACGTCGGAACGGTTATTGAGGTCGGCGACGGAATTGCCAGAATTTACGGGTTGGCCGGTGTTAAATACAATGAAATGTTGGAGTTTCCCGGTGATGTAGTCGGTATAGCGCTTAACTTGGAAGAAGACAGCGTTGCCGCTATCCTTTTGGGCGATGCCGATAACATTAAAGAGGGCGACGAAGTTCGTGCCACCGGTAAAATCGCTGAGGTTCCGGTTGGCGAATCCTTAATCGGCAGGGTTGTTGATCCTCTGGGGAGGCCTTTAGACGGTAAGGGTCCCATCAAAACACAAAGTACTCGCCCCCTTGAAAAAGTTGCTGCCAACGTTGTTTCACGTAAGTCGGTTAATACCCCGGTCCAAACCGGTATTAAAGCGATTGACAGTATGATTCCCATTGGCAGGGGGCAGAGAGAGCTTATTATCGGCGACCGTTCAACCGGAAAGACTGCGGTTGCCTTGGATACGATTGTTAACCAAAAAGGCGGCGATTTATATTGTATTTATGTCGCTATCGGACAGAAGGCTGCCAAGGTAGCTCAGATTGTCGCTAACTTAGAGGCACAGGGCGCTATGGAACATACCATTGTTGTCGCTGCCAATGCCTCCGAATCGGTTGCCTTACAATATTTGGCTCCGTTTGCCGGTTGTGCTATCGGCGAAGAGTTTATGGAAAACGGCAAAGATGCCCTGATTGTTTATGACGATCTTTCCCGACACGGATGGGCATATCGCCAGTTATCGCTTTTACTTAGAAGGCCTCCCGGGCGAGAAGCCTATCCCGGAGATGTCTTCTATTTACACAGCCGTTTGTTGGAAAGGGCTGCCAGGCTCAACGATGAGTCAGGCGGCGGTTCTCTTACGGCGCTCCCGATTATTGAAACACAGGCCGGCGACGTTTCGGCTTATATCCCGACCAACGTTATTTCAATTACCGACGGTCAGATTTACCTTGAACCGGATCTCTTTAACGCCGGTATCAGACCGGCCCTTAATATCGGTATTTCGGTATCCCGCGTCGGCAGTGCGGCCCAAACCAAGGCTATGAAGAAAGTGGCTGCCAAGTTGAAATTGGCAATGGCACAATACCGGGAATTGGCCGCTTTTGCTCAGTTTGGTACCTCGGAGCTTGATAGAGCAACCAAATTGCAGATTGACCGGGGCAAGAGAATTGAAGAGGTTTTAAAACAGCTCCAATTCGAACCGATGCCGGTTGAAAAGCAGGTCATTATTCTCTTTGCCGTTATCAACGGTTATATTGATGATTTGCCTGTTGATAGGGTCAAAGAATTCGAAAACAGATTGCTTAGTTCGATGAGTTCAACTCACTCCGAACTGGTTCAGAAATTGGCAAAAGAAAAGAACTTCGATGACAAAATGGAAGAGGAAATGAAAGAAGCGATTGAAGATTTCAAGAAAAGCTTCAAGTATGTCTAGGAGTGTAAATGGCTAACATACGACTGATAAGAAACCGTATAAGGGGCGTAAAAAACATTGCTAAGATTACCAAAGCAATGGAAATGATTGCCGCTTCAAAAATGAGGAAGGCCCAAGAATATGGCTTGGCCGGTCGTCCTTATTCGGAAAAAATTACGCAGGTTATTTCCAACTTGATGGCATTTACTTCCGGGCAGCCCTTGCATCCGTGCTTGGAAAGCAGGGAAGATGTCAAAAAGATTACTATAATTCATATAACACCCGATAGAGGCCTTGCCGGTGGTTTGGTCGGTAATATTAACCGCGTTACCGGTCGGTTTATTTTAGAAAAAAACACCAAAGTCGGCGTTATTGCCGTTGGGAAAAAGGGCTTGGATTTCTTAAGAAGAACCGGCCGTCAAATCGATGCGGAATTTACGGGTTTAGGAGATTATCCCGATTTGCTTTCGACCTTACCGATTTCTCACATTGTCCTTGACGAATTTCCCGCCGGTAATACGGACGAAGTATACATATCATATACCAAATTCATTAACACAATGTCACAGCAAGCGGTGATGGAGAAGTTGTTGCCCGTTGAGCCGGCTAAAATTCCTCCCACCGAAAATATTCCCTATACCTACGAGCCCGATGAAATTGCTGTTTTGAACGGGCTTATCCCTCGCTTTGTGGAAATGAAGGTATATCACGCAATTTTGGAATCTATCGCCAGCGAGCAATCGGCCAGAATGGTGGCAATGCGTAATGCTACGCAAAATGCCAAGGAATTGGTTCAGGATTTGACGCTGGTTTACAATAAAGCAAGACAAGAAATGATAACTAACGAGTTGCTGGACATTACCGGTGGCACAGCAGCTCTTGAGTAGGAGGAAGTAATGGCAAAAGGAAAAGTTGTCCAAGTTATTGGTTCGGTTGTTGATATTCAATTCCCGCCTGACGAACTGCCCGCACTTTTTAATGCGGTAGAAATCGGCAGCGGCGATGATAAGTTTATCTTGGAAGTCCAGAGTCATCTGGGTAATAACTGGGTGCGATGCCTTTCATTCACCCCGACCGATGGTTTAGCCAGAGGCGTAGAGGCGGTGGATACCGGGAAATCAATTATGGTTCCGGTTGGAGAGGCATGTCTGGGGCGTTTGTTTGACGTTACCGGCGCGGCTTTAGACGGCCGCGGAGAAGTTAAAAGTGAAGAGAAGTGGAAAATCCATCGCAATCCTCCTTCTTTTGAAGAGCAGGAATCTTCTGTTCAAATGCTTGAAACCGGTATTAAAGTTATTGACCTTATCACTCCTTTTGCCAAGGGCGGTAAAGCCGGCCTGTTAGGCGGTGCCGGTGTCGGTAAAACCGTCGTTATTCAGGAACTGATTCGTAATATTGCTACCGAGCACGGCGGTTATTCCGTGTTCGCCGGAGTTGGAGAGCGTTCCAGAGAGGGTAATGACCTCTGGAAAGAAATGGAAGAATCCGGTGTTTTGGCTAAAACCGTTATGGTCTTCGGTCAGATGAACGAGTTGCCTGCGGTGCGTTTACGCGTGGCTCTGACCGGTCTTACAATGGCCGAGTATTTCCGTGATGTCCAAAAGCAAGATGTGTTAATGTTTATTGATAATATTTATCGTTACACACTGGCCGGTATGGAAGTTTCCGCTTTGCTTGGTCGTATGCCTTCGGCGGTTGGTTATCAGCCCACGCTGGCGACTGAGATGGGTATGCTTCAAGACAGAATTACATCCACCAAGCAGGGTTCAATTACTTCATTCCAAGCTATTTATGTTCCCGCCGATGACTATACCGATCCCGGTGTTGTGGCAACTTTTGGTCACCTTGATTCGGTTATTGCTCTGGAAAGATCTTTGGCTGAACAGGCGCTTTATCCGGCGGTTGATCCTCTGGCATCGAACTCGAGGATTTTGGCTCCGGAAAATGTCGGTGAAGAACATTATTTTGTTGCCCGTGAGGTTCAAAGGATTCTGCAAAGATATAAAGACTTGCAAGATGTAATAGCCATTCTCGGTATGGAAGAATTAGGCGAAGACGATAAACTTATTGTTTACCGTGCCCGTAAGATTCAGAGGTTCTTAACTCAACCATTCTTTGTCGGTGAAGTATTTACCGGACGTCCCGGAAAATATGTACCGATTGCCGAAACTATCAGAGGCTTTAGAGAAATTCTTGACGGTAAACACGATGATTTACCGGAGCAGGCTTTCTATATGGCCGGTACTATTGATGACGTTTTGGAAGCTGCCGAAGCATTGAGAGCGGAATAAGCGAGGGCTTAATATGAGTACAATTAAATTGGATATCGTAACGGCTGAGCGGTCGGTTTATTCCGATGATGTGGATATCGTTATTGCCCCCGGAATTGAGGGCGAACTCGGTATCCTCCCCAATCATGCGCCGATAATGACTATGCTCCAACCGGGTGAGCTGGTTGCCCGCAAAGGCAACGAAGAGTATTCGCTTGCTATCTCCGGCGGCTTTTTGGAAGTCCGCCCCGAGGGTGTAATTGTTTTAGCCGATTCCGCCGAAAGGGCAGAAGAGATTGATATTGCCAGAGCCGAAGAAGCTAAGGCACGCGCCGAAAAATTGATGTCTGAGAAATATGCCTCAGGCGAAGATATCGGTGCCTCGGAAGCCGCTTTACGCCGCTCTTTGGTCAGACTTAAGGTTGCCGAAAGGCGTAAGAAAAAGACCCCGCGTTATTAAATCGTTCTAATTACAGATTAAAAAAAGGATGGGTTTTATCCCATCCTTTTTCATTTCTTCTTTTACCGCTAAGACACAACAAACCGTACAAATCGCCTTGTGATTTGCCGTAGTTCGGAATTTATTTATCTGTTAACGGATGTAAACTAGATTATATCAAGAGTGGCGCGAGTTCCGGCTTTGGCGGCTTTCACTCTGATTAAAGTCCTGATTGCTTGGGCAATTCTGCCTTGTTTACCGATTATTCTGCCTTTATCTTCATCGGCAACCTGTAACTTGAGGGTGATTCCCTCTTCTCCGTCTTCTTCAGTCACAACCACAGCATCCGGTGAGTTTACAAGAGACTTTGCTATGTATTCTACCAGTTCTTTCATGATTTCTCCTTTGTCGCCTTAAACTTATCTAAAATTCCTGCTTTTTTAAGCAGGCGACTAACGGTAACCGTGGGCTGGGCGCCCTGACCGAGCCATTTTAGGGCTTCCTGTTCGTCGATATTTACCGTCTCAGGGTCAGTCATAGGGTTATACTGCCCGATAATTGCGATAAAATCTCCGTCCCTGGGTGAACGCGAATCGGCAACAACGACACGATACGCCGGTTTTTTAATAGAGCCAACACGTCTTAATCTGATTTTTACCATATTTTACAGTTCTTTCCTACCTTACTTTCGTGTATTATGCAACAAAATATACGTACATGTCAACAGTATTGAAATGTTGCGTCTCTAAATCATACCTGCTTTCGGCCTAAAATTCAATCATAACAATACCGATTTTTAAGTAAATACTTGAGAGCGCTTAAAATCAAAAACCAGCTTTGCCCCGTATGAAGCCTCGGATATCTTCGTCTAGCCGCTCTTACAGCGTTTGAGGGCTTACGGTGTTATCCTAAATCTTCCTTGAGCCTCTCTTTTTAAATAATGACTTGTAATAAAAGAGGCTAATAAATTAAACTAATTAAACCGATAGAATTTTTTAAGGAGTATTATGAGCGAGCTATCGAATAAATTGGAAGATTTTAAACAAAGAATTTCATCAGCATTGGTGCGTCTTTGACGTCCCTGCCAAAGAAAAACAGATTGCCGAGATAGAAGAGCAGATTTTAGCGGAAGATTTTTGGCAGGACTCCGCAAAAGCTCAAGAGGTTATGCGCTTTTTGTCCGATCTTAAAAAAACGGTTGAACAATGGCGCGGTTTGGAGTGCAAAGTATTTGACATAACCGAACTGGCGGAGCTTGTTGCCGATGATAATGAACCTTCTTTAGACCGCGAAATCAATAAAGAAATCGATTCCATAGAATCTCAGATTGAAGAACTGGAATTTAGGTTATCTTTTAGCGGCGGTTATGATAAGAACAAAGCCATAATTTCAATTTATGCCGGTGCCGGCGGTGTTGAATCCCAGGATTGGGCCGAGATGCTTTTACGAATGTATCTGCGTTGGGCCGAAAATAAAAAGTACAATGCCGAGGTGCTCGATATTTCCTACGGCGAAGAGGCCGGTATTAAAACCGTTATACTTTCGGTGGCGCAGGAATTTGCTTTCGGGTATTTAAAATCGGAGCACGGGGTGCATCGGCTTGTGCGCCTTTCTCCGTTTGATGCCGATCATGCCCGCCATACTTCGTTTGCCTTGGTTGAGGTAATGCCCGAAGCGGAAGGGGATGTTGATATCAATATTATCCCCGACGACTTAAAAATCGAAACTTTTAGAGCCAGTGGTCCCGGAGGGCAAAACGTGCAAAAAACCAGCAGTGCGGTTAGGATTACTCATATCCCGAGCGGTACGGTGGTTAGCTGTCAAAGCGAGCGTTCTCAGCACCAAAACAAAGAGTCGGCAATGAAGATTTTACTTTCCAGGCTCCTCAAACAAGAGCTTGAAAAACGTGCCTTGGAAAGGGCAAAGCTAAAAGGGGAACGTATCGTTGCCGGTTGGAGCAATCAAATCAGAAGTTATGTTTTACATCCCTATAAAATGGTTAAAGATCACCGCACCGATTACCAAACGGGTGATCCGGACGCGGTCTTGGAAGGTGATTTGGACGGGTTTATTAACGCCTATTTAAGGTCCGGGCTCGGAGATGACAATGATTAAAAAAGCGGCAATTGTTCTGCTTTCGCTAATACTGATGACAGTCTCCTGTAATCCGTTTCTTGCGCAAAGCAGTTCGTTAAATGCCGTTAAACTCAACGATTCGATAGCGGTTTCTTTCCCCGATTCAATTCGGTTTAATCTTGGTATTGAAACCGATATCGCAATCAAAGATGTCAGGCTCCATTTTTTTGTCGAAAGAGCAAATTTCAGTGAAGTTACCCAAGAAATTATTCTGTACGTCAATCCATTACCTCAACGATATTACGAGTTTAGTTGGGAATGGGATATGCGCACCACCGGTACAATGCCATCCGGCACGGTTATCCGATATTGGTGGTCAGTTATCGATATTAGTGACAACCTGTATTTAACCGAAATAACCCCGTTTAGTTTTAACGATGGAAATTACAACTGGCAAAATTTAAACGAAAATAATGTTTCTTTATATTGGTATCAAGGCAGTACAAAATTTGCCGCCGAGTTAATGGAAACATGCCAGGATACCCTTTTAAGGTTAGGGGAGAGTACGGGTTCCTACCTTGAATTCCCGATTCGTATCTATATCTACTCAAGTTCTTCGGCATTAAGAAAAGCGATGCTTTTTGCCAAGGAATGGACAGGCGGTGTGGCTTACCCCGCTTACGGAGTGATTGCCATCGGAATTTCAACAACCTCTGTTGAATGGGGTAAAAGGGCGCTGGCGCATGAAATAGCGCATTTGGTTACCCATCAAATGACTTCAAATCCTTATAACAGCATTCCGATTTGGTTAAACGAAGGGATATCGATGTATGCCGAGGGTGATTTGGAATCGGAATACGAATATTTCTTAAAGTCGGCGGTTACCGATGGAACATTGCTGTCGGTACAGAGTTTGTGCAGCCCGTTTTCTGCTGCTCCCGAACTTGGCTATTTGTCGTATGCCGAAAGCTACAGCCTGGTTGCTTTCTTAATTGAAGAGTACGGTCAAGCCAAAATCCACGAGCTGTTGAGGGTATTCAAAAACGGGTCAACTTACGATAACGCCTTTTTAGAGGTTTACGGGTTTGATTTGAAAACCTTAAACACCAAGTGGCATTCGTATATTAGCGGAGTATACGCTAATTAGCGGCAGATGATTATGAAAAAGAGATTATCTTTAATCGGTTCAATTATATTTGCTTTTGTTTTACTGTTTAGCACAATTCCGGCGGCTTGTAATTGTGAATGGATAGAAACAACTCCTGTTTCGGGGGATGTTCTGAATCTCTACGGCGATAATCCCTATACCCTCGACCCGGCGCTGGCCGGTGATTCCGTTTCCGTAAATTACATTCTCCAGATTTTTAGCGGGCTTGTCACTTTTAACGATAATCTTGAGGTTGTGCCTGATATTGCCGAAAACTGGGAAATAAGCGATGACAATTTAAAATACACCTTTTACTTAAAAAAGGATGTTTATTTTCATAACGGAGAAAACGTAACCGCCCGGGATTTCAAATATTCCTGGGAACGTGCGTGCAATCCTTTAACGGGCTCACAAACGGCATCGATGTATTTGGGTGATATCCTTGGGGCAACCGATTTTATTTTGGGGCGCACAAACTCAATTAACGGCGTTGAAGTAATTAACGATTATACGCTGCAAATAACCTTGGGAAAACCGGTCAATTACTTTTTGGAGAAACTAAGTTATCCGGTTTCCTTTGTCCTCGATCGGAACAATATCTCCGACGGTAAAAATTGGTGGCTAAAACCTAACGGCACCGGACCTTTTCAGCTTTCCTCCTGGAAAGAAGGCAGTGAGCTGGTTCTTAAGCGTAACGATAACTACTACGGGAACGTTGCCAAATTGGATTACGTTGTTTACAAAATAATGGCCGGTATCGAATTCGATATGTATGAAACCGGTGAAATCGATGTCTGTAACGTCGGGCTTAGTAACATTTATCGCGTTACCGATAAGGACGGAGGGTTCTATAATCAATTTTACAGCATTCCCGAATTAAGTTTGATGTATATGTGCTTTAACTGCTCAGTCCCTCCGTTTGACGATAAAAATGTTCGCCGTGCATTCGCAATGGCTATCGATAAACAAAAACTTGTTTCTTTAGTGTTTAACGATACGGTAACCGAGGCTGACGGTATCGTTCCCCTGGGGACGCCCGGTTATAGTGAAAATATTATGCCGTTAGCCTTTGATAAAGAACAGGCTCTGTTACTGATTAACGATTCAATATACGGTGACGTCGCAAATTTACCCGAAATTGTGATTACCTCCGGCGGGTACGGCGGCAGGATATCAACAGTCTTGGAAGCGGTTATTAACGAATGGCAGATAAACCTCGGTGTTACGGTTTCGGTTAGACAACTCGAACCCCAAGTCTTCTTATATTCGCTTGCAGAGGAAAAAGACAACGTCTTTTTATGGGGATGGAGTGCCGACTACCCTCACCCGCAAAATTTCCTTCAAATCCTGTTTTACGGCGGCTCCGAGGGTAATTACGGTCAGTACGTAAGTAACGATGTCGATAATTTGCTTCGGTTGGCGGCGGTCGAACAAGATATCAACCAAAGTCTTAAACTTTACGCTGAAGCGGAGCAAATTTTAATTGATGATGCGGCTTGTATCCCTTTATACTTCGGTAAAAACGATATTTTGGTTAAGCCGTATGTCGGAGGGTATAATTTGAATGCCTTGGGAACGGTGAAATTAAATGAGGTTTATTTAATAAAGTAGATGGCGGAGGGGGTGGGATTCGAACCCACGGTCCTCTTGCGAGAACAACGGTTTTCAAGACCGTCACCATAGACCACTCGGACACCCCTCCCGCTAAAAAACAATATACATTATAGCGGATATGGGCGATAAATTGCTAACATCCTCATTAAGGAGTAATATATTACAGAGGTCGTAAGATGCAGCAATATTACTGGAACGTACAAAAGAAAATACTGGTGCAGAGAGACATAATTCGCTCACTCCTTAAAGACCCTAAAGTGATTGGGGATTATTACGAAGCGATTATTATGGAGGCCGTCAGAGAAAGTATATCGCATTACTTTTCGGCAAAACGAGGGGTTATCCTTTCGGCAGACGGACAAAGCACCCGCGAATGCGATATCATTGTTTACAGTTCCGCCGAATACGGCCCTCTCTTTCTTTCCGGTGATATCGTTGTGGTTAACCCCGAAGCCGTCCGATGTGTAATCCAGGTTAAGGGTACGCTAAACAAAGATAATCTCAACGAGGCAATCAAGAATCTGCAATCCGTTGATAAACTAAGACCCGGTATTTGGAAATTGATACTCGGTTACAGCACTAAAATGCTTTATAACGACATTATGAAGGTTTGTGCCGATTCGCGTTCCGTAAACGGTGTTTTTGTTCTCGCCAGCACCAACAAGGACGAAACGGAAGATATCACAATGCAAATGCAGAATTTTGTTGAGCTTTTGAAACTGATTGCCGCGCCTACGATGTATCAAACCAAGGATGCGGGTGATTATGTTGCCATCAAACCGTCAGGTGAGGGCCGGATTGAAGGGGTTCCCTTCCCTGACTGATGTGATTGCATTAAACATAATTTTGTAAATTATTCTTGCGGATTATCTGCGTTTTCGGGTTTTGATTCTTCCGCGCTATCTGATTCTTCTTCCGCCCCGGATTTATCCTCGGCTTCGTCTGTTGCGGCTTCATCGGCGTTTTCCGGTTTGGTTCCGTCGTCTTCAAAGACATATTCAAAATCGGGGTCAGTGGCTTCGTAATAGTCCAACTGGGCGTCCAGAGTCTTTTTTACTTGGTCATCTTTATCAACTTCATCGTTGAATTCTTTGTCGTCGATTAACGCCGTTAGGTAAAGGTATCCGCCCTCAAGCAAACTGTTAACCACAAAGGGCATGCAGAGTCCGTTTAAGTTTAGTTCATTAAACTTGTCGTAATAGAAGGGCAAGTATTCAAAAGCTTCCGGTATCATCAGAATCAGTTCTTGGTTTATACTGTCCGGATTATCGGGGTCGCAATATTCGGGCGGAGAAACGGCAACCTGGCTTGAACAAACAAGGGGGCGTATTCCGTAAATCATACAGGCGTTATCTTTCAAAAACGGGCACGGGATTTTCAGTTTGGCATAACGCGCACCCAGTTCTTCCAAATCGCGGCTTTTCTCCGAATCAAATTCGGATTCCCATAAAGCATTGTAGGCTTTTTGAAAATCATCGATTATGCTTTTGTTTTCCCCTAATGCTTTTTCCCATTTTTTGTAATTATTAATGAAATTAACTAATTTGCGTTCGTGATTGTAAAGGTAATAAACAATCGCTTCGCATTCTTGCAGAGAGGCGGGGATATATTGCGAGCAGCACATAGAGCAGCCCTTATGGCAGGATATTGTCCTTTCGCTGTTTTGAACCTCTTCGATTTGTTGTTTGTAGATAAAATCATTCAAACTTTTTAACTGTTTTTCCTGGTTTTTGGCGAACTCTTCCCTTTTTTTGCCGAGTTCTCCGACATAAGCGATTTCCCGGTTCAAGCGATAAGGATCAAAGGTTTTTTCGTTAAATTGTAATCCCGCGGTTACCGGTTTTTGGTTGTAACAACAGTTTTTGTATTTCTTGCCGCTGCCGCAAGCACATAATTCGTTTCTGCCAATATTTTTTTTGGGTTCCATTATGCCTCTCTTTTCATAAAATATCCCCTTGGGAAACTCAGATTATTTTATTGTTTTAACACCCATATAGGGTTGTAATATTTCGGGAACGGCAATACTGCCATCGGCTTGCTGATAGTTTTCCATAACCGCGATGACCACTCTCGGGAGCGCCAGCCCCGAACCGTTTAAAGTATGGACATACTGCGGCTTGCTATCGGCAGAAGGGCGGTATCTGATGTTGGCCCTGCGTGCCTGAAAATCACCGCAATTGGAGCATGAACTTACCTCAAGCCATTCCTGGCAACCGGGCGCCCACATTTCGATATCGTACGTTTTAGTCGAAGCAAAACTGATATCGGCGGTACATAATTTCTTGATTCGGTACGGGATATCGAGTTTACGGCAAATATCGACTGCATTATCAACCATTTTTTTAAGCTCATCGTTGGAATTTTGCGGTTCGGTAAATTTGTACATTTCCACCTTATCAAACTGATGGCCTCTTTTGATACCGCGGGTGTCTTTGCCCGCCGACATCTTTTCGCGCCTAAAACAGGCGGTATAGGCCACATAGTTGATGGGCAGGGATTCGGCCGCGATGATTTCATCACGGTGCATATTGGTAAGCGGTACCTCTGCTGTGGGTACCAGCCAAAGATCTTCTTCGATATCACGATAGAGGTTATCGGCAAATTTAGGCAAGTTGCTTGAGCCGACCAAACATTCTTTTTTAACCATATAAGGCAAATAGGCCTCTTGATATCCGTGTTCTTCCGTGTGGAGGTTAAGCATAAAGTTGATTAGCGACCTCTGCAAGCGCGAACCCAATCCTTTAAGGACATAAAAACGGGTGCCGGATAATCTAACGCCTCTTTCGAAATCGATAATCCCGAGCTTTTCGCCCAGTTCCCAATGCGGGGCCGGAGTAAAATCAAATGTACGCATCTCCCCACAGGTTTCTACTATGACGTTATCGTCTTCGCTTTTACCAATCGGAACGGAATCCTGCGGGATATTGGGAACACGCAATAACAGGTCATCAAGCCGCAGATCGATTTCTCTCAGTTCATCATCGATAGTTTTAATCTGATCGCGGATTTCACGGCCCCTTTCCGCTGTTTCGGCGCCGCCCGTTTTTGCTAGGTTTTTACGTTCAAAACGCAGCTCTTCGACAAGCGACATCTTTTGCCTTTTGCTAACATCAAGCTCAAGTATCTCATCTACCGAGGCATTATCGTTTCTTAAGGCAATTGCCCGACGGACAACATCCGGATTTTCTCTTATAAACTTAGGGTCTAACATATCCTATTCCTTTTCTCGAAGCTGCGGGAAGAGAATTACCTCGCGGATTGATTGCCGGTTGGTAAGAAGCATCACTAAACGGTCAATACCGACTCCCAACCCCCCCGCCGGCGGCATTCCGTAAGCCATCGCCGTCAGGAAATCCTCGTCTATAACTTCCTGTTCTCCGTCTTTGTTGCGGCTTCTCTGTTGGTCAACAAACCTTTCTCTTTGGTCAATCGGGTCGTTAATCTCGGAAAAGGCGTTTGCCAGTTCCATTCCGCATACGTATGCTTCGAACCTCTCTACTATATTATCATAACCCGGTTTCTTTTTGGCAAGGGGCGACATATCCAACGGATAGTCGTATAAAATTGTCGGTTGTACCAAATGGGGCTCGACATATGTGCCCAAAAGCTCATCAATTAAACGGCCGCGGTCTTTTGTCGGGTCAACTTCCATGTTTAACCGCAGCATTTCGTTTCTTAACGATTCAACGTCCGGAAACTGCAAGTAATCAATTCCGCTGTATTTAATAACCGTTTCGCGTAAGTCCAGCCTTTGCCAGGGCGGGGTAAAATCAATTACGTTATCGCCGAAATTAAACTTAAAGCTGCCGGATATCTCTTTAATAACAAAAGAAACCATATTTTCCAGAGTGTTCATTACGTTTTCGTAATCGGCATAGGCCTCATAACATTCAAGCATTGTAAATTCGGGGTTGTGCCTGACCGAAAGCCCCTCATTGCGGAAAATCCGGCCCACTTCGTAAACTTTATCAAAGCCGCCGATAATCAGCCTCTTTAAATGCAGCTCAAGCGCAATGCGCAAGAAGAAATCACAATCAAGCGAATGATGATGGGTTACAAAAGGTCTGGCGAGGGCTCCGCCGGCAGAAGGTTGCAATACCGGTGTTTCCACCTCCAAAAAACCGTTTTCGTTAAGATATTTCCTCACTGCTGCAATTATGCGGCTGCGCATTTCAAAGGTTTCTTTAACTTCGGGGTTGCTGATAAGATCCAGATATCTTTGGCGATGCCTGGCATCAACATCTTGCAAGCCGTGGTATTTTTCCGGCAGCGGCAACAAGGATTTAGACAAAATATCGAACTTTTCGGCGCTTATTGTCGGTTCTCCGGTTCTTGTACGCAATAAACCGCCTTTAACGCCGATAAAATCGCCTATATCAAGGTCTTTAAAAAGCTCGGCCGACGTTTCATCGGTAAGAAACGCCCCCGTAAAAATCAACTGAATCTTTCCCGAACCGTCTTGAATATCCAAAAATGAGCTCTTGCCCATCTTGCGGATTGCCATTACACGCCCGGCAATACTGATGGTTTCGGGTTCGGTTATCCCCGCCTGTTCGTTTTTCTCCAAAAGCGCCCGAGCTTCTTTGGCGGTGTGGGTGCGCCCGTACTTTTTGGGATACGGGTTAATCCCGCGACTGCGCATTCTTTCCAGTTTGTCTAATCTTTGTTGTGTTAAATCATCTAATCTCGAAGCCATAATGATCCTTTTAAAAACTAATTTGATGGCGGCTTTTAATGTTAAACCGCCAAACTTATTCTAGACATTATATTTTATCGGTCGGTTATAGTAAAGCTGCCGGGTTAAAACGGGCATCTCTTTAGCGTTTCCAGCCATGCAACCGATTTAACGTCTTTTTCCAGCAAAAATCTTATGTATGAACGTATTAGCCTTTCAAGCTCTAAACTGAGCTCTTTAGGCATTTTAATGCGTCTGATGGTATTGTAATTGCCGTCTTGCAAGAGCCGAAAGACCTTTAATCCGTTAATTGAAATCGGGTAACCGAAAAGGTCGTTCTTGGCACAGGTCGGGCAATGGGTTCCACCGGCACCGGGGCAAAAATGGTTAACTACCGGTTTGAGTTGTACGTGGCATGTTACGCATTGTTTGAGCTGGGGGCGATACCCCATATGCTCCAGCAATTGCACCTCAAAATAACGCAGAACCATTTCGCGGTTCTTTTCAACGGATAGCTTGTGCAGCGCATCCAGAAACGTATAAAAAAGGGCCGAGTCCTCAATCCCTTCTCCCGTAAATTGGTTCATTAAATCCGTAATATAAAGAGCATACGAGCTTAATTCAAGGTCGTTTTTGAGGTCAAAGAAACCGTTAATGGTTTGGCTGCCGGTCACCGTCGCCAAATTCCTGCCCCTTGCAAAAGAAACCATACTGTGTGTCAGGAGTTCAAGATGTCCGGACATTTTGCTTTTCGGTTGGCGGACTCCTTTTGCCACCGCTTGTATCTTGCCGTGGCGCAGGGTGTAAAAAGTCAGGATTAGGTCGGCTTCTCTCAGCTTGGTCTTTTTAAGCACAATTGCTTCGCTTTTAAAATTTCTCGGTTCTGTCATTTCACTTCTAAATGGTCGCGGGTGTAATAATTGCCGGCGCTAATTTTAGAGCAATCTTTTGCCGACGGGGACGTCTTCATCGGGTTGGATTAAAACAACATCCGTGTCGCTTAAAACTACCCCCAACACCAGCACTTCCGATTTGAAATCGGCGATTTGTTTCGGCGGGAAGTTTACTACCGCGAGAACCAGCCTGTCTTTTAAATCTTCTTTGCGGTAGCGGGCGGTAATCTGTGCGCTGGATTGTTTTTGCCCGAACTCACCAAAATCAATCCAAAGTTTGTAGGCAGGTTTGCGGGCATTGGGAAAATCCTCGGCCTTTAAAATCCTGCCTACTCGAATATCAACTTTTTCAAAATCCCCGTAACTGATCGATTGCATTTTAAAATTGCCTTTATTTCAGCTCTTGCCTGCCTTCAAGCGCACGGGTTAAGGTCACGTCATCGGCATATTCAAGCTCTGTGCCAAACGGTAACCCCCTCGCCAGGCGGGTAACCTTAATCCCCAGCGGGGTTATAATTTTATTAAGGTACATCGCTGTTTGCTCGCCCTCAAGTGTCGGGTTGGTGGCAAGGATAATCTCCGTTATCTCACAATCTTTAAGACGGTCGGTCAGCTCTTCGATTCTGATATCGCCTAGCCCGATTCCATCGGTTGGCGATATGGCGCCATGGAGCACATGATAAAGCCCCTTATAAACCCCCGAATGCTCAAGCGCCAATATATCCTGCGGTTGTTCCACAACGCATATGCAGGTCTTATCGCGCTTTTCGTTCCGGCAAATAGGGCAGAGCGCAGAATCGGCAATATTAAAACAATCTGCGCAGAGGCGTGTGCCGCTTTTTAACGACGCAATCGCATCCGCCAGAGATTCCGCCTGTTCCTTCTGAGCACGCAATAAGTAATAGGTTAGCCGTTGCGCGCTCTTCGGCCCGATACCGGGCAGTTTGGCAAGCTCGTGCATCAACCGGTTGACGGGGTCGGCTGTATTAGACGGGTTTACTTCCAAATCACTTTCCTTTAATCGGTTAATCCGGGGACTTTCATTCCGCCGGTTAATTTTTTCAGTTTCTCATCAGCCATTTCCTTGGATTTTTCCAAGGCTTCCGAGACTGCCTTAAATACCAGTTTCTCAAGGTCGGATGCTTTGCCTTTTTCAACAACCTCGGGATCAATTTTAATCGATAATACCTTTTGTTTGCCGTTAGCAACAACTTTAACCGCACCGTTTCCAGATTCGGCTTCAACCTTCATTTTCTCGAGTTCTTTTTGTGCTTTTTCCAGGCTGCTTTTCAGCTGCATTGCCTGTTTGACCATGTTAAAGTTCATTTTTCCTCCACTTCGACTATTTGACCGCCCATTTTTTGTAATTCCTGGACCAGATAATTTTCTTCGGGCTCGTGAATACATTGAATCTCACAGGTATGTCCAAGGAAATTACCGATTATTTTGGCGGCATCTTTATTATGCTCGGGTTGTTCTATTTTATCTTTATGAATGGAATGCTTAAAAGAAAGGATAACGGTATTACCCTCAAACGCAACCGCTCTTACCCCGGCGCTTCTTAAAATTGCCAGCGCCGAACTTCTTTTCATGTTATCGGGAGCGTTCTCGATGACGTTTTTCCAATTATTGTTTAAGAATTCCGTTTTGTTATCGTATTCTTGTCTGTTGTCGGATTTTGCCTCGGCTTCAGGGGCTGCCTCGGGCTTTACCTCCGGCTTTACCTCCGGTTTGATTTCTTTGACCTCTTCGGCAGGCTTTGTTTCGGGCACATCTTTAACAACCTGTTTCTTTTTCTCGGCAACCGCCGATGCCGGTGTGCTTACCGGCTGATAAACGGAAGCCTTGGGCTGTTTTTCTTCCGGTTTGGATTCCGCAAGTGCGCAATCAACCATTGCCAGTTCCAACGGCAGGGTGGAATAGCTGTCGAGGCTAAGTTCAAGTTTTCCGAAGATTTTAATTGCATTTAAGGCATGCTCAACCGTTGTTTTCTGAGCCAATTCGTTAAGCAAAACCATTTCCTCTTGGGTAAAATCGAGGTCGTTTTTGTAGCCGGTTTTTAAAAGCAATAAGCCTCTAAGGTAGGCGATAAGCTCTCTGTTAAGCTGTTTTAAATCGAAACCTTCGTTTTTTAAGGCGTTGATGGTTTGAATCCCCTCGTTGATATTTGCATTAATGATATGGGTTAGCAGTTCTTGGACTTGCTCGTTTGCGGTAATCCCCAGCATATCTCGTACTTGGTGCAGGGTGATATCCTCTCCGTAAGATGTGTAGAGTTGTTCCAACAGGTTTTCGGCATCTCTGAGGCTGCCGGAAGCATTCTTGGAAAGTAAATTGAGCGCTTCCGTTTCGATTTTAATCCCCTCACTGTCGCATATTTGCTTTAATTTGCCGGCAACATCTTTCTGGGTTATCCGGCGGAAATCAAAGCGCTGGCATCTTGACATAATCGTAGGAAGAATCTTATGCGCCTCGGTAGTTGCCAAAATAAAGATTACATAGGGCGGAGGCTCTTCCAGCGTTTTTAACAAGGCATTCGAGGCGTCTTTGGTAAGCATATGAAACTCATCGACAATATAAACCTTGAATTTGGCTTCCGCGGGTACATAATTAGCGCATTCGCGCAGGCCCCGGATATCGTCAATGCCTCTGTTACTTGCGGCATCGATTTCGATTACATCGACCGCTCTGCCTTCGGTTATGGCGGTGCACATCTCGCAAGTATTGCACGGCTCACCCTTACCGTTAACGGTGCAGTTTACCGCTTTGGCAAGGATTCTCCCCGTACTGGTTTTACCGGTGCCTCTGGGCCCGCAAAAAAGATAGGCATGCGACACATTGCCGAGGCTTAGGGCATTTAAAAGCGTTTTTGTAACGTGCTCTTGCCCGGCAACATCTGCCAACTTTTGGGGACGCCATTTTCGGTAAAAGACTTGCTGTTCCATAATTTTGTCCCTTTATTATACCCCATACGGATATTATTTCCCAAAGAAATTTTGCCTTATTTTCGAATCCGGCATCTATTTTACGTATCCGAATTTTTGCGATATTGTCAGGAGCACTTTTGCGTGATAAGATTTCTTTGAAACGAAACCTCTTTTTATTTTGTAAAAACAAGATTATTGATATATTGGGCATGTTCCGAACAAAGGGCAAATAGATTAGTGATAAAACAAGTAAAATCCAAACAACGCGTCGCCGACCACGGCGAAGTTTTTACCGCCGAACGCGAAGTTAAGGCAATGTGCGACCTCGTTAAGCAGGAAACGGAACGAATTGACTCCAGATTTTTAGAACCGGCTTGCGGCGACGGGAATTTTTTGGCGGAAGTGATATCGCGTAAGCTTACCGTTGTCAGAAAGAGGTATCGAAAAAGCGTTTACGATTATGAGCGCAATTCCCTTCTTGCTTTAGGCAGTATTTACGGGATTGATATTCTTCAAGATAATGCCGAAGCCTGCCGAAAGAAGCTTTTTGATATATGGAACCGTGAATACAAGAAGGTGTCTAAAAAAGAATATTGCGAAGAAACCCGAAAGGCGGCGGAATATATTCTGAGCCGTAATATTGTCTGCGGTAACGCCCTGACTCTTTGCTGTGTTGATGCCGACGGAAAAGATACAAAAGAATTGATTGTTTTCTCAGAGTGGACTTTTCCGTTCAATGATGCAAGAATACAGCGTAAAGATTATACCTTTGACCAGTTGCTAAACGGGAACGCAACGTCAAAAAAGAAGAACAAAGCTAAAATACAGCCTTCGCTGTTTGAAGACCCTGAGCCGGAGCCGGAAGCGGAGGGTAAATTCTTAAAGCAGTATATTGCTCATTACAAAAAGGTGTTTGAAGATGGCTAATGTAGGATTATTTGAAAATGTGTATAATCCGGATGTGCTCTCCTGCCTTGCGAATCTATCAAGCGACGAAGTATTCACTCCGCCGAACATCGTCAACCAAATGCTTGATATGCTCCCGCCCGAATTATTCCAAAACCCCGATACAACTTTTCTTGATCCGGCTTGCAAAACGGGGGTGTTTCTTCGGGAAATAGCAAAAAGGCTGATAAAAGGCCTTGAACCTCAATTTCCGGATTTGCAAGAGCGCCTGGATCATATTTTTCATAAACAAATTTACGGAATTGCCATTACCGAGCTTACCAGCTTGCTTTCGCGCAGGAGTGTATATTGCTCAAAATACCCAAACAGCGAGTTTTCGGTAATTTTATTTGATGATGCGCAAGGTAATATTCGCTTTAAAAATATTAAACATACATGGAAAAGCGGAAGATGTGTGCATTGTGGTATTTCGAGTGGTACAAAGCTTGGAGATGAAGAGCGAGGGGAAACACTTGAAGCGCACGCTTATGAATGGATTCATACGCAAAAACCTGAGGAGATTTTTAAAATGAAGTTCGATGTGATTATCAGTAATCCGCCGTATCAATTAGAAACTGATGGTGCTGGAAAGCAGGCAAAGCCTATATATCATCATTTTGTGAATCAAGCAAAAAGGCTAACCCCTAATTATTTAGTGATGATTACTCCTTCAAGGTGGTTTGCTGGGGGAATGGGACTTGATGAATATCGTAATGAAATGTTATCAGATAAACATATTAAGAAAATTGTTGATTATTCGCTTTCAACAGATTGCTTCCCTGGCGTTGATATTGCTGGTGGTGTTAGTTATTTTATTTGGGATAAAAACTTTGAAGGAACTTGCACTTACACATATATTGATGGGGAGAGTACTATAACTCAAGAAAGAAAACTTAATGAGTATGAAGTGTTTGTCAGGGACAATAGAGCGATTTCAATTGTTAAAAAAGTACTTAAACATGACGAAAAACCAATGAGCGATTTAATGTCTTCTTTAGGTCCGTTTGGTCTTGGTACTGCGGAAAGAGGGGTGGAGATGCCATCAAAAACGACCCGCATTTTGCTTTCCAGCGCCGGTAGGAGTTATATTGAACGTTCAAAAATTACCACCGGTTCTCAATATATAAATAAGTGGAAGGTTATTATTGGAAAAGCAACATCTGCAGGTGCAGCAACAGCGGACAAGGATGGATTGAGAAAAGTAATAGCTACACTTGATGTTTTAGAACCAGGAGCTGTTTGTACTTTCTCTTATTTTATAGGAGCTGTGTTTGATAGTAAAGAAGAAGCATATAACTGCAAAAAATATTTGAGCTCCAAAATGGCAAGGTTTTTGCTTTTACAAACTTTGTCTTCGATAAATATATCGAAGGATAAGTTCAGATTTGTCCCTGTCCAAGACTTTTCTAAACCGTGGACAGATGAAGAGCTTTATAAAAAATATAATTTAACCGATGAGGAAATTGGTTTTATCGAATCAATGATTAAACCAATGGATTTGGACGGTGATGACGATGGCGGAAGCTAAATTTTTCCCCGAACGCCCTCCGGTTATCCCCACCATTTATGTGTATGAACTCACGGGTGTAACTACACACAAGGGCTATATAAAAATCGGGTATACCGAACGCGATGCACTTACTCGCATCAGGGAACAATTGCGCACCTCCGCAATCCCTTTTACTATTCTCCACCAAGAGAGCGCTATGCGTGAGGATGGTTCGGTTTTTTCCGATAAGGACATTCACCGCATTTTAGAGCGGCGCGGGTTCCAACAGCTTAACGCAACCGAGAGCGATAACGAGTGGTATAATTGCACTTTGGATGACGTCAAAGCGGCCATTATCGAGCTAAAAACAGGCAAAATTTCCGCTAACGGCCGAACAGCCAATTTTCGGATGCGCCCCGAACAACAGGATGCCGTAAAGCGTACCGTTGAATATTTTACCAGAGCGAAATACGATGACCCCGACAGAGCTCCGAAATTCCTTTGGAATGCCAAGATGCGTTTTGGTAAAACTTTTGCTTCCTATCAACTTGCCAAAAAAATGCGTTTTAAACGGGTGTTGGTGCTTACCTTTAAGCCTGCTGTTGAATCCGCATGGCGCGATGATTTATTTTCCCACGTTGATTTTGAGGGTTGGCAGTTTGTTTCCAATAAGGACGCAAATAATAACAACGTTAACCTTGACCATGCTTACACAATGTGCGACAAAAAGAAACCCATAGTTGTTTTCGGCTCTTTCCAGGACTTATTAGGCACTAACGAAAACGGCGGCATAAAAACCAAAAATAAATTTATCCATTCCGATAATTGGGATTTGGTGATTTTTGACGAATATCATTTCGGCGCTTGGCGTGAGAATGCCAAAAACCTTTTTGAAAAGCCTGACGAAGAAAAAGATGCCGATTTTGATATAGAAAAGTATAAGCTGGATGAGGCGGATAACGCTTATAACGAAACGTTTCTGCCGATTACAACCGGGCATTACCTCTTCCTTTCCGGTACTCCTTTCCGCGCCATAAACAGCGGAGAGTTTATCGAAGACCAAATTTTTAATTGGACCTATTCCGATGAACAGCGCGAGAAAAACGATTGGTCCGGCCCCGGAAACCCCTATTTACCGTTGCCAAGAATGGTTATGCTTACTTATCGTGTTCCGGACAGTATTCGTCAAATAGCTTTGCAGGGTGAATTCGATGAGTTTGATTTAAACATTTTCTTTTCTGCTCAAGGCAAGCGAGAAAAGGCAAAGTTTAATTATGAAAACGAGGTTCAGAAATGGCTTGACCTTATTCGCGGTTCTTATCTTCCTTCCAATATTGATGATATGAAACTTGAACGTGATGAACGTCCCCCCATGCCTTTTTCCGATACCCGCCTTTTGAGTGTATTGAATCATACCATCTGGTTTTTGCCGAATGTGGCAGCTTGTCAGGCCATGTATAACCTGATGATGCAGAAACAAAATAGCTATTATAACCAAAAATATAAAATTCTTGTTTGTGCCGGACGCGAAGCCGGTATTGGGCTCGATGCCCTTAATCCGGTGCGGCATGCGATGGGAAACCCATTGGAAACACATACCATCACGCTTACTTGCGGAAAGCTAACCATGGGTGTTACCGTAAAACCGTGGACGGGGATATTTATGCTACGCAACCTAAAAAGCCCCGAAACATATTTTCAGGCCGCTTTTCGAGTTCAATCTCCGTGGGTGGTTAAAGACGAAGAAGGTAAAGATACGATTATCAAAGAGGAGTGCTACCTCTTTGATTTTGCATTAGATCGGGCTCTGCGTCAAATAGCTGATTATTCTTGCCGTTTAAATGTAGGTGAGAATAACCCTGAAAAGAAGGTGGGCGAGTTCATAAAATTCTTGCCGGTACTGGCTTATGACGGTAGCACAATGCGGCATATTGATGCGCAAGATGTTCTTGATCTTGCGTTAGCCGGAACTTCCGCAACACTGCTTGCAAAGCGCTGGGAATCCGCATTGTTGGTTAATGTTGATAACGACACCCTCAAACGCCTGATGGCAAATAAAGAAGCTATTAATGCGCTTATGAAAATTGAAGGATTCCGTAGGTTAAATCAGGATATTCAAACTATTATCAACAAATCAGAATCGGTAAAGCAAGCTAAAAAAGGTATTGAAGAGATGACGCCTAAAGAGAAAAAAGAGCTCTCGAAAGAGGAAAAAGAATTTAAAACACTGCGCAAACAGATTCAAGGCAAACTTATCAAATTTGCTACCCGCATCCCGATTTTTATGTATCTTACCGATTATCGTGAGCGGACACTCCAAGATGTTATCACTCAACTTGAAACGGAATTGTTTAAAAAAGTTACGGGGCTTGATGTCAAGGATTTTGACCTTCTTTGCAGTATCGGTGTATTTAATGCAAGCCTAATGAACGATGCCATTTTTAAGTTTAAACGCTACGAAGATAACAGCCTTTCTTATACCGGTATTGATAAACATGAAGGCAAAGATGTCGGTGGCTGGGATACCATTATTAAACGCGAAGAATATAATAAACTGCTCTTTAATCAGCAGGCAACCATGGGGATTGCAGTTTCGGTTTCTGATGAGATACCCAAAAAGGATGTTACTCGTATTGCCTCTAAGACTGAACCTAAATCGACTGCTCAGGATTATGTTACCGGACAATTCAATATTAAGCCCCCGTCGGCAAAAACGGCTGAACCCCACAATGTTTACGGTATTGCTGCAAAGCCCGAGAAAGAGAAAGAAGAATTTGTTGTGCCGTCGGTTGCCGAAGGTGATGTCGTTAAACATAAAAGCTTCGGTGACGGAACGGTTACCAGAATTGATAAAGCCGCAAAACATATCCGTGTTAAATTCAATGTCGGAGAAAAAACATTCGTTTTTCCGGATGCTTTCAAACAGGGGTATCTAAGTCTGTAACATCAATTCGATTTATCACCAGCTGAATTGGCCTGTTGCTTTCCCAAACAAAAAAAGACTGCACCGCTGGTTTTACCCTTTGGCGCAGCCTTTATTTTTAAGTCTTTGTTTAAAACCCTTACAGCAGGGTTGGGATATCCTTACTGAGTTCGTCAATAGTTTGCAGTTTGGCGGCAACTTCCTGTTGTCGCTGTTTAATAATGGGAACAAGGTCGGTTGAGGCGTTGTAGTAATTTCTAACTTTCTCAACATCGCTTAATTCCGAAAGAATAACGGTAACATTTAAGTTGCTTCCATCCCTTGGATAATCACCGTTGCGGATAATGGCATTGGGAGCCGTATCCCTCATCCAATCGCCCATTTCTTTAATCATATCCATATTGATTTCGCGGGCGGGGGCCGTTATCAAATACATTGCCCTTGAGGCGTCTTTGGGATTGCATCGGGTGGAAATATCACTAAAAGCGGCATCCATTGCTTGAACCGCTTTATGTGTCTGACTGCTCTTATCGCGGAAACTGCCCTTAGAGCCGAAAAGGCTGAAGCGGTCGGGCTTTGATTCCCCGTAACCGATAACGGTCCATCCCAAAAGGGTCTGGATAATATCACCGGCATCAAGTGTCTTCGCTCCAATATTAACCGCCTTCTTTTCTTCACCGGCACAAAGCAGGTTGTAGAACGGGGCGGCAATCAGGGAGTTAATTTTATCGAGGTTATGTTTAAGGGAGAAATCTTTGCGTACGTAGCGCTGGTTATCCACCAAAATAACGGCATCGGCAACCGAATAAACCGATTTAAGACAAACCGCGGTATTGTAAACGGTTCTCTCTTCGTTTTGTTCTTCGTGTTCGAAAGGCAGGACAATCAGAGAATATAAGGGCTTATCCATATAACGTTCTTTGATGTGCTGTGCGATAATGGGGATTGAACCGGAACCGGTACCGCCTGCGGCACTGGCAATTAAAAGGAACCCGTCGGCATCGTAGAAACGTTTGGTTGTTCTTAATGCGTCAACGATTTTATCGGCATCTTCGCGGGCGACTTCGGCGCCAAGTTCATTGATTTTACCGACTCCGTGGCCTCCGGTTTTACGTCCGCCGATTAAGATTCGGTGCTGGTAATCCGCTTTGACCGTTGTTAAGCCGCTTAAATCGGCAGCGTCGGTGTTAACGGCAAAAACGCCCGGCGTGATTTCTATGCCCCTGGTGCTGATTGCCCTTCTGTTCAAACGAGCAAACTCATCGGCAATACGCCCACCTGCTTGCCCGAAACCGATGACTACTAATTTCATGACTCCCCCTCCAAAAAATTACATTTAAACCGTAGCTATTTTACCTATACCTGTTCCGTATTGTCAATATAAACCGACCTGCCTTTAGCTAAAACGGATTTATTATTCTTTGAAATTGAAGATGTCGGACAGGCGTTCGATTAGCGGGTAATCCCTTTCCGCAATGCGTTTCATGTTAACCTGCAACCCGGTTTCCTTCTTAATAAAATCGGTATCGATATTCCCGTCAATAAAACGCGGGTTTTCCATAATCGCTTTATGCAAAATTATATTCGTATCAACGCCGACAATAATGTATTCGTATAATGCGCGCTGCATACGTAAAATGGTTTCCTTGCGGTCTCTGCCGTGAACAATAAGCTTGGATATCATCGGGTGGTAACAATCGGGGATTGTATAGCCGTTATGAACCCCGGAATCGACACGAATGCCTATACCGCCCGGAGAACGGTAGCCCCTTAACTTACCGGGCGAAGGCAAAAAATTCATTATCGGATCTTCCGCGTTGATACGGCATTCAATCGCCCATCCCGTAAGTTTGATATCCTGCTGCTTTACCGATAGCGGCAAGTCCGAAGCGATTCTGATTTGTTCTTTTACAAGGTCAATTCCGGTTACCATTTCCGTTACACCGTGCTCGACTTGTATGCGGGCGTTTACTTCCAAGAAATAATAATTACCTTCGGAAAAGATGAACTCAACGGTTCCGGCGCCGACATATTTGATTTTGCGGGCGAGTTTGACCGCCTGTTTACCGATTTTTTCGCGCATCGACTCGCTAATCGCCATCGACGGGGATTCTTCAATAATTTTGCCGTAGTTTCTTTGAATACTACACTCACGCTCACCGAGATGCACAACGTTACCGAATTTATCGGCCAGAATCTGAAACTCTATGTGGCGCGGATGTTCAAGATATTTTTCGATATAAAGATCAACGTTTCCGAAGCTGGATTGCGCAATCGAAACAGACGTTGCAATCGCATTTTCAAGTTCTTCTTCCGAGTTAATAATTGTCATGCCGATACCGCCGCCGCCGTTTGCCGGTTTGATAATAACGGGGTAGCCGATTTTACGGATAATTTTTTGGATGTTTTCAAGGTCGGCGGTGGGTTCTTCGCTGCCGGCAATAACCGGAATTTTTGCTTTAATGGCTTCCTTACGGGCTGCTACTTTGTTTCCCGTGATTTTCAGAACCGAACTCGAAGGACCGATAAATGTAATGCCGGCTTTTTCGCAGGCTTCGGCAAAATTTGGGTTCTCGGAAAGGAACCCGTAACCGGGGTGAATCCCGTCGGCGTTGCAGTCCCTGGCAACCGATATTATTTTTTCGATATCGAGGTAGCTTTGTGAGGCCGGCGCGGCCCCCAAAAGATACGCTTCATCGGCATATTTGGCAAAAAGAGCGCCCTGGTCGGCTTCGGAATAAACGGCAACCGATTTTATTCCGAGTTCCTTGCAGGCACGCATAATGCGGATCGCAATCTCACCGCGGTTGGCTACTAATATTTTACTAAGCATAACTGGCACCTCTTGCAAAAGACTAAAATAAGTGATTTGTTAAAATTGTGTTTTTGTAATGTCATTATAAAGGTATTTTGGTCGGATATAAAGAAAATATCGAATTTAAAGTTGTTGTTTGCGGAACTTTTTGTTAAGAAATTGAAAAACATCCGTCTCGCTAGTCTGATACGATACGGTTTTTTTAGTCAAAGTTACGACTTTATTTTTTAACCCAAATCGTCGCTAGGATATTGTTTGCGGTAGCGATATTCAATATCGGCATCCATGCTGTAGTTGTAGGAGCTGTCATCTTTGAGCATGGCTGTTCTTTTGCCGACCCAAATTCCTAAAATAACAAGGACAATAAAGCCGCCGATGCCAACAAGTAAATAAGTGAGCCACAGCGGCCAACCGGAACCGACAACAAATGCATCGCTAACCCAAGCGCTTTCGTTCCCGACTCCGTCAACTGCCTTAACCCGCCAATAATAAGGATTATTAACACTGACGGGATCCAGTTTGTTTTCTGCGCTCATCATATAATTATTGCTATCCAGGTTGTCTTGGTTAAAAATAATCTTGGTAAAATTCGAATCGGTCGCGATTTGCAGTTTATAGAAAACCCCGCTCGGGTCGCTTGAGGCGCTCCAACTGAAGACTATCGGCTGAGGGGCTTTATTCTTTTCGATAGGAGCAATCAGCCCAACCGCGGGCGGCGGAACGGTTTCGTAAGCATGGTTAAAGGGGGTGACGGCGCTGCTTATCCCGTCGCTGACTTCAATGTTGTAAACCCCGGCGGTTATATCGGGGAGCGTAAAAGCGGCTTGGAAACTGCCGTTAATATCGGTTGTTACCTTGTTTGCGGCCGTTTTGATAACGGCGTTATTGTATTTAACGGTTATATCTTTATTGATACCGAACCCGTAACCGGATATTTGCACGGTTTCTCCGGCAATTCCGGTTTCAATATCGCTTGCCACAGACGGTGCTATCGTTATTGACACGCTGCCCGCGTTATCAAAACTATCAACAGCTTTAACGGTATGAGCGCCTCCCGTTTTTGCGGGCATATTCAAAATGGCGGTAAAACTGCCGAGGCTATCGGTAAAAATTTCATTTTCGGTTGCGGCTATGTTAATACCGTCAATGCTAAGGGTTATTTTATTTGTTTTACCCGAACTGCTTGCGGCAAATCCGTTTCCCGAAATTACCACGCTATCACCGACAAGAACCGTTGCGTTATCAACTGCAATTGCGGGGATAATATTAAAAGTAACTTCGCTTTTATTGCCGCTTTCATCGGAGGTTTTAAGCAAATACTCTCCAAACGGCGCTCTCGGAATTGTTATTTCCGTGCTAAAAGTCCCCACACTGTTTGTTTTGGCGGTTCCCACATTCTCGTCATTAAAATAAATAACGATATCCGAACGGTCGGCAAAACCATTGCCGCCCACGCTTATTACCGCACCGACTTTACCGGAATCGGTAACAATTTTGATGTTGGAATTAACGGTAAAGTTGATTACGGCTTCGTTTTGGTTGGCATCAACCGCTTTGATTTGATATTGCCCCTGAGCAAGCTCGGGAACACATAAATCCATTGTAAAAGCGCCGTAATTATCGGTTTGGGTTGAAACCAGCCCCAGATTGTTTAAAGAAACGGTTACCTTCACGCCGGGGTCAAAACTGGCGCCGCGAACTGTAATTGTATCACCCACCATTCCGAATGATTTTGTGGTCGCAAGACTTTGTTTAATTACAAGGTTGGTTGTTTTTTTATTCCCCGCATTATCGGTTGCGCTGATAACATAGCTTCCTTTGGTAAGCGTAAGAGGCAGATTGACCGTAACCGAAAACGTTCCGTTAACGTCGGTAACAATGGTTGAGTTTGAAAGTGTTTTTGTGGCGATTTTAAGGTCAATTATTGATGAACCGGCAAACCCGTTTCCGGTTATAGTAATTTGTTCCCCGGCACCGCAGGTTTCACTTGATAATTTTAAGCTCGGAGCCACTGAAAATTGTGCGTAAACCGAGCCGGCGCTGCCGGCACTGTCAACCGCCTTTAAAAGATGTACGGCTTTATTGGCGGGCGGTATCTCAATACTTATAGGTTCCAAAACCCCGTTTCCGTCGGCGGTTGAAGTCGCAATAGCGGTTGTTGAATTATCAATGTAAAAAGAAATTTTACCGGGGCTAAAGCCGTTCCCCTTGACTACTATTCCATCCCCAACCGATGCTTCCACCCCCTCAACGGTTGTATCTTTGTCATTGATATAGATTTTAGGTTTGATGGTAAAATCGTCCGAAAAACCGGCGCCGCTTCCCTCAACGGTAACCGAAACGGTGTATGTCCCGCGGGGTAATACCGGAACTTTAAAATCGAACGCAAAAGAGTGGTTTGTGATTGGGGCGGTTCCCAAATAAATGCCGTTAAAATTAATTACGGCCAGCCCGTTTGTAACGGTTCCGAAAGTGTACGATATTTGAACGGTATCTCCCGGGGCTCCCGAATACTTGGAAAGAGGCAGTTCACCGGCGGCCGAGGCGGATACGGGCGGCAGCACAAAAAGAAATGATGTAACGGTTAATACCGTCAGGCAAGCAATTTTAAAGGCATTTTTTACTTTTCTAAACATTGATATCCCCGCTAATTTCAAAGTCTTTAAACACACGTAATAAAAACGGTACTATAATTATACTAGCACACGATATAAAATTGCCACTAAATCGATCCGTTTTAAATTAAAAAGGAACTTTTTTAAAATTATCGAAAATAGCGTTAATAAAGACCTTTATGGTATTTACAAGGCCGCTAAAACAACATATCATATTCTTAGTAGCTGCAATACTAACTCTATTTCCAGATTGCCGTTTTTTCGGAAATTAATTTTGTCCGTATCAGGCATAAAAATATACCGGGGTTTAAAAATTGAAGAAAGGAGGGAACAAGCGTGGTAGAGAAAGATAAAGAAGAAGGTGCAGAGCGTCAAGAAGCGCCTAAAATAATGATGAAACCGCTTCCGCAAATCTTGGATGAAATGGATGAAAATATCCGGGCGGCAGCGGCGGCAGCCAGAAGGGCCGAAGAGGCTGCCCGTTCGTCCAGAGAAGCGGCAACAGCAGCCACGCAGGCGTCCTTCGAAGCCGGTAAAAGAGCGGAGGAAGCACGTAAGGCCGGCGAAAAGGCGGCCGGTGATGCCACCAAAGCAGCGGCGGAAGCGGCCGCAAAGGCTGAAAAAACAGCCAAAGATGCGATAGCGGCTGCCGAAAGGGCAGCTGCCAGGTCCGAAGAAGCCGATAAAAGTTCCAAACAAGCGGCACAATCGGCAATAATTGCGGCTACCGATGCCGCTAAAAGAGCGGAAGAAGCCGGTGCTTTAGCCAAAAACGATTCCATAGCCGCGGCCAAAATGGCTCAGGAAGCGGCTGCCGAAGCCTCCCAAAAAGCGGAGGAGGCTGCCAAAATCGCTAAAGAATCCCAGGAAGAAGCGGCGCGGGTCTCGGAACTTGCGGCTGTTCAGGCGGCACAAAAGGCCGAAGAAGCGGTTAAAAAGGCTAAGGAAGCCCAGGAGGAAGCTACTAAAGTAGCATCGCTTGCCGCGGGTGATGCGGCACAAAAGGCCGATGAGGCCGTCAGAAGGGCGGAAGAGGCTGCTATTATGGCGAGAGAGGCTTCGGAGGCGGCTATTCAGGCGGCGGCCGAGGCAATTGCCAGAGCCGAAGAGGCAGCCGAAAAAGCGGAAGAAACCGCTAAAAGCGCCCGGTATGCGGCTGAAGAAGCCGTCAGAAAAGCGGAAGAGTTGGATTTAGCCGCAAGGGAGGCTGCAGCCGAAACATTAAACAGGGCTCAAGATGCGGCTGCCAGAGCGGAAGCCGCATCGATTATGGCAAAGGGCGCCGTTGATTCCGCCGTTGAACAGTCAAAACAAATCAATAAGCAGCTTGACAGCAGTATCAAACAGGTTCAGGTTGCACAAGAGGAATTAGAAAAGAATTTATCGGCCGAAACCGCTTCCAAAACCGATGAATCGGGTAAGAAAGCGAAACGAATTGCCCATGCCGGATTCAGATTGGCGGAAGAAATTGAAAGAAAAGCCGAGCTGGCCGATATTGCAGGAGAAGAGGCGCTTGCGGCGGCGGTTAAGGTTTCCGGGCCGCTTGCCGAAAGTGTTGAAAAAGCGGGGCAAGATGCCAAGCAGTCGGCTTTGCTAGCTTTTAAAGCTGCCGAAAAAACCAGAGAGAAAGCCGAACAGGCAGAGCTTTCGGGGGATAATGCGGTTGAAGCGGCGGCAAAGGCCTTGCATACTTTAGTGATGATGGCGGAAAAAGCGGCAAAAGATGCCGGAGAAGCCGCCTTTTTAGCCAATCAGGCATCCGTTAACGTTCAAACTGCAGCCGAAAATGCAATGCGGCTGACCGGTGAAGAAGCGCAAACGAAAATGGCCGAGGCTAAAAAAGCCGCCGAGGAAGCCAAGCAAGCGGCGGAAGCGGCGCTATCGGGTGCCAATAAATCGGCAACCGACGCCAAAGAAGCGGCAGAGGCGGCCATCAAAGCCACCGGCAAGGAAGCCACCGCTAAAATTGAAGAGGCTAAAAGGGCTGCCGAAGAGGCCAAGCAAGCGGCGGAGGCGGCGTTATCGGGTGCCAATAAATCGGCAACCGATGCCAAAGAAGCCGCTGAAGCGGCCATGAAAGCTACCAGTAAGGAAGCTACGGCTAAAATCGAAGAAGCCAAAAAGGCTGCCGAAGAAGCAAGGAAGGCGGCGGAAGAAGCTAAAAGCGCTGCCTTGGCAGCCAGTGCGCGAGCGGAAAAGGCGGCAACCGATGTTAAAGCATCGGCAGAGGAAATTGCCAATCAGGCAAGTATTAAGGCCGAAGAAGCGTTGGAAAAAGCCCAAGAGGCCCTTTTAAGAACCTTAGTGAAAAAGGTTTTATCCTCCAGCGAACTGACTACCATTATTGTCCTTGCCGTACTCGGTTCGATTTTTGCGGCGGTTACAATCAGTTTGGGTTTAATGATGTTAAGTTAACAATGATTATAGGCGTACCCAAAAATGCCTCGTTTCAACGGGGCATTTTTATTTGTCATAATGTTATAGGAAAAGATTTTTTATTGACGATTGGCAAAGATTAATATAGTATATTATTCAATTTATTTTACGCAAGAATTTTTTTAAATCACCGGAATGATTAAAGAGGGATGGTAAAAAGAGCATATGAAAAATAACAAAATTGCCGCAATTGACGTTGGTACAACCAAGATATGCACCGTAATGGCGGAAGTAGGGGAATCCTCTTACCCCACTGTTTTGGGGGTGGGGGTTGTTTCCTCCGACGGTTTGCATAAGGGAATGGTTGTTGATGTTAAAGAAGCCGAGGAATCAATCCGCTTGTCAATCAAAAAGGCCGAACAAGCCGCCGGATACAAGCTGGAATCCGCTTGTGTCGGCATCACCGGTAAACATATCAGTTCCATAAACAATAAAGGGGTTGTTTCCGTAAGAGGTCCTCGTAAAATCGTTTCTCCCGGTGATTTGGAACGTGTTCTTAAAATTGCCAAAGATGTCGAACTGCCGCAGGGGCGGGAGATATTACATATGATCCCTCGTTCTTACGCATTGGACGGTCAATCGGGAATTAACAGCCCGGTCGGAATGTATGCCAACCGTCTTGATGCGGAAACCACAATCGTAACTGCCGCTTCTACTTCCGTTCAAAACCTGGTTAAATGCATTAAAAGTTGCGGGGTTAAAGTCGAAGACGTTATTCTTGAACCTTTAGCCAGCGCCGAAGCGGTCTTAACGGAAGAAGAAAAACAAGACGGAGCGATTCTGATTGATATCGGCGGCGGGACAACCGATGTTGTTGTCTTCCAAAATGGGAGCGCCTATTATGCCTTTGTTTTACCGGTAGCCGGTTTCCATGTTACAAGGGATATTGCGCTTGCAACCGGTATTTCTTTTGAAGCGGCCGAGCAAATCAAAACCAAATACGGGACTGTGATTCCCTTTAACACCACCCCCGATACCAAAGATATAGTTGTCGGCGGCATATCCATTCCCCAAAGTGTACTAACTCAAATTATCGCTTCACGCCTTGAAGAGCTTTTGAAATTGGTTATGCTGGAACTCTCGGAGATTGAATTTCCGAATGTATCTTCCTTAAATGTTGTAATTTGCGGCGGAACCGCCAATATGCACGGGCTTGCGGAACTTGCCGTCAGCACAACCGGATTGCCTTCAAGAATCGGCTATCCGATCAGATTACCCGGGGTCTCGGATGTTTTGGGTAACCCGATGCATGCCTCCGGCGTGGGATTATTGCTTTGGAAGTTGATTAACGACGAAAAACAATCCAGGAATGCCAATTATATCTCAAGAATAATGGGTAAAAATATTTAGATACTGATGCAGGAGATTATTTATGACAAAGTCGATTAATGTTCCCAGCCCGGCAAAAATCAAGGTTGTCGGCATGGGCGGTTCGGGTTGCAATGCGGTTACCAGAATGGTCCAAGAAGGGATTCAGGGCGTAGAGTTTATTGCCATGAATACCGATGCCCAGCACCTTGAATTAACGGAAGCATCCGTTAAAATTCAGTTGGGAACTAAAACAGTACGCGGGCTGGGGGCCGGCGGCGACCATTCCAGAGGGCGCAAAGCTGCCGAAGAATGTATTGATGAAATACAAAACGTTATAAACGGCTCGGATATGGTATTTGTTACCGCCGGTATGGGTGGCGGTACGGGAACAGGTTCGGCACCGGTTATTGCTCAAATCGCCAAGAAAACGGGGGCATTAACCATTGCGGTTGTTACCACTCCCTTTAAATTTGAAGGGCTGCATCGTGCCAAAGTGGCAGATGAAGGTATCCGCAATCTTGTTCCGCATGTCGATACCCTTATTATCGTCCCCAATGAAAAAGTGCTTGACCTCTGCGATAAAAGAACAAGTATTGCCAACGCCTTTAGAATGGCCGATGAAGTATTGCACCAAGGTGTGCAATCGATTGCCGAGGTAATTACCGTTCCCGGTTTTATTAATCTTGACTTTGCCGATGTCAGGGCAATCATGCAGGATGCCGGACATGCCTGGATGTCTATTGGCTGGGGGGACGGGCCGAATCGTGCCGTTGACGCCGCCAAGCAGGCCTTGACCAGTCCTCTTCTGGATACATCGGTTTACGGCGCCAAAAAAGTTATGTTTAATGTTGTCGGCGGGGGCGATTTGACCCTCTTTGAAGTAAACGATGCTGCCGAAACAATCAAAAAGGCGGTTGCCCCGGATGCAAAAGTTATCTTTGGTGTAATGGTCGATCCCGCATTGGAAAGCAAGGTTCGCCTGACATTAATCGCCACCGGTTTTGCAACCAAAGAGGAATCGGAAGAACAAGAGAAACAACTGGATGCCGCAAAACAAGAAGATGTCAGACGCCTGCTTAAGAGCGAAAATCCGGAAGAATTGGATATTCCGTCCATTTTTAGGAATTTGCGCAAGAAAAAATAGAATTTTTTAATTATTTTTTTGTATAATATAAAATAAGATGAGAAATCTTATTCTGAAAATATTATTGGGAGGTAAGAATGGGTCACAAAGCTCCGGCAAAAGTGGGTAGTAAATCATCGCCTGCTCCTGCAAAGCCTGCAAAAAAGAAATAGTTGATATAATTAAAGGAGTTATTTCCTTGTAAAAACGGGACGTCATCTAATAAGTGATTCCCGTTTTTTTATTTAAAAAACAATTTTGCCAAGGAACCTGAATTGTTCTAATGCTTTCTTTACAGACCAACTTCATAAAGGGTAAAATAAGGACGTCGCAAACAGAGCGGGTGTAACTCAGCGGTAGAGTGCTTGCTTCCCAAGCAAGACGTCGCGGGTTCGAATCCCGTCACCCGCTCCAAACGTATTTTCTCAGCCCGTTTTCCCCTAACTGTTTCATTTAGCTTCTTTCCCGTTTATAATATTAAAATAGAATTTGCAAAGGATTTGATTTGGACGCTTATCTGGATATTGAAACAACCGGTTTATCTTCCCAAACATCGGATATTACCGTTATCGGGCTCTACCTTGTTAACAGTCACAATAGTAAACTCATTCAGCTGGTGGGTGAAAATATTACCGCCGCGGGTCTTATCGAATCGTTTAGCGGCGTGGAAAATCTGTATACCTATAACGGCAAACGCTTCGACCTCCCCTTTATTGATAATAAAATCGGGGTGAATTTGGAAACAATGGCGGCGCACCGTGATTTAATGTTTGATTGTTGGGATTGCAATTTAAAAGGCGGGCTTAAAATAGTCGAACAAAAACTCGGAATTTACAGAAAGTCCGTCGGCATGTCGGGGCTTGATGCCGTCCTTTTGTGGGAGAGGTACAAACGCCTTAACGATTTGGCGGCGCTTAAAAAACTTTTGGAATATAACAGGGAAGACGTTATCAATTTGAAAATTCTGCGGGAAAAATTGAATTATTTTTCAATTTCCGATTAGGGGGATATTATGGCATCCAAACTGCTTTCAAAAAGTAAATATCTGAACGGTATTCAATGCCCGCGCTTACTGTGGTTTTCGGTTAATTGCCCTTCCGATATGCCGGAACCCGATGCCGCCACGCAGCATATTTTTGACCAAGGCCATTTGGTGGGAGAGCTTGCCAAAAAACTTTTCCCCGAAGGAATTGATGTTCCGCAAGAAAGTTTTATCGGTAATATCCAAGAAACCAAAAAAATGCTTAATCTCGGTAAGCCTCTTTTTGAAGCTGCCGTAATGTTCAAAAGGCTTTACGCGCGCTCCGATATACTTTATCCTGCAAACGATTATGAATGGGATATTATTGAAGTCAAAAGCTCCACCTCCGTAAAGGACATCAATATCCATGACCTTGCGTTCCAGAAATTTTGCTGGGAGATAAGCGGGTTAAAAATCAGAAAAACAATTTTGGTTTACATAAACAATGAGTATATCAAAAACGGAGAGATTATCCCCGAAGAATTGTTTACGCTTGAAGACGTTTCGGATGCCGTTCAAGAAATTTACGGATGTACCGAAGAAAAAATTGTCAAGATGCTGCAAATTATGAACCTATCCGAATCCCCCGAAATCTATCTCGGCTCGCATTGTAATGACCCTTACCCGTGCGCCCTGATTGACAATTGTTGGGGAGAGATGCCCGAAGATAACGTTTTTACCTTGTATTACGGCGGTAAAAAATCCGCTGCACTTTACGATAGCGGTATTATGGAAATAGGCGATATCCCCGATGGTTTTACCCTAAGCGACAAGCAATTGATTCAAAAGGATTCTGTTGTTAATAACAACGTGCATATCCAAAAAGATGAAATCAAAGATTTCCTGAATTTACTTGAATATCCTTTGTATTATTTGGACTTTGAAACCTTTAATACCGCCGTTCCGATTTACGATGGCACCCGCCCGTACCAACAAATTCCCTTCCAGTTTTCGTTGCATGTTCAAGAAAGCCCTAATACTGAACTTAAGCATTATTGGTATCTGGCGGAAGGTAATGAAGACCCTCGGTTGGGGTTTATAACGGCGTTATACGAACTTATCGGAAATAACGGAACAGTTGTTGCCTATAACAAATGCTTTGAAGAAAAAATTTTAAAAAGTTTGGGCGAGGCTTTCCCGAAATATCAGGAATGGGTAGATTTGCTGTTACCAAGGTTTATTGATCTTTGGGGGCCGTTTAGAAGTTTTTACTATTATCATCCGGAGCAACGGGGGAGTACCTCGCTTAAAAAGGTTCTGCCTTCAATTACCGATATTAGCTACGACGGGATGGAAATAGCCCAGGGCGACGATGCCAGCCTGGCCTTTTTACAAATTCTTTTTGGCGATTTAACCGATGCGGAAAAAGACGGGATCCGCGAAAACCTCCTTAAATATTGCGAGCGGGATACAGAGGCAATGGCGGAGATAATCGCTAAATTGTATCGGCTTGCGGAGTAACGTTACGTATGGAATCCGAAGAAAACACACCTGCCTATAACCGCGACTTTTTACTGAAATTGGTAAATACGAAGATGCCTTTCGGTAAATATCAGGGGCGTTTGCTCTGTGATTTACCCGAGCCTTATTTGGTTTGGTTTCGTCAAAACGGTTTCCCAGAAGGAAAGCTGGGTGAGTACCTTGCCGCGATTTACGAAATAAAAGTAAACGGACTTGAGTATCTTTTAAAACCGTTAAAGTAACGTTGGCTGCCGTCTAATCCGCCTTTGATTTACCGGTACGCCGCGAGATTCTTAATAAACAACTAATTAGCTCCGCCGATTATCTCGTTATAACTTTTTTCCAATATATCGATTGCCGCGATTATCGCATCTAAAGTGGACCCCGAATTACCGCCTGCAGCCGCATAGAGAGCCAAAATATTCTCATATAAATCATCTATCAGTAATTGATTGCTGCGATTGGTTACGTGTGCCGGCAAGGTGCGCGCAAATTGCCATGAATCGGTAACTACTGTGGTAGTTGTAGTAGCAGCAGTAACCGTTCCGCCCATTGTTTGCGTTACGGTGGGGGTTAGCGTTTCATTCGTTAACTCGTGGCCGGAAATTTCTTTGGTATAAGCACTGACATCCGCCGAAAGGCTGTTTATTGCCGTAAGTTGGTTTTGCATTCTTTGCGATGATTTGGTAATCCCCTCGGTATTATTTTTTGATGCCATTGTAACTATTTCGCCAACGCGTTTTGTAACGAATTTTGAGTACAAATCGGCTTTGTTGTTCTTATCGGCGGTCAAAAAGAGTTGAACTTCTTCGGTCGCCAGTTTTACATTATACAGCGGGCTTGTCGGCATACTGCCGCTTGCCGCCGCTACGGTTCCGCCGCCCGATAACAGTACCGCAAGGGCAACGGCAAACGTTGCGGTTGCCCAGCCCCTTCCCAGTTTTAGCGAGAATCGTTTTTGGGTGGCGGCGTTTTCAAGTTCCGATTCCAAGATATATTTTAACCTGGCCTTAAAATCAGGGTTTGCTTTAACCGAGTTCATCGCCTTTTGTGTTTTTAGGGAGACCGCTAAAAGCGATTTAAGCTCTTGATCGTGCTGAGGATATTCGGCGATACATTCATCTACGGTTTTTTCTTCCGTTAAAATGCTATCGAGGCATTTTTCGAATATTTCATCTAAATTATCTTTATTTTTTCTAAACATTTGATTCTTCCGTTAATATCTTTCTTAAATTAGCAACCGCGCTATGCTGCAAAGCCTTAATCGCCCCTTGGGTTTTACCCATAATCCGTGCAACCTCAGCAATCGGAAGCTCCCCGATAAAGCGCATTGCTATAACCTGCTGTTGTAACTTTGTTAATTTTTTTGAGGCGCTTATCAGTTTTGCAACCTCTTCTTTGTCCTCTACCTCTTTTTGCGTATTCGAACTATCAATTGCCATATAATCTTCCAACGGTGCGGTTTGCCGCTTGGACTGCCTGCGATAATAATCGATAACGTGGTTATGGGCAATCCTAAAAAGCCAAGCCGAGAAAGGAACATCCTTCCATTTATAGGACGCAATCGATTTTAGAGCCTTAATAAAGACCTGTTGCGTCATATCTTCGGCTTCCGCACTATTGCCAACTTTAAGATAAACAAAGCGATAAATTTTATCGAAATTTTGTTCGTAAAGCTTGGCAAAGGCCTCTTTATCGTGCTTCTGCGCCAGAAGCACCAGGCTTTGCTCTTCTTGCACTCGACAACTCCTTACCGAATTACCACGACCGGAATACTGCATAAAGGATAGTAAACCGATATTTTTGGCGTTACCATGTGCAATAATTATAACGAAGGATTTTTAAAAAGGATAGTTTTTAATTTAAAATAATTATTAATTGTAAGCCGTTATAGTGTAGAATAAATTGGGTCATAAAAGAGAAGATGTTATAATTTTGAGGTAGTTCTTTTAGGAGAGGTTTGCAGTGGAAAAGATTAAAGTAATGATTGTAGACGAACAGCCTTTTTTTAAGGCCGGTGTGCGTCAGGCTTTAGATAGTAAAGGTGATTTTGAAATTTCGGAGGGTTCTCCCAACGACGAGCTTTTGCATGAAATCGAAGAACAAACCCCGGATGTCGTTTTGCTTGGTTCGGATCTTGCTTCTAACAGCGGGTTGGAGCTTGGCAAAAAAATTACCAGAAACTTTCCCAGTACTAAAGTTATTATCCTCAGTTCCGACCCCGATGACGAAGAGTTGTTTAATGTTATCAAAAGTGCGGCGGTTGCTTTCTTAAACAAAAACACTTCTGCAGATGAATTAATTAATACAATTAACAGGGCCTCTAAAGGCGAATACCTGATTAATGAAACATTTTTAACCAGACCCAATATCGCTATGCAAGTACTAAGACAATTTGAAGATATTTCCGCAATCGGTGAACAAGCAGAACATTTAATGGCAAGTTTAACCAACAGGGAACAACAAATATTGCAATACATAGCCGGCGGAAACAACAATAAACAAATCGCCGAAAGTTTTAATATCAGCGAACAAACGATTAAAAATCATGTCAGTGCGATACTTCGCAAACTCAATGCCAATGACCGGGCGCATGCGGTGGTACTGGCGATTAAAAACGGGATAATTCAAATTTAACCTGCTCTTTTAGCTTTGTATAGTACTTTCAGTATATTGACAAAGTGTTTTAACGGGGTGATAATGGCTTACGAGTACAAGTTGTAACCTGCCCCGGTTATGGAAAGAGAGCAAGTTAGTGAATTTATGGGCTCTTATACCTCTGATTGGTTTTGCCTTTTTAACGGTTATCCTGGCGTTATTGACTCCCAAACGCCAACAGGCTGTTAATAAGTTTTTAAGTTTTTATGTTTTTTCATCTGTTATCTGTTGTCTGTTGGTGACACTGCTTCTTTTTAGTAATTCGGCTTCCGCCGACTTCCTGTCTTTAATCTACGGGCTGTTTTTGGCTTTGTTACCGTTAACGGTTGGGCTGTATTACCAATTTGTTCGCGTGTTTTTAACTAAAAAGGCGGGCAAGGAGGCTTGGGTTTGTTATTTGGGGTCTTTGATTGTTCTAATTGCAGCCCTTACCGGTAATGTTGTCAAGGATGCCTATTTTACCGGTAATACCCTTTATACCGATACAAGCTATTGGGGGCCTGCCGTTGCCGTTGTTACCGCTCCCTTTTTGGTGGCGGCACTGCTGTTGTTATCCAAAAGGTATTTACGTTCTATTGATCCCGCTTATAAAAACCGCACACTAACCCTAATTTTTGGGTTGGTCGTTTTGTTTCTTATCGGCGGTATTGCAATTTTTGCGCCGCCCCTAAAACTTTTACCCATAACGGTGGCAATTGTTGTTAATGCGCTGGTAGTAACCTATGCCGTTATTAAAATTGATTTACCCGATGTTCGCTTACTTTTCCGCAAGATACTGACCGCCTTTATTTTCAGTGTGTTATTTTTAGGTTTAACGGTAGGATTATTTGAAGTATATCAGGCCTTTTTTGCGGCAATACCGCTTTGGGTTGCTTTGTTGATGTTACTTCTTACCTATGTAATCGTATTTTTACTGGCATTTAAACTTTTGCGCATAATTGATTACGTATTGGATAATTTTGTATACAAAAAACATGCGGTTTATACCCGCGCAAGTGCCGGTTTTCACACCAAAATGCGCCATTTGCTTGACCTTGATGAGGTAACCCAGGAGATATTTTGGGCTGTTACCGGCGTAACGAATATCGATTTTGCCGGGTTGATTCTGTACGATAAGCAAACCAGAAAATACGACAACCTTTTTTTCTACTCCAAAGAAAACCCGAATTCTTTAGAAACCGAGTTTAAAAAAATAACATTTAATCTTAGCAGTCCGGTTGTGAAACTGGCGACTAAAACCGATTACCCTCTTTTTGTTCGGCTTTTAAAAGCCGCCGACGAATCGGCACAGCCGCTTGGGGCGGAAAAAGAAATGCTGGAAAGAGCGGGCGCGGCGTATCTGTTCCCTTTAAAAAGCAGGAGCAGATTAATCGGAATGCTTGCCCTCGGTAAGGTTAACAATAAAAAAACGCTTACACTGCAAGAAATCGATTTTTTGAACAGTATTACTCAAATTGCCGGTGTGGTTATTGAAAACGCACAGCTTTATGCGCATTTTATAACCCAAGCCAATACGGATGAATTAACCGGGCTCTATAATCATCGCCACTTTAACGACAGACTTTATCAAGAAATTGCCCGAAACGCCCGTTTAGACGGAACTTTTTCGATTATTATGATGGATATCGATTTTTTTAAAAACTGTAACGATACGTACGGGCATTTGGTTGGTGACGGCGTCCTCAGGAAAGTAGGCGAATATATTGATATTTCCATTCGTGATATGGATTCCTCTTTCCGCTACGGAGGAGATGAGTTTATTGTCATTTTACCCGATACCGGCGCCGAAAATGCTTACAAGGTTGCCGAACGCATCCGTAAAACAATCGAATTAAAATCCAAAGAAGAAACGGTTCCCATCACCGCCAGTTTAGGAATTGCCAATTGGCCCGATAACGGTATTACCGAAGCCCAGATTATGCGCGCCGCGGATAAAGCCCTTTATATGGCAAAACAACTTGGCAGAAATACCACTTTTGTTTTATCTCCCGATGTCAGTGATACCGCCGAAAAGGATCTTCCCTTAAATATCTCTCCGGAGCCCCGAACGCTAACCACAATTTATGCGATGGCGGCATCAATTGATCGAAAAACGGAGCACAGTCATCACCATTCCAGAAATGTCAGCGATTATGCGGTTGCGATTGCTAAAAGTATGAATTTACCTGCCGAAAAAATAGAAAGCATTCGTTCCGCCGGTTTACTGCACGATATCGGAAAGGTAGGCTTACCGGGCAATGTTTTAAACAGAGATACGATTTTAACCGACTCTGAAGCGGAAATGGTTCAAAAACACCCTAAAGTCGGGGCTGAAATTTTAAAACATGTTGTCGATTTAATAAATTGCATCCCCTCGGTACTGCACCATCATGAAAATTATGACGGTTCGGGATATCATACGGGGCTAAAGGGTGAGGAAATCCCGCTTGGAGCGCGTATTTTATCGGTTGCCAATACCTACGAAACGATACGCTCTGCGTTGGAATCCGATAAGCAATTTACAGTCGATAATCTAATTAACGAACTTAAAAAGAAGGCCGGTACCAAGTTGGACCCGTTTATTGTCGAAACCCTTATTGAAGTTGTTCGAAAACAGGGTGTAAATTTTCGTCCGGACGGTGTTGAAAAACAGACGCGTTCCCTGCCGTATGATACCGATGCCGGTTAATTCGTCTGCCCTTAAATTAACTTCCCCAAAATAATTTGAAACAAACCGTTTGGTATTATAGAATCATAGGTACTTTTTATAAAATATTTTAGCGGAAGTGAAGATGACTGTTGACGAATTATGTATTAATACCATCCGCACCCTTTCAATGGATGCGGTCCAAAAAGCAAGTTCAGGGCACCCCGGTGCACCGATGGGGATGGCGGCAATGGCCCATACCCTGTGGAATAAATTCTTAAAGCATAACCCGCAAAATCCGCAATGGATTAACCGTGATCGGTTTATATTATCTCCGGGGCATGCGTCTGCGCTCCTCTATTCCCTTTTGTATCTTACCGGCTATGATTTATCGTTGGATGATTTAAAAAATTTCAGACAGTGGGGCAGTAAAACACCCGGACACCCCGAATTTGGGATGACCGCGGGGGTTGAAGTAACAACAGGCCCCCTCGGGCAGGGCTTTGCCAACGGCGTCGGGATGGCTATTGCCGAAAGGCGACTGGCCGAACTCTATAACCGACCCGGATTCGATATTATCGACCATTACACCTATGCCTTTGTTTCCGACGGGGATTTAATGGAAGGGATATCATCCGAGGCGGCATCACTTGCCGGAACCTTGCAACTCGGAAAACTGATTTATCTTTACGATGATAACGACATATCGATTGAAGGCAGTACGGATATCACTTTTAAAGAGGATGTCGCTTTGCGCTTTAAGTCTTTCGGATGGCAGGTTATCGGGCCGATTGACGGGAACGATATAAACGCGCTATCCGATGCTATTGAAGAAGCCAAAAATGAAACGTGCCTTCCGAGCCTGATAATTTGTAAAACCGTAATAGGTTATGGCAGCCCGAATAAACAGGGCAAGAACTCCGCTCACGGGGAACCGTTGGGAGCTGAAGAGGTTGTGCTCAGTAAGAAAAACTTAAATTGGCAATTCTCCGACCCTTTTTATGTGCCCGAACAAGCCTTAGCCTATTTCCGCAAGGCCTTGGATAGAGGGAAAGCCGAAGAACAAAATTGGAACAATTTAATAAATTCTTATCGGGATTCCTACCCCGATGATTACAAACAGCTTATGGCTGATTTAAATGCAGAGTTACCGCAAAATTGGGACAGCGGGCTTGACGGACTTTTTACCGACTTTACCCAAAAGTTTGCTACCAGAGAGGCTTCGGAACAAGTGATTAACACAATTGCGCCTCGAATTAACGCATTGGTTGGCGGTTCTGCCGATTTGGCGCCTTCGACCAAAACAACAATTAAAAATGCCAAATCCTTTTCAGCGGAGTGTTACAGCGGACGCAATTTCCATTTTGGTATTCGTGAGCATGCGATGGGGGGAATTGCCAACGGTATGACACTGCACGGAGGGGTAATTCCGTTTGTCTCCACATTCTTGGTTTTTTACGACTATATGCGCGCGGCGGTCAGGCTTTCGGCACTAATGAAACAGGGTGTTATTTATGTTTATACACACGATTCGGTTGCCGTGGGCGAAGACGGGCCGACGCACCAACCCATTGAGCAGTTAGCGGGGCTAAGAACTGTTCCCGAATTAGTAACAATCAGACCGGCCGATGCCAATGAAGTTGTCGAAGCTTGGAAAATCGCTGTTAGCAGTCGAAACAATCCGACGGCTCTTGTTTTTACCCGCCAAAAGCTGCCCGTTATTGATAGAGATAAGACATCCGCAGCATCAAATCTTAAGTTTGGCGGTTATGTGCTGTGGGAATCATCTCCCGCTTTTGAGATAATTTTAATTGCTACCGGTTCCGAGGTGCATGTTGCCCTTGAAGCAGGAGAGCTGCTGGCAGGGCAAGGCGTACATGTCCGCGTTGTCTCTCTGCCCTCTTGGGAGCTTTTTGAGGCTCAATCGGAGGAATATAGGGAATCGGTGCTGCCAAAGAATATTAAAGCCAGGATTTCGATTGAGGCCGGTGTAACCTTCGGATGGGAACGCTATGTCGGAACAGAAGGATTGGCAATCGGAATTAATACTTTTGGCGCTTCGGCTCCGTTCGGTGTTTTATACAAACAACTTGGGTTTACCGCGGAAAGGGTTGTAGCGGACGCGCTTAAACTGCTGGGGAAGTAATTAAAGCCTAACTGTTACAGATATTAACCAGGTGTTTGAAACTTGCCGCCGGGTCCTCTTGGCGGAAGACTGCACTTCCGACGCAAATTGAGCTTACGCCGGTGGAGGCAACGGTTTTGATGTTATCCTCTTTGATTCCGCCGTCAATACTTGCCGATACGTTCGGATATTTTTGGCAAAATTCCCTGATTTTATTAAGCACTTCGGGGATAAATTTACTGCCGTAAAAGCCGGGGATAACCGACATAAATAACACGGAATCCAATTTATCCGTTAGTGGTTCGATTGCTTCAATACTTGTATCGGGATTGATTGCAATGCCTGCTTTTAGACCGGCATTATGAATCATATCGATTATTTTTGAGTGCAAATTTGTAGATTCGTAGTGAAAAATAATCTGCTCGGCGCCGGCTTCGGCAAAATCGGCAATATACGTTTCTGGGTTATTTACCATTAAGTGGGCTTCCCATTTTAGTTTTGTTTTTGTATCAATGATGTCTTTAAAGGTAATACTTTGAGAGGGAACAAATAAACCGTCCATAATATCAATCTGGACAAAATCGGTAAACGTTGCCGAAACGGCAAGCATTTTGTCCAATTCCGCTCGATTGTCGGTTAGTACCGCAGGTACAATTTGAATTAAGTTTTCCATTTTAACACCCTTTAATTTTATTGCTTAGCAGGAATTTCACACAACTCTAAATCCCCCCAAACACCCATCTCATTATCCTTGATAATCACGGCGCCTTTCAACAGCCCGCTGCTTTTAGCATACTCCAATGCTTTGTTAATATCGCCTATTGTTTTAACCATATTGCAAACTGCGGTTGCGGCGGCATCGGCTATTGTTGCCGAATCCGCTACAATTACCGCCGCATCGGCTTTGCCGAAACTAAACGCATGCCCAACCGTACCCGAAGATGTGCAAATTCCGAGCGGGGTATTTTGAGGCATTATTTCGATTCCGTAAACCCCGCTAAGAGGGGAATCTCCGGCATAGATGCCAACGGCTCTCTTTTTTTGGCTGCTTAAAAATATATCGCCGCCGTTTTCGATAATAACTTCTTCCGTCAGTTGAAGCAACTCTTTTCCGACATAATCGCTAATTGCACCGGCAACCGCCGCCATCGGTCCGACATCAAACTTTGCTGAAGCTTCAATCATATCGCGGACGATTTGCGGATAGCTGTCGTTTGATTTTAAAGGTTTTAAGGAATTGGCAAACTCAGGGCACAATTTAATATGGTTTTCCAGTTCTTTCCTGAATTTTGCGGTGATATTAAGCGCTTTTGCTTTTAAATCGGCGGACGAGCGGATATACAAATCGGTCTCTTTGATAACTATATTGTAAGAGAACAGATCCTTATCTTGCACCCAATCACGATAAGTTTTTGGTTGATACATAACACTAGAAGTGTGATTCCATTGCCCTTAGCGGACAAGTTTTCAAACATAACCCGCAAGCGATACATTTTGAAGCATCAAACGATATCAAACGTGTATCAAAATCGAGTTTAAAAGCCTTGGTGGGGCAAACGGTAACACAGGCACCGCAGTGGGTACATTTTTCATCGTTGCGAACAACGTTTTCCGAAAGAGGTTGAATACTGACGCCGGTTCCGGTCAGGTATTTGACCCCTTTATCGTAATTGGCACGCTCGCCGCGCAGTTCGATAACCATTAAGCCTTGCTCATCGGGGATAATTGAGGCCTTCATAATGTTTAATTCAAGGTCGTAATCTTTAATTAGGTGATATACGATAGCCCTGTCCACCAAACGGGCAGGAAACTGTAACACTATTTTCTTTGAAACAACCATTTAGTCCTCACTTAACGGAACTATTCCGGAATCGGGCGTTCTTTTAAGGGTTTGGTATTTAAACCGGAAAGAGGCCCCGGAATCGGTTCGACCGGGTTCGTTAAAAGGAAACGTCCGTCTTTAATCCAATCTTTTAACGTATTGGCAATCACCAATGCCTGTGAATAACTTGAAAGAGAAGCGGTGGGAACTTGCTTCCCGCTCACTTCAACCTTTCCGCTTTTTAACTCGGCATAGGTGGTTTCTTTAATAACGTTTGCAATCATATTCGGGTAATCCGAAGAATAATCGATAATCGGCGCAACAATATCGGCATCGGTTATTGCGACATGCTCAAGGATTTCCTCCGAAAGGATGGGGATGGGGATACCGACCCCGATACTAAGGGTGGAGCCGTAGCCAAGCATACTGGTACCGCGTAACCAGCGCGAATCCATTTGTTTTAAGTCGCCGATAAGGGCCAGAGTCCCCGCACCGCGTGTCGGTATTCCTTTTTCGTTACGCGGAGCGCCCGGGTTATGCTGAGTGCCGTGGTAGGCTACAAAACCAACCCCGCCCCCCAAAAAGATTTTGGTACCGATTCCGATAGTCTTGTAATAAGGGTCGTTTAATAAAGGCGATAACTGCCCCGAGGTGGAGTAATTAATATTACCCATATTAGCTTTAAGCATCCCCATATAGGTGTAAATAACCTTTGAAGACAGATTTATCGCCGCATTGTAGTTTTGGTAAGCGTTTCTCGGATTGAATAAAATCGCTTCGTTAATATCTTTAATGTTAATTAATGTTTCCAGTTTTTTACGCGGGTAACAATCGGTTCCGTATGCCGTTACCGATAAACGTACATCTTTACCCGCTACCAATTCCTCAATTACATGCCCGCCGCCATAATTGAACTCACCCGGATAATTTCTGTTTCGGGGGTCATCGTCGGGCAGGGCATTAGCGCCGATTAATATATCGGTTGCCGCAAGACCGGTATAAGCCAGAACTTCGTTAAGATAGGCCTTTCCTCCGCCCAGTTTAATCCGCGGATAAGAGTGTCCGATATTAAGATAGGCGCTTGATGAACACATTGCACCGAAGGTCCCGGTTGTTACCACATCCACATCGCGGGCGGCTTGTTTGATGCCCTTTTCTTTGGCAATTTTAATTATTTCTTCGGCATTAACAACAACGGCTTCGCCTTTTTTGATTTTAGCGTTGATTTCTTCGATTGTTTTTGGCACTTTGGGCTCCTAAAATAACCGATAGTTTTTGACGGCTTTTAATTTGGAAATAAATAAGTAAATCATAAACCGTAAACGAATGCTTGTCAATTGAAAACGATTTTACGGAGGTTTAAAACCGGCATTTGCTGTTAAACACTGATTTATCGTAAATAAATCCACCATTTACCGCTCATTGATGATATAATGATATTACAATCAAATTAACCGAGGTGACAATCATGCCTGCCGAAGAAGATATTTTATCCGCTTACAGTATTTCCAATAAACTTGAAACGAATTTTATCGGTAAAAGAGTTACGGTTTATCCGAAATTGGCTTCAACTATGGAAATCGCTAAAATTGCCGCTTCCAAAAAAGTTCCTGAGGGGACGCTGATTATTGCCGAGGAACAATCTGCCGGTAAAGGCCGTCTTGACAGGGAGTGGGTTTCTCCGCAGGGTTGTATATCACTGTCGTTAATACTTTACCCGGATATTAAGCGCCTGCCGTCTTTAATAATGGTGGCCTCGGTTGCTTTAATGCGCACCATTAATAAATTAACCGGATTAAATGCGGTTATTAAATGGCCGAACGATATTTTAATAAAAAGAAAAAAGGTTGCCGGGATACTAATTGAGGGTGCAATACAGCATGTTAACGTTAGTTACGTGGTAATCGGAGTGGGGCTTAATGCCAACCTTAACCCCAAAGATTATCCCGAAATTGAAGCAATTGCAACATCCTTATCCGAAGAAAAGGGCCGATACATTGAGCGTGTCGGGCTTATTCGTGAGTTTCTTACCGAGTTTGAAAAATTGTATAGTTTAGCCGCACAAAGCGATTTGGTTTACAAAGAATGGCGCGATAATATGGATACTATCGGCAAAAAAGTATCGGCAAAATCGGGGAATACTTCTTACAAAGGCAAAGTTAAGGGCGTTACCGAAGACGGGCGGCTGGTTATTGAAACATCGGACGGGGAAACAATTAATTTTACCGCAGGGGATGTTATCTTAATCGAATAGATAACACCCCCCGATAATTTGTTATTTTACTTATCTTCTTTTTTCATAAACATTGATAACATATCAATCGGAATCGGGAATACCAGCGTACTGTTTTTTTCCGATGCAATTTCAGTTAACGTTTGCAAGTATCTCAGTTGTAACGTTACCGGCTCTTTGGCGATTACCGTTGCCGCCTCTGCCAGTTTTTCAGATGCCTGGAATTCACCTTCGGCATGGATAATCTTGGCACGGCGCTCTCTTTCAGCTTGGGCCTGTGCTGCCATTGATCTTCGCATTGTTTCGGGGAGTTCAACTTCTTTAATTTCAACAACGCTGACTTTTATGCCCCACGGATCGGTGTGTTCATCAATTATCGATTGCAGTGTTTGATTTAACTTTTCCCTCTTGGCGAGCAGCTCATCAAGTTCGGATTGCCCGAGTACGTTTCTTAAAGTTGTTTGCGATATTTGAGAAGTCGCTTTGATATGGTCAAGGACTTTAACAACCGAGGCCTCGGGGTCAACTACCCTGAAATAAACAACGGCATTAACCCTTACCGTAACGTTATCCTTGGTAATAACTTCCTGAGAAGGAACATCCATTGTCACAACACGTAAATCAACCTTGGTCATTCGGTCAACAAAGGGGATAATAAAGAAAAGACCCGGCCCTTTAGCGCCGATAAGTCTTCCGAGCCTAAAAATGACACCTCTTTCGTATTCCGCAACAACCCTAATCGCCAGGGACAGCAAAAAAAGAACAGCAACCGCAACAGCAATATAACCGTAAAGATCTATCAATTGTCTCCTCCATCATTTAGATTTTTACTGACAAACAGCTTCAGTCCGTCTGTTTGTTTGATAATAACATATTCACCGGTTTCGGCGGAGCCGCAATCAATTTCGGCATTCCATATCTCGCCCTCCAGGAAAACAGTTCCCTGAGGGTTGAGTGTTCTTTTGACAATCGCGGTTCTGCCGACTAATTCTTCTCTCCCGGCTGAAATCCGGTTTTTATGGGCAGCTGCAACGCGTTCAACCACAAAAACAATCAGAAAAACAGAAATTGTAACGATTAAAACAATGAGCCAAACATCCATTTAGAATTCAACTCCTCCCTTTGTTGGTAATAAAAGAGCGGATGAGAACCGGCACGATTAAAGTATAAACGTATTACCACCGAACTGCAACTTTCAAAAAGCATTTTTATTTGTATACAAAGCTGTTTTATTGTAGAATTTACTCACTAATAATATGAGGGAAATGATTATGAAAGCAGAAAAATGCAAAGGTTTTAATGACCTTACGCCCGATGATATGCGGGCTTTTCGTTTGGTGGAAGATACTTTCCGTGATTGTTGTTTAGGCTGGGGTTACGATGAAATTCGCACTCCCACTATTGAATATCTGCATCTATTTACATCTGCCGGCACTTTAACCCCCGACATGCTAAGTAAGGTTTATTCCTTTTTGGATTGGGACGGTTGGAGCGGTGAAAGGGTTGTCCTTAAGCCCGATGGCACTATTCCCGCGGCCAGATACTATATCAATAACAATTTAAGCGGGTTGGCAAGGCTTTTCTATGTAACCAACCTCTTTATGTTTGACGGAACCGGTCAAAAATCGCGCGAAACGTGGCAATGCGGTGCCGAACTGATTGGCTTAAACAGTTCGTTAGCCGATATTGAGCTTATTTCGCTTTCGGTTGATGTCTTAAGACAGCTTGGGCTTACGGATATTTCGCTTGAGTTATCGCATGCCGGTTTAATTAAGGCTTTGCTTGATAATCTTGAGCTTAGCGCGGATGAAAAAACGCATCTCTTTACCCGTATCTTAGAAGGTGATTCGGCAGCTATCGAGTTACTTAAAAAAGATAACCCTGAAACTGTTGAAATCCTGAATCTTCTTTTGGAACTCAAAGGCGATTCATCGGGGTTTTTGAAAAATATTAAGGCCTTGTCCACAAAACACACCCCCAATATTGCAGAGGCGCTTGATAATTTCATATTTGTTCTGGAAAAACTGGATGAACTCGGCCTCGATTATACCGTTGATTTGGCTTCCGGCAAAGGGTTTGAGTATTATACCGGCCTGATTTTCCGCTTACTGATTAACCAAAAGGTTGTTGGCGGCGGCGGCAGGTACGATGCCCTAATTCCCCAAATGGGCGGTGAGGCAACCCCGGCTGCCGGTTTTGCGCTATACGTAGACCAGCTGGTTGAAGTTATTGAACCCGAGTTTACGATTGAACTCGATACCAACAGAATCCTAATCAAAAATCCGAGCGCCGTAATTGACGAAGGTTTTAATCTGGCGGAGATATTGCGGGATTTCGGTTATACGGTTATATTGCAGCTTGCCGATGAGCAAAAAGAGGATTGCGGGTGGCTCTTGGAAGTTTCCGCTGAAGGCCTTAAATACGTTTTAACCGATTCCGAAAATAAAAACGTGGTTGAAACCGACGATGTTGCCGAAGTTCTGAAAATGCTGGGATGTACTGAAGATGTCGCTTAATATTGCATTGCCCAAAGGGCGTTTATTAAATAACACCGCGGCAATGTTGGAAAATGCCGGTTGGAAGTTGGACGGATACAATGATAAATTAAGGTATTATCGTTTAAAATCCGAAAAATTCCCGGATATTAAAATTAAGGTTTTACAGGAAAAAGACATTCCCATCCAGATTGCGGTCGGTAATTACGACCTCGGTATTTGCGGATTGGATTGGACCGAAGAACTGCTTGTTAAATATCCCAACAGCTCGGTGATTAAAATTGCCGATTTAGGATACGGAGACGGGGCTTTGTTTGCCGCGGCTCTCCCCGGTGATTTAATCGATATTGAAAAGCTGGCATCCAGAGAAACAATCACTCGCATTGCCGGTGAGTACCCCAACCTTGCCGAAACATTGGCGGGGAAATTGCACCTTAAACGGTTTAGTATTTATCCGCTGTGGGGCGGGGCGGAGGTCTATCCGCCTGAAGATGCCGAGCTGGTATTACTGCCGCGTAAATCCGAAAAAGAAATATTGGATGCCGGCCTTATGCCAATACTCAAAGTTGTTGATTTTAAGGCCTATCTTATTGCCAACAGCAACAGTTTGAAGAACAAGGATATGGCTGAGGTTCTCTCCTCGATAACCGCTTTAATTCAATCCGGTGGAGAGGCTCCCAAAACATTCAGTATTATTAAAACAACGGAAAAACCCGTCACTAAGTCTTTTACAAAAGTAGATGATGATATGGTCAGGCTTGCCTTACCGGACGGACATCAACAAGTTCACGTTTGCAAGATATTGGATAAAATGGGGATTAAAATCGATGATTACCCCTCGCAAACGGGGAATCGCCGTCCGACAAGTAACCTTGACGGCTATTTTATAAAAGTCATCAGACCTCAGGATATGCCCTTGCAAATTGCCAACGGCAATATCGACTTGGCGATTACCGGCAGGGATTGGTTGATTGACCATAAATATCAATTCCCCAACAGCCCGATTCACGAACTGGTGGACTTGAAGTACGGCTGGGTCAAGATTGTAGCCGTTATAGACGGAAACTTGCCTTTTGAAGATATCGAATCGTGGTGGCAATACTGTAAAGAACAGCAAATCACATGCCGTGTTGCCACGGAATATATTAATATTGCCGATCGTTACGTTCGTGAAAAGCGAATCGATAAATATCGAATTATACCGACATGGGGAGCAACCGAAGGTTTTATTCCCGAAGATGCCGATATCCTGATTGAAAATACCGAAACCGGCGGAACAATTGCGCGTCATAACCTTAAAATTATTGACAAACTGTTTGAATCCACCGCTTGTTTAATCGGCTCTACGCGAGAGGTTGAAAACCCCCAAAAGAAAGCAAGGATGGAGTATTTAATTAGCGCGTTAAAGAACGCGATGGAGATGCCTTAAAATGGAAATCGTTGTCGGTTTTGAGAAAGCGAAAAAATTGCTTGAAAGAAATGTTGTATCAGGCGAGATTACCGTTTCACCGGCTTTTAAAAATAAACTGATTGAAATGTACGGAACGGGCGACCCCGAACAGGTTGTTAACCGAATAATCGGTGACGTACGCACAGGCGGCGATAAGGCAATTATTGAATACACCGCCAAAATCGATAACATTAAGCTCGCAAAAATTGAAGTTTCCGAAGCTGAAATAAATGAGGCGCGTTACAAAATTGACCCTAAACTTTATAAGGCTTTGGAGGTTGCCGCGCAGCAAGTCAGAGATTTTCATATTGCCCAGAGGGACGCACTGTTTGGCGGGATTGCCAATATGGGTAATGCAACCGTTGCCCGACCGCTTGAAAAGGTTGCGGTATATGCCCCGGGCGGTACGGCAAGCTACCCGTCTACGGTTTTAATGACTGCCATTCCGGCAAAGGTTGCGGGGGTAAAAGAAGTAATTTTAGCAACCCCGCCCGCTAAGGACGGTAAAATCCCTGCGGTTACTTTGGCGGCTGCCTATATTGCCAAGGTTGACCGTGTTTTTTGTATGGGCGGGGCTCAAGCAATTGCTGCCCTTGCTTACGGCACAAAATCGGTTCCCGCCGTTGATAAAATATGCGGGCCCGGTAACATATTTGTAATGCTTGCCAAAAAACATGTTTACGGCACCGTTGATATTGATGGGCTTCAGGGCCCCAGCGAGGTTTTAATTATTGCTGATATTAAAGCCAAAGCAAAACTGCTTGCCGCCGAGGTTTTGGCACAAGCCGAGCACGATACCTTAGCTTCGTCAATACTGATAACCGATTCATTATCGCTTGCGACTGCAATTCAAAATGAGGTTGAATTACAGCTCCAAGCCTTAAACAGGGGTAAAATCGCTTCGGAATCCTTAAAAACCAACGGTATGATTATTGTTGTTGACAATATGCAGGAAGCAATCGAATTATCCAATCTCTATGCCCCCGAGCATCTTTGTTTGGATATGGTTGATGCGGAAGACTATCTTGATAAAATAACCAATGCCGGCTGTGTCTTTTACGGCTATGCCCCGACTGTTGCGATGGGTGATTATGTTGTCGGACCGAGCCATGCCTTACCGACCGGCGGTACGGCGCGTTTTTCATCGCCGCTTAATATTTCGGATTTTATAAAATATACCAACAGGGTCAAAATTACCCGTAATAATTTAAAAAAATACGGTCCAGTTGCGATGACTATTGCCGAAGCGGAAGGGCTAACGGCACATTCAAAAACGATTGAAATGCGTTTAGCGGATAACTAATAGAAAAGAGGAACTTCAATGCAAGAAGAGGGAATTGAGAAGTTTGTAATGCCCGAGTTAAGGGTTTTTGGAGGCTATGCCGCCAGTAAAGCCCCCGAAACGTTAAAGGGTAAAACAGCCGTTCCGGTTGATCAAATAATTAAACTGGACGCCAACGAAAACCCTTACGGTTGCTCACCCAAGGTTTTGGAAGCGATAGCGAACTTTTCCAAGATTCAAATCTACCCCGATTCCGGACAGCAGGAATTAAGGCGATATTTGCAGGATTACACCGGCGTGCATATGGATCATATCGTTGCCAGTGCCGGAAGTGACCAGCTTATTGATTTGTTGATGCGCTTATTTGTTTCAAAAGGCGATGAAGTTATTAATTGTGTTCCGACTTTTGCAATGTTCCAGTTCTTTATCAACCTGGTTGGCGGGACCGCGGTTAATGTTATGAGGGACGAAAATTTTATGGTTGATGTTAACGCCCTCAAAAAAGCGGTAACCCCCAAAACTAAAATGATTCTTCTGGCAACCCCCAATAACCCCACCGGCACCATTATGCCGCGAGAGGATATCCTTGAGGTATTGGATATCGGGTTACCGACGCTTGTTGATGAAGCCTATTTTGAATTTACCGGTGAAACTATGGCACCGCTGGTCGGAAAATACAAAAACCTGATGGTTCTAAGAACTTTCAGTAAGTGGGCGGGCCTTGCCGGTTTAAGAATCGGTTACGGAATGTTCCCCCTTCAGATTGCAGACTATTTAATGCGTATTAAAGAGCCTTATTCGGTAAACGTTCTTGCTCAGCTGGCGGCTATCGAATCGGTTAAAGATAAAGATTATATGCTTGAGAAGGTTGAAATTATTTCTTCCGAACGGGATAAACTCTTTGGATTATTGGAAGAGACCGGTTGGTTAAAACCGTACCCGTCGAAAGCTAATTTTATCCTTTGTGAGGTATTAAAAGGAAAGGCCAAAGATATCCAGCAACAACTTGAAGAGATGGGGATTCTGATTCGCTATTTCGATACCCCGCTGCTTAAAGATTGTTTAAGAACAAGTGTCGGGAAACCGGAAGAAAACCGGGCGCTTATTGATGCCCTCAATAAAATAGGGGAGGAATTGTAAGCCAATGAGAACTGCCGTTATTAAAAGAGATACCAAAGAAACCAATATCAATCTTGAGATTAACTTGGATGGGTGCGGTGATTACGAAATCTGCACGGGTAACCGCATTTTTGATCACTTATTATCCCAGCTTTCAAAGCACAGCCTAGTTGACATAACTATCTCGGCAACCGGTGATGATGTCCATCACTTGGTTGAAGATATAGGCATTGCTTTAGGGACCGCCTTAGCGGACGCTTTGGGAGAAAAGCGCGGGATTACCCGCATGGCCGATGTCACTGTTCCAATGGATGAAGCGCTCTCGTTTGTTGCCCTTGATTTGAGCGGCAGGGGATATTCAGTAATTGATATGCAGTTTAACGACAACGATATGTTTGGATTCCCAACGGATTTAGTGCGTCATTTCTTGGAGGCTTTCGCAATTGAAGCCAGAATGAATTTGCATGCGCGCGTTATTTACGGCACCAATGACCACCATAAGGCGGAGTCAATCTTTAAGGCACTCGGCAAGGCCCTTGGGTACGCTGTTAGAATCGACCCTCGGATGGCAGATGAGTTACCGAGTACTAAAGGTAAGCTCTAGTTAGATTACCTTTAAAATTGCAAATTAGGCTAGACAGTTAGTTTATTTATTGTCTTTGTGTGCCTGTGCATTGACAGTTCTTATTGTTGAATCCAATCAAAGTTATAAGATGCGAATCCGTCATAATATATCTGATAGCCCATATCAGCAACCGAAATTGGGATTTGATAAGCTAAACTTCCGCATCAAAAAAGTTCATTTCATCCCAATACCGCGTTAAAAAATGTACTTTGCCGAATCAAAAAGCAAGCATTAAAAAAAGGGTTATCCTGAATTTACAAGATAACCCTTTTCTGTTTTACAAAGCATCGGTTATTTTACCGAAATTTTAGGCGTTAAAGTTTTTGCCCGTCAGTTTTTTGTAGGCCTCAATATAACGGCGGGCCGTCTTTGAGATTACGTCATCGGGGAGAACAGGCCCTGGGGGTTCTTTGTTCCAACCGGATTCATTTAACCAATCCCGAACAATTTGCTTATCAAAGCTATCCTGTGCTTGCCCGACCTTGTATTTATCCGCTTCCCAAAAACGGCTGGAATCGGGTGTCAGCATTTCATCGATAACAATCAGTTTGCCGTTATCAATCCCAAATTCAAACTTGGTATCGGCAATAATAAAACCGCGCGTTTTGGCGTATTCGGCGGCGTTGTTGTAAATATTGATGCTGGCCTCTTTTATTTCATGTGCCAGAGATTTGCCGACCATCTCTTCCATTTCCGACATTGTTATCGGTAAATCATGCCCTTCATCGGCTTTGGTGGTCGGGGTAAAAATGGGGGTATCAAATGCTTGGCTTTCAAGTAGCCCCGCAGGCATTTCAATCCCCGATACGGTTCCGCTTTTAGTGTACTCGCTCCAAGCCGAGCCGGAAATATAACCGCGCACAATACACTCTACCGCTAAACGGTCAGCCTTTTTAACCAGCATTGACCGCCCGTTAAGATAGGCGGGGAATTGAACCTTTTTATCTTCGGGTAAATAGTCATTAAGAATATTTGCGTCCTCAATAACGGCAACCACATGATTGCCGATTACATCTTTAGTTTTATCAAACCAAAATGCGGATATACGGTTTAAGACCTTGCCCTTATTGGGGATTCCGCAAGGAAGAACCACATCGAAAGCGGAAACCCGGTCGGTAACGACAATCAGTATGTAATCACCCATATCATAGGTGTCGCGTACCTTGCCGCGAATAAACAACGGCAAAGGCAAATCTGTTTTTAATAATACTTCGGGTCCTGCGCTCATAACGCCCTTGGCCCCAATTGTTTAGGCTCCAAAGCCATATATTTCTTTTTCCATTTGGTATCGGTTAAACCCAATCTCTTAAATATCTCATCGACGTAGCGCAAGTAATATTTGTAATCAAAGATATCATCCAATTCCTCAACAGGCAGTTTCTCTACCACCTCAACGTCGGCTTTTAACAATTTCAAGAAGTCTTTACTGCCTTTCCACGATTTCATGGCATTACGCTGTACCATTTTATAGGCTTGTTGGCGGCTTAAACCCTTATCGATAAGCGCCAGCATCACCCTTTGCGAGTAAACAAGCCCTTTGGTTTTATTAAGATTCTTTTCCATTGCATCCGGATAAACCAAGAGCCCGTCCATAACATTGGTAAAGATATGGAGCATGTAATCCAATACCAGGCAGGCATCCGGCATAATTACCCTTTCGGTCGAAGAGTGGCTGATATCTCTTTCATGCCAGAGGGCGATATTTTCCATAGAAGTAAGCGAATAACCTCTGATTAGCCTTGCCAATCCGCAAATTCGTTCACAAAGCTCCGGATTTCTTTTGTGCGGCATAGCGGACGAACCGGTTTGTCCTTCACTAAACGGCTCTTCAACTTCACGGGTATCGGTCTTTTGCAGTCCGCGAATTTCGGTTGCAAATTTTTCCAATGAACCGGCAATAATTGCCAGGGTGGTTACAAATTGAGCGTGCCTGTCGCGTTGCAGCACTTGATTGGATATTGAAGCGGGGCTTAACATTAACTTGGCGCAAGCCTTTTCTTCAACCTCGGGGGATAAAGTGGCATAAGTGCCGACGGCCCCCGATATTTTCCCTACGGCAATCATTTTGGTTGCTTCGGCCAACCTCTGTCGGTTGCGTTGCATCTCTTCAATCCATAAAGCCAGCTTCAATCCGAAAGAAGTTGGTTCGGCGTGAATACCATGGGTTCTGCCGATCATTACGGTATATTTATATTTAATTGCTTTTTCCACTAAAACGGAAAGCAGCCCTTTAATATCCTCGTTTAAGATTTCGGACGCCTCAACCAATTGCAGACTGAGTGCGGTATCCATTACATCCGAAGAAGTCATTCCCAAGTGAATAAATCTGGCCTCGGGACCCAAACTCTCGGCAACCGAGCCGATAAAGGCGGTCATATCATGATGAGTTTCCACTAAAATTTCTTCCATGCGCTTCATGTTCAGGCGTGCCATTTTAATTTTGGGAACGGCATTGCGGGGGATTTTCCCCAGCTCGGCCCACGATTCGCAAACTGCGATTTCAACATCAAGCCATTTGGTGAATTTATTCTCATCCGACCACACCTTTTTCATTTGCGGACGGCTATAACGCTCGATCATTTAGACTCCTCCTCTTTGTCTTTGGCAAGCTCTTTTCGGTAATCCTCATAGCTTTTGCGTATATTTTCATATTTTAATCCTAAAATTTGGGCAGCAAGAAAGGCGGCGTTTTTGGCGCCCGCTTTGCCAATAGCAACGGTTGCAACCGGAATCCCCCCGGGCATTTGAACAATGGAATAGAGCGAATCAACCCCTTTTAAATCACTGCCGGCAACCGGCACTCCGATTACCGGAAGGGTTGTCCAGCTTGCAATTACGCCCGGTAAATGGGCTGCCCCACCGGCGGCGGCGATAATAACTTCAAAGCCGTTTTCTCTTGCCGATAACCCGAACTGTCTAACCTTTTCCGGCTTGCGATGAGCCGACATAACTTTAACCTCGTAATCGATACCCAGCATCTGTAAGGCATCGATTGCCGGTTGAACGGTTTCACTATCTGATTCGGAACCCATTACAATAGCAACTTTTGGCATCACAACTCCTATTTAGAAATCGCTTTCATTATCCGAGAGGGCGATATCGCGCCTATAATGGCATCCCTCGAAATGAATTCTTGAAACATTATTATAAACTTTTTGCCGTGCTTCCGCGAGGTTTTTACCCAACCCCACCACGGTTAAAACCCTGCCGCCGTCGGTTAAGATATTGCCGCAAGAGTCAGCCCTGGTTCCGGCATGAAAGACCATTATATCACTATCGACGTCGGAGAGTCCGCTAATCGGTAAACCCTTGGGGTAATTTCCGGGATACCCCGCCGAAGTCATTACAACGCCGACACAGGCGTCTTCCGTCCATTCCATTTCAATTTCGCTTAGCCTGTTTTCGGCAACGGCAAGCATTATTTCAAAAAGGTCTGATTTTAGGCGCGGTAAGATTACCTGCGTTTCGGGGTCTCCGAAACGGGCATTAAACTCCATCACTTTCGGTCCTTCTTCCGTAATCATTAAACCGCCGTATAATACCCCGTGGTAGGGGGTGCCTTCGGTAATCATGGCCCGGATAGTGGGCTCCATAATCCTCTCAGAGACCTCTTTTGACAATTCGGGGGTTAAAAAGAAAGGGGGGCTGTAACAACCCATTCCGCCGGTATTCGGGCCCTTATTTCCATCAAAAACGGCCTTATGGTCACAGGCAAAAACCATTGGGAGGGAAGCGGAGGCATCGGCAAAATAAAAAGCGCTCATCTCCCTGCCAATCATTTTTTCTTCGATAACAACACTGTTACCGGCGTCACCGTGTATTTTTGAATCCATTATATCCGCAAGGGCCTGCAAGGCCTCTTCCCTCGTTTCGGCAACAACAACCCCTTTACCGGCCGCAAGCCCGTCGGCTTTAACAACAATCGGCATTGATATACTGTTAATATATTCTTGTGCTTCGGCGTAAGAAGAAAAGTTAACGCTTTTAGCGCAGGGGATGTTATATTTCTGGAGAAGATTTTTGGAAAAAACCTTACTGGCTTCGATTTGGGCAGCCGCTTTGTTAGGGCCGAAAACCTTAAGCCCTTTGGATTGAAAGGCATCGACAATTCCCGCCGCCAGCGGTCCCTCGGGGCCGATAACGGTTAATCCGATATTATTTGCTAATGCAAACTCGACCAGCGCCGGAATATCGTTTGCCTTAATATCAATGTTTTTTGCAGCCAGTGCAGTCCCCGCATTACCCGGGGCCGCAAATATCGCATCCACTTTTGGGCTTTGAGCAAGTTTCCAAACAAGGGTATGCTCCCGGCCGCCACTGCCAACAACAAGTACTTTCAGAGGATTCCTCCTTTATCGTAATCTAGTATCATTTTATCCATTTTTTTACTGAATGACGTTTTGAAACTTATCGCTAAATCAGTCCAAAAGACAGCCGCCGAAAAAGCAAATCGGCCCCTTTTTTGTTCGAATTTCAAGCGATTTTTAGCCGATTTAATACAGGCATCCAGCGTTAATTTAAAATCTTTTTGTAATAGTCGGAGTTTACTGTATTCGGGCTTGGGCAGTTTTTTTACGGTCGCTAAAATCGGTGGCAGAGCGACCAAAACGTTTGCCAGCCCGTCTAAATCGGTAGGAAATCCGTCGGGGCCTATATTTGTAAAGGGAACCGTAATTTCTTCGGCTTGCCTATACAAAGGCACAACCGCCGTGAGCCAGGTTATAGTATCCTGCTTTTCTGTATTTTTCATTGCATCTTCCGGCTAATCAGTTAGTCGAATTAACAATATAATTATTCAGTTCGTTTATAAAATTAGCCCTGGCGGGTCCGACCGCTTCCATATGGGCGATAGCATTGTTTAATAACTCGCCCTTACCCTGTTCTATGGCTGAAGCAATCCATTGAATTGCCTGCACAAGGTTACGGGTAACATTGTTAATGTAATAGGTTTGTAACTGAGCGGCCGCCGCATCGGGTACTTTCATTAAAGTCGCATTGGAATGTAACTGCGCAACCTTACCGTGAACCTTTGAAACACTGTCGCTCCATGCTTGGCTGGAGATTTGCGGATTTGACATCAAGCTATTAAGGCTTAGGATGGCATCAACGACTTCCGAATCCAATGCGGTTACCGCCACAGCATATTCCGCCTCACCGCTCTGTGTAGGGGTGCTGACTTCTGTCGTGGTGGTAGTGATAAATCGGGGGCCGAATATATCGTCGCGGTAAAATATTAATACAAAGCACGTGCCTCCGATAATAAGCACCGTAGCAATTATAAGCACAATCTTAGTAACAAGATCCATATGAAGTCACCTTCTCCCGCTTTTTGTTCTCACCGGCAAATTCGAGGCTGATCTCGATATTTTGCTTTATATGATACTCTTTTATCCGACTTTATGCCACCTGTTTGTTTTAGCCGGTTAATCATAAATCGATAAATATTACCCCAATTATACCGCCTGAGAAAAGCATGTCAACATATTTTCAGCTTTTGGGAGAGAAAAGCCCTCGCTTGCTTTGTGTGCTACATTGTGTTACGATATATTTGTAATGGGGAGGTGTTAATATGGCCACGATTACAGTAAGGCTAAACAAAGATGAAGAAAGAATCTACAAAGAGTATGCCGAATATAAAAATATCCCTTTATCGACGCTGATGAAGGAAGCGCTGACCGAGAAAATTGAAAATGAGATTGATTTAAAAGCCATTTTGGCATACGAGGAAGCGTTAAAGAACGGGCAGGTCGGATATGTTTCTTTCGGCGAAATTAAAAAAAGATTAAAGATGTAAAATGAAATATTCGATTGTTTTTGAGAAAAATGCCGAAAAGCAGCTAAGCGAATTGGGTATCACTCAACAAAGGATAATAATCAATTGGATATCCGAAAACTTGGGGAATGCCGAAAATCCGCGTGTGCATGGCACAGCCTTAAAAGGCAAAAAAGAATATTGGCGATATAAAATCGGGGATTACAGGGTTATTGCCGATATTAAAGGGATGGGGATTTATCTGATTACAATTGAAAGGGGTAACAGAAAGAGTATTTACAACGATTGATGGGGGGTCTCCTTTTGTTGTTCTCCAAAGTGTAAACTAGACATTAAACAAATTTGTTTTAGGTAACATAAATTCTTTTATTCAGTTTGATACTAACTATCTATCTTCTATGGCATTAACTAGTATTTTGTTATCAAAGTGGTATCAAAAGCATGATGTCAGCTTGAGTTTAATCAGTAAGTAAACGCGCCATTTCACATATTATTAGAATTGATTTTTAGTTACTCTAAACCTTGACAATATCTTTCTTTCGCTTCCTTAAAATCCATACTAACAGATGCAATAATCTCTTCTTTTGCAGCTTTCAATTCAGCGAGCTTTTCATAAAGTTTCTCGTATACTAATTTTTGTGAAGGCATAGTTATTCGATTGCTGGCATCATCGATTTCATCTAATTCAATATTTTCTTCCTCATAAATAGTTTTCAATAACCTTAAAATGTCTTCCTTGGTTATTGAATCTATATTTTTGTATTCACTCCCATTAAGATAATACCCTTCTTGATTCTCAATCTTTAACAGCTTCATATATTTCCCTCCTCTGTGTGTAAGCGTCTTCACCAGCTTCCATTGTTTCCATTAGTGATAAGTAATTAGCTTTCTCTTTGCCGCATATGCTTTTTAAGTTCTTTGATGTTAATTGCCCCGTATAAACATAATATTGCGGCCCATTATCAGTCATTTCTTTTTCTGTAAGTATTATAAAATCTGGTTTCAACAAAATTCCTATGGAATTATTATGTGTCACGACGAAAACAGTGGATTTAAGTGATAGCTCCTTAATGGATACAATTACATTGTCTTTGATAAATATGTTGTCAAACGAAGACTCTGGTTCATCAATTAGAACCATTTCATATTTATAGGCATCCTTTAATTCTGCCAAAAGATTGTATTCGGCTTTTTCTCCTCCTGATAACTCACTATCGAAAAGGTTTTTTACTGTATAGGATAACTTCCAAAACGCTTTGTAAATGTTTTCATATTGAATATTATAGTTATCTCTTTCTTTCCTAAGTTTTCTGTAAAATTCGAATGGAGAACATGGAATCTTCATAAGTGAAGTTGTATTTTTTGCTGCACAAGCTTTATTTATTTCTGTAGCAGTGGTAATCCTGCTTACTTTTGCCTCAACTGCAAACCCGAATATTTGTTCAGTTTTAACAACCCTTTCTTCTCCTCCGGTTTGAATTAAATCGTTAAACTTATCCTCAATAACCAATAGCCTAAAATGATTCTTCAAATTTACATCTTCAATTGGGTTTAGAGATGACTTTTTCCCAAGGCTGCTTTTAATAGTCCTTACCAAGTGATTGGTTGCTTCAATTAAAAAGTTTTCTACTTTTATTTTATTATAATGCTTTATTAGTTCTAAACAGAGCTTGACCATTTTTTGTTTCGAAACCCATTTTGAAACTTCACTCTCGTACTTTATATCATCAATAATTGTAATTAAGGATTCAATAATCTTCTTTAAATCTGTTAAGTCTTGTGTATCCAAGGTTGATTCTGTAAAAAGCCTAACCCGTGAATATATATCTTCTTTTTGGGTATTGGTAGCAAAGTTTTTCAGCGTTTTAATATATGTTCCTATCTTGATAATACTTTCATCCCAATCAAGCGTTGAAATACATTCAAGCAATTGCTTTAGCTCTTTAAAATAATCGGCCGTAAAATGATCGTTTTCGCGTTCAATTATTTGTTCAAACTTCTCATCCTCACTTCTACTCACTAGATCAAATTGACGAATATATTTAATACTATCAATTGGATAGCTTTTCGCGATAGTATTCAATGTATATGTTTTCCCAGAAGAACGTTTCCCTAAAACAATATTTAAACCTGTAGATGCAACAGTGCCATCTTCTAATATCTGAAAAACTTGTTCTTGGTCACTGTCTGTTAAGCTAACATTCTTCTTGTCTTTGAGTGCATATTTAATTTTTGGAATAGAAATCTCATCGCAATTTATATACGTTTGTCGTGTCGGAAACTGATGACTATCCATTTTCTCCACTACTTGTGCCGCTCGCCAGTCACTGAAAAGCAATGGAGTTAGCCCGTCTTCTTTTTTATATCGTTCGAATTTTTTCGGACTCTGAACCTCTCCAGCATCAACAAACCCCTCAAGATTTTTTAGAATAGTATCGCTGACTTGAGGCTCTTTATCATAATGGGGAATGAGTAAGTATTGGTTCAGATTTGTAAATATGTTTGTAAATGCATTATAGTCAATTGATTCCGTGTCACTGACAAATTTATCTTGAACTTGTTTGCATTCTGTATCAAATTTTCCAAGCATATCTATTGGAGAAATTATTATGATGTGTCCATTTTCAATATTTATTTCTATTCCAGGGAACACAACTACCCCTCCCAACTTTGCACTAATAAATTCAAACTGTTGTCTATCAAAGCAGTTGTGATTTGTGATTGCAATAGCATCTATTCCTAATTTATCGACATACCCTTTCATTGCTTCAATTGAAAACGTGAAGTCAGAATCAAGATTAGTAGCCTTCGTATGAATATGGAAATCGAGTTTTTTCAAAACTATTCCCCTTTGACTAGTCCCTTTTGGTTAAACATCTAATAAATCCATCCCGCCGTGGCATTTCTGTTTACTCAACCAATTAGTGTCCGCAAATTCATAAACATTATTCCAATTATAACGCGAGAATCAAACATGTCAATATATTCTATATTATTGAGTTATTCAAAAGCTTAACAATGTAGGGCTTTTGAACTATTTTGTTAGGTGTAGAAGTTGGATACTTTCATTCTGCGTTACTTCATCAATCAGAGATGCATTCCGCCATTTTGGAATGATATAACTAACAAAAAAGGCTATCCGACCCTTTCAAATCAGATAGCCTTTATCCATACAATCAGTGCTACCGAAACGCTGCCTTGATGATTTACAGCGTTTATGGCTTTATTTTTATTCCCACTCAATAGTTGACGGCGGTTTGGAGGTTATATCATAAACAACACGGTTAACCGAACCGATTTCAGAAACAATGCGGTTCGAAATACGTGCCAGTAAGTCGTAGGGTAAACGCGCCCATTCCGCTGTCATAGCGTCGTTACTGGTAACGGCACGCAGGGCAATCAGATAATTGTAGGTGCGGGAATCATCGGCGACGCCGACGCTCTTAACATTTGTGAGGATAGCAAAGCTCTGCCATAATTGGCGGTATAACTTGGCTTTCTTGATTTCGTCCATTACAATCCAATCCGCGGATCGCAATGTTTCCAATTTTTCTTTGGTAACTTCACCGATAATACGAATTGCTAAACCGGGGCCGGGGAAAGGCTGTCGCCAAACCATTTCTTCCGGTAAGCCAAGCTCAAGCCCGACCTTGCGTGCTTCATCTTTAAACAGATATTTAAGCGGTTCCAAAAGCTCAAAGGTCATATCCGAGGGCAGTCCGCCCACGTTATGATGCGTTTTGATTTTAACGGTAGCGCTGCCGGTGGATGTGGCGCTTTCGATAACATCGGGGTAGAGGGTTCCCTGCCCCAAAAAGCCGACTTCGCCCAATTTATTGGCTTCTTCTTCAAAAACCTTAATAAACTCCGCGCCGATGATTTTACGTTTTTGTTCGGGGTCGGTAACGCCCTTTAAACGCTCCAAAAAGCGCTCCGAAGCATCAACGTAAATAACATTCATGCCTAAGTTCTGGCGGAATACCTCAAGTGTTCTTTCGGCCTCTTCGCGGCGTAATAAACCGTGGTTAACAAAAATACAGGTAAGTTGTTTGCCGATGGCCTTGTGCAGCAGCGTTGCCACAACCGAAGAATCGACACCGCCCGAAATAGCGTTAATAACCTTTCCGTCGCCGACCTGTCTTTTGATATTCTTGATACTGTTGACAATAAAGTTATCCATGGTCCACGTTGCGTGGCATTCACAGATTTTATAAACAAAATTTTCCAGAATTTGTTTGCCGTGCGGGGTATGAACAACATCCGGATGGAACTGGATACCGTACATATTGTCTTTATTTATAACGGCGATAGGGGTGTTTTCGGTGTACGCCAGAGATTCAAAGCCCGGAGGCAGTTTTTCAATAATGTTTGAATCGTCCATCCAAACCGTAATGGCATCGGGTAAATTGTTAAATAACGGGGAATCCTGGTTACTGATGTGTAAAACGGCGTGGTCGGACTCCTGGCCCGAATTTCCTTTGACCACTCCGCCCAATTGATAGGCCATTGCCTGCATTCCGTAACAAATCCCGAGGACGGGCAGCGCTTTTTCAAAGACATAAGCCGGAATTTTAGGCGCATTTTCGTCATAGACGCTCGACGGGCCGCCGGAAAGAATAATACCTTTGGGATTTAACTGGACAAGCTTCTCCCAGGGTGTATCGTGAGGGACCAGTTCGCAATAAACATTGAGTTCCCTGATATGGCGTGCGATAAGAAGGCTGTATTCGGAACCAAAGTCAATTACAATAATCGATTCTTGCTCCACACCGGAAACGGCTTCTCCGGTTGCGATCGGTTTTTCACCGGCGATCTCTTTGGCAATTTCGAGGTAGGTGGAAACTTCTGCGTCTCCGCTGGCGGCTACACGGTAACTTTCGTCTTTTGACTGCATTTTCTTTCCTGTATTTTAAAAAATTTTATAGCACTCAGGTTAACATTCTGCTATAATTATCGTCAAGTTAAGTATAGGACTTAAAGCCATGTCTTTTCAAACGCCCGCAAATACAAGCTCTCAAAAAAATATCGGAATAAATTTTTTAAAGAGGGACGGTGTGATTGTTTTTCCCACCGATACCGTCTATTGTTTGGCTTGCAGGTACGATAATATCAAAGCCGTAAACAGAGTATACGAAATAAAGCAAAGGGCGCACAATTTGGCTTTACCGATTATGGTCGCCGATAAAGCACAGATTAATAAAATAGTAAAATATATCCCGGATTCGGCGCAGCCCTTTATTGCTAAATATATGCCGGGGCCGATTACGCTTATAATGCCGAAAGCTGATTCCGTAAACAGTTTGATTACCGATAATAAAGATACGGTGGCGGTGCGTATCCCCAAGCACGATTTAACGCTGGATTTAATTAAAGGCGTCGGGGTGCCCTTGGTAGCTACCAGCGCCAATATCAGCGGCATGCCCAATAACGCCGATGCCGAACAAGTAATTAAACAAATCGGTGATAAAGTCGATTTTGTTTTGGATAGCGGAGAGTGCCCGCTCGGTACAGTATCCACCATTGTTGATGTTACCGGAGAAATTCCGGTTATTCTCAGAGAAGGGGCAATCAGCCGCAAGGAACTGCAAATATTTTACGAAGGGATAAAATAATGACTAACAATAATAATATCGCCATAGGCTGCGACCACAGAGGGTTGGAGTTAAAAGAAAGGGTTAAAACAATTCTGGCAGCGAAAGGGTATAATTGCCGTGACTTCGGTACTTATACCGAGGAGTCGATTGATTATCCCGATATTGCCGGGCTTGTTTGCAATAATGTTACCGCAGGCATTGCCGATAAAGGTATACTTATCTGTTCTACGGGAGCCGGAATGTGCATTGCCGCCAATAAGTTTAACGGAATCCGTGCCGTACTTTGTTTTGACAGTTTTTTGGCACGGCGCGCCCGCGAGCATAACGATGCCAATGTTTTGTGCCTTGCCTCCTCGGTTAATACCGACGTGCTTAGCGATATTGTTACCAATTTTTTGGAAGGTGTTTTTGAAGGGGACAGACACCAACGCCGCATTGATAAAATTAAAGCGATTGAACTTGCCAACAAACAGGATTGTTAACCTGTGTCAGCTATAAATAGATTTGACACTTAACACGACATTGTGATACTTTAGGATTAAAATCGCGGAGATGGGCTCGTTTAAACTGATTTAGATCCGTCCCCATTGGGATGGATTTTTTAATTTTAGCCGTTTAAGGGGATTTTATATGAGAAGCGATGCAGTTAAAAAAGGGATTGAAAGAGCACCGCACCGTTCGCTGATTCATGCACTCGGTGTTTCTGCTCCGGACATAAAAAAACCGTTTGTCGGGGTGGTAAACAGCTTCACCGAGGTTGTTCCCGGCCATATTCATTTAAGAGGCATTGCCGATGCGGTCAAGGAAAATATTCGTGCTGCCGGCGGTGTTCCCTTCGAATTTAATACTATCGCCGTTTGCGACGGTATTGCTATGAATCACGCCGGTATGAATTACAGTTTATCCAGCCGTGAACTGATTGCCGATTCAATTGAAATTGTAGCGCAAGCGCACGCTTTTGATGCGCTGGTGTTTATCCCCAACTGCGATAAAGTTGTTCCCGGGATGTTAATGGCCGCTCTAAGGCTAAATATTCCGTCTGTCTTTGTTAGCGGCGGCCCGATGATGGCAGGGAAATATGAAACCGATAAAGGTTGCCAAAAGGTTGATTTAAACTCTGTTTTTGAAGGCGTCGGGAAAGTTGTAACGCAACAAATGACAGAAGAGGAATTACAAAAATTGGAAGAAGTGGCGTGCCCCGGTTGCGGAAGTTGTTCGGGGATGTTTACCGCTAATACAATGAACTGCATTACCGAGGCAATCGGAATGGGTCTTCCCGGTAACGGGACTATACCCGCGATTGACCCGCGCAGAATTGAACTTGCCAAAGAAGCCGGCAGAAGAATTATCGATTTGCTTGCCGCCAATGTTTGCCCGAGGGATATTATCAATCCCCAATCTTTGGAAAACGCCTTTTACGTTGATATGGCGCTGGGTGGCAGTACCAATTCGGTTTTGCATCTGATGGCAATCGCGCACGAGGCGGGGGTTAGTTTTCCGTTGGACAGAATCAATGCCGTTAGCGAAAAAACGCCTTGTCTTTGTAAATTAAGGCCTGCGGGCAATTATCATATTGAAGATTTAGACAGGGCCGGCGGGATTCCGGCGGTTATGAAAGAGCTTAAATATTTACTGAATTCGGATTTAAATACCGTTTCGGGGTTAACAATCGGTCAAATTGCCGGCGCTGCGGTTGTCAAAGATTCCGACGTAATCCGTTCTAAAGAGACAGCCTACTCCGATAAAGGCGGCTTAACGATTCTTTTCGGTAACCTGGCGCCTCAGGGGGGTGTTGTTAAACGGTCGGCGGTGGCGCCTGAAATGATGGTCCATCAGGGGCCGGCGCGCGTTTTTGATTCCGAGGGCGATGCCACCAAGGCAATTATGGACGGTAAAATCAAAGACGGCGATGTTTTGGTTATCCGCTATGAGGGCCCTAAAGGCGGCCCGGGAATGCGGGAAATGCTTACGCCGACTTCATTGCTTGGCGGAATGGGGCTCGATAAGACCGTGGCCTTAATAACCGACGGTCGTTTTTCGGGCGCTACAAGAGGAGCGGCAATCGGCCATGTTTCACCGGAGGCTGCTGCCGGCGGTCCGATTGCAGCAGTAAAAGAAGGGGATATTATCAGTATCGATATTCCCAACAATAAACTTGAAGTTAATATTTCCGATGAGGAGATTAATAAAAAAATTGCGGTGTTAAAGCCCTTTGAATCAAAATTCAAGACGGGTTATCTGGCAAGATATGCCGAAAGTGTTACATCGGCCAGCACCGGCGCTGTTTTTACTAAATAACGGAGGTTGATTATGAAGAAAACCGGATCGCAAATATTGTGTGAAAGCCTGATTAATGAGGGTGTTGATACGATGTTCGGTATTCTTGGAGGGGTTATCATTCCTTTTTATGATACCTTACCGCAATATCCTCAGTTAAGGCATATTTTGGTTGCTCACGAGCAGGGCGGGGCCCATGCCGCCGAGGGTTATGCGCGTGCCACGGGCAAAGTAGGTGTCTGTGTTGCTACATCCGGCCCCGGCGCTACCAATCTTGTAACGGGGATTGCCGATGCCTATATGGATTCCATCCCTATGGTAGCAATTACCGGTCAGGTTGCGAGTTCTTTAATCGGAAAAGATGCTTTTCAAGAAATTGATATTACGGGTATCACCCTTCCGATAACAAAACATAATTATTTGGTTACCGATACCGCTTCGTTGGCGCAGGTTGTAAAAGAAGCCTTTTATTTGGCACAATCTGGGCGTCCCGGGCCGGTACTGATTGATATCCCTAAAGATGTGTTAACCAATTCGGTCGAGTACAATCCGCCGACTAAGGTTTCGATGCCCGGATATAAACCCAAAGGGCAGGGCGGCCATCCTTCCCAAATTAACCGGGCGATTAAATTGATAAACGATGCCAATAAACCGCTGATTGTTGCCGGTCATGGCGTTATTATCTCGAAAGCCTACGATGAATTAAAACAACTGGCGGAAACTTCGCAAATTCCGGTCGTGACCACTTTGTTGGGAATCAGCTCATTTCCTGAATCGCATTCGCTGTCATACGGATGGATCGGAATGCACGGTATGACCTATGCTAACTTGGCGCTTCAGGAATGCGATTTGATGATTGCCATCGGAATGCGCTTTGATGACAGGGTTACCGGTAAAATCACCGGCTTTGCACCCAAAGCCAAAATTATTCATATTGATATTGACCCGGCCGAAATCGGGAAAAATGTCCCTGTTGACGTTCCGATAGTCGGAGATATCAAACCGGTCTTAAAATCTTTAAATAAAGGTCTTGAAGAGCAAGGGCATCCCGATTGGGTGGCTCGAATAGATGAACTTCGCAAAGAGTATCCCTCGTTGGATATTAAAGATACATCTAAAATCATACCTCAGTATGTCATCAGGCAAATATATGAGATTACCAAAGGCGATGCCATTGTTACAACCGGTGTCGGACAACATCAAATGTGGACGGCACAGCACTTTTGGTTCGATAAACCCAACAGCCTGATTACATCGGGGGGGTTGGGGACAATGGGCTTCGGGTTACCGGCTGCGATGGGAGCCAAAGTTGCTTGCCCTGATGAAAACGTATGGTGTATCGATGGCGACGGCAGTTTCCAGATGAATATCCAAGAGTTGGGAACCATCGCCAGAGAAAACATCGGGGTTAAAATAGTTATTTTAAATAACGGCTTTTTGGGCATGGTAAGGCAATGGCAAGAGTTCTTTTATGAAAAAAGGTACGTTGCTACACCGCTTTGCTGCCCTGATTTTGTAAAGATTGCCGAAGCATATAATATTCCGGGGATTACCGTCAGAAACAAATCAGATGTTATCCCCTCGATTCAAAAAGCAATTGAAACCGAAGGACCTTTCCTTCTTAATTTTGTTGTCGATCCGGAAGAAAATGTTTACCCGATGGTACCTGCCGGAGCTTCGCTGTCCGAATTTTTAGAAGAACCGATTAAAAAAGTGAGGTGCAAATAAAATGGTAACGACTAAGCACACACTGGTAGCCATGGTTACCGATAAACCCGGTGTCCTAAACAGAGCGGCAAGCCTTTTTAGAAGACGTGGATTCAATATTGACAGTATCACCGTCGGTCACAGCGAACTGCCGCATATATCCCGCATGACGATTGTTGTTATCGGTACTACCGCTATGGTGGAACAGGTAAGGAAACAACTCGAAAAACTGGTTGATGTTATTAAAGTGGCCGATGTTACCGGTACCGGAACAATTATGCGTGAACTGGCGCTGATTAAAGTCAACGCCCCTCCGGCAACACGCAGCGAAATTATGCAAATTGTCAGTATCTTTAGGGCAAAAATTATCGATGTTTCTGCCGATTCGTTGGTAATTGAAGCTACCGGCGACGAAGATAAACTGTCTTCTCTTTATAACATGCTGCGCAGTTTCGGTATTAAAGAATTGGCTAAAACGGGCTGTCTGGCGATGATTCGCGGCGGGTCAAAATCCGCCGCTATTGATAAAGAATCGCTAAAAGATATAAAATAATAGAATACCAAATTTAAAAACCTATATCGGAGAAGGAGTTAACATGGCTACTATTTATTATGATAACGATTGTGATTTAAATCTCTTGGAAGGGAAAGTAATTGGGGTTATCGGTTACGGAAGTCAGGGACATGCACATGCATTGAACCTGCGTGACAGCGGAATGAATGTTATTATCGGAGCGATCGAAGGCGGAAACGGCTGGAAAAAAGCCAAGGAAGCCGGCTTTGAGGTATTTACCTCCGATGTAGTGGCTCGTAAAGCCGATATTATTATGATTCTTGCCCCCGATACCGCACAGGCAAAAATTTATAATCAATCCATTAAAGACGAATTAAAACCGGGCAAGATGTTAATGTTTGCGCACGGGTTTAATATTCATTACGGGCAAATTGTCCCTCCGGAAGATATTGATGTAACCATGATTGCACCGAAATGTCCGGGGCATATGTTACGCCAAACCTTTACGGAACAGTCCGGCCCTCCGGCTTTAATTGCCGTTTATCAGGATGCTTCGGGGAATGCCAAAGATTTAGCCTTAGCCTATGCTAAAGGTATCGGTTGCAGCCGTTCCGGTATTTTGGAAACAACCTTTGCCGAAGAAACCGAAACCGATCTTTTCGGAGAGCAGGCTGTTCTTTGCGGCGGCGTTGCTTCAATGGTTAAAGCCGGTTTCCAAACATTGGTTGAAGCCGGATATCAGCCCGAAATTGCCTATTTTGAATGTTTCCATGAGTTAAAACTTATTGTTGACCTAATGTACAGAGGCGGGTTAAATCTAATGAACTATTCCGTTAGCGATACCGCCGAATACGGCGGATACACCCGCGGCCCGCGTGTAATCAATAATCAATCGATTGATGAAATGGAAGAAATTTTGGCCGAAATCCAGGACGGCAGTTTTGCCACCGAATGGATTCTTGAAAACCAAGCCGGTTGCCCTTCTTTTAAGGCCATCAAGAGAATGGAATCCGAGGAATTAATCGAAGAAGTCGGTGAAGAACTCAGAAGCATGATGACCTGGTTAAATAACAAAGATAAGTGATTGTAAATTGAATAACTCTTTATTAAATAAACTCGATAGCGCCGTTCTTTCAATGGGAAATAAGCTCATCCTTATTGGCCCCTCTCTGTCATTGGAGAGGGGAGTTTACGGAAGTAAGGATTAATATTTTCTAAAAGGAAGGACAAAATGGATAAAGTAGTTATTTTCGATACCACCCTGAGAGACGGCGAGCAAGCCGCCGGTGCCTCTCTGAATATCAATGAAAAGATTGAAATCGCCCGTCAACTGGAAAAATTAGGGGTTGACGCTTTAGAGGCAGGCTTTCCTGCTTCTTCAGCGGGCGATTTTGAAGCCGTTGAATTAATATCCCGCGAAATCCGCAAACCCATTATTTGCGGTTTGGCGCGCGCAATTGCGTCGGATATCGACAAAGCCGCCGAGGCCTTAAAACAAGCCAGACACCCGCGCATTCATGTCTTTGTTTCTTCATCCGATGTTCATATTATGCATCAGTTGAAAAAAAGCAAAGAAGAAGTGCTCGAGATGGCTTTTAATATGGTCAAACGCGCCAGAGGCTATGTTGAAGATGTCGAGTTCTCGCCGATGGATGCCAGCCGCTCAAGCCCCGAATATATTTACAATATGTTGGAGGCGGTAATTGATGCCGGCGCCACGACCTTAAATATTCCCGATACGGTTGGTTATGCCGTTCCCGATGAATTCGGTAAACTGATTGCCGGTATTTTTAAAAATGTTCCCAATATCGGTAAAGCGAAAATAAGTGTTCATTGTCATAACGATTTGGGGTTGGCTGTTGCCAACTCGCTGGCGGCAATCAATAACGGGGCAAGGCAAATAGAATGCACCGTCAACGGAATCGGAGAAAGAGCCGGTAACGCCGCTTTGGAAGAAATCGTTATGATTTTAAAAACCCGTAACGATTTATTTGATGTTACAACAAATATCAATACCGAAGAAATTTATAAGACAAGCCGTTTGGTTAGCGAGTTAACCGGTTTTCCGGTTCAGCCGAATAAAGCCGTTGTCGGCGGGAATGCTTTCCGTCATCAATCGGGTATTCACCAAGACGGTATGATGAAAATGTCGAGCACTTACGAGATTATGGATCCCAAATCAATCGGTGTTCCCAGTTCCAGTTTGGTAATGGGGAAATCGAGCGGCAGGCATGCCTTTAAAGAAAGGTTATCCGAATTGGGTTATAATCCGACCGACGAAGACATTAACCGCCTCTTTATTGCCTTTAAAGAACTGGCGGATAAGAAAAAGGAAGTAACCGACAGGGATATCGAGTCCTTGGTAGCGCAAGAGAAACGCGAGGGGATTACGACCGAAGCATACAGATTGGATAGGCTTCAGGTTACCTGCGGCGACAAAGGTGTTCCCACGGCAGCTGTTCGGCTGGTGGCCGGCGACGGCAATACTATTGCCGATGCCGCATTGGGGACAGGCCCTGTTGATGCCGTTTACGAAGCGATTAACCGCTTGGTGAAAGTGCCGAATAAATTAACCGAATTTACGGTAAAATCTGTTACCGGCGGTATTGATGCTATCGGTGAGGTTTTGATTAGAATCGAGAGCGATGCCGTAACTTACACCGGTCGTGGGGCGGATACCGATATCATAGTTGCCAGTGCCAAGGCTTATTTGAATGCGTTAAACAAACTTTTAAGTTCTCGTTAAAATCGGGTTAAACTTAACAGGGGATAATTATGCCGGTTGGTTCCGGTTTGTACATACCGGCCGTTACCACTACTGCGTTGGTGTTTATAATTTTGAGTTTACCCCATAATTTGAATAAAAGCGAATAACCTTTTGTAATCTTGTTTGAGGAGAATTGAATTGACTTTAATTGAAAAAATATTGGCGGCGCATTGCGGCGAAGAAAAACTTATTCCGGGGCAATTTATTAGTGTCAAAGTGGATATGGTTTTATCCAATGATATTACCGCACCGATTGCGATTCGGGAATTTAAAAAAATCGGGGTAAGTAAAGTCTTTGACCCTTCTAAAGTTGTAATGGTTCCGGACCATTTTACCCCCAATAAAGATATTGCCGCTGCCGAGCAGGCTAAAATTGTGCGTGAATTTGCCCGCGAACAAAAAATTAACTATTTCGAAATCGGTAAAATGGGCATCGAACATGTTATTTTGCCTGAATCTGGGCTGGTACTGCCCGGTGATGTGGTTATCGGTGCCGATTCGCATACCTGTACTTATGGAGCCTTGGGGGCTTTTTCAACCGGTATGGGTTCAACCGATATTGCTTCGGCGATGGCTACCGGTGAAATTTGGATGAAGGTCCCGCCGACAATTAAATTCATCTACAAAGGTAAACTCGGCAAATGGGTCGGCGGTAAAGATTTAATTCTTTATACCATCGGTAATATCGGCGTTGACGGTGCACTTTATTCGGCAATGGAATTTCACGGAGAGGCCGTCGATGATTTGGATATGGATGGCAGGTTTACAATGGCCAATATGGCGATTGAAGCGGGAGGCAAAGCCGGTATATTTAAAGTTGATGGAAAAACATTAGATTACATAAAACCAAAGGCGAAGCGCGAATATACGGTTTATGAACCCGATGCGGATGCCGAATACGCTAAAGTTATTGAATACGATGTAGCCGAAATTGAACCGCAAGTTGCCTGTCCGCATCTTCCTTCCAACACCAAACCGGTCAGCCAATTGGGCGATATTAAAATCGATCAGGCGGTAATCGGAAGCTGTACCAACGGCAGACTCGATGATCTCAGGTTGGCGGCGGAGGTTTTGAAAGGTAAAGAGGTTAATCCGCACGTACGTTGTATTGTTATCCCCGGTTCGCAAAAGATTTATTTGCAAGCGGTTAAAGAAGGGCTGGTGGAAACGTTTATTAATGCCGGTGCGATTGTCAGCACCCCCACCTGCGGGCCCTGTTTGGGCGGGCATATGGGGATACTTGCGGCCGGTGAAAAATGTATTTCTACCACAAACCGTAACTTTGTCGGCAGAATGGGCAGCCCTAAATCAGAGGTTTATTTGGCCAATCCGGCGGTTGCGGCAGCCAGTGCCGTTACCGGTTACATAACAAGCCCCGAGGAAGTTAAGTAAAAATGAAAATGCTCGGTTTGGAAAAGCTCCTTAATAACAGCCCGTGGAGCAGAAAAAGAGTCTTAAAGTTGGCAAAAGAATTATTAAAACTTGTTCAAATTGCCGATAAGTCCGATTTGCTCGAAATCGGCTGTGGGACGGGGGCGGTCAGCAAATATATTGCCGAGACATACGACGGAAATATAATCGGGCTGGATATTGACGATAAACAAATTCAAGAGAATTTGAAAAAGATTAAAAACAGGCCTAATTTAAAATTTATTGTTGCCGATGCTTTGGAACTGCCTTTTGAAGACAACAGTTTTGATGTTGTTTTGTCGTTTGGTGTCTTACATCATATCGACGGATGGCAAAAAGCGCTTGCCGAGGTTAACCGCGTTTTAAGGCCCGGCGGCTATTTTATCGGCGCCGAAGTTATTTATCCGGAAGCTATTTCAAGCATGGATAAGGAATCTTCTTACAGTTTTGGGCTGGAATCAGTCGATATCGATGAAATAGAAGGCTTTTTTACGGATAATAATTTTACCGAGATTTATTCGGCAGCCAATAATTTATTGGTTTGCCAAAATTACGAGGCGGTTTACCAAAAAGCGGTTTAAATTTCCGCCGGGTAGACGGTTTTGATGTTAGAGTTTAGAATTTTTATAAAGGAGTTAGCTTCTTAATGTTAAAAGGAACAGTTTTTAAATACGGGGCAAATGTTGATACCGATGCCATAATACCGGCGCGTTATCTTAACGTTTCGGAACCTTGCGAGCTTGCGAAGCATTGTATGGAAGATATAGACCTTGATTTTGTTAATAAGGTGAATTGTGGGGATATCATTGTTGCCGCCACTAATTTTGGCTGTGGGTCCTCCAGAGAGCATGCTCCGATAGCTATTAAGGCTTCCGGCGTTTCTTGTGTTATTGCTAAAAGTTTTGCGCGTATTTTCTTTAGAAACTCGATTAATATCGGTTTACCGGTATTGGAATGCGAAGAGGCCGTGGATAATATCAACGCCGGCGATATCCTTGAAGTGGATTTGGAAAACGGGATTATAAAAAATACGACTACCGGAAAAGAGTTTGTTGCTCAACCGTACCCTGATTTTATGAGCAAATTGATTTCGGCGGGCGGGCTAATCGAATATACCAAAAAAAGATTGGAGAAAAATTAAATGAAGTATAACGTTGTTGTTTTGCCCGGTGACGGGATTGGTCCCGAAATTATTGCTGAATCCGTAAAGGTAATGGATGCCATCGGTAAAAAATACGGTCATGAATTTAATTATGATTATGCGCTTATCGGCGGTGTGGCAATCGAAGAAGAGGGTGTTGCCGTCTCACAAGAGACGATTAACAAATGTAAAAACAGCGATGCGGTTTTACTTGGTGCCGTTGGCGATCCCAGATACGATGACCCGCAGGAACCGGTACACCCTGAAGATGGGTTACTGGCGCTTCGCAAAGAACTGGGGCTGTTTGCCAACATCAGACCGGTACTTGCTTATCCCTCGCTTGTGGGGCATACCAACTTTAAGCCCGGTGTTTTGGACGGCGTTGATTTTGTTTTTGTCCGTGAACTTACCGGCGGTTTATATTTTGGGCAGCCCAAAAAACGCTGGGAGGAAGCCGACGGCAGATGGGCGGTCGATTCAATGGTCTATTCAGAACATGAAATCGCGCGTATCGTAAGGGTCGGTTTTGAAATTGCCCGTACTCGCAAGAAGAAACTGATTTCCGTTGATAAAGCGAACGTTTTGCAATCTTCAAGGCTCTGGCGTCAAATTGCAATCGAAATTTCAAGTGAATATCCTGATGTTGAACTGGAACATATGCTGGTTGATGCCTGTGCGATGAGAATTATTCAGAACCCCAAATATCTGGATGTTCTGGTTACCGAAAACACATTCGGAGATATCTTAACCGATGAAGCCTCGATGCTCGGCGGTTCACTGGGAATGCTGGCATCCGCCAGTTTGGCAGGGGTACCCAAGGCCGGTGAAAGAACACTCGGAATGTACGAGCCCAGCCACGGCAGCGCACCGCGACACAAGGGCCTTAACGATGCCAATCCGATTGCCACTATTTTAAGTATGGCAATGATGCTTAATTATTCGTTTGGTCTTTCTGAGGAAGCCGCGGCTGTTGAAAACGCCGTTGCAAAGGTACTCGAAGAAAAATACGGAACTTATGATATAATAGGTGAAGGCTCTACTAAAGTTTCCACCAGCCAAATGGGCGATTTAATCGCAGAAAGGGTTTAAGGTACAGTTTAATGTCTATACAGCTTTACGATACAACACTCAGAGATGGGGCGCAGAAAGAAGGGATTTCTTTTTCTGTAATCGATAAGCTGAATATTGCCGTTAAACTTGATGAACTGGGTGTGCATTACATAGAGGGCGGTTGGCCTGGTGCCAACCCCAAAGACATTGAGTTTTTCGAAAAGGCTAAGGATTTAAACCTTAAAAATGCCCAACTTGTTGCTTTCGGCAGTACCAGAAGGGCTAATGGCAAAGCGGAATCCGATCCGACTTTGGCATCCCTTGTTGAAGCCGGAACAAGTATAGTAACTTTGGTTTCAAAAAGTTCGGCTCGTCAGGTAACACAGGTATTGGAAACGACGCTTGAAGAAAATATCAATATGGTTGTCGATTCCACGCGCTATCTAAAAAGCAAAGGGATTTCCGTTTTTATTGATGCCGAACACTTTTTTGACGGTTATAAAGATAATCCCCAATATGCTTTGGATGTTCTGATTGCCGCCGAAAAAGCGGGAGCGGATTGCTTGGTGCTTTGCGATACCAACGGCGGGGCTCTCCCCGATGAGGTATTTGATGTGGTAACAAAGGTTAAAGAAGTAACCTCGATTCCGCTCGGAATCCATGCCCACAACGACAGCGAGCTTGCGGTGGCAATCACCCTGGCTGCGGTTAAGGCGGGGGCAGTAAATATCCAAGGTACAATTAACGGTTACGGCGAAAGATGCGGTAACGCCAATTTGTGCTCTATTATTCCCAATCTGAAACTGAAAATGGGGATTGATTGCATCAGCGACGAAAACCTGTCTAAACTATCGGATATTGCCGGTTATATTAACGAAATGGCTAATCTTAACCCGAATTCTTCGCTGCCGTATGTCGGAAGCAGCGCCTTTAGCCATAAGGCCGGGTTACATGTTTCCGGTTTAAGCAAATGGTCGGGCAGTTATCAGCATATTGACCCCGAGCTTGTGGGCAATAAATCGCGGATGCTTGTTTCCGAGCTTGCCGGCAGGGCCAATATCGTTCATCGTGCAAGCCAAATAGGGGTTGTTCTTCCTCCCAAAGGCAAAGAAGCCCAAAAACTCCTGGAAACGGTTAAAGATCTTGAAAGCCGCGGTTTCCAATACGAAAACGCCGAAGCCTCTTTTGATTTACTGGTTCACAGGGCTCAAGCCGAATATCAATCACCCTTTGAATTAATTGATTATATGGTTATCATTGAAAGCAGGCGGCGCAAGCCTACCACTCATAACGGTGATGAACCGCTCTCCGAGGCCATGGTAAAAGTCAGAGTAGACGGGCAAATAATGCATACCGTATCGGAAGGAAACGGACCGGTTAATGCGATGGACCGTGCTTTAAGAAAGGCTTTAGTAGAGTTATATCCGCAAATTTCCTGTATTCAGTTAGTAGATTATAAAGTCCGCATTCTTGATTCAAAAAATACCGCTTCACAGGTGCGTGTACTGATAGAATCGACCGATGGCGTTGACCGCTGGCGGACCGTTGGGAGTTCTCCCAATATTATCGAGGCCAGTTGGCTGGCGCTGGCCGATAGCCTGGAATACTGGTTAATTAAAAACAAGTAGGGATTTAACTTTTGCCGCTCCAGAATTCAAGGCTCAGGTATTTCCAACCGCCGTCGGGAAGCACCGTTAAGATATTCCCTTCATCGATGCTGTTTGCGATTTCGATAACTTGATGGACGCTGGCCCCCGATGATTGCCCGCAAAAGATGCCGTTAGTTTGCAGCAGGGCTTTACAAGCTTCATTTGCTTCGCTGCTTGTAACACATACCCGTTCGCTAACAAGCGCTAAATCCAACACCGGCGGGATAAACGTTTCAAGGCACCTTAATCCCTGAATACAATCGTTAAGAGGCGGTTCAACCCCGATAGTTTTCATTTGGGGGTATTTTTCTTTTAATCTTTTGGCAACGCCGGTTATTGTTCCGCCGGTGCCGATTCCTGCAACAAAGTAATCAATTTTATCGTACGGAAAATCGTTCAGTATTTCGACTCCGGTAGTTTCGTAATGTGCCTGAGGGTTAGCGGGGTTGGCAAACTGGTCTGCCACAAAATACTTTGCGCTTTTGGAAACCATATCGTTAACCAAATTAATCGCACCGAGTACGCCCTCGCTTGCCTTGGTCAGAATAAGCTCGGCGCCGAAAATTTCAATCAGTTGCTGCCTTTCTTTGCTCATGTTTTCAGGCATAACAATAGTAACATCATAACCCATTTTTTTGCCCAGCCAAGCCAGAGATATGCCTGTGTTTCCGCTTGTGGCCTCGATAATGGTTTTGCTTTTATCAAGCTTTCCGCTTTTAACGGCGTTATCGATTATGTATTTAGCGACGCGGTCTTTGTTACTGGCGCTGCCGCCCAAATTTTGCCCTTCAAGCTTAGCTAAAATACGCACTTTATTGTTTTCAGTTAATCCCGAAAGTTCAACCAACGGGGTATGTCCGAGGGCATCCAGAGCGTTCTTAAAATACATCACAATCTCCTTTTTTGCTGCCTAAATTATAACATCAATAAACCAACTATTAAACCTGCCGCCGGCTTTATGATTCGCACTCAATTTGTTATAGTATAAACGGGCGCCTGTCGCAAATGTTTGATAAAGGAAACGCTATGTCGGATATTAAAAATTTTTATGAAATTGCAATGGAAAAAATTGCGGCAATCGGAGACGCTTCGGAAGAAGAAAAACTGGGCTGGAAATATGTTCCCGAAGGGGAAAAATTAGCGGCTTCGTGCTTAAACAGCAATAAAGAAATCGAAAACGAAATTAAAAAATACGATAATCAAACCAGGCCGTTTATCTTACAAGGCGCACGCAAGGTCTTAATTGCCAATATCGGCTTACCCAAAAACGATATTAGCAAAAAAAATACCCGCAAAGCTATGGATAGTTTGCTTTTTATCAGTGAAGATAAAGATACGGTTACGGCCGTTTTTGATAAGATTAATTACATTTTTGAACACTACAATACGCAAGGAAAACAGCAGAAAGATCAAACTTACAAACTGCTGGAAAAGGAATTTCAAGATAAAGTTAACCAAGCGCTGGCCCAACAGACCGGCACAGCAAATAATGTTAAAGTCAATGTTGAAACCCTGCCTCAGTTTAAAGAAGAATGGAATAAGGTCTTAATGCAAATAGAAAATCAATACGCGAACTACCTAAACGAGTATAAAAAGGAACTGGCTGAGATTAAATAAACCCTTTGCGATAAAATATTAAAGGTCTCAAACAAAGATTATACCTATCGAATAGGTTAATCTTAATATGCAATCAAACCGATATACGGTAAATCCTCCGGCTCTATTGTTAAATACTATCTGTTACAACGCAAACATTATTTATGATTCATTCCTTAAATAATCCCGGATTCAATCACCCTTAAGCAAGTCGGGTATATTCAGCAAGTTATATTGTTGACAGGTTTGGCTTATCATAGTATATTAAACATAGATTGATTCTTTAAAAATATGTTACCTATTAAACCCTCCGAGCTGTAAGCGCCTAAGGGCTTTTTGCCTATGGATTGCAGCCGGTTAAGGTATGTGGGAAACCTTTATACTGCCCGTATTTGGAAAGGGGGGGATACTGATTTTTGTTAATTTGTTGTACCTCCTTCGGGAGGTATTTGTTTGAAGAGAATATTTTACAATCGGGATACTTTTTGAGTCTGTCGGAGGAAATATGGCAAAACTGATTGATACTTTTCATCGCAACATAAATTATATGCGCATATCAATTACCGACCGTTGTAATATGAGGTGCATTTACTGCAATTCCCACCTCACCCCTCATTTGATGCACGACGAAATATTACGCTATAAAGAAATCCAGAAAATTGTTAAAGCCGCTGCCAGGTTGGGAGTCAAAAACATTCGTATTACCGGCGGCGAGCCTTTGGTTAGGCCGGATGTCGGGGCGCTGATTGAACTTTTGTATAATATCGAAGGAATCAACGATATTTCCTTAACTACCAACGGCTTCTTTTTAAAGAAATATTTGGATGAGCTCACCGATGCAGGTTTAAAAAGAGTCAATATCAGCCTCGACAGCTTTAACCCCGACAAGTTTAAATATATTACCGGCGGCGGTGATCTTAATCAGGTTTTGGAAGGGATTGATGCCGCAATCAATGCCGGTCTTGATCCGGTTAAAATTAATATGGTTCCCATTAAGGGCGTCAATGATGATGAAATAATTGATTTTGCCAAAAAGAGCCTTACCGACGGCTGGAACATTCGCTACATAGAATATATGCCGTTTGTTGATTCTGTTGAGGATAAGAAAAAAATGGTTTCGATTGACGAAATAAAACAGAAAATCACCGCTGAATTGGGAGAGATGAAGCCGGATGGGGTTTCAATCGGAAACGGCCCCGCCAAGTATTATAAATTGGATAATGCACAGGGCACGATTGGCTTTATCGGTGCAATGACCCATAATTTCTGTTCCGAGTGTAACAGATTCAGACTTACCTCTGACGGGAGATTGATGCCGTGCCTGATGCGTGACGATGAAATCGATATTAAAGGCCCCCTAAGAGCCGGTGCAACAATCGAAGAATTGGAAGAAATTATTAAGCAGGCTGTCCATTTAAAGCAAAAAGAACATCCCGAACGGGAAGATATGGATCTCAAAAAGAGACAGATGTGGCAAATAGGCGGGTAATAATATTTAGCGGAGTGTAATAATGACGGGAGAACTGACACATATTAACGATAAGGGTGAAGCTAAAATGGTTGATGTTTCACCGAAAGACGATACCGTTCGCGAGGCCGTTGTGAGCGGCGGTGTTCGCATGAAGCCTGAAACGTTAGATAAAATAAAACAGAATCGAATGAAAAAAGGCGATGTTCTGGCGGCGGCCAGAATTGCGGGAATTATGGGCGCCAAAAAAACACCCGATTTAATTCCTTTATGCCATACGATATTGGTGAGCGAAGTTACCGTTGATTTTGAATTTATCGGCGATGATTTTATTGAGATTGTCGCTATGGCCAAGAGTATCGGTAAAACAGGCGTTGAAATGGAAGCAATGACTGCCGTTGCGGTAAGCGCCCTTACTATTTACGATATGTGCAAGGCCATTGACCGCAGTATGACAATCGAAGATATATGCTTGCAAAAGAAAAGCGGCGGGAAAAGCGGAACCTATGTTAAGCCGTAGCTTTTAAAAAAATCTAAAACAAATTAACGGAAACCGTGGCATCTTTTTGAAGTGTCGCGGTTTCGCTGTCTAAAACAATATATCCGTCCGCACCGGCAATATCAACCAGCCCCTTATTTGTAAGCTCTACCGGAAAGGCGGCGGAGCCTTCGATTTTGACTGCCAGGAAACGCCCCCTGGCGCTGTCTGCGATATCAACCGAATCACCCATTTTAGCAATAAAAGTTTTTGTACAAACGGGAGGGATTTGCGCCATTTTTCGCAGTGCCGGAACAAGCAGAATATAGGCATTTATCAGGCAGGAAACCGGGAATCCGGGGGTGCTTAACACAGGTTTGCCGTCCGCAATAACCAGTAACCCCGATTTAATATTGCGTCCTTTAATTTTTAGGGAAGGCACTTTACCCAGCTTTTGCAATATTTCGGTTAAATAGTCTTTATCGCCCTTGGATGTTCCCCCCGAAACAAATACAAAATCGGCTACTTTTAACGCCTCTTCGATAATAGCCTTAATTTGCTGAGGGTTATCACCGACAATCCCGAATTTTAAAGGCAGGCAACCGTTTTCTTTAATAATTGAAGCAATTACAGAGGAGTTAACATCGTAAATTTGACCGTCTTTGACAATATCATCAATTCCGACAAGCTCTTCACCGTTGGAAATAACAGCAACCTTGGGTTTTTCATAAACCTTAACCTTTGATAAACCTTGCCCGGCAATTAAGCCGATTGCAGACGGGGTGATAAGGGTTCCCTGTTTCAAAAGCTGGCGTCCGCGTTTTTTATCCTGCCCTTCAAATTCTATGTTTTCGCCGTAACTGATTGGTTTGTAGATACATAATCTGCCGTTTTCTACGCCTGTATTTTCGGTCATTACAACAGCATCGGCCCCGTCGGGAACTCTGGCTCCGGTGGTAATCTGGGCACACTCATTGGCACAAATATTTTTCTTGGATACGCTGCCGGCATAGACATAATCGATTATTTCAAAGATTTTCGGTTCCTCTGGCGATGTTCTGACGGTATCTTTGGCTCTTACGGCATAACCGTCCATTGTGGCTCTGTTAAACGGGGGAATGCTCTTGGCGGCGGTAATTTCCTCGGCCAAGATTCGATATAAACTGTCTTCTAAATTGATTGTTTCCGTTCTAAGGATTGGTTTGATGGCTGCATAAACGTAACTGTCGGCTTCATCGTAACAGGTGGGCGTATCCCAAAAACTCATCTGGAGGCCTCCCTTACAAGATGAGCCAGTTCGGGGATAATAATATTATTGGTTGCCAGTTTAACGGCTGCCAGCGAACCGGGAAGCGATATTATGACTTTCCCGTTTATAATACCGGCCATTGCCCGGCTTAATATACTGCCGGTGCCGATTTCCTGGTAAGTAAGTGTTCTGAATAATTCGCCGAAACCGTCCATTTTTTTATCTAAAATCGGGGTAATCGTTTCGATTGTGATATCCTGTGAGCTGGCGCCGGTTCCGCCGCTGGTGATTATGGCTTGTGTCACCCCGTCATTAAATAATTTTTCGATAGTGCCAAGGATTTGGTCGGGGTCGTTACCGATAATGGAATAATCGGTAACGATGTTACCGGATTCCTCCAGCTTTGCCACTATGTATTTCCCGGACTCGTCCGTTTTGAGTGTTCTCGACCCGGAAATAATAAGGACGGCACAACTTACGTTTGCCGGCAAGTGTTCTTTGTGATCATGATAGCCCATATTCTGTATATCCTATTCAAGTTGGTAGTTAATTATACTAATACCGTGTGTAAAGGGCAAAAAATAACCCTACATATTAAATTAATCGGCTAACTAAATTGATATATCCAAGACTTAAAAATATAAAAAGAGGTAATTTTAGATAACCTATGAAAGGAAATCTTCGTCGGTTTTTCGGCGGGGGTCACTCGCCGGCGGTTGATTTCTGGATTCGATATCTTTATTGATTGACGGAATTTCTTCCGGCGGTAAATTGGAGTATTCAATCCATTGTTTATAGAGCTTTCTCATTTTTCTTTCGGGGCCAAAGCTTTCTTTAAGGGATTCGATAACCGGTTTTGCGGTTTGTTCAATAAAGCTTTTCCCTTCCGGTTTGCGGGGTGCGGGGGCGGGGCTTTCACCGGCCAATAATTTCTTTCCGCAATGCGGGCAAAATTTGGATTGGATAATCAGTTTTTCCCCGCAATAGGGGCAGAATTGCAACGCATTCGGATCCTCCGAGTCGTGTAACTCGTCGCCGCAATAAGGACAAAAAGTAATGTTTGCCGGGAAACGTTTTTTATCGATTTCTTTCCCGCAAGAGGAGCATATCATTTGCCTCTCCTACAATATTAACATCTTAAACCGACAGGAATATGCTTCTGCGGCTAATTATATCACGCAGGATATAAATTGTGAATATATCAAAATTGAGTACCAAAAATAAAATGATGTTGCATTAAAGGATATTGCAAGTTACAATATATTTCAGTTAGTATATTTGAGAGATAACGCTTATGAGTAAAAAAGACAACAGGGAAGAACACGATATTATTGAGGTTCCGCTAGCGGGAGACCCCGGTACCGGATCGCATTACAGAGCCAAGGGAAAAGTGTGGGTTGAAAAAGACGGCGAGGTTTATATGGGCTGGGGCAGGGTTGAACTCTTAGAACAGATAGATAAACTGGGCTCGATTGCCGCCGCCGCCCGTCAAATGAAGATGGGATACCGCAATGCTTGGCTGGAAGTTGAAGATATGAACAGATTGGCTCCCAGGCCGCTTGTAATTAAGATGCTGGGCGGAGCTGGCGGGGGTCAGGCAATCCTTACCGCCGAGGGCCAAAAAATTATTAACGAGTATAAAGACTTGCGCGCCCGTTTCCAGGAGTTTTTGTCCGGATTAGAAAATAAAAACATGAGCTAAAAAATTAACTTGCGGTACTGTGCCGTTTGATTTGCAAAAACTAAGGCTGCTGACGATTTACTTTGTCAGCAGCCTTTTGTTTATAAAGCAATACTTTTAACTAATTATCGTAAAGTCGGGGTGAGAGGTCTCGAACCTCCGACCTCAGCGTCCCAAACGCTGCGCGCTACCAACTGCGCCACACCCCGCTATTTTGGTTTAAACACTACTCAATAGATTAACGACAATCGGGGCATAAATCAAATTTGCTTAGCGGCAGATTGGCTGTTTCCGCCATATATTGAATTTGTTGTTCGGGGGCCCAATAGTAACCGCATTTTGTGCACTGCTTGGATTTAAACTCCTTGCGCCCGCTGGGAACAACCATTATTCTGGCGTCATCGATATCTTGAATAATTATCGCATTATCGGCACAAACATACGCACACGATCCGCATGCAATACATTTGTCAAAATCAAAAATAATTGAGGCGTTGCCGCTCTCGTCTTCAACGTAGCTGATGGCCTCTCTGCCTACCGTTTTACGACAAATCCCTACGCATTTTTTACATAAAGTACATCTGTCATTTGTGTCGTTTAACATTATATCTTCCATATTAGTCCTCCGACTCCTTCTGACAGGAACATTTACTTATTTCGGCTTTTTCTTTCAGTTCCTCATATTTTTGAGTAATCTTTTCTTGGATTTGCGCCAATGTTTCAGGCTGCAAATGACGGAACCTCTTCTGTAAGCTCGTATATTCGGTAATAGGGAGCAATTTAGGGAAGTCAACGGTAATCCTGTATTTACCATTTTCCACCTCGTATAGCGGGAATACGCCTGTCTTAGCGGCAAGCCTGCCGAGCTTTACCGAAATCTCACCGGGGCATCCCCAACCGGTGGGACAGGCCGAAAGCACTTGAATATATGCCGGGCCTTCAACCTCAAGCCCTTTTTTAACTTTTTCCATTAAATCAAAGGGATAGCTGGGGTTTGCGGTTGCGACATACGGAATATTATGTGCCGCCGCAATAGCGGGCATATCCTTTTTCCATGCCACTTGCCCGATACTGACTTTACCGGCCGGCGAAGTGGTGGTTGAAGCGCCGAAGGGGGTTGCCGAAGATCTTTGGATACCGGTATTCATATAGGCTTCGTTATCAAAGCAGATGTAAAGAAAATCATGTCCTCTTTCCATTGCCCCGGAAAGGGCCTGTAAACCGATATCAATTGTGGCTCCGTCGCCGCCAATGGCAACGATTTTAGTCTTTTTATCTTCAATAATCCCTTTACGAATCATTGCTTTGCGGGCGGATTCGATTCCGGAAGCAACCGCTGCCGTATTTTCAAAAAGGGTATGAATCCAGGGGACGCGCCAAGAGGTATAAGGCAATTGGGATGTGAAAATTTCAACACACCCGGTTGCATTGACCACGATCGCATTTTGCCCAACGGCTTTAAAAACCAACCTGACCGCCAGCGCTTCACCGCAACCGATACAGGCACGATGGCCCGGCGCCAGAATTTCTTTTTTGGTAACCATCTTGGGGACGTAAACCGTATAATTTTCCATTACTCCCTCACTCCGAATATTTCAAATTCATTTTTGCTGCCGTTTTGGGCGATTTCAATACCTTTGCGGACAATTTCTTCAAAATTGGCAACGGTAATATCTCTGCCGCCCAAGCCTCCGACAAAATTAACGATTTTCGGTTTATCGGCAACGCCATACAAAGCGGATTTAATTTCCATGCCTACCGGCCCGCCGGCAGAACCAAACGATAAAGCCCTGTCCAAAATTATAAGAACATCGGCATTTTTTACCGCTTCTCTGATTTCTTCCGTCGGGAACGGACGCCATAAACGCAGCCTTAACAAACCGATATTTTCGACTTCGCCTTCTGCTCTCATTTTATCAATGGCAGTCATTGCCGTTTCGCTGAAACTGCCCATAGTCATTAACAGAACCTTGGCATCCTCGCAACGGTAGGTTTCGACCGGTTCATATTTTCGACCGAAAACATTTTCAAACTCATCCCAAACCTTGAGAATCGTTTCCTTGGATTTCTGCAAGTTTACCTCTTGTGCCCATTTAACTTCCGTATAAACAGCGGGAGGGGCAAAATCGCCCATTGCCACGGGTTTGGCCGGATTTAAGGCAAACGGGTAATTATTTTTCGGAAGGAATTTATCAACCTGTTCTTGGTCGGGCATAATAATCGGCTCGATAACATGCGATAAATGGAAGCCGTCCAAATGGAGCATCACCGGCAATAAAACATTGTTATCTTCGGCGATACGGAAAGAACATAATGCGATATCAACAACTTCTTGTCCGTTTTCGGTAAAGATTTGAATCCAACCGGTGTCTCTGCAAGCCATAACATCGGAATGGTCGCCCCAAACGCTAATCGGAGCCGATAAAGCCCTGTTGGCAACCGCCATAATAATCGGTAATCTCATTGCGCTGGCAACATATAAACATTCGTGCATTAATTCAAGCCCCTGGCCGGCCGTGGCGGTAAAAGTTCGCGCACCGGCGGCGGCGGAGCCCATACATGCGCTCATAGCGGAATGCTCGGATTCAACGGGGATATATTCCGCATCAAGTTCGCCGTTGGCAACCAGTTCCGCGAGATGTTCAACGATATGAGTTTGAGGAGTAATCGGATACGCGGAGATAACATCCGCATCCGCCATTTTAACGACATCACCCAGGGCTATTGAAACCTCAACACCAACCCTTTTTGACATTATTCCTCCTCCTTCATTGTAATTACAAAAGTCGGGCATTCCTGCGCGCAGATTCCGCATCCCTTACAATAGAAAAGGTCTGCCACAAAATAACCCTCTTCATTAGTGCCAATACAGCCTTCGGGGCAAAATATCTGACAAATGCCGCACTTGATACATCTGGAAAAATCGTACTCCGGCCTATCAGAGCGCCAATCACCGGTTTTGTATTGGCTGGCGTTACCGGGTTCGGTAACAATCGCGCCGACTTCAATGTCTTTCCATGTTAATTCATTTTCTGACTTAGCCAATTGTTTTTTTCTCCTTAATCAAGGTAGTTTCATATGCTTTTTGCATGGCATTGATGTTTTTCTCCGCCAATCGACCAAACCTTTTGTTTAAAGGTTCGAGCATAGCGTCTGTGTTAACGACACCTTTGGCTTTAATTAATGCCCCGATCATTGTGGTATTAACAATCGGAACACCCAGTGTTTCTCTGGCGACGGCGGTAGCATCGATAACGGCCAGTTCTTGGTTTTCGCCCAATTCAAGTTCAAAATCTTCTATGTTCTGGCGGGTATTAACGATAAGCATACCGTCTTCTTTAAGACCGGCGGTAACATTAACGACACCCAACAAGCCGGGATCAAGCACAACAACAATATCGGGGGAAACGATTCCCGCTCTGTTACGAATGGGTTTGTTGTCGTCGATACGGATGTAGGCCTGTACGGGGGCGCCTCTCCTTTCCGGTCCGAAACTGGGAAAGGCCTGTGCGTACTTGCCTTCACCGATTGCGGCCTGAGCCACCAGTTCGGCCATGGTTACGGTACCTTGCCCGCCGCGTCCGTGGAGCCTTATTGCAATAGGTTCATTTGATTCCATATACAGATACCCCTTTCATAGTATAACCGCCCTCGGAGAGACTTGAACTCTCGCCCCCAGCTTCGGAGGCTGATGCTCTATCCGACTGAGCTACGAGGGCAATATAGCATTTTACCCTATCAAAGTAAATTTTGGCAATCAAATTTTTATTTACAACTTGTTACACAGTTTTCTTACAAGTATTGTTGGTCTATTATGACCCTGAATCCAATGGAGATTGTTCGTTAATTCTTACATGAACGATTAAATCTCCCTTTTCTTTTTTGGAAGTTAAACCCATTCCGCTTAACCTGATTTTGGTCAAATTTTTTATTCCGGAAGGGATTTTGACAATAAGTTTCTTTTTGCGCTTGCCTCTTTGGTAAGTGATTTCCTTTTCAACACCGGCTAAGGCTTCTTGGGGAAGGATTTCAATTTGTGTTTCGATATTTAAGTTCGGTTTGTATTCGATGCCGAATACTTTTTTGAGTACAAATTGTGAAAATTTCTTTAATATTTTTGTGGCAACCCGTTCTCTTAACCCGGGTTTAGCCGAACCGCTTTGAGAAGCGGCTTGCCCGAAACCGGCGCCGGCACTGCCCATATTGGTATAAAATCTGAAAGTGGTATTGCCTTGCGTAAAAGTTTGGCCGAAAAAATCGTTATCGAATCTTAACCCGGCTTGTTTAAACATACGGCTTAACTCTTCGTAAAAAGCCTGATTGGTAAAAATTCCGTTAAAAATATCCTCTTGTGAAAAGTTAAAACCCTGATAGCCGCTGCCGGCAAAGCCTCCGCTCTTTGCTGCATCGTACTGGCGCCTTTTGTTTTCGTCACCGAGTACGGCAAAAGCTTCGTTAATCTCTTTAAATTTGGCCTCGGCCTCTTTTTCGTTACCGGGGTTTTTATCCGGATGATATTGAAAAGCAAGTTTTCTGAAGGCGCTTTTAATTTGTTGTTGGTCTGCTGTTTCGGGAATACCGAGTATTTTATAGTAATCTTTCATAATTTATTGTTCCGGGATAAAACGCTGTGACAGATGAATTTTGATGTTATAATAGTGGGTATACCTATTGCTCATTATATAGTAGATAATCACTTGTTTTCAACGAGGTCTTAAAAATGAAAGCTAAGTTATACGTTATTTCGTTTCTCCTTGTGCTGTCGGTTTTATTTAGTTCCTGTCAGCAGAAGAGTGATTTTGACCGGGCGCTGGGGGATGTAATTGACCCTTATCGTTTCAGTTTGGTGAGCTGGGAAATCAAAACTTTAACATCTGAAATTGAAGATGCCCTTATCGGCGATAAAAACATTGATATTAACAATACCGACTTTGTGATTAATTTTTTTGATGTGGTTAAAGAAATTTCCTCTTTAGAGTTTCAGCTCTCATTTTATAAAAATGAATTTACACCCGAAGAATATGATTACTTCCAAAACAAATTGATTCGTTTCCAAAAGGAGCGCGATTTACAAAAAAGGGAAGCGGAGAAAATAATCGGTCTGCAAATCAGGGAAACCTTAAAAGATTTGGATCTCTATTTTTATAACGATATTATCGGGTTTAATATCCCGTTCCCGCCGATTAATTTTTCGATTGAAACTCCGCCGCATCTTCTGATAGTTTCCCCCAGAGACAATATCTCCCGAATGAGGGAATCGATTTTATTGCAGGATTTAACCGCCGATGAAATCGAATATATTGAAAAAGAAGTTGATGCACTCGGATATTCTTCTATTGTGTTAAGGGTAGGGGGGATGGCAACCTTTCCCGCTTTTGTTTCCAACACATCAGGTTTAAAATATACGCTTAGCACCGTCGTTGAGGAATGGTTCCATCAATATTTCTTTTTTAAAACAACCGGATTTTTGTATGCTTCTTATCTTTTAGGGCTCTACGAAGACAGTGATATATCAACAATTAACGAAACAATCGCCGGGATTGTCAGCGATGAAATTGCCGATATAGTCTATCAAAAATATTATGCCCGCTATTTTCAAGAAAGCCCTCAAACCTACGCGTCAGCCGATACCTTTGATTATTATGCCGAAATGAGAAACATTCGCTTAACCGTTGATGATTATCTTGCCAACGGTGAAGTAGAAAAAGCCGAGGCATACATGGAAGAAAGAAGATTGTACATACTTGAAAACGGCTATTATATCCGGCGCCTTAACCAGGCTTATTTTGCCTTTTACGGAACTTACGCCGGCGGTTCGGGATCGGTTAACCCAATCGGGGATATGTTATGGGATTTAAGAAATAATTGCGACAGTGTTACTGACTTTATAAAATTAACGTCTTCAATTAAAACTTTGGATGATTTACATAATATCTCCGAATAGCGTTATCAATCGTTAAAATTTAAAAAATATACTTAATTGTGTTGGTTAGTTAGCTTTTTTATGATAAACTAATTGGGGTTTAATCAAGATTCTCCCCAAACACCAGGAGGAACAATATGAAACTACTTGTTATCGGGTGCGGACAATGCGGAGGCAGAATTGCCGACGAGTTCGCACGTTTAGGCAGAGCCGCCCAAACACAGCGTGGGTTAAATATACTGACCAATGTGCTTGCGGTTAATACCGATGTTGCCGACCTTAGCGGTCTTGTAAATATTAAATCGGATTTTAGACACAGAATACTTATCGGAGCCAAGAAAACCGGCGGGCACGGTGTCGGGAAATTAAACGAAGTCGGCGCTCATATTGCCAACGAAGACGGCGATAAAGTGATTGACAGTATCAGGGGCACCGAAAAATTTGCCGAAACCGATGCGATATTGTTAATCGCTTCCGCAGCCGGCGGTACCGGTTCCGGGGCAATCCCCGTACTGACTCGTTTGATTAAAGAACGCTACGATAAACCTGTTTATAATATGGTAGTTCTTCCTTTCCAGTATGAAGAACTAACCGAGGGGCGTTCAATTTACAACGTGGGAACATGCCTAAAATCTACTTATCTGGCTGCCGATGCAATCTTTTTGGTTGATAATCAGAGGTTTATTAAAAAGAACGTTTCTTTAAAAGATAACCTTTCCAAAATTAACTATATGGTTGTAAGGCCGTTTTATAATCTTCTGTGTGCCGGAGAAGAAACCCAGCCCGCATACATCGGCTCAAAGGTTTTGGATGCCGGTGATATTATTCAAACGCTCTCGGGCTGGACTGTAATAGGCTACGGTAAAGAAGACATTTCCGGATTTAGAATGCCCTTTGGCAGAAAAACCGATTTTAGAGAAAAAGATGCCCAAAATGAGCAGGGCGCGAAAGCAATGAATGAGGCTTTAGAAGATTTATCCCTTAAATGCAATCCAAACAATGCCAGAAGGGCCTTATATTTGGCAACCGGCCCTCATGATGCGATGAGTATGGATGTTATTAAAGACCTTTCCGCTTCGCTAAAGGGAATGGCTACCGAAGCCATTATCAGGAGCGGGGATTACCCGCGAGGCAAAAAGGCGATTGATGTAACGGTAATCCTTTCCGAGCTTGTCAATTCCAAGAGGGTTGTTGATTACTTTGCCAAAACTATCGAATATATTGCCAATTCAAAGAAAAGACAGGGCGGAATCGATTGGGATCAGAGAGGTATCGAGGATTCTTTCAAAGATATCCCTTCTTTGCTCTAGCGCTAGATTGAATTAAAGAAAAAGACGGAGCCTTATCCAAAAAGATAAGGCTCCGATTGTTTATAAGCTTAGTCTTCGTCGGAGTCCGACAAAAACATTCTGGTTAAAGAATCCAAGCGATCCTTGGCTATTTCCTGTAAATCTTTCCCTTGAACACTGCTTTCAAGCGGCTGAGGGAAGGAGGATTTTTCGCTTACATCGCTCTCTTCGTCGTCATAATCTTCTTCCGGCTCCGCTTCGGGCTCGATATATTCCTCAACGGGCGGAGGAGCGGGTTTTACCGGTCTTACCGTTTTTTTGGCAGCCAGTTTAGATTCAAACGGGGTTTCTTGCGTCGGATGTTCCAAAATTTCCGAGGTTTGTTGTATTACCTTGCTCATATAAAGGGTGGCTTGCCCTGTACCGCCTAACAGTTCCTTAAATACGCTTACCCACCATTCTCCGGCTTCGGCCGCCGCTTTTTTGGATGCCTCGGCAGCTTCTCTGGAAGCCTTAATCGCTTCTTCGGCGGCTTCCTGAGATATTTTACAAAGCTCTTCCGCTTTGGCAATCGCTTCTTTGGCTTCCAGCTGAACCTTAGCGCTTACTTTTTGAGCCATCAGTGCATTTTCCTCGGCATTGTTGATTGCCTGTTTTGAATTGTTAACCCATTCTTCAATCTTCTTTTTGGCCGATTCGCTAATCAGTTCAATCATATCTATTGCTTTTTCGGATTCGGTAATCGCCGATTCGGCAATCTCGCCGGTTTCGTTTTTGACTTGATCAATTTTTGTAAAGATATCATGTGACTTATTTTTAATTTCGGCAGTTTTTTGCTCTAATTGTACCAATGCATTATTAACATCTTCGATTGCTTTTTGTGATAAAACAATTGCCTGTTGAGATAACTCGGCTGATTGCGCTGCCGCATGCTGTGATTTTTCAATGGTTGCCTTTGAGTTTTCCAATGCGGTTTCAGCCATTGTCTTGGAGTGGGCATTTGTTTCTTCAACCGATTTTATGGCTTCTTTAAAGGCTTTTTGGTAGGATTTATTCGTTTCTTCGGCAATAACTTTGGCATTTTCGGCTTTTTCGGTGGCCTCTTGCAACGCTCTCATTGTTTCGAGGTCTAAAATTCGGCATGATTGTTTTATTTCGGCGGCGGAAGTTAATGCTTCGTTGGATACGCGCATAGCTTCATCGACCTGAAGTTTAAATACATTTTCGTTATCCTCGGCGGTAACCATTGCTTCCTGCGCTAATTTGATTGCCGCTTCGGACATTTCTTCGGCTGACCTGGCTATTTTTTCATTCTTTTTTACCGCTTCGTTAGCTTCCTGTAATGCTATTTTTACCGCATCTCTTGATTGTTTTACGGTTTTGTCGTTTTCATCAATAATTCCCTGCGTGGAAGATATCGCTTCTTCGGCGGTTTCTTTAGCCCATTTGGCTCGTTTTTCCGCTTCGGTGATTGCCCTTTCAAAGGACTGCTTATATTCTTCGGCGGTGTTCTCGGCTTCTCTGGTAACCCTTTCCGCTCTTTGAATCGCTTCCGTTGAGGCTTTGCGAGCGGCATCGGTGATTTTTTTGCTGTTTTTGCCGATGTTTTTCGCCTGTTCGACAATTTCCATCGCAATTTTAATCGCTTCTTCGGCGGATAAACGCGAGGCTCTGTCTAACTTATTGGCCTCATCCGCTTTTTGAGTCAGATTGTCGATTTCTTTTTTTAAGTTATTGATATCATCCGGTGAGACTCCCGCATCGGGTGCGGGATTATTATCTTTAGTATTGTCCATATAAGCGTTCCCTGCCTTTCAATATGATGCAGTATTAAATTTCTTTGTTAGAGGAATCGATTTGATAAAATCCATCGATTGCTGCTAAAATACCTTCAAGCAAAAAATCAATTTCGCGGGCCGCTAGCTCAATTGGCAGAGCAACTGACTCTTAATCAGTAGGTTACAGGTTCGATTCCTGTGCGGCTCACTTGAAATTAAACCCTTCTTTAGTTAATTAAGCAACTGGTTCTGCACCGCATAACGAATTAATTCGGCGCTGTTTTTTATCTGCATTTTCTTTAATATACGATTGCGATATGTATTAATTGTTTTAACGCTTAAATTAAGCTCGGCGGCAATTTCCGTTGCGGTTTTACCGGACGCAATATAACGCATCACCTGGTCCTCACGGTCTGACAACAATTCATGCGGCAATTTCGGCGCCCCTTGGTTTAAATGTTGCGCCAGTTTATCCGCAAGCGAAGGGCTGATAAACTTTTTACCGGAAAGGATTCTTTCCACGGCAAGCGTTAATTCATCAAAAGCGGTATCTTTGGTTAAGTAACCGGAAGCCCCCGCCTTTAAACAGCGCAGTGCATATTGATCCTCGGGATAGATGCTGATTATGAGAATCGGTAATGCTTTATCAAATTTGCGTACCTCTTTTAATACTTCCAGCCCGTTTAACCCCGGCATAGCAATATCAAGCAATACAATATCGTATTTTTGGTCCTTTATTTTATCCAGAGCCTCTGTGCCGTTACCGGCTTCGTCAATCACAATTGATTCATATGTTTCTTTTAATAATTGTTTTAAGCCTTGCCTTACAATCGGATGATCATCAGTAATCAGAACTTTCATCGGCAGTTAATCCTCCCTTTTTATTAAGCGGAATATTGATTGTAACGTGGGTGCCTTCTCCGGGGATTCCGATAACGGTAACCGTCCCGCCCCAATATTGAATCCTCTCGCGGATACCGATTAGCCCCAGAGAGCGCGGTGCATTAATTTGTTCTTCGGTAATCCCCTTGCCGTTATCGTTGACAATAAGCGTAATTTTTTTACATTGTTTCCTTAATCCGATATCGACAACAGTAGCTTCCGCATGTTTGTATACATTGGTTAAGAGTTCTTGAAACACGCTAAAAAGCGTAATCGATAATTCTTGGTCAACGGTGATTTTAGCCGGGGTTGATGACACATTGCATTTTATTCCGGTCAGATTAAAGAATTCCTCGGTCTGGCATTCAATCGCCGCCAGTAATCCCAATTCATAAAGTAAGCCCGGTTTTAATTCGGCGGAAACACTTTTGGCGATTTGAATTGACATGTTTATCAGTTTTAAAACGTCTTCCATTTTCTTTTCGGGGACTTCGTTTTGATTCAATAGTTGTTTTTGGAGCCATGAAATATCCATTTTTAAGGCTGCTAGGAGCTGCCCGAGTTCTTCGTGTATTCTGTAAGCGATATCTTTTCTTTCCGCTTCGCGGATATACTGGAGGTGCACCGATAACGTGCGCAACTCCTTTTGTGATTCTTTGAGTTTTTGTTCGGCTTGTTTCCTTTGGGTGACATCTCGGATTACCGCAACCGCACCGTTAAATTCACCGTCAATCAACATCGGGGAAAGTTTAACGTTAATCCATCTCTTTTTATCGCAGACTTCCCTTGAAAATTCGTAGTCCGCAACCATTCCGTTCATGTTTTTATTAAAAGCGGCGCTAAAGAGTTTATCCAGATTTGCCGGCATAACCTCAGAGTGTTTTTTACCGATAAAATCTTTTTTAAGTTCATAGATTTCCTTTGCCGGTTCAGGGTGGCAGGATATAAAACGTGCTTCCTTATCAAATACGTAGACCCAATCATCAATCGATGATAAAACACTTTGCAAGCGGCTTTCAGATTCTTTAACGGCATTTTCCACTCTTTTGCGCTCTGTAATATCTCTGATATAAGCAACGTTAGCTATTTTACCTTTGTAGTTCGTGTGAACGCTGGTAAACTCAATATTAACGATAACCCCGTCCTTACGGATAATTTCCATTTCAAAGGGGTTTAACATTACCTCGCCTTTCATTTTTCTGCGATATCTATCCAAAGAAGCGGAGTAATACTCGGGTTTTAACAAATTGAAAAAGGGCATCCCGAGCAGTTCTTCCATCGGATAACCGGTGATTTTAACCCATTCATCGCTCACAAAGGTTTGGACGCCTTCTTCTCTTTTAATATCCTGCATGATAATAACCGCTTCTCCGACCCTTCCTCCCAACGCCACCAGCGCATTATATCTTTCTTCGGATTCAATCAGTTCGCGGTTGATTTTATTTTGTTCGGTAACGTCGCGATGAGCACAGAATATAAAGCCGGGTGCGACATCCATATATCTGTAACTTACCGCTAAATCAAGGATGTGCCCGTCTTTGCGTTTGCTTTTAACTTCAAAAGAAGATTCACCTTTATTGATTGCTTTTTCAACATTATTTTTAAATTTTTTAATTTCGGCGGGTGTTTTTAAAATAAGATCGGCGGCATTCATTGATAAAAGTTCAATTCTGGAGTAGCCGCTCATTTTGCAAAAGGCGTCGTTAACATACAAAATATTGCAGTTTAAATCGGAAAGGAAGAAACCTTCACAGGCATTTTGAATAAAAGCGGTGTACCATTCGTTGACAGTGTTATACTGCAAGTTTTTCAAAGAAGAGTTGTCTTCGTCTTCAATAAAGGCACTTTTTGCAGGCAAATCCCCGCCCGCTGTGCTTTCACGAGTTCGATGCATCACGGCTCCTTAATTTATCACTAAATACAATACGGCAAGCGGCTAAACCGCCGGGTAAGCCCGCAAGTACAGTCTAATCGTATAACTTCGAGTATGGACTGTCAAGCAAAACACTCCTCAAAAAAACCCTTTACGGATTAAATATTACCTTAGCTTATTAGGGTCAATCCCGGTAACTTTTTCGTCAGCGGTTGGTTCATCGATATACAATCTTTCTTTCCAACTGATACCGGCCCCCAAAGTCTTACGCGTAATGGCATTTGCGACAATCAATATTAAAAATATAATCCCGATAGGGTGCAAAAAGACCGAAGGGACGGAAAAATTATGATTAAAATGAGAATCGGCAAGCCAGCGGGTGAGGTATGTCAATACAATTTGTAAAATGACAATAACAGCAACCGCCGCACCAACATCACTAAAAAACGAGCCGTGTAACAGCGAATAAAAAGGAACCAGGAAACATATAAATGCCATAAAAATTAAAAAGATAAGGGCAAGCGAAGAAAATTCGGCAATTGCGTAAACGGAACGGGTTAGTCCGTTCCATATTCCCCTGACATTATCGTACATTTTACAAAAGACAACTTCCGATAAATCAATTGCTATATGTTTTCCGCCGTTTTTATAAACTTCAATTCCCAGCCATATATCTTCCAACACCTTGGATTTAACGGCCTCATGTCCGCCGATTCTATTATATTCGCGCCTTGAAAAGAGCATAAATTGCCCGATTGCGATGGAAGGCATATGCCTTTTCGGGTTTTGCATCCACCATAAAGGGCACCATGCCATTAGTATAAAATACCAAACCGGCGTAAATAATTTCATAATAAACGATTCGGAAATCTGTTGCGGAAACCCTGATAAAAGGGAAGGGTTTAATTCAAGTGCCAGCGCCGTTACACTTCTGAGCATATGCGGGGCATGCATTGTATCGGCATCAACAAATAAGAGCCATTCGCCCTTGGCTTCCTTTGCCAGCTGGTGGCAGGCATAATTTTTACCTGACCACCCGGAAGGTAACGGCTGCCCTGTAATAACCTTTAAACATTTATTATGGGCGGCAAACCAATTTACAATTGGAGCTGTTTGATCGGTTGAGCCGTCATCAAGGACAATTATTTCGTAATGGGGGTAATCTTGTTTACATAAAGAATCGAGGCATTGAGCTATATTAACCTCTTCGTTTCTGGCGGGAATTAAAACCGATACAAACGGGGCGTCTTGCGGCAGTTCGCTTGCCTTTGAAGGTGATTTTAAATGCTTCAGATTCAAAATCAGATTAGTTAAGATTAGCACTAAAATAACGGCGATAATGATTTGAATTAACATTATAATTCCTGTTTATTTGTATTTGTCCGCCCCTCTTCGCGGTGGTGTCTTTTTTTAATACTTATTCTGAAAGCGGGTGCCTTATCCAATTCTTTGTGCTGTTTCCCTAAATATAAAATTAAAATAAATAAAACAAAGGCTAATTCGAGAGTAAAACCGGAGTAAAGAATCAAAGATAGTGCAGTACCTGTCGGCCCCATCATTACTACCCATGAATGCTGTTCAATAAGTAAAAAGGCAATAAACATAAAGACAACAAACAAAAACAAGAGCTCGGTTTGGGGCAGGGCAATCAAAACTCCAAAGGTAACCGCAATCGCCTTACCGCCCTTAAATTTCAAAAAGGGTGAAAAAGCGTGCCCTAAAACTGCGCAAACAGCAATAAAAAGAAGGTTATTAAACGGAAGGCCAATCATGTAACCCAGCCAGACAAACGGAATCCCTTTCGCAATATCCAAAATAACGGCTGCCATGCCCGGGATAACTCCTCCGGCACGGAAGACGTTATAAGCCCCGGGATTCCCGTCACCGTACTTTCTAATATCTTTAGCAAGCACCTTACGGCCGATTAGGACAGCAAACGGACAAGCCCCCAGTAAAAAGGCGGCAAGCCCCAGTACAAGTGAAACCGCTATTTCCATTTTTGACAAACCCCACATTAGGGTAATACGAGGAAGTTAATTATACAACAATCCAAGCTGCGATTCCATAGCATGTTATGAAATTTTCAAGCCCGCTTAATGCCTTTCCGCTTAAGGTCAAATAGTCATGGAAGGCAGGTTTATGATATAATTTCTCTTATCCAAACCTATTTATTCAGAAAGGATTCATTAGTTGTACGATGCCTTAGTTATTGGTGGGGGGCCTGTGGGGAGCTATGTTGCAAAGGGTTTAGCTCTAAAAGGGCACAGGGTCGGGGTCCTCGAAAAGAAACCCGAGGGGATTAGGGATATTTGCTGTACCGGTTTAATCAGCAAAAATTGCTACGAAACCTATTTATCGGATACCAACCTGATTATAAGACAGGCCAAAAGCGCAAAGGTTTATTCTCCTTCCGGGAAAATTCTCGGATTAAACCACCAAAAAGACCAAGCCGTTTTAATTGAACGCGCTAAATTGGATTCCGTTATGGCAATTGAGGCTCAAAAACACGGTGCCGAATACTTTTATAACCGCAACGTAAAAAATGTTTTAAAATTAAACGATCGGATGCGTGTGGAATATCAAAACGGGGTTTATTCGGACTTTACCGATGCGAGGGTTGTGGTTTATGCCGGCGGTTTTAATTCATTGCAAAATAAAATAAAACCCAAAAAGCAGCCTAATTTTACAATCGGTGCTCAAATTGAAGTTTATCATCAAAACATTGAGGAAATCGAAATTCATATCGGAAAGCATATCGCCCCCGGGTTTTTCGGCTGGCTGGTGCCAATAGACGACAAAAAGGCTTTGGTGGGGCTAATGGCCGGGCATAATCCCGATAAATACTTAAAAGATTTTCTTGCACTGCTTGCTGAACGGGGCAAAATTACAATCAACGGCAGTGTTCCGACTTATCGTGGTATTACACTCGAACCGCCCGCAAAGACGCACAGTGACCGTTTTGTTGTGGTAGGAGATGCCGCAGGGCATGTTAAGCCGTTAACCGGCGGGGGTATATTTTTTGGTTTGCTTTGTGCCGATATCGCAATTCAAAACATTGATGAAGCGCTGGTTCAAAACGACTTACGGGCATCCAAGTTGGCATCGTATGAAAAGGAATGGAGGCAAAAATTAAATAAAGAATTACAATTATGCCGCTTTGCCCAAGGGCTGTATTCTCGTTTGAATGATCGTCAAATTGATTGGCTTTTTGAATTCGGGAATACTTCGGGGATCGTAAATAAAATCAGCTCGTCCTCAAATTTGGATTTTGATTTTCACAGTAAAGTTATACGCAAAACCGCTGCCCCGTCCAATATTCTAAAATTGTTGTTTACCAAACATCCTTTGTCGTAGGCTATAATAAGATTACATATTTTGAAATTGGAGAATTAATGGATATCAATAACACGGAAATTACAATCGCCGAAATCGCTGCCCGGTTTGCCGGCAATAACCCAACCGAAGACGGTACCAATAACGAACAAATCTTGTATCACTTTGTCCGATGGTTCGGAAAGGATAGGGTCTGCAGCCAAATTACCCCCCCTGAAATTGCCAATTACGCTGAAAGGCTTTCTATATCCGATAGCGAATATGAAAACAAACTTGAAATCCTCAAAACCTTTCTTGTGTATATCAAAAAAGAACGTGTTATTAAATTAAGTTTGGCAAGTCACTTAAAAACCAAGAAAAGCAAACGAAAAAGTACCAAAACCGTTGAGAATAATATTATCGAAAAAATAACCTTAACCAGCGAAGGATACGAAAAGGCCAAAAACGAGCTGGAAGAATTAAAAGCTGAGCGGCCCCTGGCTATTGAAGAAATAACTAAGGCTGCCGCCGACAAGGACTTCCGCGAAAACGCACCGCTTGATGCCGCCAAAGAGAGATTGGCTCTTATCGAAGGTAAAATTAGCGAGTTGGAAGAATTATTAAAAAAGGCGGAAATTTTCAACGGCTGCGCCAAGGGGAATAACGGTATCGGAATCGGAGACCGCATTACCATCCAAGATCAAAATTCACATGAAACGCGTGAATATATTTTGGTTAGCGCCAGAGAATCCGACCCTGCCAACGGCAAAATTTCGGATGCATCCCCTCTCGGGAAGGCCTTAATCGGTAAATGCAAAGGAAACAAAATTGAGGTAACGGTACCGGCCGGAATTTTGTGTTATACCATTGAAAAGATTGAGCACCTCACTAATTCAAAAAACAAGAAACAAAAATAAAGGATTGACACTCACTAACTAACAGTATAATCTAGTAAACATCATATCAAATAGAACGGAGGTTGAACTATGGGGAATACATCAAGCGGGTTGCAAGAAAATATTGCGGCTTTGTTGAGCTATGTTTTGGGATGGATTACCGGTTTAATTTTCTATCTGATTGAACCGCATAACCGATTTGTAAGGTTTCATGCCATGCAATCGATTATTGTTTTTGGTGCGGTGACTTTATTAGGCATTATATTCAGTTGGGTTCCGTTTTGGTTTGTTTTGGGGCCGATTATTTCACTTCTGGCTTTTGTGCTTTGGATAATCCTGATTATCAAGGCCTACCAGGGCCAAAAATTTAAGTTGCCGTTTGTCGGCGACCTTGCCGAAAAATGGGCCAATAAATAATATCTTTTACTGTATCCGCTTGCGGAGGCTAATTTTGCGATTCGGCGCAGTAAAAAACTGCCTTGCCAATGTAAAAGAGGAGAAATGGAAATGATACCGATTATTTCTTTTGTCGGCAGACATAATTGCGGAAAAACCACCGTTTTAGAAAAAGTGATTCCCGTATTAAAAGAAAAAGGCTACAAACTGGCAATAATTAAACACCATAAAGGCGATGTCGAGTTTGACGTTCCGGGTAAGGATACCTGGCGGTTAGCCGAGGCCGGCAGCGATGTTGTGGTTATTTCTACTCCTCAAAAGACGGCTATTGTTCGTACTCCCGAAAAAGAACTTACGCTGGATCAAATTAAAGAAATGGTTTCAGACGGAATGGACATTGTTATCTCGGAAGGCTATAAGTTCGATAACAAACCCAAAATTGAGGTTTTCCGTTCCGAAGTAAGCGATAAGATATTAAGCCCCGAAAAGGATTTAGTTGCTCTTGTTACCGACCGTAAATTTGATATCGATGTTCCCCAGTTTGCATTTGATGACGCCGAGGGAATTGCCGATTTTATAATAGAAAGATTTATAAACACCGACGCCTGTCCGGAAGTATCGCTTGCGGTTAACGGGGAGCCTATTATGCTCAAGCCCTTTATCCAAGATATGTTTATTAACAGCGTTAGCGGCCTGGTTGCCGCTTTGCACGGCACCGAGAATGCCAAAGAAATAAAAATCACCGTTCGTTTACCTTGATTACCGCTAAAGAGGTTGGAATATGGCACCTGTAAGCGCTATCCTGCTTGCCGGCGGAAAAAGCTCGCGGCTGGGTACCGATAAAGCCGAAGTTAAACTTAACAACGAATCGGTTATGATTCAACTGATTGCCGAAAAGCTTTCCGAACTGACCGACGATATTGTTGTATCTTCAAACGGTAAATTCTATGAGGCGATTACCGTTCCCGTAAAATGGATAACGGATGTAAAACCGGGCGCCGGTTCGCTGATGGGGTTGTATTCGGGGCTGCTTGCCGTAAAACACGATTTTGCGATTGCGGTGGCCTGTGATATGCCGTTTATTAATTTAGGGCTTTTAAAATATATGATTTCCCTCCCGCGCGATTATGATGCGTTGTTACCCAAAATCGACGGCAAAACGGAACAATTTCATTCAATCTATTCAAGAAACTGTATTCCCCGAATGGAAAAATTTTTGGATGCCGGCAACCTTAAAATAACCGCCTTTCTAAAAGACATAAATGTTAAGTATCTTTCCGAAGATATTATCGATAAGTACGACCCGCGCCGCCTGGCCTTCTTTAACGTTAATACCGCCGAACAGCTTTCCGAAGCGCAGGATATCTTCAAAAACGACAAGACTTAAATCAAACACGGTAAATATAATTGAATCCGATGTTATAACAAAAGGCCGCTTACTCTAAAAGTAAACGGCCTTTTAATTTATGCGGTTTTTATTCCCTTAGAACATATCGTCTTCGCTGTCTGCAATTGCCTTTTGCAATTCGGCATTCAAAAGCGGCGGTAAACCCTCGATATCAACATTTAAAAATCCGCGAACGATAGTGGAAGTGGCATCATCGCGGGTAAGACCCCTTGCCATTAGATATTCCACTTCTTCCTCGGCAATTTTACCGACTGCGGCTTCATGCGATAAATCAATACCGGCCAGATTACCTTTCAGTTCGGGGATTGCGTGGATTGAACCCGAATCTCCAAGGATAAGCCCGCGGCACTCGAGGTGTCCTTTAACATCCGGTTCGTTACCTTCGATATAACCCCTGGCAATAATATTGCCGCCGGTAGTGATTGTTCTGGAAATCATTTCCGTTCTGGATCCTTTGCCGTTTAGGAGCGCACGCGAACCGATATCCATATTGGAGCCGGGCGGTGCAATCAAAACGCTGTTAAAACGAACGGTTGCATTTTCACCGACACAGTTGGCGGTCGGGTTTTGTTGCAAAGATTCAACCGGTTTCATAATTACATAGTTATTAAGAAGCAATCCGTTATCTTCGATAATAATACCGGTTCTGGGGCGTACGCCCATTGCCGGTGTCCAGTTATGAATCATCGTAAAGGTAACCTTGGCTCCCTTTTTGATATAAAACTCGGAAACGCCTAAGTGCAATCCGGGTTCATTATGCAGGGATGTGGTGCATCCGGTAATAATATGCAGTTCTGAATCTTCCTCGGCAATTACGATGTTATGAACATCTTGAACGGCCCCAATTTTGTTAAGGTACAAGCAAGCCTGGACCGGGAAAACGGTTTTTTGTCCCGGAAGCGCTCGAATAAAATAGCCGTCGGCGTTATTAAGTTCAACATGGGCGGTATATTTATCGGTATCAGGCGCAACGGCTTTCCACCAATAATCACCGAACCAATCGTATTTTTCTTTAGCTTGGCTGACAGCCAAAACTTCGATGCCGTCTTGCTTTTGCGAATAGTGAATGGGGGTATTACCAACCTGGATAAAGGTTCCCGAACGCTGAGAGGGATCATCAAGCATAACCCCGGTTGAGAGCATTCTTTCTTTATCTTCGGCAGGTAATTCGGACGGGTCAATATTTTGCGGGTTTTCGACCGAAATTTGCTCGTATTTGGCAAGCTCGATATCGTTACCGATTGAAGCCGGTTTTTCTGCAGCTGCCTTGGCTTTTTCTAAATCAGTTTTATTTAATTTCTCAGGCATTTGAAACACTCCCGATAACCTTTTTCTTTAATGGTATTGAGCATATCCAGCGGCTCGCCTTCACAAACGATTCTGCCGTCACACATTACATATCCGGTTCTGGCATTGACATAATTTAAGATATGACCGGTATGGGTGATAATCAATCCGCTGTTTACCCTTTCATGGAACGGATGCACTTTACCCAGTAAATCGTTTATCAGTGAACCGATAAGGGCAATATTTTCAAGATCAACCCCCGATTCCGGCTCGTCCAAAAGGACGAGGTTAGGGGATTGCGCCGTTAGCTGTAAAAGCTCAGAGCGTTTAATTTCCCCGCCGGAGAAACCATGGTTAATATCCCGGGAAAGGAAGTTACTCATATTTGCCTTACCGGCAAGTTCGGAAATCATTTCTTCGCTGTTGGCTTCCTTTAAACATGCGGCAACCATATCGCGTGTTTTGACGCCGCGCACTACCGGCGGGCGCTGGAACATAATCCCGATGCCCATTCTGGCACGCTCATCAACCGACATATCGGTGATATCGACACCTTTAAAGAAAATCTTGCCGCTTACAACCTGGTATCTCGGTAAACCCATAATAGTCATCAGCAGGGTAGTTTTACCGCCTCCGTTAGGTCCGAATATAATTTGGGTTTCGCCTAAGGGAATATTTAAACTTACCTCATGCAAGATTTCTTTTCCGTCGACATTAACAACTAAATCTTTTACATCCAAAAGGGTTTCTTTACCTGTTCTTTCGGCGTGCATGACAGAAACCTCCTCTCCGAATTATTTACTTTTATTTAAGAGATAACTTTTTTAATTTTATCCGTTAAATATCGAACTAAGGTACCTGTCATTATATCATCAATATTCCGTATCGTAAAAAAAGAAATCATTTTTAAAGCCGTACAAGTTTATAAGGTTAATTTTTCCGTTTTTAAATGGGATTATTATCTGTGCTATACTTGTGAAATTATTCCTTTTTTTAATTAAATCATTGTGAAAATAAAACATACACACCTACTTATAATTGCAATTGTTGTTGCAGCCGCATTGACACTAATAATTCGATTTTCCCCGGATAGTATCCTGCGTATAATACTGGGGATTCCTTTTACTTTGCTGCTCCCCGGATATGTTCTTACAATGACGCTCTTTCCGGCAAACCGGAGGCTTAACGGGCCGGAAAGGTTATTTCTAAGCCTGGGTGTCAGCCTGGTTTTAATTCCGATTATAGGGCTTGTTATTAACTATATTTGGGGGATTACGCTTAACTCCTTTCTATACGCACTGGCAATATTTATCTTATTTTTCGCGCTAGTCGCAATTATCCGGGTAACAAAACAAGCGGATGATGCAAATTATGCCTTTATCGTTAGTTTGGAATGGTTTTTTAAACAGAATTTAGCAGGAAGAATTTTGTCGATATTATTGGTAATTGTTGCTTGCGGAACAATTGTTACAGCGGCATATACAATCATAACCCCCAAAACCGATAGCGAATATACTGAACTATACCTTTTAGATTCGCAAGGGAGTACCGATAACTATCCGTACAATCTAAAAATAGGGGATTTGGCAGAGGTTACGGTAGTTATTGTTAATCACGAAAAAGGTGCGTTTAAGTACGCCCTTGAAGTTAAAACAGATTCTTCCCCCGGCGATGATATTCCGGCAAGCAGAATAGAATTAATTGATGAGATTTCCCTCGAAAAAGAGGGTAAATATCAAACGGTTATCAGATTTACCCTCCCAACCGAAGGAGAGGGGCAAAAGGTGTATTTTATCCTTTTTAAAGAGGGGGATAATAACCCGTATCTGGAAGTAAATTTAACAATTAACATTTATTGAGTTTAAAAAAGTTACTGGACAGAAGAATTTGCACCCCCATCCGGTAACTTTTTATTTGTTTTATCGGCCCTTGGTTGTTTTTGCCAGGGGCGGGAATTTAACCGAAGAAATTCTTAATCTTAAATCGCATTGCAAACATCTTTGTGCTTCGCTAACCGCTTCATCTTCGGTAAAACGGTTCTCGACAACCTCAAAGGTGGTTTTACGAAGATCCAAATCAATTAAAGAAGGTTCAACGCGCGGTTGTAAGGGGAAATCTTTTTCGCAGCCGATACAATCGCAAGGCTCGCTAATCGGAGCTAACTCTTCATCAATAATGCCTTTACCGCCCAGGTATTTATCAATTGCAATAGCTCCGGCTCTCCCCGAAGCAATCGATTGAATAATAGTTGACGGGCCGCTAACGGCATCTCCTCCGCCAAAAATCCCTTCCTTAACGGTTGCTTTATCAGTGGCAACGGGAAGCCTGCCGCCCATAATAGCGTTGATATCGGAAGTAATCGGCAGTTCAGGCGCGTGCCCGATAGCCGAAAGTATTGTATCGTAAGCGTTGATAAAGGTACTCCCCTCAACCGGTACCGGCCTTTGCCTCCCCGAGGCATCCGGTTCACCTAACTCCATCTGAGTACATTGAAGGAGCATTTTCCCGTTTTCCGTATAAATCTTATCGGGCGCGGTGAGGTAAACCATATTGACGCCCTCATCTATACAGCCTTCAATTTCTTCCTCTCCGGCGGGCATTTCTTTACGGGTACGGCGGTAAATCATATCGACTTGTTTGGCTCCCAACCTTATCGCTGAACGAGCGGCATCCGCAGCAACGTTACCGCCTCCGATAACCGCAACCTTTGCGCCGATTTTAACCGGAAATCCCATATTAATATCCTTCAAAAACTTAACGGCATCGATTACATTCTCGTTTTCTTCGCCTTCAAGATTCATTTTTAGGCTTCTGTGAGCACCGACAGCAATATAAACCGCATCAAAACCGTTCTTTAGCAGTTCATCGGAAGATTCAATTTTAGTATTCAGCTCAACCTTAAAACCGGCTTTCATAATCTCGCGGATTTCACTTTCAAGGATAGTTTTGGGTAACCTGTATTCCGGAATGCCAACCATCAACATCCCCCCAAGAACAGGTAACTGTTCAAAAACGGTTACCGCATGCCCTAATTTGGAAAGATAAAAAGCGGCGGTTAACCCCGCAGGGCCGGAACCGATAACCGCTACCTTCTTTCCGGTAGACGGGGAAATATTAAGATTATCACCCCAATTGGTTTGGTCGGTTTCGGCGGCAAAGCGTTTTAAGTTCCGGATACTTACGGCTTCGTTAACCTCTTTACGGCGGCAAACAAATTCGCAAGGGTGGTTACAGGCATACCCCAATGTCCTCGGGAAGGGTACTTTCTCTCTGATAACCGCATTCGATTCAATATATTTATTTTCGGTTATAAATCTTATGTAACGGGGGATATCAATATGAGCGGGGCAGGTTGCACGGCAAGGAACAAGCGCCGCATCCCGGTCTTCTTTTTCAATAAAACCTTTTTTATCGGTTAGCGCACCCGTCGGGCAAACTTCGATACAGGCACCGCAAAAACGACAATCAACTTCCGTTAGCGGCTTATCAAAAGAGGTGCCGATATAGGTTTCTTTACCGCGGTCAATAAAAGAAAGAACGCCGACTCCTCTAAGCTCATAACAAGCCCTGACACAGCGCCCGCAAAGGATACATTTACTCATATCATGAATAAAAAGAGGATTACTGATGTTTACCGGCCGTTCGTTAACACTGCGGGCAAGCTTCTTTTTGTCCCCGATATACTGGGCAACCGCTTGAAGTTCGCAATTTAGGTTTTGAGAGCAAACCAAACAATCTTCCGGATGGGCGGCGAGAATCAGATCCATTGCTGTTTTGCGCACCCGCCTAATATCGGGCGTATCGGTTTTAACAACCATTCCTTCTTTGGCTACTGTGGTGCATGAGGTGGGGAAACCTCGTAACCCATCAATTTGAACAACACATAGTCTGCAACCGCCAAACGGGGTAAGATCGGGGTGGTAACAGAGTGTCGGGATATAAATACCGTTATCCAGCGCCGCCTCTAAAACGGTTTTGCCTTCTTCGGTTTTAACTTCTTTTCCGCCAATATTTAAAGTGATAATATTCACGATTTTCCCTCAGATTCAGAATTTTGCCAACTGCCGACCGGAATTAACGTGTCCGGTACCGCGATTTCTTCCTTACTGGTTTTGACTACGGCATCGAAACGAGCGGGGCATACATCCAAGCAGTTTCCGCATTTAATACATTTTTCTTGTTCGATAATATAAATCATGCGTTTATCGCCGATAATGGCATCGGCGGGGCAGCCCCTCTTACAAATTCCGCAACCTTGGCATTTGTCGGGCAAAATATAAAAATTAATCAGGTTTTTACAAACTACTGCCGGGCATTTTTTATCGTTGATATGCGCTTCGTATTCCTCTCTGAAATAGCGGATAGTGGTCAGAACCGGGTTGGGAGCCGTACCGCCCAATGCGCATAGCGAGCCTGCCTGAACCGATTTTGCCAGCTCTAAGAGCAAATCAATATCGCCCTCTTCACCGTTACCTTCGGTAATCTTTTCCAATATTTTTAACATTTGCAAGGTACCTTCACGGCACATCACACATTTACCGCATGATTCGGCCTGGGTAAAGGAAAGGAAATATTTGGCAAGATCAACCATACATGTTTGCGAATCAACAACAATCATTCCGCCGGAGCCCATTATGGCACCGGCAGCTGCCAGTCTTTCATAATCAACCGGTAAATCCAAGGCGCTGGCCGGTAAACAACCGCCGGACGGGCCGCCGTTTTGAACGGCCTTAAATTCCTTGCCGTCAATCAGCCCTCCGCCGATATCGTAAATAATTTCACGCAATGTCATTCCCATCGGGACTTCAACCAGCCCGCTGTTGGAAATTTTACCGGTAAGGGCAAAAACAGCCGTGCCTTTGCTTTTTTCGGTTCCTATTTGTGAATACCAATCGGCACCCTTGTTAATAATAACGGGAATTGATGCCAATGATTTAACGTTATTTATAGTGGTTGGTTTCCCCCATAACCCGGATTGTGCGGGGAAGGGTGGGCGGGTGCGAGGCATTCCGCGTTTGCCTTCAATCGATGCCATCAGGGCTGTTTCTTCGCCGCAAACAAACGCACCGGCGCCTTCGTTGATATGAATATTAAAACTAAATCCCGAATCGAGGATATTCTCACCGAGAAAGCCTTTTTCTTCGGCTTGAGCCAGTGCCAAACGGACTCTTTTAACCGCCAAGGGGTATTCGGCACGAATATAAATATAACCCTCGGTTGCGCCGGTAGCATAGGCCGCAATAGTCATTCCTTCGATAACGGTATGCGGGTCGGCTTCCATAATACTTCTGTCCATAAATGCCCCAGGGTCACCCTCGTCGGCATTACAAATCATATATTTAATATCGCTTTGCTCTTTTTGGCAAAACTCCCATTTCATTCCGGTTGGGAAACCGGCGCCGCCTCTGCCGCGTAAGCCGGATTTTTTAACCTCTTCAACAACCTCAGTCGGTGTCATTTCGGAAAGGACCTTGCGCAGTGCGAGATAACCTTCTTTTTCGATATAGGCTTCGATTTTTTCCGGATTTATACGCCCGCAATTACGCAAAATAATGCGCTGCTGTTTGCGATAGAAATTAATATCTTTATAGTAACGAATATGTTTGCCGCTCACAGGGTCGGTAAAAAGGAGCCTTTCAACCGGCTTATCTTCAATAAAATGGGATTGAATAATCTCATCGACGTCTTCGACTTTAAGCCGGGTATAAAAGATATCATCAGGCTTAATAATTGCAATCGGCCCCTGTTCGCAAAAACCGTGGCATCCCGTAAAATCTATTTTGATGTTGGTTAAACCCAACTCTGCCGTTTTTTGTTCCAGAGCCTTGCGTATTTCGCTTGATTTCCCCGATACGCAGCCGGTACCCTCGCAGATGTAAACGGTATAATTTTTATTGTTTGCCATCATTGGCCGCCTTATTTCTTGCTTTTAGCAAGTCGGTTACTTTTTGCGGGGTCATGTTGCGCTGAACTTCGTCATCGATAACCATTGTCGGCGCCAGTGCACAGGCACCGATACAGGCAACGGTTTCCAAGGAATATTTGCCGTCCGCGCTGGTCTCTCCCGGTTTAATATTTAACTCACGCTCAGCGGTTTCCAAAACCCTCGCTCCGCCGCGCACATGGCAAGCGGTTCCTTGGCAAACCTTAATGGTATGTTCCCCGGGTTTGGTAAAACGAAATTGCGAATAAAAACTGGCAACACTGTAAACATCATTTTCGGATATACCCAAATAAGAGCTTATCTCCGAAACGGCTGCGCAGGAAATATATCTCTCTTTTCCCTGTACTTCTTGCAGTATCGGGATAAGATTTCTCCTATCGTTGGAATGTTGCTTTAAAATATCACCTATCGTCGCAGTCATTAAAACTCCTCTGTAAGTATCTCACTTATCTTTGTAAAAACATTAAAGGATTATAACCCAAACCCAAAGTCAATACAAAAGATTTATTTATTGTTTTAGGCGGGTAATTTATACCCAACCCCTGAGTTTCATTGCCTCTACAACGCGCTCAACCGCTCTGACATAGGCAGCTTGGCGCATATTGATTTTATATTCCTTGCTTGTTTCTAAAACCGAATGATAAGCGGCGGTCATTTTTTTATCCAGTTTTTGGCGAACCTCGGCTTCATCCCAGCTGTACATATAGAAGTTTTGCACCATTTCAAAGTACGAAACGGTTACCCCGCCGGCATTGCAAAGGAAATCGGGGATAACATGGACACCGTTTTGATAAAGGATATCATCCGCTCCGGGGGTTGTCGGTCCGTTGGAAAGTTCAGCCAGGATTTTGGCTTTAACTTGACCGGCATTTTTTTCGGTAATACAGTTTTCGACTGCCGCCGGAATAAGAATATCAACCTCAAGCTCAAGGAGTTCATCGTTAGAAATTTGGGTCATCCCCGGCAGGTTGCAAACGGAACTGGTTGTGCTTTTGCATTCATAGGCATGGGTTGGATCGATTCCCTCATCGTTTAAGGTACAGCAAACACCGCCCTTACTGTCGCAGACAGCGACTATTTTGGAACCGAACAGTTCTTTGCATAATCTGGCGGCATGGTATCCGGCATTACCGTAACCCTGTATCGCTACCGTCGCATTGGCAAGGTCAATTCCAAGTGTTTTTGCCGCTTCCCTGATAGTTATCATTCCGCCTCTGGCGGTTGCATCGCTGCGTCCGGGAGAACCTCCCAAGGGCAGGGGTTTACCGGTAATAACACCGAATTGCGTTTTACCGGCAATTGACGAATATTCATCCATCATCCATGCCATAATCTGGGGAGAGGTATAAACATCGGGGGCAGGAACATCTCTTTCGGGCCCCACAAATTGATAAATAGCGCGCATATAAGCCCGGCTTAAGCGTTCAAGTTCGCCGGTTGACAGTTCTTTGGGGTTGCAGACCACACCGCCCTTACCGCCACCCAAAGGCAGATCCAAAAGCGAAGCCTTCCATGTCATCCACGAAGAAAGGGCTCTTACCGTATCGATTGTTTCATCGGGATGGAATCTGATACCGCCTTTTGCGGGGCCTCGGGCATCGTTATGTTGGACTCTAAACCCTTGGAATACCTTTACCGACCCGTCATCCATTTTAACCGGCAATGAAACATGTAACTCCCTCATCGGAGTTTTGAGCATTGCGGTTATTCCCGGAGATAAGTTTAAGATTTTGGCACAAGCGTCTATTTGCTGTTTGGCTACTTCGAATGGATTAATACCCGACATTTTTATTCTCCTTTTATTTTTAACACCTTTTAGTTTAAATTATAATTTTATTTCGGAATAATGAACAAGGTCTTTATAATCAACAACCGTATTCATGGCATAACTGATACTGTTAATATCGGCCTCACCGGCAGCCGCTATCGGATTTAAGCCGCCGATTAAGACAACCCCGACGCGATTTAAATCAATCGGAACCTGGCAAACGGCTTCGCTGATGTTACCCAGCAAAAAGATATCGCCCAGTCCCGCTTTTTTAAGTTTATCGGAAACTTGTTCGGCCAGCGATCGGCATATCGAAGGGATTTCTCTGTAATTTGCCAAAATCTCTCCGTTACCGTCTTGAGTCACCTTTGAGATTGAGGTCATTTTGGCTCTGATAAATATCTCGGAAGGGTCAAGCGACGTACCTTCGTAATGAATCAGCTCAACAAAACGTAACGGTTTACGGTTTCTGATTTGTAATATCCCGCCGAATTTGGAATCGATAGGCACACCGGCTTTTAAAAGCGTGCCGTTAACGACAATACTGCAGACGGTAGCAAGGGCTTTTTTGCCCTCCGGGACAATATAATCCCCGATGGATTGGCCCTCACCTGCCACAAAAACAAGTTTACTTAGGGAATAAGGGGATTCAAACATCGGTTGCATTACTTTGAATGCCTTCGAAAAATCCGCTTGGTCAAAAGCGGTAATATTAACCGGAACAAGGCCTGTAAGTTTATCTAAATCAAAATCGGTGCGAAAAGCAAGAGTTTCGATTCTGGTTAGCGCAGACCCTACTTTATGGGTTACCATTGCCTTTTTAAGCTCCGATTGACCTAAATCGGTAATAATTCTGCCGTCGCGTTTGCCGATAAGCCTGGTAAGCCCTCGTTCATCCATTAATCTGAGATGATAGCGCACGGTTCTCTCGCTTAAGTCTATCCCGACATCTTTTAAGCGTTTGGCAATTACAGTGGAGCCGATAGCGGTCGGGGATTCATGTAATGCGTCGAGGATGGCTAATACTTTGCGTTCTATATTTGCGGTTTCAAAAACCATAATAATCTCCGGCGGTAGGCAACCATATGCCGATAATTATAAATAAATTTATAGCTAATGTCAAACAATTTGCCCGAAAAATCAATCCATTTTTGCCGTTAATTTCGCAACTCCAGCATTTTAGAGGATAACCAATAAAAATATAATTCGCTTCATTTTCGGCCAATATCTATTGACAACGGCGTTTACTGACTTTATTATGCTACTGGGAGTATCTTGTGTGAGGTACGGATATGGCTTCTAACTACAAACGGGGGCAGAGAGTTGTAATTGTACCGGCCAAAGATCAATTTGTATCACCTTACGATTCGCGGCTGGAACCTTTTGCCGGACGAATCGGGGTCATCACCGATTATTATCGTTTGGATTTACCGGACGGCAAAAAAAAACAAGTCTTTATTTACACCGTAAGAATGAAAAACGAAGACAAAGAAGTGGTTGTTTACGAGGACGAATTAAGGGCTTATATCGGTTCCCGCTAAAAAATCAGTTTTAATCCAAAACGTCCGGCTGGGTTTTCTCTTGATGGTTATCCGCAGCAAAGACGTATACCAATCCGGGGATTATTGTAATTGTTGCCAAAAGGGAAAAGACCGCTATTAAGATTCCGATTACACCAAACGCCGCAAACAAGGGGATTGCCGCCGAAACCAAAACGACAAAACCGACTGCCATTGCAAAATAGGAACCTATCAGTGTTTTACCGGTGCCGGCAGCGGTGTTTAACAAAGCCTTCTTCAGGTCTCCCAGCCTCAAAAATTCCTCTCTGAAGCGTTCAATAAAGTAGGCGTTGTAGCCGATAACAATTCCTACCGTTACAGCGGCAATAGATGCCGTAATCAGATTAATTTCATACCCCAAAAGATAGATTGCTCCATAAACCGCGGAAACAACCGGAAAAACCGGTATCAGTGTAATAAGCAGGTACCGCCACGACTTCAAAGTAACCAAAAGTAAAAGTGCACCGCAAACAAGGGCAATCAGCAAGGAATTAAGCATTGAAGCTTTTAGTTCATCGTATTGTGCGTTAAAAATATACGGATTACCGGTAAACCCGTAATCGGATATGCCTGTGGTTCCGGCGGCGGTTCTTTCAAGGCTTTTATTAAAAAGGTTAGCAGATTCGGTTATTGCCGATTGATTGTTGATATCGTTTACCGCAACAGTTATCAGTGCGGAATACTCGTTTTTACTTTCGTTATAAACAAAGAATTTAGCGGTATCGGCCGGCTTGTAATTCAGATCGTTTTCCGTCAATAAATAATTCTTTTTGAGCAGATATTTGTAAGTTGCCGAAAGTTGGCTTGCGTTATCCGGCAGCCCGTTACTATCGTTATCGGTTATTGTAACCCCGTATTCAATTTCTATTGCTTGTTTGGCATATTCGCTTTCGACTACCTCTTTAACAGCCGTAAGGAGCGGGGCATTAACAACGGAAATGCTGTTTGATGCGGGTTTTATGTATTTATTGTTTTCAAGTTCGTTAACCAAGTTTTGTATTGCTTGCAACGATTCGGGCCCGTTAAAATCACCTTTAAAATAAAAATAGACGTTCTCGGTAGAGCTTCCGTACAAATGCTCAATTGCTTTATTTTGCCCGATAACAAAATCAGAGGTTGGCAGAAGGAAATCTTGACGGTCAAATTTGGCTTCCAAATTAAACCAGCCGATAATTCCCAGTATCATTACTAAAGCAGCGATTGAGAACGTGAATTTACGTTTTTCGGCAAAAAAGATAAACAGATTACCGATTAGTTTAGCCCGTTTGGCCTCGCCGCTTTTAACATATAACAGCGCCGGTTTTTCTTCTTTTTTAAGCTCCAACCACATTAAGAGCGTCGGAGCGGCCAGTCCCATAATAAGATATGCGGCAAAGATTGAAAAAGAGCCGACAATTGCCAAGTTAGCCACAGATTCAATGCTTGAAACCCCGTTTGCGGCAAAGGCAATAATAAGGGCAAGCGCCGCAAACAGCAAGGCACTGCCGACTCTGCGCGTTGAATTCCTAAGCGCCTGTTCTGGCGGGTAGCCTTTAATTTTTTCTTCCCGGTAGCGATAAATCGCATGAATCGCAAAACTAATCCCCAAAACCATTATAAGGACAGGGGCAGCCATATCAACCGTAATTGAATTTTTAATTCCGATTAAGTTGGAAAAACCGGTAAACCAAATCAGAACGGCAAGAAGCCCGCCGCCGCACACAAGTGTAATCGGAAGCGAACGGAAGAAGATATACGCAATTAACATCATAATAAGAATAATTATCGGCGGGATAACAATATTAATATAGTTAAGCGCATCAATTTCCGGTTGTACCGCGGTATCTGTTCCCCAAACGTTAATTATTTCTTCCTGAGAGCGCATTAGTTCCAAAATATCAGCGGTAAAATATTCCAAAGCTGTTATACCCGAATAGCTTTGGCCGTTTGCCGAGATATATCCGTTTGTAAGTTTTTCTTTATCGGCATAAACGGTAACAATCAGCGCCGGCGATTGCCATAATTGAACGCCGTCAGTATTGGTTTGGTAAGAAGCCTTAAGCGATAATTCTTGGCTGAAATCGGTATTATCGTAATCGACAAAAATATAAAAAATGGCCTCTTTTACCTGAAAGTCGCTAGCGGTAAGCAAGTCCGTTTTGTTCTCGCTGTTTCGGATAAGATAATCGTTAACGGCATCCGCCAGAGAATAGATTCCCATTGTGGATTTACTATCGTTAAAGCGGTAAAAAAGGGTTGATAAACTGCTCTTTTTTAGTTCGTTTTCTATTTCTAAAACAGTATAAAGTTTGCTTTGAGTCAGGATATCGCCTCTGGTTACTTCCAAAATAAAAGAAGCCGCATAGATATCCCCGGGAAAAGTTTCGTTAATTTCTTCGTTTAATAAAATAAAGCTGTTATCGGGCGGGAAAATAGCGGCATTTTCTTTTGGCTGCATCACAAAAGCAGGCACTAAAAACATTACGGTAACGATTGCAATAAACAACAAAAAATTGCGCGGGTGGGTTTTAAGTAAATCGCCCAGCCAGTGATATATTGTTCTGCCGTAATTTGCGTATTTGCTCATAATGATATAACCGTAAATCTAATATAAGACAGGAAACAAAAGTTGTTTTTAAAACCGGAAAACCTCGCTAGATTATATATGATAGAAGGGAAGTAGTAAAACGGTATCTGCGAAGATAATCGGATAATGGGCGGGTTCACGTTTTTGAAAAGGTTTATGCTATAATTAAAAACCAAAAATGAACACAGATAAATTGTTACTTTCGGGAAACGAAGCAATCGCCCTCGGCGCATATCATGCAGGGTTGAAGGTTGCGGCTGCCTATCCGGGAACCCCCAGCACCGAGATATTGGAAAACTTATCCAAGTTTAAAGATATCTATGCCGAATGGTCGGTTAACGAAAAGGTAGCGATGGAGGTGGGAGTCGGCGCTTCTTATGCCGGCGCTCGCACTTTGGTTGCAATGAAACACGTCGGGCTTAACGTTGCCGCCGACCCGTTTATGGCGGTGGCGATAACCGGTATTAACGGCGGGCTTGTTATTATCTCTGCCGACGACCCCGGCGCAATGAGCTCGCAAAATGAGCAAGATAACCGTCATTTCGCAAGGCTTGCCAAAATTCCGATGCTTGAGCCTTCAAACAGTCAAGAAGCATACGAAATGGTTAAGGCCGCCTTTGATATCAGTGAAATGTTTGATACCCCGGTGTTATTACGCACAACAACACGGATTTCACACTCCAAAACTTTGGTGGAAATCAAAGATTTTACCCGTAAAGAACACAACGACAAAACATTCCGCTACGATTTTCGCAAATACGTAATGCTCCCCGCCAATGCGCGCGCCAGAAGGCCTCTGGTTGAAGAGCGTGTTCGTAAGCTTGCCGAATTTAGCGAAACATCCGAGTTTAATTACATCTCCAAGCTTGGTTCCAATCTTGGAATTATAACCTCTGGGATGGCGTATCAACATGTCAAAGAGGTATTTCCGAATGCCTCGGTTCTTAAGCTGGGTTTTTCGTACCCGATGCCCCAAAATCTGATTAAAAGCTTTGCATCACAGGTCAAAAAACTGATTGTTATTGAAGAGCTGGACCCTTTTATTGAAGAATACGTTAAGTCGCTGGGGATTGAAACAGTCGGAAAAGAGTTCTTTTCGATTATCGGCGAGCTGACACCGGATAATATTACCGCCTCCGGACGCAAGCTGGGATTACTGCCTGCGGCTACGTCCGACAATTCGGAAAAGAAAAGCCTTAAATTACCGGGCAGGTTTCCGCTGTTATGCTCCGGTTGTCCGCACAGCGGTCTTTATTATGTTCTTGCCAATATCGGGCGTCGTAATACAATTCCCGGTAAAAAGCAACGCGAACCGAAACTGATAATTACCGGTGATATCGGTTGTTATACATTGGGAGCCTTATCACCGATTAATGCCCTTGATACTTGCGGTTGCATGGGCGCCAGCATTGGTAACGCCATCGGAATGCAAAAAGCCGCTGTTAACGAGAAAATAGTGGCAATTATCGGCGATTCCACTTTCCTCCATTCCGGAATTACCGGTTTAATTGATGCCGTCTATAATAAAGCCGAGTTTACTTTGGTAATCCTTGATAACCGCACTACCGCAATGACCGGCCATCAAGAACACCCCGGAACAGGAAAAACCGCCCAAGGCGAAGATACCTATGCCGTTAGTTTAGAAGCAATTGTTCAGGCCTGCGGGGTAACCGATTTACAGGTCGTGGATGCCTGGAATGTTAAGGAAATTCAAGCGGCACTTAAAGCGTCGCTTGCCAATAACGGCTTATCGGTTATTATATCGCGAGGCCCGTGTGCGGTATCGGCCAGACGAGGGATTAACCCCTGTGTGGTTGACATAAATAAATGCACCGATTGCGGATTATGCCTCTCAATCGGATGCTCGGCAATTCAAAAAGACGGTAATACAGTTGTAATCGACGGTTCTTTGTGTGTCGGCGACGTCTGCCGCCTTTGCGAACAAATTTGTCCCGTAAAAGCAATTTATCATAACCGCCCCGAACTGACCGGAGGGCGTAATGAGTAGCTATAACATTATAATTGCCGGAGTCGGCGGGCAGGGTGTTATCCTTGCCGGTAATATTATCGGTGAGGCCGCCATCAGATCTGGATACGAGGTTAAAAAAACCGATACAATCGGTATGGCTCAGCGCGGAGGCAGTGTTATCAGTCATTTACGCGTTGCGCCGCAAATCTATTCGCCGATAATCGGTGAGAGCCAAGCGGATATTGTAATTTCTTTTGAAAAAATGGAAGCTGCCAGGTGTTTTAATTTTCTTAAACCGGGCGGTGTGGTCATAATGAATAACCGCGAAATGCCGCCTCTTTCCGTTAATTGCGGTGTTGAGCAGTATCCTACCGATAAAGAAATAATAGAGTTATTGCAACAAAAAACCGATCAAATTTATTTTGTTGAGGGAACCGCCAAATCCGAGGCAATCGGCAATATAAAAGTATTAAATATCTTTATGCTGGGGTGCCTGTCTCAGTTTACCGATATCAGCGATAAAACCTGGCGAGACAGTATTATTAAAAGCCTGCCCGCTAAAATCCTTGATATTAATATCACCGCTTTTAACGCGGGGGTGGAATCGATAAAATCACTCCGAACGGGTGCTTAGATATGTCCAATGATAAGGAAAATAAAAAAGAAGAAATCTCCTTATTAATTGATAAAGTTAAAAATGAACCGATAACTTCTTTCCTAAAATCCGAAATACTCGAAATCTCCGAGGGTTACGCTAAAGTTTCTTTACTTATGCGCCCCGAATTTGAAAATTTTCACGGTATAATCTTTGGCGGAATTATAATGTCACTGGCAGACCAAGCCTTTGGCTCCGCCGCCAATTCAATGTCTTACCCAAGCGTTGCCTCAAACTTAAACGTTTATTTTATTTCCGCGGCTCACACCGGCGATACGCTAACGGCGGAGGGGAAAGTAATAAGAAGCGGTAAAAGGGCAGGGTTTACCGAGGTAACCGTTGTAAATCAAGATAATAAGCTGATTGCCAGAGCTACCGGTATTACCATTCCGATTAAAAAGAACGAATAGTTCCATTAGGAAAATTGGTAAAATGTTAAAACTAACCGATAAACAAATAATCGAGTTTTTCAAAAGAAGCTACACGTCCGTAGACGGATTATGGTTTATGAAAGCCGAAGAAAAATATGATTTCGATTCGGCCCTTGAATTGGATTTAAATGTTTGGAAAATCATGCCCAAAATTCAAGCTCGAATGCTAAAACCGCTTGCCGATGCCGGTAGCCCGCTAAAAAACCTTTTATTATGTTTAACAACTAAATTAAGCATTGAAGATTTCGTCTTTGAAGTTGAAGATAATACCGATGCAGGCAATTTTGCAATTGCTATCACAAAATGTCCATGGTTCAACTTAATGATTAAATCGCAAAGGGAACATCTTGCGGGAAAAGTCGGAACGGTGATATGCGGCAGCGAATATCAGGTATGGGCCGAGGAGTTTGATAAAGGCATTTCTTTTGCGATTGAGAGTAAAATGTGTGACGGAGCCAAACATTGTGTCTTTCGTTTTAATATCTAGCTTTGTTTCAAATATCGGTAAGCCCTTTTGTATAGACAATATTCCCTTCAGGTGGTATTATACTGACAACGTTTTTGCGAACGTAAAATAAAAAGGAGGCTCAAAAACATGGAAATGAAAAGTTATTTCCGCGCCGAAATCTTCTACAACCTCATCTATATGTCTTTCCCGGAAGGTGGTTACAAATGATTAACAAAGAAAACACACAGAATACCGTTACACGTAAAGACTTTTTAAAAGGAACCGGGGCGTTATTATTGGGTGCTGCCGGTTTTTCTGCTTTTGGAGGGGCAATCTCTCTTTTCGGAAGCAGTTGCAGTAATTCAG